>Ga0115008_10000660_pt1 | contig 26533 bp, 26 predicted proteins | sample FraStrMetagenome_FD_87164 | JGI IMG/M metagenome (GOLD analysis project Ga0115008, IMG submission 87164) | Marine eukaryotic phytoplankton communities from Arctic Ocean - Fram Strait ARC3M Metagenome | ecosystem: Environmental > Aquatic > Marine > Oceanic | place: Fram Strait | collected... | reverse complement strand
GGCAGATAATAGGAGTCCTGCATGTCGCGGGCCGGGTGGTCACTGGGGATGTTGAGCGCGTCGAAGCAGTAGTGCTCGGTCTCGACCTCAGTGGCCTCGGCGACAGAGAAACCTATACGCCGGAATAGTTCGACCATCTCCTCTCGCACTTGCGAGATGGGGTGGAGCGTGCCGCGATTTGAGTCGGGACATGGCAGAGTCGGATCAATGGCCGGGCCCAGCTTAGCAGCGAGCTCAGCGGCTTCGAGGCGTGAGACAACCTCATCAAAAGCAGCAGTGACTCTGGTCTTGGCCTGATTAATGAGCTTACCCATCGCAGGCTTATCCTCTTTGGGAACTTTACCCATGCTCTTCATCACATCTGTGAGGGAGCCTTTCGGACCTGAGATCGTGGCCTTGAAGGCTTCAAATTCTGCGCGTGTTTGAATACTAGGTGCGTTTTCCCGCACGCCCACTACGATGGCTGTTAACTCTTCTTGCATGATCGCTACTTGTTAAAGTGAATCGCAGAGGGTTTCAAGTTTTGTTGATACGGATTTAGTGGTATTTTAGTAATTAAACCGCCACAAAAAAGCCAAGATAACATCGCCCCCATTTATTCGATGCCCCCTAAAGCAAATAGCCGAAGCCTTAGCGTCACTTTACACTAGTTGAGTAATGGTATATTTGGCGCCACCGAGCTGACAGCGAACTACTGATTTGATCAGCAAAAAATATTATCCTGCAAAGCGTTGAACTGACTTGGCTAAAATAGGCTCCAGCTCAAATGCTGTGAACAAGAGCCGCCTGAAGAAATTAAGCCACAAAAAAGCCCGCTATTTAAGCGGGCTTTTGATATGATGCTTTGTTATCGCCGAGCCAGGAACTAAACGAATTTCTTAAATAAGAGAGTCGCGTTGTGACCCCCAAAGCCAGAATTATTACAAATCGCAACATTCACTTCTGCTTCACGCATTGCGTTCGGCAGGTAGTCTAGGTCGCAGGTTTCATCAACCTCTTCATAATTCATGGTACCAGGAACTTTGCTTTCTTTGATCGCTTTAGCACATACTGCGGACTCAATACCACCAGCAGCTCCGAGTAAGTGTCCAGTCATGGATTTCGTTGAGCTGATCATAGTCTTGTAAGCATGATCACCCAGCGCACGTTTAATTGCAGCCGTTTCAAAGCGATCATTGTAAGGTGTCGAGGTACCATGTGCGTTAATATAATCAACATCTTCGACCTCCAGACCTGAATCACGAATCACCTTATTAAGCGCAGCACCCAATGCCTTACCTTCAGGGTCAGGTGAAGTAATGTGGTAAGCGTCACAGGTTGCGGCATAAGCCGTCAATTCACAATAAATCTCGGCTCCTCGCGCTTGCGCGTGTTCCAGAGTTTCTAAAATTAACACACCTGCCCCCTCTCCCATCACGAAACCATCGCGTCCCTTATCAAATGGACGACTCGCAGCGGTTGGATCATCGTTGTAATGAGTGCTCATCGCTTTCATTGAGCAAAATCCAGCATAACCCAATTCTGTGATGGCCGCTTCACTGCCGCCTGCAATCATTATATCGGTATCCCCATCACGCAACATGCGAAAAGATTCACCAATGGTGTGAGTCGAAGAAGAACAAGCACTGACGATCCCGTAGTTTGGCCCACGAGCACCGACTTCAATCGCAACTACACCACTGGCGATGTTTGCGATCAGAGATGGAATCATAAAAGGCGAAACTTTACGTGGGCCGCCTTTAAAGAGACGGCGACTTTGGGTCTGAATTGTCTCCATACCGCCAATACCAGAACCAATCAATACACCAAAGCGCTCGGGATCGAGCTTGGTAGTATCAACCGCAGCATCAGACAAAGCCAGCTTACTAGCAGCCACTGCAAATTGCGTGTAGCGGTCATTGCGACGCGCTTCTTTGGGATCCATGAAGTCACCGGCTTTAAAATCGCGCACTTCAGCCCCAACTTTACAAGGATAGTCTGTGACATCAAAAGAAGCAATCCGGTCAAGGCCACTCTGGCCTGCGAGTAGAGCCTCCCACATGGTATCGATTCCCAAACCATGGGAATTAATAGTTCCAATACCAGTGACTACGACTCGATTAGTTGTACGCATTTCATTCATAAGCGTTTATAAAAACTAAGCCGCAGTTAAGCGGCTTAGTGGTAAAAATTTCGAAACGAGCTTATCCAGCTTTTTCAGTAATGTATTTGATAACGTCACCCACGCTCTGAAGCTTCTCAGCATCAGACTCGGGAATTTCGCCGTCAATTTCGTCGGTGAATTCTTCTTCGAATGCCATGATCAACTCGACGGTGTCGAGTGAATCAGCACCCAGATCATCGATAAACGATGCTGCTGAAGTGACTTGCTCTTCATTTACATTGAGCTGGTCTACGATGATTGTTTTTACGCGTTGTTCGATTGTTTGATCGGCCATAATTTTCTAGGTTGGAATGAAAGTAAAACGAGCATCACATGACCATACCACCGTCAACTGTAAAAACTTGTCCGGTGATGTAGCCTGCCTCGTCGGAAGCAAGAAATGCGGTAGTGTGAGCGATATCTGCAGCTGTTCCCATACGCTTCATTGGAATCATTCCGATAATGCCCGCTTGCTGTTGTTCATTCAGCTCGGCGGTCATATCGGTTGCAATAAAGCCAGGAGCGACAGCGTTAACCGTCACGTTACGAGCTGCAAATTCTTTGGCAAGACTCTTTGTTAGACCAATCATGCCTGCTTTGGCAGCAGCATAGTTGGCTTGTCCCGCGTTGCCAGTCAGCCCTATCACTGAGGCCATATTAATGATACGGCCCCAACGTTTGCGTGTCATGGGACGCGCCAAGTGTTTAACCCAACTAAAACAACTACTCAAATTGGTAGCCATAACATCGTCCCAATCCGCGTCACTCATACGAAACAGTAAACCGTCGCGTGTGATGCCCGCATTGTTAACTAAAATATCAATATTGCCGTGCTCAGCCAGCAATTGCTCGCATGCCGCTTGCACCGCGGCCTTGTCGGAAACATCAACTGCCAGCGCTTGAGCCGAAGCGCCACTAGCATTGATGGCATCGGCAACCGCACCACAGGATGCAGGCGACTGACTCACGCAAATGACGTGATGGCCTTTCTTGGCCAGTAATTCAGCTACACTTTTTCCAATTCCACGTCCCGCACCGGTGACCAATGCAATTCTCTTTTCGTTCGTGTCAGTCATTTAAAGTTAATTATCTTAGGTCAGTTGTTTTGTAAATTTTCAGTTTTCATTATTTTATTAGTCTGGGGCAAGCACCAATGTTAGTTTCGAGCAATATTGACAGCAGGCCAGAAAATAGACTTTTGTGACTGTATGTCAGAACCAGAAGAACAGCGCATCCAAAAAATCATTGCCCAGTCAGGTCTCTGCTCACGCCGTGAGGCTGAGCGTTACATTCAAGACGGGCTGGTGCGCGTTAACGGAAAAGTAGCCGTATTGGGCACTAAAGCACGACCAGATGCGGCTATTTTCGTTAAAAACAAACCGCTGCTACAAAAACAGGAGCGCATCGTCACGCTGATAATGAACAAGCCCAAGGGCGTGCATTGTACAAATTCAGATCCGCACGCCGAACGAACCGTGTTTGACTTACTACCAGCCGACCTCTTGCGCTTGAGACTTTTTTGTGCGGGCCGTTTAGACAAAGACAGCGAAGGACTTTTAGTAATCACCAATGACGGCGAACTCGCCCACCGTCTTACACACCCAAGCACAGAAATCGTCAAACGTTACCGTGTCGTGCTACACAAAGACTTCAACAAAGAAGATATTCCTAAGCTACTTAAAGGTGTCGAATATGAAGGCGATTTCTTGAAAGCTGAGAAAGTGTTGCCCGCACCTGCTGTGGGTGATGGACATCAGCGTCGATTGGAAGTTCACTTACACCACGGTAAGAAGCGTGAGATTCGTCGGCTGTTTGAAGCCCACCGCTATTACGTCAAAAAACTAGTTCGAGTGCAAATCGGTGGCATTGTCTTGAAAAACATCGCCCGGGGCGGCATTAAAGTGTTGGGCAAAAAAGATATCGAGCGCCTATTTAAGTAAGCGCTCAAAATACAATTCATCCGATCTAGATCATGTTTTCACCATATTTATCATTCATCAGCATAACAGCTGCGCTAATCTCATTTAGTTTACAGGCGCAAAGCATCGAACTATTGCCTTACGATCCGCTGACAGAAAGCAACGATTCGACTGCTGAACGAAACCAACTGACCACAATCGCCAAGACTTCAGGACTCAACAGCAGCCAGCAACCCCAACAGCAAAGGATGCTGTCGCCAGAGCAACAAAACACTCAACTAGAGCGCAACTCAATAGTAGTACGACCAGAATTAACCCAGCCGAGCAACTTACCGCGCAAACCTGATTCATTGGCAACCAGCCAAGTACGTCAAATGAATGGGAAACTGGTTCGCCGGCTGAGCAACTTTGGACCGCGCTACCCCATACGGCTGCGAAACGAAAAAGGCAATCGCCTCGCCTATGTGGACATGTCACATTTTTTCATTCACGACCTCCGCCCCTATTTAGACCAGCAAGTATCAATTCAAGGTGAAGTTCACCCACTGGTACCCGGCAGTCAAGAATTAGTCGTGGTCGTGCGTACGCTACGCATTCTTCCATAAATTTAAATAATCACATCCGGATAACCCCCTAATCATTGCACCATGAAGCTCATTGACGGTAACGCTATCGCTAAATCTATCGTAGACGAACTCACCCAAGAGGTCAGCCAACTCTCAGGGCCACCACCTGTGGTTGCTTTTATTCGTGTCGGTGAGGATCCCGCCTCGGTTTCTTACGTGCGAAAAAAGGAAAAAACCGCCGCCAGCATAGGCATCGAAAGTCGCTTATATTTATTAGCTGATACCGTATCGCAGGAGGAGCTCTTTGCACAAATTGATGCATTAAATGCGGACCCCGAGGTCAATGGCATCCTGATCCAAGCGCCACTACCGGGCCACATCAATGAAACGGAGACCTTTAACCGTGTCAGCCCCAGCAAAGATGTCGACGGCTTTAACACTGTTAACATTGGCAAATTGTGCCAAGAAGATCAATCTGGTTTTGTCGCCTGCACCCCAGCAGGCATTGTAGAATTAATCCAGCGCAGTGGAATTGAAACTCAAGGTAAGCATGTTGTGGTTCTCGGCCGCAGCCAAATCGTGGGCAAGCCAGCGGCTTTATTAATGATGCGTAAAGGTATGCCCGGAAATGCTACTGTAACCATTTGCCACTCCCGCACCCAAGACTTGCCATCGATCACACGCCAAGCTGATGTGCTGATCGCTGCAATCGGTCGTGCCAATTTCGTCACTGCAGACATGGTTAAAGACGGGGCTGCAGTTATTGATGTCGGAATTAACCGAGTGAAAGATGCTGGCAGAAAATCAGGTTACCGGCTAGTCGGTGATGTCATGTTTGAAACGGTCTCACAAAAAGCGTCGCATATCACTCCGGTGCCTGGTGGCGTGGGCCCAATGACCGTGGCCATGCTTATGCACAACACACTGCGGGCCTACAAAGCCAAACATAATATCTAATGCCAGCGCCAGAAAGTAAGCAACCCGAAGAAGATGAGCCGCAGCGCGCAAGTCTGCCATCGAAGCTCAAGCCCAGTCAATTGCTAGACTCAATTTTGAGTCCTGACGGGCCAATGCCGGCCGCGCGTCTTCCGATACGTAGCCTCGCGTTTACTTTGGATTTTGTCCTGCTGACGGCAGTATCGATCGTAGTCATCTGGAAATTGATCATGCCAATTTATCACCCCGGCACCTACTATGAGTTCACGCAGTGGATCGAGACGCTACTAAACTGGTTTCAATCTGAGGCACAATCCGACACGAGTTCCGCGCCACAGATGAGCACTACACTTACGCAAGGAATCCGCTTTGCTCAGGACATACAGTTGATTATATTCTGGGTCTATTTCGCAATCGGTGAAGTATTTTTCACTGGCAGTTCACTGGGGAAGAAGATTTGCCGCTTGCGTACCATTAATACCATCACGCTCGACCCGCCCTCCATTATGACAGGCTTAGTACGAGCTGGCTTAAAAACCCTGGCGATATTTATGTTATTCCCGATTAGTATCTTTATTACTGCCTGTGTCTTATTCTTCAATAAACGCAGCCAAATGGGACATGATTTATTAAGCCGATCAGTTGTTATTGATGAACGCTCGATCTAGCTCAAAATACCCGTAATTAGTTGATACATTACAAGCTGCATTCATGAGATATTACTGACCTGTTCAGCCGTAAAATCCAACATAACTAACTTCCGATTAAAACATTCAACTATTATATAATTTGAGCAAAAACACCCAGCCCAACATTCTCTTAGTTGATGACCAACCGATCAACATTAAGCTGCTACAGCGCAAACTTGAAAGGCAAGGCATGTCAGTGAATGTTGCTTATAGCGGACAAGAATGCATTGAATCTATCGCGCAGCAAATACCCGACTTAATTCTGCTGGATGTGCTGATGCCAGATATGGATGGACTGGAAACCTGCCAATTAATTAAAGAAAACCCGGCCACTGAAACCATCCCCATTATTTTCATTACCGCGAAATCTGCAAAACAAGAGAAAGTCGACGGCCTAGATGCCGGTGCGGTGGACTACATCACCAAGCCAATTGATTTAGACGAAACCTTAGCCCGCGTACGCACACAACTTCGACTGCAAACGATGTTTCGTGAAAACGTGGAACTACGCGATCGGCTGGGAGACACTCGTAAAGGTGCAGCAATTGGAGCCATCACTCAGGGGATTACACACAATTTAAATAACTTACTCGGTGTGGTCGTCGGTTATCTCGACTTGATTAAAAACGGCTATGACATCAACCGCAGCGTTGAATTAATGGATAACTCCGTCAACCGGATGGTAAGCATTGTTCGTCAATTGGGCATCATCGCGAATAATGAACGGCTGGAACTAAGCTCGATCGCCACCAGGCAGCTGCTGGATAACAGCATCCAACGCTTCAAACAGGAGAATACAATTACGACAGAAATCGAACTGCATAGCGAAGTCGCCTCAGACTCAAAGATATTCGCCAATGCAGAGTACTTCGAATCCACTTTAGGCAAATTATTGCTCAATGCCTGGGAAAGTTACGATTCGGATCGCTCCAAGCAGCAGCGTAAAGTTTACGTACAAGCCCGAATCACTCAAAACCACGATCAAGCGACCTTAGAAGTCAAAGTCATTGATGATGGCACAGGACTTGACCCAACAGTCAAAGCCAGCGTGTTTGAACCTTTTGTAACGACCCGCGCAGCAGTCGGTCGCGGAATGGGGCTGACTATAGCTCGACACACAATGCGTAATCTTCATGGTGACGTGCTACTGGCAGAACGCCCAGAAGGTGGCGTAGTGGCCACTCTGCTTCATCCACTTTAAATTAAAATTAATGAGTATACGAATTGTCTTTATTGGAGCTGGCCGCATGGCATCAGCCATCATTCACGGTCTGATTGAAAAGGAGCACTACAGCCCAGCTGAAATCGCCTGCACTTGTGGCGGCGGCCCCAGCGGTCAAGAGCTCTCGGAAGCTACCGGCATCCATTACTTTCCTGATATCTCAGCTGCGCTGGCTGAAACTGACGCGGTGGTACTCGCTTGTAAGCCACAGCAATTACCAGCCTTTGATACTGCACTCGCCGAAGCAGCTCGCGGCAAGCTGATTTTGTCAGTCTTAGCAGGCACAACACTGGCACGCCTAAATGATAAATTCGCGCATGTGCGTAATATTGTGCGTACGATGCCCAATACGCCGGGCCAAATCGGCGCGGGTGTGACTGCATTTACACCGATGCGCCCCTTAACCGACAAGGACAGCCTGATCGTCGAAAACTCATTGAGTTCTTTGGGCAATTTCCACGAAGTCGAGGAGTCTGAACTGGATGCCGTCACCGCACTCAGTGGCAGTGGGCCTGCTTATGTATTTGAATTCGCAGCCGCACTTCGTGATGCCGGTGTCCACTGTGGACTGGATGAAGGCTTGGCCGATGCGCTCGCAATCGACACACTTCTTGGCGCTGCAATGCTACTCGCTGAAAGCGAACGCACACCTGAGGAATTACGTGACGCAGTCACCTCGCCCAACGGGACTACCGCAGCAGCTCTACAGTCATTTGCTGAATCAGACCTACGTGGAATCGTTACAAAAGCACTGGAAGCTGCCAAAGCACGTTCGATCGAGTTAGCAAAAATTTAATTTTGCCAGCTCGCCTACAGTATTCTCGAAGCAGGGCTGCGCACCTAGACCCAGCCCTGCTTTGATTACCACTCTGACTCGCGATCACCCATTCGGCTCTGCCGCAGTACTGAAATTTACTATTACTGCATGCCGCTCACATATCATTTGCAGCTAAATAGCTTAGTTTTTTGGCGCTGCATGAAGTCAATCTAAGCGATCAGGCTGGTTTTCAGCAGTGTTGAATCCCGCAGGAACCAACTCAATCAAACTCATCTCAGTTGGACAATTGAAGCGCAGCGGCGGTAAGCCATTGTGCCGATTCGAGCCAGCACCTGCCGAAACATTTAGGAAAGGGATACCAATACGCCTAAATCCGCGCGCCCAATGCTTGGGCACGTCACTATAAATCACCAACGGCCCATAAAATGGCAATGACACTTGCCCGCCATGTGTGTGCCCAGCTAAACACAGATCAATCGCCTGCTCGCCCATGCCAATCGCATAATCCGGCGAATGGCCAAAGAGAATGCGAAAGTCCGTTTCACGCGATGCCTGATTCAACCATTTTCCCACCGAGCGCAGCGCCCATTCAGTCGATCTCGACTCATAGAGACTCAATCCATGTAGGCTCAATCGCCCGCCAGCGGTGTCTACTGCCAGACTGTCAGACGAAAGCATAATTAGCGGTTCCATCGCCTCCGGGGCAATCCGGTAGAGCTCACGCTCGGTATCACCAAATACTGCATAAGTCCCGTAGCGTGGGTTAACCTGACGAATGAGCTGCAGCAATTTTGGCCATTCAGTCTCAAAACTCGCAGGTGCTACCACTTGTAAAAAATCCCCGGTATTTAAAATTAAATCAGGCTTAAGCGCTCGAATCTGCTCAAAAATATGCTTTTGATACGACTCAATCGCTCCTGCTTGAATATCGCTGATATGCAGCACACGCAGCGGAGCCAGCAGCTTCGGCGTCTCCAATCGTATCGTGTGCACCACCAAACGCTGGGGCTCGACGTAAGTTACATAATAGCGCAGCCCAAACAGATCCAGCGCCAGGAAAGCATATAATCCAGCCACGCCAAACAAAGACCGACGAGAACGTGAGAGCAACAATCCAAGGCCAGCAAATACAGCTGCCACAAAAGCAAGACCACAGGGTAGCTGCCACAGGTTAAAATCATAGGCCTGTTGAATGATTCCAAAATCCGGCCCCAGCAGCCCGTCGCTAACAAATAAATAATTTCGCGTCAGTACAAGGAGCAGCAAAAATAGCCCCAGCCCCAAGCCCCAACGCCAGACCGGACGACTGCGCGAACTGGATGCTGCATCGGTCATGGCCAGCGGTGAAATTCGATTCATCGCAGCGCCCGCCCCCGCAGTAATAAACGTATTGCAAAGGGCAACACTGCAACCACACCCAAGCCCCAACAGATAGTCAGTTCAATCGGAATTCGAAGTCCGAGTCTTCTTGCTTTTTGGTACATCACCGCACCTACCACCAAATTAAGAATCTGCAAATTGCAAAACAAAACAAGGAATACGACCGGATGCTGACTCATTTCCCGCGCTACGGAGTAGTTCACTCCATGAACTAGGCTAGGTAGCACTTTAATAGGAAAGCAGCTCCACAGCAGTGCACACAGGGCTAAAGCATACACGACAGCCACCGTTAAGGGCTGCGCGGCTCGACGCACAATCAAGGCCCAAGGAAACGCAATCATCGCAATCCAAACTGGGGCCGTCATCAACGCGATCCAAACAAATGCGGCTGCTAAATCTCCCGCAGCTACAAACTCAATCAACCAGATCGGCATCGTCTTATAGGCAGCCCGACTAAGCAACAATCATGCGATATGCGTCAATATAACGCGCCAGTGTGCCAGCCAACACCCGAGCGGGTAATTTAGGCGCTGGCGGAGTCTTATCCCAGTCCAATGAGTCCAAATAATCCCGCACAAATTGCTTATCAAAAGAAGGTTGCGCACCACCTGGCTGATAGCCTTGCGCAGACCAAAAACGCGATGAATCCGGTGTCAGCACTTCGTCAATCAAATATAACTCACCCGCATCATCCAAACCAAACTCAAACTTAGTATCGGCCAAAATAAGATCAGCCTGGGCGGCACGTGCGGCCCCCATTTCATATAACTTCAAACTGAGCTGCTGAACTTTTTGAAATAATTCCTCACCAATTAACTGCGCGGCATCCGCACAATCGATCGGCATGTCATGACCGCTGGCCGCCTTAGTCGTAGGTGTGAACAACGCTTGCGGCAAACGGCTGCTTTGCTGTAAATCACTCGCAAGCTGGTATTCAAACAACTGCCCGGTCTGCTGATAGGCCTTCCAGCCTGAACCAGACAAGTAGCCTCGCACCACAGCTTCAATCGGCAATGGCTTCAATTTCTTCACGATCATGCTGCGACTTGCCAATTCAGGAAAATCCTGGGCCAGTTGGGCCACTCTAGCCGCATGGTTTTCGACTAGGTGGTGCCGAGTCAGCCCCGCAGCGCGCTGAAACCAATAAAGACTAATCTGCGTCAAAAGCGCCCCCTTGCCAGCTAGGCCCTCATTCATAATAACATCGAACGCCGAAACACGATCAGTTGCCACCATCAGCAACGCATCACCCATATCATAAACTTCGCGAACTTTGCCAGAGGTCACCAAAGGGTACGGAATACCTGTGACCTGTAACAGTGGATTTTCAGGAAGTGCGAATGGTAGCGAGTCTGAGTGCATGCAGTCATAATTAGCCTGTAAATCCGATGCGGCACAAGCTTTCAGAAGTCCGTACAAAAAAATATTCTAAATTAGATAAAAAAGGCTTGCACCGCTATGTCCAGAACTTACCTTCCGTGCTTTCACCTCCCTCCCGTTCGTCTAGCCAGGTCTAGGACACATGGTTTTCATCCATGCGACAGGGGTTCGAATCCCCTACGGGAGGCCATTTTTAAGCTCATCGACATTAGTAGTCGTTGAGCTTTTTTGTGCCTTGCTGACAGTAAAAATAAATTAAGACATCCCCATCGGCGCACGATGTTACTGCCGCGACTGGCCTTACCACACACTGCGAGCCGCAATGCTAGTAGCCGCTAACAGAACAGAACTTGCCTGCCTCATGGTAAAACTCACAGCCTTGCCATGCCATCACTGAGCGACGAGAAATTAACAATGAATGCAGTCCGCCGCCGTAGACATACAGACATTACAGCCTAGTGATGACTCTCTGTGGCCTCAATCAAAGCCGCAACTGCGACAAGCTGGCATGCCCTGATGGTCGAACACCTAACGGCCAGTGAAATTTACGGTCGGATTCCGCGATAGCTAGATCGTTAATACTGGCATGGCGAGCCGACATCAGTCCTGCATCTGAAAACTCCCAATTCTCATTACCATAAGAACGGTACCATTGACCGGCAGCATCATGCCATTCGTATGCGAAGCGTACCGCAATGCGCTGTTCAGCATGGGCCCACATTTCTTTGATTAGACGGTACTCAAATTCTTGCGCCCACTTGCGTGTCAAAAACTCGATAATGGCCGCACGCCCTTGGATAAACTCGCAGCGATTGCGCCAAACACTGGCTACAGTATAAGCCAATGCAACTGCTGCGGGCGTTCGTTGATTCCAAGCGTTTTCAGCCATTCGTACTTTTTGGGCCGCACTAGCGGCAGTAAAGGGCGGAAAAGGCGGACGAGTTTTTTCGAGCATAATCATGACTTAAGCACTTAATTTGTATTTGATTGCAGGTTCACTCTACGAATCATATTTTTAGTCACTGCCTTGCTAGTACCAATGAACAGAAATTCGGTTAAATCTCGAGGCACTGAAGTATGGTGAGAAATCGTCCAGCGCCGGTAAAGTGAGCGCTTCGGCATCGGGAATGCATGCAAACGACCACTGGCAATTTCTTCGCGGGCAATCCAACTCGGTACAATTCCAATTCCCATATTTAAGGAAACCAGCTGTTTAATGGCATCCTCGTTATTCATTTCAATAAAAGGCTCGAGTGGCAAACGGATTTCGCGATAGCGAACGTCGATTAAATTGTAGGTATTGGAGCCCACAACAGGCGTGATTAATCGCTGATCGGCCAGTGATGCTTTGTCTAGCTTACCAGCCTGTGCCCACACATGCGAAGGATGCACAATATAAACTAACTCGTCTTCCCCAATTTGAGTCTGCTCGAAATCTTGGTAATCACGCTGAATCGGTGCGATCGTTATATCTACCATTCGCTCGTTTAAGCGCTGGATCAAAGAGTCGGTGTCACCCAGCTCTAATTTCAGCGATACATTCGGGCAACTCTCACGAAACTCGCGCACGATCGCAGGTAAAATATAACTGCAGGCAGTGTTGGTCAGACCAATATGTAGCTGCTGCTGTTGATGATTACCTCCGCCGCCCGAAAAACGAGCGGTGACACTATCGAGGCGCGATAAAATTTCGACTGCCTCATTGAAAAACTGATGACCGACTTCGGTCGGCTTGAGCTTTGGGCCATTGCGATCCAGCAAGGCAGTGCCCAAACTTTGCTCTAAAGCCTTAATGCCATGACTCAAAGCTGAGGGCGTCACACAAAGTCGGCCGCTCGCACGGCGCATACTTCCCTCTTTAACCGTAGTGGCAAACATACGAAGTTTCTTGGTATCCACTAAATCGCTCATGTATAACTTGCATATATGTTGAGTAAAATTTGTCCATTCGATATTTAGGTGAGATATTTTCATCTAAGCGATGAGATTTAATCCTGATCTAATTGATGGCGCGGAGCATAGTCTGGCATCGGCGCTGCTGTAGTTTTTGGAATGAACAACTGTTCTCCACGGGTGCAAAGAAATGCACGCACCAACAATCAGTCGCTACAATTAGGATATGTTCCGATGACGGATTGCGCACCGCTGGTGGTGGCTCAAGAACTCGGGTTCTTTAAGCAGCAAGGTTTGGACGTCGAATTATGCCGTGAACCAGGATGGGCGACCATTCGTGAAAAGATCTATCACCGCGAGTTAGATGCGGCACAGGCTCCCGGCAGCATGGTGTTTGAACTATCTTGCGGCTATGGCGGTATGTACTGCCAATGTATCACCGCATTTGTGACCGCATTGAATGGCAATGCCATCACACTCTCAAATGAGCTGTGGCAACTAGGTGTGCGCGATGGCAAAACACTACGCGCAGTTATTCAAGCCCATCCATCCCGACGTTTCACCTTTGCTGGTGTACTCAAATACTCATCTCAAAATTATTTGATGCGCCACTGGCTGATGTCACACGACATAGATCCCGACAGGGATGTCGATATGGTAATAGTTGCCCCGCCTCAAGTACAAGACTGCTTAAAACACGGGTATTTAGATGGCTACTGCGTGGCCGAGCCTTGGAGCTCGACTGGATTACTTGAAGGCATCGGCTGGTGCACCACACTGAGTGCAGACTTCTCTCCGATGCACTTGGAGAAAATCTTCATGGTGACACAAGCCTTTCACGATGAATCACCCCAGCGCCATCACGCGTTGCTTCGCGCTCTGTATGCTGCCGCACGCTATTGCGATGACGCGGAAAACCGTAGTGAATTAAGTGAAATTTTAGCTCAAGAGCAGTATGTAGGCGTCTCAGCCAAGACTCTTAACAATGCACTGGTTGGCCCCTTTGAAATGGGCATGGGCCGCAGCACACCGGCCGAGCATGCCATTGTGTTTCATCGCAACCAGGCCAACCGCCCAACAGCGGAAAAAGCCCGCTGGGTACTAAATGAAATCGGCCTACATCAGCTACAACCGATAACTAAAGATTTTTCCGCTCAAGAGATCCACCAATGCTTTCGTGAAGACGTTTACGACAAGGCATTGGCACAACTTCCAGCGTAAATTTTCCACACATACAAACCGCGACAAAACACATAGTAAATCAATGAATAAAAAGACTATCATGAATGATCCCTATGATCACAATCAGCCACTGACGGCTGGCCATACGCACGCCAACGCTCCGCTCGATGAAGCCGGCAGTGAGTTTGTTCAAAATACCACTACCGAATTCCGCCAGGTCGCTGCCTCAAGCGCCAAGCCTTGTAACCACAAGAGTCCCTGCGATTGCCAATCCAGCGCCAATGCGCCAATCGCGGCCAGCCATGAGAACATCGTTGAAAATTTAATCGACGAAGCAGTCGTCCGAGCAGTCTTTCCGAATGATCTAAAACGGCGTGAATTCATTGGCCGCGTGGGTAAAGGTGCAGCAGCAGCCATGATTGCCTCTGCCATGCCACTCGGCAATATGAAGTCTTGGGCGGCCGAATCAGTAAAGCACAGTGACATTGAAAAGAAGGACCTCAGTATTGGCTTTATTCCCATCACTTGCGCCACACCAATCATCATGGCTGAGCCAATGGGCTTTTATGCCAAACATGGCCTCAATGCCAAGGTACGTCGTGCTTCGGGTTGGGCCATGGTCCGCGATTGGGGTATTAACAAGGAAGTCGACGCGGCTCACATGCTGAGTCCGATGCCATTGTCCATCTCCTTGGGCGCGGGTTCGCCTCAAGTTCCCTATTTAATGCCAGCGATTGAAAACGTCAACGGCCAAGCAATTACCCTGGCCAATAAGCACAAGGGCGTCAAGGGGCCAAAAGACATGAAGGGCTTCCGTTTTTGCGTGCCATTCGAATATTCTATGCACAACTACTTACTGCGCTACTATTTGGCAGAAGGCGGCATCGATCCAGACAAGGATGTACAAATCCGGGTGGTACCACCCCCCGAAATGGTAGCCAACCTTAAGGCAGGTAACGTTGACGGTTACCTAGCTCCCGATCCTTTTAATCAGCGAGCCGTCTATGAAAAGTGCGGCTTCTTGTTCAAGCTGACTAAAGAGATTTGGCCCGGCCATCCCTGTTGTGCCTTCGCCATCTCACAGGAGTTTGCCAGCACCAATCCCAACACTTACAAGGCACTGTTTAAGTCGATTGTGGATGCCACCTATTATTCATCGGACCCCGCCAACCGTAAGGAAATCGCCAAAGCGATTGCGCCCAAGAATTACCTAAATCAACCAGTAACAGTTATTGAGCAAGTTCTGACTGGCAGATACCTCGATGGCCTCGGCAACATCAAAAACGAGCCGGACCGTATCGACTACGATCCGATGCCGTGGCAGTCGATGGCGAAGTGGATTCTATCGCAAATGGTACGTTGGGGACAAATCGGCCCCGAAGTCAACTTCGATGCGGTCGCCAAGAAGGTCTACCTCGAAGCCGACTGCGCGGACATGATCGACACACTGGGTTACAAGCAAAAAAAGGCTTCCTATGACGATTTCTCTATCATGGGCAAACCATTCACACCCAAAGATCCGCTCGGCTACGCAAAAAGCTTCGAGATTACACGCGTCTAATTAAGCGCGTTCACTCAATTGCCTCATTCTGAAAATCATGTCCAAACGAAACATTACATCAATAGGGAGCAAGTATGCCCCCTATCTACTCTCCGTTGTTATCTTAGGCGTCTTCCTGCTGGTCTGGTCTGCATTGACCCAAGTCCCGGCGTTTGATGCCAACAAACACTCTGCGGATGAGATCATGATGATGGAAATGAATGGTGATGTGACCCAGAATGAGGCAGGCGAGTACATTCGCAATGCTGGAAAACTCGATGCAGTTCCAGGCCCCGGCATTGTTTTTAAGAAAGCAGTCTCCGAACTCAAAGCCCCGTTTTCCAAAGCAGGCACCAACGACCATGGCATCGGTTGGTTGGTGCTCTATACCCTGAAACGCTTCTTAACCGGCTTTCTCATCGCCACCGTAGTGGCCGTCTTCATGGGCATGATCATCGGCATGAATAAAACACTGCTGACCGCATTCAATCCATTCATACAAATTCTCAAACCTGTGTCACCACTCGCGTGGATGCCACTATTACTGTACACAGTGAAGGATCCATTTATAACTTCAGTCTTAGTGGTGTTTATGGCGTCACTCTGGCCCACCATGGCAAATACCGCATTCGGGGTCTCCAACATTAAAAAGGATTATCTACGCGTTTCTGAAATGATCGAAATGGGCTGGATGCGCCGATTTTATTCAGTAGTGCTGCCCGCCTCCGCTCCTGCGATTTTTGCCGGACTACGCATCTCTTTTGGCAGCGCGCTGGTGGCCGTGGTACCAGCCGAAATGTTGCTCGGCGAGCTGGGTGTCGGTTACTTGAGCTGGATCGAATGGAACAACCTCGATATTTCCGGTGTGATTTTCGCCATCATGGTAGTTGGTGTAGTTGGCTTCCTGCTCGACTACGGCATGTCAAAATTGGCTCAGCGCTTCACTTACACCGAAGCGTAAGCATTCCCCGCCCCCACACATTTAACCCATTTATTTATTATGTCTTACTTAGCAGTCGATCACGTGACTAAAATTTACCCTTCCTTAGAGCCGGACGCCAAAAAAGGTGACGAATTTGTCGTCTTTCAAGATATCAAATTCACCATAGAAAAAGGTGAGTTTGTATCGATGATCGGACATTCTGGGTGCGGGAAAAGCACACTGCTCAACATCATGGCCGGCTTCGATCAACCAAGCTCCGGAGGTATTGTACTGGATGGCAAGGAAGCGACCAAACCAGGCCTCGACCGAATGGTTGTCTTTCAAAACTTCGCACTCATGCCTTGGAAGACCGCCTACCAAAATGTAGAGATCGCAGTCAGTCAAAGCCACCCACAGTGGAACAAATCAGAAGTCAAGGAATGGACAATGAAGTACCTACAGATGATGAATCTGGAATCGGCCGCACACCGTCGCCCCTCCATGCTCTCAGGCGGCATGCGGCAACGAGTAGGACTAGCACGCGCTTTCGCAGCTGAACCTAAGATCCTATTACTGGACGAGCCGTTTGCGCAAATCGACGCCCTGACTCGTGGCTCGATCCAGGAGGAATTACTTCGCATGTGGGAAGCCACAAATAGCACAGTATTTATGGTCACCCATGATGTCGATGAAGCGATTTTACTCTCCAATCGCATCGCGATGATGAGCAGCGGCCCGCATGCCAAATTGGCTGAAATGGTCGAAATTGACATCCCACGCCCACGCATACGTGCGGATTTGATTGATGACCCTAAATACATGAAAATCCGTAACCATATTATTAAATTCCTAGTCAGCGGCAAAGCATTACCTGCGGCATAAGCGACTCCCCCAGACTAATACAAAAACAACTAAAGACAAAAAAACTATGACAAAACTAGAAATGACAGAAGCCATCATATCCGCAAAAATTGCCAAAGGCACCAGTTGGGAGAAAATTGGAGCCGCAGTTGGACTCTCCGACATTTTCGTTAGTTCTGTGGCACTGGGGCAAAACAGTTTAGTCGCGGCAGATGCAAAAAAGATGGCGCTTTTTTTGGGACTGACTTCGGAAGTTGAAGCACAATTGTCTATTTGCCCAATGAAAGCATCAGATACTGAACTAGTTTCTAAAGACCCGCTGATCTATCGTTTCTTTGAAATTGCATACGTCTATGGCGGCGCACTCAAAGAAGTCATACACGAGAAATTCGGTGATGGCATTATGAGCGCGATCGATTTCACACTCGATGTCGACAAAAAGGAAGATCCCAAGGGGGACCGTGTCATTGTGACAATGAATGGGAAATTCTTACCTTATAAAAAGTGGTAGCATGCACTTCATGACTGATACATAGACGGCAGCGCCTGTTGCAGTCGTGAAGCCTTGCATTAACATTTCACACACACTGTATAACACGCGTAAGATGTGCGGCGCTCCAGATTACAAATACGTCCGAAATATTCTTATGCGTCGGCGTATTCGCATCCGAATCCGTGAGATAAATTCGCTCTAATAAGTCAGCTATTTCTCGTATGCCTAGCGAGTGATGACGGCGCTTAATCTTTCAAGCGAGTATTATATTAAAAACTGGGTTCCCCGATTGTAGCCACTCGACGAACGAGTGGCTACAATCGGGGATCCTTGCCAATCAGCCGCGCGTCTGTACCCATCAAGCTCTTCGGTTTGTTCTAACCAGTATATAACAAACTTCCTATGGTCCGATTTTATGCGGAACTAAAATCTAGACAAGTGCAACGCTTAGATAGACTTCGAGCATGCCAGAAATTAAACATCTATGCGCTGGCTTTCCCCTAAAGACATCAGTCCACTCGACTAGTGGCTGCTCTACACTGCCTCGGTCTGTAGATCAGCACCGCACTGAAATAAACATTGGCCGCCATGATAAGTAGACAGTGTGACCTACTGGCGGCAGTAAGCTCGGCCTAAAAAGTAACCAAATCAATCCGCGCATTAGCCACAATTTGAAGCGAGCAGCCCATATTATTGCGGCTCACGAATCGCTAGCATCAAGCCACCCTTGGTCATGGAAGTTTTTTCGTGCGCGCAGATGCAAGCTCCGCGTGCTTCGCCAGCACAAATCCTACTCATCTTGCAGCTCGCATTAAATTCGAAGCGCGACAAGCATCTAGGTTTCAACCGCCGTCGAAAACATGCGCCTCCTCCCGAGCAACTCGCTCACATTTAAAAGCAGCTAGCTAAGCGACTGCTCGACTACTCTTCCCATGACCGCAAGGCCTCATGCTGCTTTCGGCGTTCGATATAGCTTCCCACCCAAATCGCCAGCTCATACAGCCCGTACATAAAACCGGTCGTAAGTGGCAGCGATATAAAATCTCCGCCCGGCGACATCAGTGCCGCAAAAACCATTAATGCCACAAATACACCTTTACGGATCGCCTTCAACTGCACCACCGTCAACACTTGTAGATAGATCAAAACGACAATTATTAATGGGAATTCAAAAAAGGCGCCAGTAAACAGCGAAGACCAGACGACCATGCTGTAATAGTCCGAGGCTGCCCACAGCAGCTCAAATCCGAAGTATTGGTTCAAACGTACACTAAAACCGAGCGTTAAGGGCAACACTACGAAAAAAGCGAAGGCCACCCCTACCAGAAATAAAATAAAAGCGGCTAAGCAACTTGGGCGCAGCACTTTTTGCTCTCGTTCAGTCAACCCCGGCGCCACAAAGTTAGCCAGAAAGTAGAGTACGAATGGCATGGATAAAGTGAAGCCACTCAATAACGCGATTTGAATAAAGACCGAAATGACCCCCATCGGTCGGTATGTAATCAAATTCTGATCCACTAGTTCAACCGAACCATATGCATAGATTATAGGTATTTTAAGAAACGCTGCAATGTCCTGAATGAAAATTGAAACAATCACCAATCCCACCACAAACGCAATAGCACTGCGAGCCACCGTCCAACGAAAATCTTCGAGATGCTCAAGGAAGGACATGCCTGCTTCGGCGGCCGGCTCTAACTCGCAGGCATCGCTTTCGTCGTAGTCATCGTAGCCCTCCTCTAATGAAACATCTGTCTCGAACGCTCTATCCTGGCACGGAGCATCAACCTCAAGCGATTCATCCTTAGACGGAGCATCTGCCTCAAGCGATTCATGACATTCCTGACCTCGCTTATCTTTCAATCCATGAAAATTGACTGCCTCGTCTTCTGGGTTTGATGACTTGGATTTACTGTCTTTATTATCTTCCATGGTATTTAGCAATATTCTGAATTCTGTTAGTGAAGACTTGCAAGGCAGAAAAATAATACCTGTGCCTAATATATTTTTACTTTAATCACACCCGCGCAGTTCTTTAAACAGAGTCTGTTAAAATTTGTGCCGAACGATTGCTATCCTCAAAACGCTCACCAAGCTACACAATAACATGAAAGCCGCCGCACAATCAAAACTTCAGTTCAATCGAACGGTTCGATTGCTTTTGTATGTAGCGATCGGAACAACACTGCTGCTGTTGCTATTATTACAGCAACAGCCAAACCTAAAATATTGGTTCGAATGGGCTGATGCGGGCCGCAACATTTTACAATCGCATCCCTCGGCACTGGTATGCGCCATTGCGGTGTTGCCTGGATTAGGCGTTCCCATCAGCCCGCTCTTATTATTACTTGGTATTATTTTTGGCCCGATCTATGGCCTGCCAATGACTTGCCTAATTGCGATCGGCGCCCAGTCAATTTGCACCAGCTGGACCTATTTACTAGCTTCAGGCCCGCTGCGGCGCTTACTGCACAAGTTTATTTTACGTCAACGCATACTGCCGATCCTGACCGATAGCAATGCACTGCGGCTAGGTTTCATGATTCGTATCACCCCAGGAATGCCTTATATTATGCAAAATTTGGCTTTAGGCATAATGGGACTTAAATTTAAGCCCTATTTGTTGATCTCTATTCCCATCACTAGTATATACTCCATTGGCTGCATCGTAACAGGTGGAGCGATTCCCCAAGGCAAGATAGGGCTTATTCTCGCCGGATTATTTCTGATTGTAGTCCTCATGTTTATGACTGGCATGCGACTCAAACGAAACCAACTAGATGCTGAATAATTCACCACTACCGCCCGCCGAGCAAGTGCTCAAAGTCAGTCAGCTGACTGGACAAATCAAAGCGCAACTTGAGAGCCGATTCGGGCAGATCTGGGTGCAGGGCGAAGTCTCGAATCTGCGCCGTCAAAGCTCAGGCCATGTTTATTTCTCGCTCAAAGATGCCGGCAGTCAACTGCCCTGCGTCTTATTCAATCGTGACGCCGCGCTACATAATTTCGAGCTGAGCGATGGCATGGAGCTTATTTTATTCGGTAACCTTTCGGTCTATGCACCACATGGCCGTTATCAGCTGATTGCCAAGATCGCCATCCAAAGTGGCGAAGGCCGCCTACAACTAGAATTTGAACGTCTAAAACGTAAACTAGCCGCCGAAGGGCTGTTTGACAGGACTCGCAAAAAAGCGCTACCACAACTACCTCTCAAAATTGCCGTAATCACCTCCCCGACTGGAGCTGCACTGCAGGACTTCCTTCGCATCCTGCAGCGCCGCAAATACCGTGGCCAAGTGGTCATCTTTCCATCCCGCGTGCAAGGCCAAGGAGCAGCTGATGAGATCGGCCGGATGCTCGAATACGCAGCAGCAAGTCAAAGTTTCGATTTGCTAGTACTCACGCGAGGTGGTGGTAGCATCGAAGACCTGTCGGCCTTCAATCAAGAAAGTCTTGCCCGCCAAGTTGCGGCCTGCCCATTGCCAATCATATCTGCGGTTGGGCATGAGATCGACATAGTGCTGAGCGACTACGCGGCCGACCAGCGAGCTGAAACCCCCTCCGCTGCCGCCGAACTGATCTCTTCACTCTTTTTGCAAACGAGCCTACGAATGGAACAGGCACAGCAACGATTAATTAGCGCGGCAGGTGATGCAATGACTCAACGCCAACAGCCTCTACAACTGCTACAGGCTAAACTTAAAATCATTGCGCCCGAGCGACAGGTCGCCCACTGGGGCATGCAACTAGATGACCTCGAACATCAGCTCTCGCAGGTATTACGTAAAAGGCTGCAACGAGAAAAAGATCAACTCAGCAATTATGCACAACGCTTGGCGCAACACCACCCTAGGCTTAAGCTGGAGCTAGCTCAACAATCCCTATCCAATGCCAGCAATCGCCTAGAGCGAAGCCTGAACGTGGAACGTGACCGCCGCAAGGAGTACCTAATACAAGTTCAGAAACGACTCGAAAACAGCAGCCTTAAAGCCAGCTTAAAACGTGGCTACTCGATCACTCGCGATAAAGATGGCACGGTCATCGATCGCGCCGCACGCGCCAGACTGGAATCTGAACTCAGTACACAATTTTACGACGGAAGTATTCAAGTAGAGGTCAAAGCACCCCAGAATACCAATCCGCCCTTACAATAATCGCGCTTAGCTGCAGCCAATCTGACTGTGACTGCAGGCTAACAGTTATTCAGTTATTTATCTGCTCAGCTTCTGATTGCACTTTTTGTAAATTTAATTTTTCATTTAGCAAATGATGAAAGCACACGCATTAACTCTCTCGCTACTCGTACTGTTTACAGGCCTATTTTCGGCTTGCACGACTCCGGTCGCTATCGACCCGCTGAGCGGACAAGATCAGACTGCCAGCTATCAGGCCGGTTATTTTCACGCCCCGCTCGACTTTGATTCCGGCACGGTCTTCCGTACAACCATCAAAGTGATGGACAACGCAGGCTACTTCCGCACTGGCGAATTACACGGAGATATTGCAATCTCAATTTTCGCGCGTAAAGTAGGTGATGAAAAGATTAAGGTACGGATTAAGCAAATCGCAGCAGGTCAGTCCGAAATTCGTATTCGTATCGGAACGCTTGGCGACCTGTCCGAATCACAAACACTCTATGCACTAATCCGCAACGCATTGTAGTTTGCATTAGCAACAATTGTGCTTCGGCCGCCTTTCCCACGGAAACGGCGGCTTTTTCATCTAAAAACCATCGACTGATTCCTGCTATACAATGACAACTTCCAAAAATTCCACCTTCACTCTAATCGGCATAGGTAGCCCAATCCTAGATACAATTGCACCAGTCGAGGAAAAATTCCTGGAGCAAATTGATGGTGAAAAAGGCGGGATGGTCTTAGTTGATGCCCCCACTATTTCAGAGCTGATAGCACGCCTCAGTGGCGACACAATCATTAGCCCAGGAGGTTCTGCTGGAAATACTTTATTTGCCTTGGCTCGCATGCAGGCTACCACGCGGTTTTTGGGCAAAACTGGCAACTGCGCCAGTGGTCAATTGTATCGTGACGCTTTCCAACAACTAGGCGGCAATATCGATGGCTTTAAAATCGGTAACATACCGAACGGCCGCTGCCTCTCACTCGTCACCCCAGATGGCGAACGCACCATGAGAACGGACTTAGGCGCGGCCATGTCATTAACGCCGGAAGAAGTCACCATCGCCGATTTTTCGGGCTGTCAGCATGCTCATATCGAAGGCTACTTACTGTTTAATGAGGCGCTGATGCGCCGAGTGCTGGAATGCGCCAAAGCCGCAGGCTGCAGCATTAGCTTGGATCTGGCATCCTTTGAAGTGGTACATGCGACCCATTCGATTCTACCCGAGCTACTGCGTGAATACGTTGATATCGTTTTCGCCAACGAAGAAGAAGCGGCAGCCTTTACAGGCATCGAAGATGATTATCCGGCAATGGCGCTGCAACTGCAACAGTACTGCTCTGTTGTCGCCCTCAAAGTCGGCGCTCAGGGCTCCTACATTGCACATCAGGCTGAAATCGAACAAATTGCAGCTGTGCCCGCAGCCACAGTAGTTGATACCACTGGCGCAGGCGATCTATGGGCAGCCGGTTTCCTATACGGTTACTCGCAAAAACGATCATTGCCCGAGTGCGCACACATTGGTTCAATTTTAGGCGCAGCAGTCGTCCAGCAACAAGGTAGCACCTTGCCTGAAAACGTCTGGCAAGATATCCTAAATCAAATTTAAAAGTATTAGCCGCTCAATTGTTATGGATTCCAATCAAATTTCCGAACTCGTCGTCGACATCGCCCAGCGTGCACGCGCAGCCTCGCTCCAACTGGCGAGCCTACCCACTGCCAGCAAGGATCAATTCCTGAATACCTTAGCAACAAAACTGCTGGAACAACGAGCAGAGATACTCAGCGCCAACGAGATCGATCTGGCTGCTGCCCGTAGCCATGGGCTGACCGGCCCGATGCTCGAAAGACTCAGTTTAACCAGCCAACGCATTGCCGCCATGGCAGAAGGCGTACGCCAAGTGGCTCAACTGCCCGACCCGGTTGGTGCTCAGATCGAACAACTCAATCCACCAAGAGGATTTGATTTGCGTAAGATTCGGGTGCCTATGGGCGTGATCGGCATAATATATGAGTCTCGGCCCAACGTTACCATTGATTGCGCCATTTTATGCCTAAAGTCGGGTAACGCTTCCATTTTGCGCGGCGGTAAAGAAGCCTTTCATAGCAATATGCAGCTGGCAAAAATTATTCGCGAAGCACTCAGCGAGTCCGGCATCAGTCCAGATGCGGTACAACTCATCCCGACAACTGAACGTCAAGCGCTCAATGTTTTACTCAAACAAGACCAGTATGTTCACTGCATCATTCCACGCGGTGGCGAACAACTGATTCGCTTTACAGTCGAAAACAGCCGTATTCCGGTAATTAAACACTACACAGGAGTTTGCTCCATTTACGTCGACGTCGACGCCGACCCGGAAAAAGCTGAAGCGATTTTAATCAACTCTAAGTGCCAACGCCCCAGCGTGTGTAATGCCGCCGAGAATTTAATTATTCATCAAGCTGCCGCGATACAACTACCGCGATTAGCTAAAGCCTTGCACGAAAATGGCGTCGAACTGCGCGTTGACCATGCCGCCAAAGCATTACTCATAGCCAGTGGCCTCCCCTTGGTCGATGCCACTGATTCGGATTTGGCCACTGAGTATAATGACTTAATCATAGCGATCACCGTCGTGCCAGATACTGCGGCAGCGATACAATGTATCAACATTAATGGCTCGGGGCACAGCGATGCTATAATTACTGAAGATGCCGCAACTGCCAGCCAATTTTTAGTCGGTGTCGATGCCTCCACGGTATACCACAATGCCTCGACTCGCTTCACTGATGGCTTCGAGTTCGGCCTCGGCGCGGAAATTGGCATTTCAACCGATCGCTTACACGCCCGTGGTCCAATGGGCCTCAACGAGCTGTGCACTTACAAGTATGTTGTTCACGGGAAAGGCGAAATTCGCTAGTTCCGCCCATTGAAATTACCGATCGACGCGCCCCAGCCTAGTCGCTATTTATTCGTTTAATTTATGCAGGAATTCACCTCAGAAAACAATACTGATCCCGCCGTCGCCGCCATGCAGCGACTACATGCCTACTGGCGAATGCCCTACATTTTAGCCGACAAAGGGAACGAACCCACGGGCAATCCATTCACACGCATTCACCAGACAGAGCAAGACAAGCAGGAATATATTCTTTTTAGGGGCGAATGGAATTACATCGTAATGAACCGCTATCCTTACAACGCAGGTCACCTGCTGGTGCTGCCATATCGTGAAGTGGCTCAACTTGAAGATATGGCCAAAGAAGAACGCCATGAACTGATGGATCTGATCGTCAAAGCACAAGAAATTCTGACTAATGCACTGCGCCCCGATGGCTTCAACACTGGCTTTAATTTCGGCAAAGCGGCCGGAGCCGGCATCCCATGCCATTTGCATTGCCACGTTGTTCCACGCTGGGACGGTGACACCAACTTCATGCCGGTCATCGGCCACACACGTGTGTTACCGGATTCAATGGACTTGATGTGGGAGCGCCTCAATCAGGCCAGCCAAGACTAAATGCAGCACTACCAACAATTCGACTAAACAGCGAGAATTCCTTTCTATGCCGTCTGAAACCATTCACTTTGCTAGCCCGCGTCAATTGAGTCAGCTGTACGCCGACGACATTCACAATCTCGAACAGGCAGAACGCAGCCTATCGGTCCAAATCACCAGCCGAGACGATTGGCTGACAGTCGCAGGCGAGGCATCAAACATTGCGCAAACTAAAGCAGTATTTGAGCTGCTAGAGGCTGCACGTAAGCAGGGAATTTTATTACGGAGCTCTGATTTTCACTACACTTTGCGTGCGGTGCTAGCAGACAAGACGGACGAATTGCGGGCCATCTACGCCGACCCACAGGTTATAAAACTGAAGCGTAAGAGCATAATTGCAAAAACACTCAATCAAAAGCGCTACTTGGCATCGATTGCGCAGCATTCAATCACCTTTGGCATCGGTCCTGCCGGCACTGGCAAAACTTTCCTAGCCATGGCCAAGGCGTTGCAAGCCTTGATGGCTGGAAGCGTTGAGCGCATCATATTGACTCGCCCTGCAGTAGAAGCTGGCGAAGCACTCGGGTTTTTACCGGGTGAGCTGCAGCAAAAAATCTTGCCTTACCTAACACCGCTCTACGATGCAATGTATGAAATGATCGGCCAAGAGCACACATTGCAACTGGTCGAACGAGGCATCGTCGAAATCGCACCGCTCGCCTATATGCGTGGGCGCACACTATCCAATGCTTTTGTGGTACTAGATGAAGCTCAAAACACTACTCATGAGCAAATGATGATGTTCCTGACGCGGCTGGGTGATGGCAGTCGCATGGTCGTGACCGGGGACATCACTCAAATCGATTTGCCCAAAGCGAAAGCATCCGGCCTTACAGCCGCCGCCCGCATCCTTAAAGATGTAGCTGGCGTGGAGCTATTTCATTTTGACGGCCAAGATGTGGTTCGCCACCCTTTGGTTCAAAGTATCATTGATGCCTACGCGCGCAGCG
>Ga0115008_10000653_pt1 | contig 26655 bp, 45 predicted proteins | sample FraStrMetagenome_FD_87164 | JGI IMG/M metagenome (GOLD analysis project Ga0115008, IMG submission 87164) | Marine eukaryotic phytoplankton communities from Arctic Ocean - Fram Strait ARC3M Metagenome | ecosystem: Environmental > Aquatic > Marine > Oceanic | place: Fram Strait | collected... | reverse complement strand
TGTCCCAAAGGTAGCGGTCTTGAATATTAATGAATCACTCAGAAGAGTGTGGATATTTTCGAATTCAGTGTTTGATGACGTATAAGCCACATTAGCGACTATGGTCGTCGAACCGACCTTTCTCACGCCATCTAATTCTATGAAAGGAGAAATCGGACCAGTGTGAAATTGATTAGAACTGTTTGCTGCATTATTAGCGGCCACTCTATATGTCGTGAGGTCTCTCCAAACACCACCCTTACCATAAGCGGCAGATGACAGAGCAGGGTTGAACGAGTTAGAAACAACAAGAGTTGTATTATCAGCTACGCTGACAACTCTGCGACTAGATTGGCCGCCAGATTTTATCACATCGCCTATAGAGAAGTCTGCCAGAAACGAAGTTCCAGAACCAGTCACAGTATTTGCGGATGAAGAAATTGTGCCAGAAAGAACAGTATTCGCTGTGGGGTTGTGCTCATATCCATATGGTATGTTAGCAACAATCTTTTTAACTACAGCAAAACTGTGGATTATTTCATTAGTCTTAATCACATCAGCTGTATTAGCGATGTAACTGAATGGTGACTCTGAAACAAGCTCATCCCCTTCATTGATATTTACCGTGGTCGGGCGACCTAGCTGGAGAACGTGCCCACCGACAGTGTTACTTTGGAATGCGGATACTGTTCCGACTGACGCGCCACCAGATGTTCCGATCTTAACAGTTTCTGAAGTTGAGAAATTTCTATACGTATCTACTCTAAACCAAGAAGCACCAGCGGTCGCATCAACAACTTCTGTTACGATAGCATTAGCTGAAGACGTCACACCAAATAACGAATCGCCGAGACTAATTTGAGCACTATTAGCAATCTGTATTGCCGCATTAGTATTGTCTCGATAAGCACTATCGCCAGTCAACTCATCATATTCTGGGAAACCAAAACTAGCTGCCCCAATAATCGTATTGGCAAATGTGTCCATAATACCAGTGCTCGAATCATCGTATGTGACCTTCGCGCCACCAGCACCATATATATTATTAGCGCCAATCAGATTAGTGTTCATTGATATCGCAAAACTATCTCCAATATCTGTTTGCTCTAAGGTGAAACTTGCTGGGGATTGTCCATCTCCACCTGTGATAGAGATTAATGATTCCCCTTGATCCGCTCCGCCTATAGAAGAAGTGTAACCTGATCCGCCATCTGTTATAGAAAATGTAATCGACCCTCCAAGGTCAATCGTATCAGTTACAACAACCTTACCGAAATCACCAACACCATCCGACAACAACTCAACAACGTCACCTTCACTATATTCACCGCCAGGAGATACAATTTCAATTCGAGACACACCAGCCTCGACTAAAGGAGCATGGGGCTGGCCGCCATCAGAAACTCCTCCTAAAATCATAACTGGCTCTAAATGATTAAATGAACCTCTGACATTAGAAACATTTATCTGCATGACGTCTCTGTTCCTAATAACTCGACCAACTATATCTTCAACGAGAGCTTCAGCTCGGGACTCCTGACCTTGAACGGTTTTCCCGATAAATTTGTAATTGTTAATATCGTAGTTCGTTACAAGATACTGATCGTGGTTCCAATCACCATCAGACACTTTGAGCATTTGATCAGCGGGATAATACACTTCAACTGCTTCGTTGTATATCGTTCTGAAAAGCAACTTATATGATGCAAGTGAACCACGCGTCACATTGTAAAATTTCACATACTTAGCAAGAAGCCTTTTGTCGGCGGCAACTTCGTGCGGGACAGATGGTAGGAGAGTGTCTTGAAAGTATTGAATATACTCATCAAGGGTTGTGTTGATATCCCTATTCCCTTCAAGGTTCTGTATTGCCTCAGTCAACTTTCCATTTTGCTCGAGGTATTCATAATATGCCTCGATAAACGCAAGAAAGTTCTCGCCTTCTTCTTTGAAAAAAGCGGGAAATTGATTACTTACGATAGATGAAAGTTTAGCTTTTATCATTAGGTCTGCTCGCCAATAACATTAATAACAGCGTCACCAGATTCTAGCAGCAATATCTGCTCCCTAACTGGTATAATGTCCAAGTTCTCTGGCGCAACATTAACCTTTAACTCTAAGTCCGAATATGCAGAAGGCAAGAAATTCTCAACAGTAACTAGCCCAGTTTTGTAGTCAATCACTCCAGCATTAGGGACAATGTTGACACGTTCTTTATTATCACTATATCGGAAGATACTAACCACCCCGAGACCATCATCACCTAAAAATGACGAAAAGCCGCTGTATGTAAACTCTGATGACCCCAAAGATCCTGGGCGAAGGGCATTATTAAAATGTAAAGAAACCAATTCAGCCACATTCACATTTGGTGTAATCCTTTTTTCAATTTTAATTGACGCATCATTATTCAAAACAAACCCGTCTGACGTGTCATCCAGAGATCTGACAAATCTAGAGAATCTCAACTTATTACCAAATCTTCCTAAATTATTTGTAGAAAAAGAAGCGATAGCATTCCTCACGTTAACCTCAACCGCACTATCATTCAAAGCAGATCTAGTCACGTCATAATATGTTGTTAATGTGGGAATGATGTATGTATAGTCAGCATCAATGATAACTGGGTCTACTGCCAATGGAGTTCTATCAGAAATGGATGTTTTGATAGATTGCTTCCTACTTTGAGTGGCAAACTTTTCTCCGAATGGTTTTACAGCAATAAACACCTTACCGAAAACTGCGGGAGACGCTTGCTCCCCACCAAAGGCAATCACTGACTGTAAATCTGGATTCTCAGAAAGAAGGATTCTTTCATAATCGCTAGCAATAACAGCTCGGTTTTGCGTTTGGTAATTTCTTGGTGCTTGGAATTTAATTGAATCAACCGTTTCCTGAGGTCGACCACCAAGAGCGTTAGAAGTGACAGAAGTGATAGTTGCTGCTGTATACGAAGCCCCTATGTTCAAACTGTCTACACTAAACGTGTCAGCACCGTTAGTCGCTTCTCCATTATTAACGAGATATTCCACTTTAACAATGTTCCCAGCCTTCAGAGACCTACCAAGCGACCCCGAACCAAATACGATTTCATATTTCTCATCAGACGCTTCTTCGAGGAAATAAATTGGAGAAGTTGAATAGATTTGAGATACGTCTGAAGCTCTGTAGAATTCAACCAAAGTGTCGTCAGAGGCAGACTCCTGAACAGAAACAGTCACGCTTGTAGTATCAACTCCGGCATTAGGAAGAATGTACCTTACTGGGTTAGAAGCACTTACAGTCCAAGAGTGCGCCAAAGGCTCGCCTTCCTTAATAGTCAACGCTCCGCTAAATACTCCTGCTGTTGTCGATACTGGAATATTCTTGGCGGCAGGGTTGACATAAGTATAAGTAACATCGTCAAATGTTGTTGTGAACTTAGAATTCTTTGGTATAGTAATTTGAGATATCGTACTGTCAACGCCAGTTATGTTGATGTTGACTTCAGCTTGCGCGCCAACAGATGACACGGGCGTGTAGCCGAGTTCCTTAGCTCGGGAAACTACCGAATCCCTTTGCTGGGCAGTATCTAGGAACATCTCATTAGCGACCATGTTTAGATAATATGCATTGTAGTGCGTATTATATGCAAGGACATCGAGAAGAACAGCCATAGCCGAACCCTCAAAACTGTAGTCTTTAAACTGATCTTGACTGCTTAAATACGTTTTTAGATTTGAACGGATATCTTCAAAATCTAACTCTGATACTTGTAAGTATGTGTTTGCTGACATTACCTGACTCTTTCTAGTATGACATCTAAGATGACTGGTTCGGGGTCGTTGATTATCATAAATGCTACGGAAACGATGAGGGCGTGTGCTTCTCGATTTTCTTCGACAAGTACTGCGATAATATCCGCACGAGGCTCATAGTTTGAAATAACCTCTCGGATGGCACGCTCCATCTGCTGTTTTATTGCTGGGGTAAAATGCTCAAAAAGAAAATAACGAATACTGCAACCAATATCAGACTTAAATGGTCTCTCGTAAAAATCAGTCAATATGAGTGACTTGACCGACTGCCTAACCGAATCCCTATTAGTTTTTCGAGTGACAGCCTGAGTGACGGGATGGGCAAAGAACCCCAAATCCAGATCACTGAAGATTTCTTTCTTTTTAGTTTTTACTGCCATATCTCTCTACTTTATGCGTTTTTAGATTCTTGGATCTCTTTTCGCCTTTCCTTACACAACTTGCTAATCTCTGCTAATGCCTTTCTTGCTCTGGTTCCAGCTGCTTTATTTCCAGAGTTAAACTTTTCGCTTTCAGTTGTGTATGTTTCAAATAAATTTACTAAACTATCATGATTATTCATAAAAAAACCTTTACTTTTTCCAATAATATAGTATAATAAGAGTGTCGCCCCTTTAATGATACTATTATGACTTCAACTACATTCTATTTATAATACAAATTTAGAATGTTTCCACCGTTACTACATCTCCATTAGAAGTAGCTTCTTGAAAAGTTACAGAAGAACCTCCAGTGGCAGTAAAATCAGTATTAGCGACCAACCTAATCCCATTCAAATAAGTACCGACCCTGCCATCAGTATAGCTGAGCGTGGTTCCGAAATCATCAGCACCGCTGAATACTGTGTCACTATTAGTCACTGTGTATGTGTAGGTCTCAAAGTTGAGAGCAGTACTACTGGCGCCAACAATGCCAGAAGTGTTCAACCTCATCTTCTCAACATTATTGAGTTTAAAAATTAACTCGTCAGACTCATTGACGATAACCCAATCACCAAATACTAATTGCCCATCTATAGTCCCTGCGCTGGTGCTCGAAGCAATTTCCATGCCACCAATTTTAAGCGAGAACCCAGATTCGTCAAGAAAGTTAGTTGCCATTATTCACCTATTGCGGCTTGCTGGTCACGCCAGCGCCAAGTCCTGGTGTATCTTTATGCGTATGACCCTTACCGGAAATTCCTGCGGACACATGGTCACCAGATGCAGTTGATGTTCCAGTAATATTCAAATCGCCTGTCAAATTTATATCCCCAGTCCAGTTGGTTGTTGGTGTGTCAACAGTTGTAGTTCCGGCAACAGTAATATTCGTATCACCATCTACATATATAGTAACACTTCCTTTGACGTGTAACTTGTCGTCACCAGCTGTTAGTGAGTAATTATCCTTTACAACTCTTGTAACTTTAGTTCCGTCTGGGTGGATTTCATATTGAGTACCGCTTTTGTGAAACTCTTTGATTCTTTCTACGCCAGCTGTATCGTCGTATTCTTTGTAGTGCCCTGACTCAGTTGCTTTGACGTGATTCATTGGGTACACAGGAGCGTATGGTGACGCAGGAATTCCTATGCTACCAGCATCCTCAGTAGTATCATCCGCAACCGCACGAGCACGACCATTTAAATCGGACTCATCAACGTATTTCGGATACACACCGTTCGGGTCGTTGAAACCGAGAGTTGGTTCGGCCAAGGACTTTGGTGCCCCAGAAAGAGTACCGACTATAGCAGGCTCTTGCGCTCGGTCGCCATCAATAAAGAACCCGACAACCCAAGTCCCCTCAACCATTCCTGTTGGTGATGTTCCTATCCCACTAATTGACGCAGAATCGACACCATTAATTGGTGTCGCCCAAGGGAGACTATCGGTAGGAATCTGGTCTTTATCTTCTGTGTGGTATCCGAATGTGCGGACTCTCACCCTGCCGAGTTGGGCTGGGTCGTTCCTATCTTCAACAACTCCAATAAACCAAGTGAAGTCATCTCTACCGATGTATTGTCTCATGCGTTACCTTGAGAGGTTAGCTTATTTTTTCCAGCGACTTTTCTTTTTTTTCTTTTCGGGTGCTTCTTCCACTAACTCTTCATGCTCGTGAGTTGGCTCTTTTATTTCTTGTAGAAATGTTGGCTCAACTGGCGCTTCTACTGGGGTGACATTTGTTTCAGCAATTTCTGATAAAAACTGCTTTTCTCTTTTTGATCCTGGTAATGGCATTTTATTGCTCCATTGGTTGTTTAAATTCTAGTGCCTGTATCTTTCGAGCACTCTAGGATTGTTGTAAATGAATCGCTACCGTCAAGCATTTTATGCCTCAACTTCGTAATTAAATACTTACCGCTCAGGTATTTATCCTCGTCACCATCTTGGTCATTTGAGGTAGCGGCAACTGGAATATTCAACCGAATGATATCCCCGACATCAAGTTCGCTGTCTCCAGGAACAGTGACTTCAACTATGGTGTTGAAAATGTGAGCTTCGTATGACTGACTCTGACCTATCACCTCTCCATATTTTTTAGGAGTTGGTGCTTCGTCAGAAAATATAGAATCGTTATCGTGACCAGTTCTTGAAGTCATCATCCGCACAACAGGAAAGGTGTCGATGTCCCCCGCTATTTTGTACGGTTGGAGTTTACTGAACTTTTCTACATAGTCGTTGTAGTCAAATGTAACTTCGCGTTTATTTTTTCTGAGAATGTCTAGGTGGATCGTTTTTGACTTATATAACCCGCCTTGAATATTATCTAATATATTACTTTGCTTTATGACATCGAAAGAAATTATCTTGGTTCTGTCAAAATTTTCATCATTCGCAGAGCCTTTACCTTCATTTAAGTTTGATGGAAGATACACAAACTTCTCTTTAACATCCTGCTTAATCAAGTTGCCAAGGTTCTTAAAATTGAATCCTTTACTATTTTCATAGAAGATGTAATAAGGTATGTGGTCGGGCGAGTCAGCTTCTTTTGCCAAAAAGTCAATAGTGTCATCAACTGTTAAATTTGGTATTATATATTTCTGTAGACCTATCGTTTCATCAACATTAACTTCTTTTGTTTGTCGTAACCCGATAGTGTCTTTGTAATTGTAGTGTAATGCCTTTACGCTTTCGGTGTAGACAAACTCACCAACAATGCTTTCTACCATTTTCGAAATAAGGTTGCCGCCAGCCCCACCATATGATCTACAAATTTTATTAGACATAGCTGGATATGCTTCGATGCTAATTCCTGATAGAAAATATGCTTCGCTTCTTTCTTCGATTCTCTTTCTATCGGTCAACTCATATAGTGCGAAGAAGTGATTTTTATATTCCAAAGAATCGTCGTTTGACTTGTAAGAGACGACTAAAATTTCGCCACCAGTGAAACCTCCAGCAACACCATTATCCTTAGCACCGTTCAAAGTGTTAATTAGGCCAACAGAATCATTTATCACTAGGTCGCACTGTAAGTAGTGTTCAAATAAATTTTGAAATACGCTAAAGTCTACTGTGATTGATGATAGGTCGATTATCTGCCCAGTCGCGGAGATCAACGAAAACCTCCTTATATCAACGTCGCCAGGATTTCTGTATCCCGTGATACCCTCAGACATTAAACACCATTCCTCAAGATATCTTCAACTTCATCTCGAACTTTACCTAAATACCTCTTGTCTATCAAACGGATCGATCTTCTTGATTCGTTTTTCTCAACTTCAAAGTCGTATGCTGAAACGGCAGCTTTTTGGTAATTAGAAGCAGTTGCGTTATATGTGGTCTCATCAACAACAACCACCCTCTCTTCGAGGCGCGACCCATCATATAAAGTTTTGGCTGTCGCGGGGACTTTCTGCCCATTCTCGATGCGGCAAAGATAAATTCTATATTCTTCAACTTTTGACTGCGCGGCAGCCAATGATCCATATTTTCCTACAATATAAGAAGCAAAATCAACAGTGCTTAATGGCCAGTCGAAACGGACATCTTCGATGTCATTAAAGTGCATAACCAACCAAGCATAATTTGCGTTTCCGTAATATTTTTCAGCTATCGTATCAGGGCGATCACCTTCCTGGATATCATAAGAATAATATGCATCTGCGCGATCACCCACATCAGAAGAAACCTTAAACCTTCGAAGGATATTTGTTAACTGGATTTTTTGTCCGCGCTTTGTTAAGTCGTGAGGAGTCTTAGGGAAATACGAAAAATAATTTGACATTATGCTTTACCCTCAGGTTCAACAGATTTTGCTTGATAGTAGCCAGTATCCATATTTTCTCTTGTGACAATTTTAGTTTCCTGGAACGCCATAGTTATTTCGATAGACACAGGTTGACCAGTATCTTCAAAGAATAGAGGCAACCCTTCCCCATTGTAGTTTACTGTTAAACTCTTGAGAACTGACGTTCCTATTTTGTATAGGTTTTTTGAGATTGAATCTGCGAATGTTATTTCAAATTCATCTGGGTAATTGAACGCCATAGTCCCTGCTGTATATCCAGGATGCATATGATATTTCAATACCGCAATTAGTTTTTGGAGAGTTTCCGATTCTTGGTTGTTTCTGGCAATAAACTTGTAGGTGAAAGAATGCTCGCGCATATCAACACCCTTAAATAAAACTGCCATGTGCGGATTAATCGCTAACCCTTCATCAACACTAACACCAGAAAGAACAGCTCCCCCAGTTCCTAATCCAGCCAAAGCACCCGCAACCGAACCAGCTCCACCTGCCGCAGCGGCTGTTGCGGCTAATGGCATTACTATTGCCGCAGCTTTCAACATTCCGTCATTATCTCCAGATTTAATTGCGCCTGTAGCTGCTCCGAACTTTGATTTTATCAGTTCTCCGATATCATTAGCGCCCTGCCCCAACTGTTCTGCACTCAACCTTCCAGCTGCAGCAGCACCAAGAGCACCCAATCCTTCGTTCTCATACTGCGCGCCATATGTTGCTTGTAGGTTATTTGGTACCGGAAGGACAATATTTCGGATAGCTGTTTCGGTGACAGCAGAGGATCTATTTTCGCGATTACGGTTCATCACGCTGAATATCATATAATGTTCGTCTGTCAAATCGCCAGGAAATGTGATAGGCTCTTTCACTTTATCGTTTGAAAAGAGACTGTTCAAAGGGGAAATTATTTTATTCCCCGTCACTTCCTTTTTCAACAGTTCGTTGAAGTTGGCGTTAATTGAAATTCCGTTATCGCCTGCCGAAACCGAGAACGAACCTTTACCAGCTGCTCCAGCAATTTTCTCCAGATTACCGCCAACCTGTGCTGCCATTGACTTGCCAGTTGACGTTAGTTGCTTGAGGTTTATTTTCGCCATGTAGGAATGCCTATAAATAATTCTTTAGATTAGATAGACTATTTATAAGGCAATTGATGGCGCATTTTTACAAAGGTAAATATCAGTGTAAGTTTCCTGAGAAATACAAAGGAGACCCTTCCGACATAACTTACAGGTCAAGTTGGGAGTTGAACTGTATGTCGTACTTTGACAAAAACCCAGACATACTTTGGTGGGCATCAGAGCCATTCCCCATAGGATACCGATCTCCGATTGATGGGAAGAAGCATCGATACTTTGTAGACTTTGTCATCAAAACGAAAAACAAAGAAACCATAATGATTGAAGTGAAACCGCATGCGCAGACTCGCGCACCAAAAGCCCAAAAAAGGTTGACAAAAAAATACCTGAACGAAGTGAAAACTTGGGGAGTGAACCAAGCGAAGTGGGAAGCTGCCGTTGAATATTGTAAAGACCGAAACTGGAAGTTTCAAATACTCACCGAAAAAGAGTTGTACAGAAAGGCTAAATAGTACATAACAAGAGGCTATTTAAAATTGGCAAGCATTTTTGATGACATACTGGCTACTGGTGCGCGAAAGGGGCAAATTCCAGCCCGCACGCAACAAGCCAGAGATTGGTATCGTGAGAAGGCAAGGCAACAAAGAAGTGCCGCTGTCTACCCAGATAACATAATCCGAAGCAGTACAGGAAAGGCTGAAGTATTGATCGGAAGAATGTACCACTTCAAGTATGATCCGAAAACCGCAAAGACCCTTCCATATTATGATAGGTTCCCGCTTATCTTCATGGTTGGACCAGCCAAAGGTGGATTTTACGGAATTAACCTCCACTACTTACCGCCACAATTAAGAGCGAAGTTAATGGACGGGTTATATGACCTCACAAATAATACTAGATATGACGAAAGTACCAAGCTAAAATTGACATATGATCTACTAAATAGTGCTAGCAAGTTTAGGTATTTTAAACCAACATTCAAACACTACCTAAATCAACATGTTCGCTCAAAGTTTATTGAGATAAATTCTACCGAGTGGGATACAGCATTATTCCTACCGACAGAAAGGTTCGAGAAAGCCAAGAAAACACAAGTTTGGGCAGATAGTAGGAAAATGATCTAATGGCATTTAACGTAAACAATATGGTATCGGCGATAAATAAAACTGGCGTTGCCAGTCTATCGCATTATGAAGTATTCATAAACGGATTTGGTGATACCGATTCTGAACGTGACCTATCATATCGGGCAGATTCAGTAGACATTCCTGGAAGAAGTATCACAAGCGTTGAGCACAAATTCCAGAATTATGGACCCATAAATAAAGTCGCATATGGTGCGGTTTATGGTGACGTTACTGTACAATTTTTGCTGAGTGAAGATTTCAGAGAGAAAGAATACTTTGAAATTTGGCAAAATAAAATGGTCGGTACTGGTGCGTTCAGTCAAAATAATAACGGTTCGTATAATCCAAATTATTTTGACAACTACGCTGGAAATGTAGAGATACGGCAATATGCCCCAACTGGGCAATTGCGAGCTATACACACATTAAATGAAGCATACCCATTAGTTCTAAATCCGATTACTATGAGCTGGGGCGAAGAAGGTGTCGCTAGACTTGGCGTAACTTTTGCATATAGAAATTATAAGTGCCTATTTACAAAACAAGATCAACCAGAAGCTGGATTTGGTTTTTCTGTTGGGGTTGGTCCAGGAGGAATCAGCGGCAGCGCGAGGATTCCTGGGTTAGGAAACATAGCAGGGTCTACTGAACTTGGATCTATAAGCGCGAACGTCGGTGGCAAGCTGGGGCGTGTGGCTGCGATTAGAAATTTATTTTAAATTATTTTACATTATAACTGGAGAATATTATGGCTTTACCTTCGCTAACGGCACCGGAGTTTTTAACGAAGATACCATCAACAGGAAAAGAAATTAAATATCGACCATTCTTAGTCAAAGAAGAAAAGATATTATTGATGGCTCTTGAAGGAAACGATCAGGATGAAATTACAAACGCGATTGTAACTATACTCGGCAACTGTTTAGAAGAAGGTGTCGATGTAAATAAGCTGGCTACATTTGACGTGGAATATTTGTTTCTCAAACTGCGAGGAAAATCTGTCGGTGAAGTGATACAACTCCGCATGAGCCACGCTGATGGCGATTGTAAGCATCGTACAGATGTAGAGATTAATATTGACGACATCAATGTCACTGAAGAAAGACCTGAAGATAAAATTCAGTTGACTGATGAAATTGGTATCAAACTTAGATATGCTGGCGTGAATGATTTGAAAGGGATTGACCCTGAATCATCAGAAGATCTATTTAAGCTGATCACTAACTGTATTGAGTTTATATATGACAGCGAAAATGTTTATAGCGACTTCACCAGAGAAGAGATTGCTGAATGGTTGGAGCAGTTGAGTTCTGAGCAATTTAAAAAGGTCACAGATTTTTTTGAAAATGCTCCAAAGCTGAGACATGTTATTACTTGGACCTGTCCCGAGTGCGGCAAAGAAGATAGTATGGTGTTGGAGGGATTGACAAGTTTTTTTACGTGAGCATGGTACACGACGATCTAAGCAATATGTACCAGCTGAACTTTGCTTTGATGCAACACCACAATTATAGTTTGACGGAACTAGATGAGATGATACCGTTCGAGCGTGACATATATGTAACACTTTTGAAAAATTACCTCGAGGAACAAGAAGAAATACAAAAACAAAATAGGTAATTGCTGTGACAAAAAAAATACAAGAAGGATCTGCTCTAGAAAAAGCTGATATTAATGGTGATGGTATAATCACCGATGAGGAGCTGGAAATGCATCTTGAGTATAAGCGCAAAGAACTTGAAGATGCTGATGCTATGCGCGATGCTCAACGAAAGATGGCTTGGTTCGCTTTGTTCGGAATGCTACTTTACCCATTCGCTGTTGTAATAGCTTCGGTGATAGGTCTTGACGAAGCAGCGAAAACATTAGGTTCTATGGCTCCAACATATTTTGTATCGGTCGCGGCAATCGTCGCTGCGTTCTACGCCAAGGAAGCAATGGGCAGTAACAACAAAGAGAAATAAAAAATGGCAGCACCCAAAGATAAGAATGATCTACCGCAGCTAGTCACGGAGGCTATGGAGGAATCCATAAAGTCAGACCAGAAGTCTACGCTCGCTCAAGAAAACTTAGCAAATCAGATGAAGGTCTTTGCTGACAGTAACAAGATGTTCGCGAAAACTTCTGTGACTCTGAACAAATTTGCTGCAGCGCAGATTGATAAGATCAACCCTTTCAAGAAATTGGGTGCTGCATTCGACAAAACTTGGATAGGCCAGAAACGCATACAAGTAAAGGAAGAAAAGAAATTAGCTGAAGCGGCTGGGATTACCCGCGATGAACTTCTGCTTATCAAAGCCCAAAAAGATGTCGCCGATCAACAGAAGAAACAAGCCGAAACGCTAAAGAAAAATTTAGAAGAATATGGGTTAAATACAACTACATTCTTTAATCAGCAGGGTGAGCTTCAAGCCAGAGCCACCGACCGAGACGAGAAAGGTCGATTCCAGTCAGCAAAAAGTATTGTAGACGGAATAGCGAAATCTCAACAACTACAAAAAGATGTTGATGATGCTCGTCAAGAGATGTACGCTGAACAGCAAAACCCATTACTCAGCAATATCTCAAAGGGTCTTGCTTCTGTGAAAGATGGCGTTCTTTCCAACGGAAGGTCATTAGGCGAGTCTTTCAAAAATGCATTAACATCATCTTCTAAAAAATCAGAGATAGCAGCGATAGAAGGGCAACGAGAAACAGCTCGTCGAGAAGAAGAACAGACTGATTTGCTTGGTCAACTCGTTGGCGGCATAAAGGGGATGAGCAAAAGTTTATTAGAAGGCATCAAAGGTTTGGGCGAACCAGCAGGACTTGGTGTTGGGATGCTGTTCGGGATTATAGCTGCCCCAGTGATCGCTTTGGTGGCAGCTTTTAAATCTCTGAAAGACCAATTCGCAATGCTAAACAGGCTCGCTGACGGAAAGTTGGCGGCACCATTCGTCAAAGCAATAGAATTCATAAAAGGTCTGGGAAGTAAATTGGGGAAGGTTCTTTCTGCGAAGAATATTCCTGTAGATAAAATATTAAAACCATTCCAAGCAATTGGTGATTTCTTCAAAGGTATTGGGTCAAAGATAAGTTCTTTATTCGGAAAGAGTGGAACATTCGGAAAGGTGTTTGGAGTCATAAGCAAAGGTTTTGCGCCAATAGCAAAATTCGCATCAGGTTTTGGTTCTGTTCTCGGGAAGTTGTTCTTGCCAATCACAATCATCATGGGTATTGTAGATACTGTTACAGGGTTTATGGATGGATTCGAAGCGGGTGGTCTTCTTGGTGGTGTGATGGGAGCAATCAAAGGTTTGTTCAATGGACTCATAATGAAACCGATAGACCTACTCAAAGATGGTGTGTCTTGGATTGCAAGCAAACTTGGATTTGAAAATTTCTCTGAGATGCTTGACGGCTTCTCCTTTGAAGAAATGTTTAGCGGTATGGTTGACGGACTACATAATATATTGACGGGAATCGGTGAATGGTTTAGCAGTAAGATCGATTTCGTAAAAGGTTTGCTTGGGTTCGAAACTAAACAGGATAAAGAAGACAAAGCAGCCAAAGAAAAAGAAATGGATGCGCTTAGGAAAGAGAAAAGTGGGCTGAGGATAGATAAAGAAGCGTCGGATGCTGAGATTGATAATCGGATGGCCGAAATAGCTCAAAAATATGGTTCTTTGCAAGATGCTCCGCAGCAAGAAAAAGATGAGATCGCCGAACTAAAAAAAGAAAGATTAGCACTTAGGAACCGACTAGAAAGAATAGAAGGCGTGCCAACTCAGGCTGGTGGCGTTACTGGTTCTCGAGTGAACACTAGATCCGCACAACAAAAAACGGCAGGGTTAAATGTAATCACAACCAATGCGCCAACTGTAGTGAATGCGCCAACCTCTACAAGTATGAACAGTCAGACCATAGTGCCAGCTTCTCCAGGAAGGTCAAGGCAGGTTGGTCGAAGATCCGCAAGAGCAAGCTAAAAAAAAGGGAGACCGAAGTCTCCCTACAAGCAATGGATTGCTGATTAATCTTCTTCAGCTAGTTTCTCAAAGAAAGACAAAGAGTCATCTTCTTCCTCTTCAGCAACAGGGGCTGAGGCAGTTTTAGCCACTGGCGCAGGAGCAACTTTAGCTGGTGCTTCAAACGGAATAGTATCAGTTCCGTCATCATCCATAGCACTGTTAGTTTCAGGAACACCGCCCAAACCAAGAACACGGTTCAGTTTGGTTTGTAACTCAGCATAAGACTTGAAGTTTTTAGGGTCAACGAAATCTTGAAGAGAATGTAAAGACTCGTAAACCTTTTCTAAGCGGTCATCGTCACCGTCAAGAAGTTCGCTCTGTGCATCAAACTCAGACTTATCATAATTACGATATCCCTCAACCTGACGAATTTTCAGTTTGAAGTCAGCACCTTCCCAGAAGTCAAACGGGTTAATCGCTTCTTCGTCTTCAAACGCAGGATTCATTGATTCGTTCAGCTTGTCGAAGATTTTCTTGCCGAACTTGTAAAGCATAACCTTACCTTCCATCTCAGGGCGAGCAGGGTCTTTGACGACCATGACATTGGCGATGTAGGAAAGTCTACGCTTTTGCTTTCGGGCTTGGTCTTTACCAGCATCAGTACCGTTGTTCCAAAGCATAGAGTTATACTCAGAAACTGGATCTTTCTGGTTAATTGTTGTTAAAGAGTTTTCGATATACCAGCCGCCAGTACCTTGGAAGCCATGATCGAACATACGAACCCAAGGAAGATCTTCACCCTTTGGCTCGGGCAAGAATCGCAAGACGGCATAACCGTTACCTGCTTTATCTACTTCTGGCTTCCAAAAACGGTCGTCGCCCGACTTGTTTTGATTGCCTGAAGATAGCTTGGTTGATTCGGATAGGAGTTTGTTCAATGAAGATGAACGAGATTTTTTGAGTGATGCAAATGATGATGCCATTTTTATTACCTTCTGTATATAGTTGTATTAAAGTTATTCACAATATATCATAATATTGAATGTATATTATACTTGATTTAAAGGTACAAGTAAACCTTTTTTTATGCGGTTTATAGCGGTTTATCAATCTATTTATAAGTTTTTAAAACTATGCTTTTCAATTTATCCCTTGTAACTGGGGAGAACCTATTGAGAAACGGTGAGTATTTTGTCATAAGGAACAGCGTTTCATTGAGGACAATGTCGTCATACCTCTTCCATAATTTGGTGAAACCGATCAAGCCATTTAAAAGAACCAACGTCTCGATCGAGATTTTATTCTGCGCATAGTGTCTGTAGATAATAGGGTGTGAACCATCATTCATAGTAAATAGATTATCAAAGGATTCCTCAACATCATAGAGGTAATCCATATCTTCAGAGAATCTATAGGAAAGGGATTCAGTATTCTTCTTCCACTTCTTCATTATCAATTCATTCGGTGCGCTGAGCAGATTACCTATCCACGGTGGCTTGCCTGTGCTCTGACTATAATTAGCAACTAGAAACTTAATGAAGTCGTCGCGCTTAAATTTCCTAGATGCCTTCTCAAAAAAATACTTATCTTTCCTGACATCATAAGATGATTCTTTCGCTCGCACCTGACCATTATATTTGAAATAGTCGTACGAGTCGCGAGTGAAATGTTGACTCACCGCGAGATAGGTTTTATAACAATCAAATCCTGACATTGTCTCACTCATAATAAAATTAAATAGGTAATCTTGCGCTCTTCGCCAGATAATTAAGGTCTTGTGCTTCAACCTCCAGTTTACCCTTGATGACTGTATTTAACAATTTCGCAGCCACCTCAATTTCCATTTCGTTTTTCTCACACCACCAACAAACCGCATCCATATAAGATATCTTCTTTTCCATTACTACGTTCTCGATTATACCAGAGAACTTTGCGGTCGATATTACCTCAACCATATACTACTCCCATCTGTAAAATATGTGATCTTCTATTTCGATCGTTTTAGTTTTTGTTTTTGCCCAATCTGGATAAACATAATCTGCATGATAGTGCGTTGCGCCTTCCGTTATATCAATTATACTATCATTAGCTGTAAAAGTAAACATTAATTTTTTGATTTTATTAAATAATGGCCAGTTAGCTATCTCATCTTTTTTACCGTCACAGTACCAAGAGAACTGACATTTGTTTTTTATCGGAAATGGTTTACCATCTCTCCACGATTTCCTAGTCAATCCTTGCGTCACTACTTCTTTGATTGTGTTAGGAAACCTTTTATCGTGAACGCGATTTAATGTGACATGCGCCACGGATAGTTGCCCAGCTATACCTTGGTTGCGAGCTTCAAAGTAAACATTCTTAGCGAGCCATGTAATATCTTCATCACTATAAGAATGTGCCCAACCAGAAAACAAAAATAAAATAAGTAAATATCTATTCATAAAACGTGTGCCCATCATCATCTAATTCTAAAACCCATTCTATCCATTTTCTAGCAGAAGCCATATCTTTGAAACCAATCAAGCGCGACTCTTCGCTGTAGTAATTAATAGCAAATACCATCGGTCTCCCTTCTAAAGCAGAAATTTTGAACACCCAACCAATCATAGTGATTGGGTGGCAGGAAATGAATGACGATTCAGTTTCCCAATTACTGTATTCTTCCCACTCATCCATTGAGACTATCCTTATACATTTTTATTGTTTTAATGCATTCGCCGATGTAGTTGTCTCTTTTCTCAACAAACACCTGCGCTTTATCTTCATTCTCAACAGCAACTACAATTACAATCTGATCAACAGGAATCTTAGTTCTTTCTTCAAACATCACACAATATGCCGATGCTTGCTGAAAGTAATTACCGATCCATTCTTTCTTCTTCAACTTGCCCGATGTCTTATAATCAATAATAGACAAACGACCATTATACTCAGCAACACAATCAACACGTCCAGCTATCCCCAGATAATCGGAGTAGAGTGGACACTCTTGGGCATAAACTAATCCCAAACTTTCATCAAGAACTGTTTTGATTGAATTGAACATAGCTTTCTCGTGCGGGAGAAACTTTGTTTTGTCTAACTCATTGTTCACATAATCTTCGCACATCTGGTGAACATTGGTTCCTCGACGAGCAGCTTGAGTGGAGATGCGGTTGGCTTCTTCCTCACCAACTCGCGCTCTCCACTCAGCTATTCCCTGTTTTGATAGAACACCGAGAACCGTAGTGATGCTAGGATAAGCACCATTCGGAGTAATATAATAACGACCGCCCTTAATAGTCTCAGTGTTCAATTCCTCGAACAACATTTTCTTGTGCTCAAACATAATATAAATCCTTATCAATACACCAATTATACTATAAAATCATATAAAAGTAAAGTTATCCTCCGTAGATTCCCATTTTGTAACAGGTTTGAATATATTCCCTAACAAAGTCAGATCTGACAATATCATCTGGACCGAAGTCTATAGAAGAGAAGCTGTCCATCTTACTCAGAACACTGATGAACTTAGCGGCACCTGATTCGGTGCTGTACCGTTCGCTCGTCAAATCGTCTTGCTTTCCGTCACCCGAAAAAATTATTCTGGAGTTTTCGCCCACGCGAGTAATTACTGTGTTGAGTTCTTGCCAGCTTAGATTCTGAAACTCGTCGACAATGATAATGGCATCATCCCAAGTCTGACCCCGAACGAATGACGTGGTTGTGAATACAACCTTTTGCTTTTGTTTGAGAACTTCATAAGCGTCACCTCTTCCGAATAAGTCGGCGAAGATTGCTCGGTATGGTTCCTCGTAGATCTTAGATTTTTCGGTGATCGATCCTGGGAGGAAGCCCATGTCGCGGGAAGGAACAACGCTTCGCACAATTATTAATTGTTGCTTTTGCTCAACCTTGTTCATTATGTCGCGTATCGCCAGATAAGATGATAAGAATGTCTTACCTGTGCCAGCGCAACCGTGGAGAACAGCATTATAACCGCTGTTGTATGCTTTGAACACCTCTCTTTGTGTGTCAGTTAATGGTGATATTTCCCTTAATGTCAGGCCAGATTGTTGTCGATTCCTGCCACTAGCCTTTCTTTCTTTCTTCTTTTGCCTTCTATCAATGTAGTAATCTATCTCAGAAATGTTTTGGTCTACATGCGCAAAAGTGGATGACATATCGTCTCCTTGGTTATGGTTAAAGATCCATATTATATTGTCCCTTCTTTCGCAAGCCGTGTTTCTTTGCGAGGTCTTGAACTTTGACAGCCTTAGTAGACCGTCCACCTTGTTTGTCCGCGAGCGCGGATCCTGGGTGTGCTTCTGCGATGCGGGAAAGGTTCTCTTTCCAGCCATCGTCTAATTTTGCTAGGTGGGCAGTTCCTGATACTAGAGTTGGCGCACTCAATATAATCTGCCTGACATCTGTGTTCAGTTTTAGGAACTTTTCTTTCTTAGATATAGAAAGGAGCAAAGTAAATCTCTCTCCTGTTTCGTTATTCTCGAAATCGTATAGGGGCATATCATCTCCAATAATACTTTATTTATACTGCCTTTTTCTTGAACCAAGACGGAACAGGTCTCTTAGACCAAACCATTTTAAACCTTTTTTGCTTGGTTTGATAGAACTTCCGATACGATTCAACAGGATCGCTAGACATACATTCAGGGTTACTACCCATAGCCAACTTGAATGGGGTGAGTTTTCCTAAAGGAATATTGTTAGGTATTTCCACGAGAACGTCGCTGAGCAGAGTATCACTAGCATGCTTCTTACCGTACCTGTACTGATACTCGTCACACAACGCAATGAAGTGCGCATAATGCCAAACATAGTTCGCTCTAGATTCCATAGTCCAGATTGTACATGGGTGCGCCATATGTACTGCTTTGTATAATACGCTTTCCCTAGAATCAGGAAGTTCCCAGTACTTGCTCATGGTCTTACCCGACTTAGATCTTCGCCTACCTTCAACTCCATCCAACATTCGATGAGCAGTAGACAACATCTGCGCAGACTCGACAATCATTTTCACAACGTGCTTATCGCACTGCTCTTGCGCAGATACGATAGGACTTTCATTCAAAACAAAAATATTCATGGTCTATCCCACCAAGGTTCACGTTTCCGGCAAGCAGTTTTTTCCTGCTCCTTCTTCTTATCCTGATGCGTATCCGGCTTATGAAGCTGATCCATATTTTTCTTCACTGGATTCTTGCCGAATATGTTATCCCAATTATCAGAATACTTTTTCTGATCTGTAGTTCGGTTCTTTGAGCCTTTGCCGCCATGCCAACTAGTCATCATCTTCCCCTTTACTAGCGTTCTTTATTATTACCAAGTAGAGATGAAAGATAATAAACGTGCAACCGAATGCGACGATCCAATCCATAATCTGATCAATCAACGTATCAACCTCAGCATATTCTTCATACCCTTAGAAGTCTGTAAAGTTCTCAGAACTGTAGACCTGTAAGGTGTGCGCAACTGGAGTAAGACATCTTTAATCTTTTGACACTCTTCGGGAGTGACTGTTATCTTCACACCATCATCAGTTTCAACTGTGTTGACAGCTTTGAACTTGGCTGGCTTCACAACTTCGCGCGCAGACTCTGAGTCTTGAATTTTACCGAGTTGGTCCCAGATCGGCATATTAACATACTCGACATCAAACTTATCATCAAAAAATAACTTGCCATTCATACAATCACCTTCTCAAATTTTCTACCAGTTTTTGAAAACTTCTTCATCGGAGTCTTCATCTCGATTAGAACATCAGTTCCCTGTTTCATATACGCCACCATCCACCCCTTCTCATTCAAAACATAAGTATGGTTGGGGGTGTTATCAGGCCAAACCGTCACTTCTTTCAACGCTTTCATAATATTCCCCTTAAAGGTAATGTGGACCAGTCCAACGAACCGAGTATTTGTCATCAAAGATATTACCACGAGATTTGTTACGAGCTGGAGCATTGTAGCCAGCAGCCATAAGGATATCGCCCTTCTTAAACTTATTATCATCTTCTTGAACTACAAACCCCCATACTCGAGAACTGGTACGCTCACCGCAATCGCTCACTTCTTCATTAGTGATCTTCAGATACTTGCGACCAGGATTCAAAGTCAACTCCTCGGCGAACTTATCGGCACGCAACACATCACCATACTCACAACGCGATATCCAGTTACGATAATCATCAGCGATATTAGTCAGTAGAGTATCAACAGCAGTATTAAAATCAGTCATAGTCATATCTCTCATTAGTTATTTAATACGGGTATTATACTCTCATAATGCAAAGAAGTAAAGGGGTTAGCCATTTATTTTAGTTATAGTCGCTATTCGTCAAACTTATGACGGTGCCATTCGTCCAGAAGCCACTCTTCGTTATCCGTCTTATATGTGTCAAGCCCTATATATGGCTGGCCGTATGCGTCACGCTCTTCATTAGCGCGAGCCCAGTATCTCCTTACAAACGTATCGAACTCTTGTGCTACACTCATGCTTATCTCCTCTTCCCAGTGCTGGGATCTCTTGATTCATCATTAGTTAATACTACAAGGTTGCCTTTATTGTAGGCTTGACCTATGGTTATGGTAGAACTGTTTGCATAGAATCGCTCAGGTGCGGCTGTCGAGCCTCCTATAGCGTTGTTTGAAGGGTAATCATGAGTTTCTCGGCGATATCCGGAATCGGAAACATATTCCTTGAACTCGGTGGTGGGTCTACTACTACTATTAGCGGTATTCGAGAACAGACCTCGCTCGGCATGCTCCCTCTGCTTTTGCCTCTCTTTCTGCATGAAGAGAACTTCTCTCCTCTGGGCACGAGCCTTTTGGTTAGATATCTGCATTCTTCTTCTAGCCATATCAAAACTCCATAATATAAAGGTCTATTATACTATAGTGCAACAGAGATGTAAAGCGTTTTTTTAATTATTTTTTGGCGGGGGAAATGTTGCCATCGGAGTCGACTGCTATGAGTTTCGCTGCTGACAGGGTGTCAAGAACAGAATCTACTGCAGTTTCAGTTCCGCTATTAAAACCAGCCGTCCATGAGAAGTATGTACAAGCGGCAATAAAGCCTGTGAAAATGATAAACCATTCTATGCTCATTTGCTATCCTCTTGATATTGCATTCTTGTTTGTAGTTCTATGATTTTATGTTCAAGTTCACGAACTCTTCCTACAGTCTCTTTTACTTCAGGAGGCGGCTCGAAGTTTTGAATCCATTCCCTTGACTGTTCGCTGTGTGCCGACAACCTTTCTTGATTGCTTTCAAGCATCGTCAACCTTTCGATGGTGCCAAAGTACATCCAAACACCTATAGCTGTGGCTGATATCAACCATATAAGGTTCTTGAGCGGGATAGTGAATTCTTGATCTTCGTTTATTTTTCTAGCAGGCATAGCAATATTTAGTCGTAAAGGTTTTTATTGAAAACAGACAATGACATACCTGTCACGTTCTGAGCATCTATCTTTTTTGTAGCGGTGCCATCTGGTATGACCATCACGAAATTAGTATCGGAGTAGTGATTAGCAAACCACTCAAAGTATTTGACTCGATAGAAGTTATCGCTCTCATGAGCATGAGTTTCTGGACCATAGTTCTGAGTATTCTTGTAGACATTATCAACAGATGCCGAACCCTCTAGAATGAAGTCAAACCCGAGACAGTAAAGTAGATTATGATCGCGGCGAATCGCTTCAATCATAGCATTCATACCAGCATTAGAACGTCGACGCTGTAGAGGATTATACTCTGCCATCTCGAACTGCTCATCATAAGGAGGTACAATTATTGTAGAAGCGCAGTCAGAGTTAACGATCTCTTCAGACATGCCCTCGTCAATAGCAACCAAATAATCTAAAGCGGGGAAATCCCTGTAAAGGGCATTACACCCAAAGGTCTTTCCTACTTTGCTCAAGTCATTTAATTTTACAGGTTGTCGACTTGGACCATTACCTATTATGAATGCTATGTTCTGTTTCATTGTCTATATTATCCCAATCCCCACTATCAATCGACTGCTCAAGCGCAACCTTGTAATTGTGCCGAGACTCTTTCTTCAACCTTTTCTTAGAACCAAAGTCTTCATTTTCTTCAGTGTACTGCTTAAAACGCTTTTTAATTTTATTGCCCATAGTGAGCGATCATCCTTTCACCAGTTAGCTGACATGTTCGGGAATGCTTCGGCGACTAACTTCCGAGTCAACCCCTTGTACGGCAATTTACCGCTCTTCATCCCAAGAACAACATGAGCGTCCCTAGGATCAATTACCTCAAGCAGTTCTATGAATAGCTTCTCGCGCTGCGCCTGCTTTAAATTTCTTTGCGTCTCAGTTGGACCAGCCACAAAGAGATACATCTTCTTCAACTCAGATACCAGTCTCGCTTCTTGATCAGCATTCGCTGGCAGTGGAGTATAAGGAGGATTCGTTTCAGGTAGCAACCATTTAACTCCAGGATCATAAGTGTAGCCGAGAACTGTTTTAAGGGCAGGACTACTGTACTGGTGGAGAACCGATATCTTCTCTTTCTTGGTCTTTGCTTTGTCAATCCGATCAAAGATCTCATGAAAGGTGTTATATTTTTTACTACTCATATTGCTAATTCCTCACGAAGATGCGTCAACACTTCTGATTCAGTTTCTATTACCACTCGCGCACCGCACGCTAAAATGGGCTTGTCAGTTTCAGAGTATCTCACAACACTAGGTCCAAGAATCTCCACACTATGGCAGTATTTATTACTTTTGCCTTCTTTAACTGTGATGACAGGTTCATCCGTACCGTGCTTCAGGTTGGCACGAATCTTATGCTGATTCACATGAATATATTTTTTACTCATCACGCCACCTTTTCGATAATAACCATGTCATAACCACCAACGGTAGTGAACTCTTCCATAGCAGCAACTGCTTCTTCCAGACTAGAGTATGTGCCCAACCTTCTATCAGCACTCGTTATATAGTACATTAGAACTCTCCAATATGTTCAACTAGATTCTTCAGTTTAAACTTGATAAAGTAATTCAAGAGACCGCGCTTCTTCGCTGGCTCATAGTTATCATACACTTCATTAATCTTACAAACAATCTCAGATGGAACCAGATCAAGATCTACCAAGACTTCATTCCTACGATAGTTCCGTAGCATATCACCAGTACAAAAATCTTCTGGTTCTTTATCCACCCAGACATCAACCTTCTTAGTAGCGAGCGCCTTTTGCCTTTCGCCAGTCATAATACAACTATCCGCCGAAAGAAAATTTGGGATACCATCTCCACGATCACCACGCATAATATGCTCACGAAGGAATCTTCTCGCATCAGGGATGCGGATGAATTTTTTTAGAACAGGACTAAACTGATCAACATTGGAGAATTTCTGAAGTTGACCAAAGTCTTTATCACCCGATAGCACTAGGATTCGCTCAGTCGTAGCATTATTCAAATACGCGCCAAAGCGATTAGTGAGTACACCGATGACATCGTCAGCCTCCGCATGCTCCACCTGAATCACCTTATAGGGGAAGTACTCTTTCAACTCATCGCGAATGCGATTCAGTGACGTGAACACTTCACTCCAGTTAATCGCTGACTTCTCACGGTCTTGCTTGCGATGCGCCTTATAGTATGGGAAGATTTCTTTTCGCCAGTAGTTACGATCATCACAGCAGATAATCAACTCGCCATACTCCGCACCGAACTTTGACTTATACGAGCGGATACTATTCAGTATCATATGACGAACTAAACTTTCATCAAACGCTTGCCCAGATATCCCTAACTGCTTCATCATATTAGAGATCATTACTTGATTTAAATCTAAGAGTATCATTTTAAAATGCTCAATATTTGTTTGTACTACTATTATATATTACAAACGGTGAAATGTCAACTGTTACCCTTTTTCCTATTATTGGAAGATAACATATATTGGAGATTAGATAACGCATACCCACCACCTTTAGACACTGGTTTCTTATGGTCTATCTGTACTGCATTCTCACCTAACAGTTTTCTAATCGCAGACTTACCCACCTCAGACATGTTATCCCAATCTTTCTTTGGCACACCTTCAGGCTTTTTACTATTCAACCAATGAGTAGGTGAACCAATAAAGGTATGCATCACTACCTTATGCATAGAAAGGTTGAGCTTCTCGCCAGATGATTTCACTATGTTGATTTTATGATACGGTGAATTCTTAGGTGCGGTTGGTCTCAACTCTTGAATCTTGAATATCTTACCTTCCTTATTGATGACAATATCATCCCTCAAAACTTCACCATCAACTTTGGCTGGTACAAACCCAAGATCTTTTATCTTATCAATTATAACATTCTTATTCATCATCATCTTCCTCAGTCTCAGGTGGATTCTCAAAAGACCATACACCTTCAATCATATCAGTCTCTTCATCATAACTCACATCAATCATCGTATCAGCCACCTCCTGAATAAAGTGACCGTGCCCACGAGTACGATATACTAAAGAGCGAATCGCTTCAGTAGCAAAGATAAAGTCTCGACTAAACTCCGCACTCTCATCTGCCACATCCAGATCTTCCATTTCATCGAGTAGATTATTAATCCAACCGTTCACTATCTCCTCGGTCTCTTTTTGATATTCATCATGCTCATCCTGCATTCCCTTCACATAATCCTCACCACCAGCTTTCTCGGTGGCATGATCCATACGCTTCTCTAGTAATTTACTAGAAAGGTCTAGCACCTTACTCATAGGAAGTCCTCTAATGAAGATTCAGGTTCAGGCATATCAGCTGGCTTACCGCCACGCTCTTCAGATACACCCCATACATACCCAAGGTCGGGATAGTAAACGCCCCAAGTTCTTTTCGGAGTACCATCCTTATTATAGGCGAGGGTTGTACATACACGATTCATAGGGAGAGTCGCATGCTCACCATAGTACCCATCATTCCAAACACTATCCTCAAGGTATCGCGTCATCGAGCGAGCATACCCTTCGGCTCTACAACGCTTGGCGGTTGCGCCCTTAATACCATTCCGCTCATTCTTCCGCTCTTCCGAGGCAATCTCACGCTGAGTCTTAATCCACTCCTTGACTCGGTGCATTGATAACGGATCTTCCGGATCAAGCGCCACTACGTCAGGGTGAATGTTTTTATAGGTCGGGGGATTTTCCTTCGCCTTCTTTTCCCGTGCCAATCGTAATCGCTCAACTGCCGCTGCCTTCTGCTCAGCTGTCATGGGCTTACGAGGTTTACGAATCTTTTTACGTTCATACTTTTCAGGTTCTTTAGCCATGATAGTTTCCTATAGATATAATGAGTGGAGTTGATAAGACCAAGTAGTCACTGAGTATGCTACACAGGCACTAAGTCCAAACAATAAAAAGAACTTGAAGAACCTACCAATCAGGTAGCACCCCAAGGTAAACAGAGTTACAATTGAAATGATGTCAAATATAGTCATACGATTTCATCCACCTTGCCACTGGCATTGTCATTCATTTTACCGTCAGCTCCATAGCCAACATACTTCACTTCTTCAACAGTCGTGGAACCTCTATCACTGACGTGCTCAACATGACTCATGATAACTCTATCACCAACAGGATAGACGCGAGTATAACTGCTCACAACAGTGGGAGTTGCCATTACTGGGTCAATACTATCTGTCATTTCTTCCACCCTTTCACTCTGACAGCCTCAAGTGGGCTAGTCGCTTCTGCTAAATTCAGATACTCCTCAACAGTAAATTTCTTGACGAGGAAGTTTATCCAAGACTTATATGGCTTACTACCATACTTAAACCGAGCAATAAACGCTGGCTTACCAACACCAATCCAATCAGAATGACAGTTCGGATGAACCTCGTCCATAGTAGGCTGGCCTTCATACTCACCAGCATACATTAAGTACATACCATCCCAAGTAAACAATTCTTTATTAAACTTAGTCATTATGCTGCTACCTCCATATCCATAGACATCAACTCACAGAAGCCGAAGCCATCGACCATAAAGTAAGAACCATTCTTCTCAACAATGTCACCAACGCTCAGCGAATGTAAACGATCAAGACGTGTCACCTTCGCTTCATCAGCATCAGTCCAACGATTCATGATCATAAACACTTCTTCAAGCTCGGTCGCGTCAACCGCAGCAACCTTCTTAAACTGCTTAAACCAATCATAGTTCCAGTGCTCAGAACCGAACACTGTCAGATTACGATGAATATCTAACTCTTCAGGAGTATACTCATAGGGGAGGAGGAACTGGTAAACATTCATAGTCATATATATCTCACTCGTTTCTTTATTTAATACAAGTATTATACTCTTCTGAGCAGAGATGTAAAGGACTAATTCACTTATTTTCATACCGATTTAGTATATGCATATAACCAAAAAGTATATGCTAGCTAACGTCTTTCTCGTAGACTTCAATGGTTGACTCATCTACGTTATGACGAATCAGGTCTTCTTTAAATGCCTCAGGATCTTTGACTCCCCAAGCTAT
>Ga0115008_10000651_pt1 | contig 26666 bp, 22 predicted proteins | sample FraStrMetagenome_FD_87164 | JGI IMG/M metagenome (GOLD analysis project Ga0115008, IMG submission 87164) | Marine eukaryotic phytoplankton communities from Arctic Ocean - Fram Strait ARC3M Metagenome | ecosystem: Environmental > Aquatic > Marine > Oceanic | place: Fram Strait | collected... | reverse complement strand
TCTCCTATGGGGTGCGGTGTGTATTTCGCGCGCGCGCTCTTTCTCTCTCTCTCTCTCTCTCTCTCTCTCGTGAGTCGTGAGTCGTGAGTCGGGAGTCGGGAGTCGTACGCGCGCGCGCTCTGAGAGAGAAACGTTTTCGAAGTTTGTGAAATACTCATTTCCTATCATGAATCATGAGATGTTCGATAAAAAAAGACTCTGACATGATTGTGACGATGATAAGCATTGAAATACGATTTTATTGGTAAAATGTAGACGAATTGAGAAAGTGTATGTACAACTATCTATGTTTATGAAAAATAAAGTCACTCTTCCAGCAGCTTCCTCGTCACTTGTTTCCCAATGTTCCATCAACATCAGTCACCGCCGATTTTTTGCTCAGTCAATACACTCACTGTATTGAGGAATAGACAAGAGATGATAGAATTTATTTTTTGCTTTGCAACGGAAAATCGCATCACTACCGGAATCAAAGGATCAACTTACAAAAATTAACGCCCGCACGACTCCTCAGCTAAGATCACGATCGCGAGTACAAAGCACTCATCTACTATTCACGACGCCATATGCCCAAAAGTTTAGTTCTTTCGTCTCCTATATGCAATCTGCATCGAACCCCATGACCGGTGCGATATGATAGGTGCGGTCAAAATCGGATGAACTCCAAACTATTGTCATGGAGAAGTCTAGATGATGGGGAGAATCCATCGGATGATTATGTAGAAGAAGAAAAAGATGGTGAATATGAGAGAAATACAGCTAAGAATCGAACAGTTGGCTTATCTGGTGAAGACAACTCATTCAATAGATTTTACGGTATAGAAAAATTCATCCAGGTGCACCTTTGTTCGTTTTCTTTGTCAGGTTGCTTAGTAGAAGGAGGCATACAACTTCATCATCGGGGAAAGAGCAACCATGATAAATACTGTGGGAAGGAAGTAAGTGCAGTTGATCGAATTCCTAAGTGTTTTACACTGAACTAAAATTCCGACTTCTTTCGACAGTTAGATCTTGCTTACCTGCCAGTTCAGGATGAAGATTTAATTCACCTTTCCTCATTTTCAAACGATTTGAAGTCACTGAGTTTTGCGCACTGTAGCAGTATTGGACGAGTGGGCTTGAAAAATTTGTCCTATTTGCAACTACTAGTGCGGCTTGATTTGTCTTACTGCAGAAATATATGTGATGAGTCGTGTAGTGTTATCAAGGAAAACTTCAATCGACTCAGATGCCTAAAAATGCGTGGGTGTAATATTTCTGACACGGGGATCATTCGCATAATGGAAGGTTGTCTATATCTCGAGACCATTTCGTTTGGTGGAGTTGTAAAACTCGGGGATCGTGCAATTCAAGCCATAGAAACGAACTTGTCGTTGATGAACCTTATTGCCGAGTTGGACTTATCAAGATGCACTCGATTCTCAAACGAAAGTCTTATAAGTCTGCTAGAGCATGACGGAGGAGTCATAAAAAGTCTGGATATCTCTTATTGTACACAAATAAATATAGGTTTGATTGGATTCAAAAGAAACTTTACGACTACAAATTGTCATATCCTTAACATTCGCGGAATAAATGGAATATGCAATTCGACAATGTCTTGGCTTTCAGATGGGTGCAAATACTTGAAGTTTCTGGATTTATCGTTTTCCCGATTAGTGGATGACTCAGCTCTTTCATATCTATCGAAGGGGTGCACTCGATTGAACTCCCTTTTACTTACAAAGTGCACAGAAATATCCGACAGTGGCTTTGCAGATTTCGTCTTCAATGCTGGTCGAAATTTGAAGACTATAGTGGTCAGAAATTGTTCGCAGTTAGGTGAATTTTCTGGAATGGCCATTGCAAAATCCTGTCAAAAGCTGGTGCACCTAGATATTTTCGGAGTTCCTCGTATATCTAATGAAAGTCTCCATAAGATAGCGAAAGGATGTCGATGGCTTGAATACGTCGATTTTTCTGCAGATATTAATTCCCTTGACCTCTCACGAAAAGCAAGAGTCCCTCGAATCGGCGGAGAAGGCATTCGTTCGGTCGGACAGTATTGCAAAGGGATCAAAGTACTTAAATGCAACGGTGCCTCAATGCTTGATTCGCGAGGGTTGATGAGCACTATGTTACATTGCGCTAATCTTATCGTCCTACATGTACGCTACTGTTTTAAGATTGAAGATTATGCTGTTATGGCGGTTTCTGAAAAGTGTCATGAACTTTCTGATGCTGACTTTGGTTGTTGTGTGAAAATATCTGATCGCGGAATTATTGGACTTAGCCAAGGCTGTCGTAAATTGAAGAAGCTCAACCTCTTGGGTCTGCGTTTGCTCACCGACAAATCAATCAAGTTGCTTGCTCGGAGATGCCCGAATTTATCGACATTGATTTTGCGTGGTTGTGAAAAGCTTACTGATATCAGTATATCTATTCTATCAAAATGTTGTCGGTCGTTGACTGTTCTTGATTTGAATGATATTGGAGGGATAAGTGACTTCTCCGTCTGTGAACTTCATAGTTGCAACCTTATAAGATTGGTAGATTTTACAAACACTGAAGCGTCTTACGGAGCTGTTGCTAATCTTGCTCGACAACTTCCATTTGCTGTTAAAGTACCTGCTAGGTGTAAGATTAGTCCTGTCCATCATTCATTTCGTCAATACAAGCAATTTGTAAAGGTAAAGTATTATCTGCAATCAATTTCTTTAACAGTTTTCTCATATGTTGACTATTTTTACGATGAAATTTAAGTATCATGATTTTTTGGCTATCCATCAGAAAAATTTGTCAAAAACAATACGAGCTTTTATCTGCAAACGTGCATACATTAAGTGGAGAAGAATTGCCTTGTCTAGCTGCATATTTATTCAGACTCAATTTCGAAGATTTGAGGCCGTGAAAAAGTTGAAGGCGAAGCATCGAGGTCATGCATTGAAAATACTTGAAACAATTGCGTGTATATTTAAATTTGTAAGGATGAAGGCTAACATTGTAGGAAAGGTTGTAACAATTCAAAGTTCTTGTCGACGCTTCCTTGCCAGAAAGCAATTTTGTCATGAAAAGACTTTACACAGGCGTAGGATCGATTGTGATGCATCGACTCTATTAAATGAGGATAAAAAATATGAATCCGTCCTTGAAGTAAAAAATCGGGCCTTAAAAAGAGAAAGAGCTGCGTCTTTCATACATGGAATATTGCAATATATGAAGATGACTCTGCTCTGGGAATCATTAGCTTCAAACTTTTTATTGCATAAGAAAATAAACGATGCCATCTGCGTCTTACAGAGTTGGTGGCTTTTTCGTATTCGTTTCATTCGGCGACGTAAAAAGGATCAGGCGTCAGTTCTAGTTCAGAAATTGTTTCGATGTTTCAGGGCTCGAAAGGCGTATATTTACAAGCAACTGATTCTCTTCAACAAACGAAGGTGTGCGTGCTTGATGATTCAAAGTTGGATGCTCCATTTTATGGGGTGGAGAAAGATACTGAAGTCTGTAGTTGAACGAGAAAAACTTCATAGGATATCTTATATTCGAAATACAGAGATTGCGTTGGTAACAAAACGTTTCTACAATTGTATGGTTGATAGTGTAACTACCATACTTCATCGAAATTTCTTGAGAAAAATGGTTGCAGATGTCTTTTATCGACGTGCGCAAGTCTGCATCATTCAGAAAGATTGGAGAAGACGTGCCGCTGTGAAACGGGTTCAACGACAAAGCTATATAATTTCAATATGGGCTCGTCTTTTTCTTTTCGTAAACCATAGGAACAGTTTAAGAGCCGCAACAAAGGTACAGAAATGGATTCGTCTTATGAATTGGAAAATATCCAAAAAGCAAGCTTCAATAGTAATTCAATGCTTGGTTCGAAGGAAAGATGCGGAAAAAGTACGAAAGAAACTAGAGACCACGCTAAGACACAACGCGACTTGCAAAATCCAAACTTGTTACCGAATTTATTGGGGCCGATGCTACCGCTCCTATTGGTGGTGGCAATATAATGAAGCTGCAAGCGCCATTCAGAAGATTTACAAGCGGCATAAAGTCCTCCATAAAGCTCAATTTTATGTGCGAAAATTACTTTCCTCCGAAAATTGTTTAAAGGAAAAGACGAAAAGAGAATTAATCATAGCAAAATATGAACGGCAACTTCGGGACCTCTTTGCTGGACGAGATAATAAGGCTGCGTTTTCGATTCAACACGTTTATCGTCAATATAGAGCACGCAGGCATCACGAGAAAAAGCTCGAGGAAGAAAGAGAGGAGAAAGCTCTTCGGCAAATAGAGGAGGAGAAAAGGCGGCGCCTGATCTACAAAATTAAGTCGGACAAAGAAAGCTTATGCAGGTTCAAGCACATGATTAATACGTTCAAGGCTACGAAATTCATTTCAAGTTGTGGTCAACATGCCCAACATTCACAGAAAACTATTGCTCGGTCAGATTTGAGGGTTTACAGTTGGTTTAATGAAGAGCTTTTCTCTTTTATGGACTCATACAACCTTAACCCCCTCGAAGTAATCAAGTTATATAATATATTTCAGACATTAGATTATCTGCGAGAAGGAGTTATTGATATTATTGATTTCCTTGATATGATCACAGAGCCAACATCAGTCATTCTTGATTGGGTTTTTGATATCATTGGCATCCAATCTAAGAAGCTTGTATTTGTTGAATACTTAAAAGTGGTTTGCTTTTTATGTACTATTTCTAGAGATAGTATGCAGCATATTTTGTTCTCATCTATGGACAAATTTCACGATAGGATTGGTTATTTCACGAAGCCTGTTTGGACTAAGTTTGTTAAGTTTATGACTGAGCACGAATCTATAACCCATGAGACGAAGACTTGTATCAACGCATTTGATAGATATGGCAAAAGAATCGGCTACGACGGTTTACCCAAACTTTTCTTTGAAGGTTTTACAAAGGTAATAGTCGGACTCAACTATTCCTGAAAGATTGTTTAGCGTTTCGCATTTCTGAAACTTTTTCAAAAATATAGGTGCTATGCAACTTCCCATTCCTGGCGTTCCCTCTCTACCGACTGCAGTCCAAAGCACAGAAATATCACATGGGAAAGCAGTTTTGGGACCAACGACAGTCATGAGGAAAGGTAAAATTTTGTGTAAATGCAAGTGGCCGCCTTGACCTTTCCTCTCATGACCATACCTAAGAACGTCGGTTTTCTGAGTATCATCCCCATAACACATCACGCAAGCCTCGTCTTCAAGAAGTGCACAGTGGAGAGTCGCCCTGTTTCATTCGTGTCGATATTCTCTCGTAATATGAGAAATGGTTTAAAGGTGTTTCAAGTAGAGACTTTGGTTTCAAAAATTATTTATCAGGGTTTTCCATGCTATCTATGGGCCAGGTGCGCCATTGATACAGTTTACGAAATCTGCTTTAAGTGATGCACCTCCAATTAATCCACCATCAATATCGTTTTGTGCAAGAAGGGACTGAACATTGGCACCCTTCATGCTTCCACCGTACTGGATCTGGACCTTCTCAGACACTTCCTTTGACACATTATCAGCAACCCAGGTACGAACAGCTGCATGAGTTTCTTGTGCCATCTCCGGCGTCGCAGTGAGACCAGTACCAATTGCCCAAACAGGTTCGTAGGCAATTGAGACCTTGGCCCAATCTTCGATTGAAAGAATTTTGGCAAGAGGTTCCATCTGTTTCGAGCAAACATCCATAGTAATGCCAGCCTCGCGCTCCTCCTTTTTCTCACCAATACAGAACTGAACCTTTAATCCGGCATCGACGGCAACCTTAGTCTTCTTGGCAACGAGTTCACTATCTTCGCCAGCCATCTCAAATCCCTCACGTCTTTCTGAGTGACCCAAGATCACCCAAGTAACACCCATATCGACCAATTGAGAAGCACACACTTCTCCAGTATAGGCACCACATTTCGCATTGGCTCCACAGTTCTGAGCGGCAACCTCGATATCATCACGAAGAGTAGAGAGAACGAGACCAATGTGGATCGCAGGAACTCCAACTACGACTTCAACATTTGCCGGGATAGGTCCAGCCTCATTCAAGATCTTAACAAGGGCATTGACAGACTCAATTGTACCGTTGCACTTCCAATTTCCTACTCGGGGTAAATGTTAGCAGACTCATGGAAGACAGAAGATTCATTCCGCACTGTTCGGATCCATCACGTTTCACTTTCATCTATGATCTGACACGTACAAGAACGTGGACTTACCTCCGATCAAGTATTTACGGGTAGAGCCGTCAAAATCTCCTACAGAACTTCCTTTGGGGCGAGACATTGTGAAAAGTTTATCAAGAGAAATATAAGTGGAAAGATATGATCCCATTGTACGAACAACGACGAAGAAAGATTTGTGAAATCTCTGTGTAGATCTCGTTCGCACGCGTTGGCGACGTGCGTGGTACGTAGCAGTTTGACACGGTAGCGAAATCTTTGCGTAAGTTTTCTCCCCATCCCGGATCCCGGGGGCTGAGGGTAGGAGTCAGGGAGTCCATAATTGTGAGTTTCGATCATTTGAACTTATTTTTCTTTTTTTTTAACGTCTTCGTACATCTGTGCGTTAATTAAATGAAAAAATCTATAAATGTACTTTCCAGTTTCCAATGATATCTTCATCTTTAAACCAATCAGAGGTCTTGACTTCACATGTCTACCATTGACAAAGCTAATGAATGATGTTCATTTTGAGCGAATTGACAATCACCACTTTTCTCTGTGCTTGTTTCTACACGTACGAGTTTCCTACGGTCCTACGATGATTGTTACGACTTACACTGTACACTGTACGACGACATTCATTCTCTCTCTCTGTTTACGAGTGCAGCGATACATAGAAAAGATATTTTGCAACCCGAAAGATCGAATCTTTTCTTCTCTCTCACAATCGCACTCGACGATATCTTGTATCATCTCTCTGGAATTCGAATACCACATACGTATATTCCAAAAGGATTCTTTCTCACATACCCAACTAAAACTAGACAACATGGTCAAGCTTCAGGATCTTCCACAGTTCACTGCCCTCACTACCGCCGCATCTCAATTCAAGACGGACGAAAAACTCCATCTACGCAACTTAGTTGGAGATGCCGCTCGTTCCGAAGGGTTGGTCGCCACTCATGAAAATGCCTCCCGTGGAAACAGGATCGTCCTCGATTACAGCAGGCAGCAGGTGGTAGGCGATACTATGGAGACCTTGTTCGATATGGCCGATCAGTGCGGCTTGGTGCAGAAGATGGAGGAAATGAGGTGTGGCAAGAGGATCAATGAGACTGAGAATCGTATGGTGTTGCATCATGCGTTGCGTATGCCCAAGGGATATGATTTTGGAAACTGTGAGAGTGGATCGGAGATCTTGGCCGAGGTGCACAGCGTGTTAGATGCGATGAGTGCGTTTGTGGATAAGGTGCGCAGTGGGGAACATACCGGTGCGAGCGGCAAGGCTATTAAGAATGTGATTGCCATTGGTATTGGAGGATCGCAGCTTGGACCTGAGTTTGCCTTTGAGGCGCTTCGTGCTGATAAGACCGCTGCTGCAGCTGCGGAGGGACGTAAGCTTTGCTTCTTGGCTAATGTTGATCCGGTCGACTTTGAATTATGTACCAGAGATCTTGATCCCGAAGAGACCATGATCATTGTTATCTCGAAGACTTTTACTACTGCTGAGGTAATTTATTCATATATGTATATTTACTTGACGTATATATTGTAATACATGATCATTAATATGTGATTTCTAACTCTTGCTTCGATTGTTAGACTATGCTGAATGCACGTACTGCCAAGAAATGGTTGTTGGATGGTTATGCTTCTAAGGCCAGCGATGCCGACATTGTTTCTAAACAAATTGTTGCAGTAAGTACAGCAATTGATAAGGCCGTTGCCTTTGGAATTGATCAAGACAACATTTTTGGATTTTGGGGTAAGAACATTGTACCTATTTGCTTGCACCAATTAGTTTTATCACTCAACATTCAATATCTCTTAACATCGTGACTTAGACTGGGTTGGAGGCCGTTTCTCCGTGTGCAGTGCTGTTGGGGTCCTTCCATTGTCACTTCAGTACTCGTTTGAGGTTATGTCTGACTTCCTTGCAGGTGCTCATGACATTGATGAACATTTCTTTAATGACCCTGTTCGTGAGAATATTCCAGTAATTCTTGGTCTTTTGGGTGTATGGAACTCCACCTTCCTCGGTTACGCTACACGTGCACTCTTGCCTTACGCTCAAGCTCTGAAGCGTTTGCCAGCTCACATTCAGCAGGTTGATATGGAGTCAAACGGAAAACGTGTAGCTATGAATGGCGAACCAGTTCCTTTTACTACTGGAGAAATTAACTTTGGTGAACCGGGAACCAATGGACAGCATTCTTTTTACCAACTTATTCACCAAGGACGTGTTGTTCCCTGTGATTTCATTGGATTCTGTGAATCTCAAGCACCTTGCGAGTTAGAAGGTGAGCCCGTCGCTAATCACGATGAACTTATGTCCAACTTCTTTGCGCAAGCAGACGCGCTTGCTTATGGAAAGACGATGAACGATGTTATCCAGGAAGGTGTTGCAGAGAACTTGAGAGAGCACAAAGTTTTTACTGGAAATCGTCCTTCATCGTCGACTCTTATGACCAGGTTGGATGCCTTCGCCATTGGGCAGCTACTTGCAGTTTATGAGCATAGAACTGCCGTTCAAGGTTTCATCTGGGGTATCAACTCCTTCGACCAGTGGGGAGTTGAACTTGGAAAGGTTCTTGCAAAACAGGTACGCTCTCAGTTGTCTATCAGCCGTAAATCTGGAGCAACCGTGCAAGGATTCAATAAATCCACCACTTTCCTTCTGGAGACATACCTCAAGGGAGGAAAATAAAAGCAATTCGAATTCCTTCACGTGGAGGTCTACATATAATTAAAAATTCCTTTGAATGCTTCAAATTTTGTAATCTAATGGTAGCCGAAAATTATTGTGGCGCGTGATAATTTGAATAGCTTTGTATTAGAGTGTCTCACTTTCCCACCAACTTTTTAGCACGGTATATATCCCTTTTTCATTTATTCAAGCCGTCACCTAGTTGTTGAATGGTTATTGGCCCAGACATTAAACGAGTTGTCAGGTCTACTAAAAATGCAGCAGTGTAACTCATACAACCATTTCGTGTCGACCCTTCCCTTTGCATACTGATAATCTTAGTAGTCAAATCCAACTGATTTTGAACGCTTCACATTATATCTTCCAGTCCCAGTCAAGCTCCCCAGTATTTCTTCAGCGACCGATAACCCATCAACCGCCGCACTCACAATTCCTCCAGCAAACCCAGCTCCTTCTCCTGCTGGATATAGACCTTTCATGCCTATGGCTTCTAAGGTATCGCGATTGCGTGAAATGCGAAGAGGACTTGAAGTTCTTGTCTCGACAGCATGCAGTAGTCCATCGGAACAAAGAAATCCTTTCATTTGCTTATCAAACTCATTCTCAAGTGCATTTCGGAGCGATTCAGTGAGTTCTGCTGGATATATGTCATGACATGAAGATGGTTTCACACCGAGTCTATAAGATGAAGATGGTGCATTACGCGAAGTCTTTCCCTGAACAAAATCAGTCAATCTCTGAACCGGGACTACTAAATTTCCGCCACCCATAACAGAAGCTCTTCGTTCCATGTCTCTTTGAAAAGCGAGACCTGCTAAAATTCCATGCTCTCTTTTATATTCATCTAAAATGGGATCGTCGGGACCTACAGTCACGACTAAAGCTGAATTTGCCCACAAGCTATCCCTGTTACTAAAACTCATCCCATTAACACATACTTCGTTTGGATCCTGAGACGAACAATTGATAAGCAAATACAAGAAGACAAAGAGTATGTTCGCAACAACTTACCGTACTTGCAGGAACGATTTGACCACCAGGACACATACAAAAGCTATAGGCTCCACGATTTATGGTGCCGTCGAAGGCTTTATCGGTTGCAAGGCGATAAGAAGCTGTTGGGAGTCTTGCATGAGGATGTATAGTAATACCATCACCTTCAACCCTTTTCATCTCTTCGAACAATTTCAAATTCATGTGATCTGTTGTTTTCTTATTCGTGACGACGGAAGGAAACCAATTTGTGCCGTATTGAATCTGATTTATAAGACTTTGTGGGTGCTCGACTCTAAAGCCGGTCGCGAAACCTTTCGCCTCCAACAAAACTCCCGCTTTTGCAAGCTCTTCATAAATGTCACGTGCACTGTGACCTGTAGCCAAGACAACCGAATCACCTTGAATAGTCTCTTCTCCTTCAAACTGCATAGGATTGGCATCAATGCCACGTTCAATTGCCTTTTGGTATTGGACTGTTACACCAGTAATTTTTTCTCCGTTGGCCGAAGTATGAAGTTTTGTCACTTTTGAACCGAATCTTATATCCCCGCCATTCGCTCTTATATCCTTTCTCATTCCCCTAAGTAGCCTTTAGAAAACGCGTAAGAAACAAAAGCCAGATGTAAACATGAAACGAGATGTTTCACTTACTTGACCAAGTTGTCAGTTCCAAGATGTGGAGATCCATCAACAAGTATTTTCTCGGGCGCACCATATTCAACAAAAGTCTGAAGAACGTATCGAACTTGATCAGAATTTCTGCCTATTCTCGTGGTAAGCTTTCCATCAGACCAAGTTCCAGCCCCGCCTTCTCCAAACGCAAAATTGGAATCGGGATTCATTTCTTTTCTTCGTATCAAAGCCCCGATATCTTTTCCTCTTGACTCTACAGCTTGGCCTCTTTCTAAAAGGATAGTTTGGACGTTTCCTGATCGCGCTAAAAGAAGAGCGCAGAATAATCCGGCCGGACCTGCACCTACAATAATTACTTTTGCTTTCTTAGTTTTCGCACTTGAAGCTGGGATTGAATCGCTATTTTCTTTCGCTGGTTTGGTATTCGATTTCAATAACTCCATTCTTCCAGATTGTTCCTTTAATTTTCTCGCAAATTTTCTAGACTCGACGTCTATATCCACAACGTAATTAAATTTAGGACCGTCGTTCGATGAACCCCGCCTTCGAGATTTACGGGCATCTAAACTTCTTCTCACAACTCTGGCGTCCCGAACATGCTTTGGTAGATGCACTTGATGGCATCCATTATCTTTAGATGTTGAGCTCTGCTCCACTTTCAACCTTCTCGAGAGAGATTTCATTAAATCATCTGAAGCGTATATATACTCAAAAGAAGATTGCTTCCCAACATTATTTGTCGAACGACATTGTACGTTACTGTTCTCGGATTCGTCGTCTGGATTGACTTCTACGCCAAAGACCCTCCAAGTTTGAATTTGTTCCGGGGTCGAACCCTGCGCTACTTTCACTCGTTTCCTTTGTTTGGGTTTGGGTTTAGTTTTCCTACTGAGCTTAGGATTTATTGACAAAGCGCTTGTGACACCATAAGTATCATTGCATAAAAAATAGAAGAGATAGAGACCAGAAATCAACCTAACACTGAATCTTTTAAACGAAAGATTTTGTCGTCTTCTCATGTTGAGATGATATGATTGTGTCGTCGTTAAGTCAGTCTTTGTATCCATTTTGTGAAATCCATGTGGTGATGTCTCTCTCCACTCTCCCTGCCAAATTTACAATACTTTTTTTGTGTGTTATTCGTACACTCAAAGTAGTTGGTGGTTGCGAGTTGCGACGGCGAGTGTATTGTGTATAATGTTATGACTTATGACTTATGACTTATGACATCAGTTTTCATCATACGCAAACGGCCCTTAACTAATGTATATCCATTTGACACTCTCTGAAATCTAAATCTCATCGCTATGTGCCCATGCCACACATCGTACGAAGTACGAATATTTTTGATATATGCTTTTTGACATGATTTTCTTCCAACAGAGACTTTGTTGTATTTACCAATACGAATACGACATCCATTATTATTTGAAAGAGTGAGGTTATACAACTGTGTTATTCATAAAAATATGAATAATCTTAATGATAACAGAGAGAGGATGACTACGACGCAACATCCCTTGATTCTAACACAAGTTCTTTGGTTTGTATTATTATGCAATCTACTACCATTGCAATGCCTGGCATTCCAGACAACCACAAACATTCACACTCGTATCGACCGTTCCTACACCTCGTATAACTATAACTATAACTACAACTACAACTACAACTGCGACGAGTGCAATGCAAATGTGTTGGGTCGTCGCGTTGCGTTACGTGATGGGAACAGATTTAACTTGTATCCGATCATTGGTACTCATTCACATTTACAGTCAAGATCGTCTGCAAGTCGGTTGTCTATGATGAATGTTGTTGATGTGCAAAGTGCTCTGCATGCCAATAACCAATATATACTCACAGCAATTTTAGGTATATCGTGCTTTGGGATCGAGCTTGAGAAAAGGACAAAGATTGGCAAAGCGCTGTCGGCACCTTTGGCGAGCATGGCTGTGGCACTTGTTGTTGCAAATGTTGGGGTGATACCTTATACCAGCTCTATCTATGGGTTTGTTAATATGTATCTCGTTCCGTTGGCAATTCCTATGCTTTTGTTCGACTCGGATCTTCGTCGGGTGGTCAAAGACACGGGAAGTCTTTTGCGATGTTTCTTTGTTGGGGCGTTTGCTACAATCGTTGGGACGTTTGGAGCATATCCACTTGTACCTATGAAAGGTGCCACTGGATCAGGAGCCGTTGGGGAAGGATGGAAAATAGCATCAGCATTAGCAGCGAGGCACATTGGAGGAGCAGTTAATTTTGTTGCTGTGGCAGAAACTTTGAACATAGATGCAGTTTCTGTTTCATCTGCAATTGCAGCGGATAATATCGTTGTCTCTCTCTATTTCGCCCTTTTGTTTTATTTAGCGAAAGAAGGATTGCCGGAAGTCGTTTCACAAGAAGATGTTGCAAAAAATAACGAAAAATACATTCCTGAAGAATCTGTTGGCTCAGGGTTGCAATCCTCAATATCATTATCTTCGATCGGTCAAACGTTTTCAATTGCTTCTCTTATCTGTTTCTTCGGTGCGGAATTGACCAAGAAAATTTTTCCTGGTGTTTCGAGTCTTCCACTCATTTCGGCTTTGACAGTTTTCTCCGCAACTCTTTTCCCTAATGTTTTCGAACGTAATCGAAGTACTGGGACGGCAATTGGAATCCTATTTATGCAAATGTTTCTTACTTGTAGTGGTGCAGCTGGTTCAATTGCTCTTGTCGTAAAGAACGCACCATCAGTTTTTCTTTTTTCTCTGCTTCAGGTTGGATTCCACTTCATCATTCTTATGGTTGTTGGAAGACTAATTTTCGGTGAAGATAGAAATGAATTGCTGCTAGCGTCGAATGCAAATGTCGGGGGACCAACTACAGCGGCTGCCATGGCTCAGGCAAAAAATTGGCCTAGGCTAGTTATGCCCGCGTTATTGATAGGAATTCTCGGATATTCTACAGGTACCGCAATTGCGTTAGGTATTGCGCAAATTTTACGTCGTTTCCACATAGTATGAAAACAAGTTAAGATTGCATTCGTATAATCGCAAAAGGACTGTATAGTAATGAAGGACTTTGCAACTGAGGTTACAACTATGCTCGTGCGCAAAACATACAACAGTAATCCTCCCACAATCTTTTTCAATCGATCAAACTTTCATTGCTACTCTTCTAATCCTCATTAATTAGCTTGGCAACTACAATAATATTTTCCTCCACGAGTTTGAGTCTTAACGACAATGTTTCTGAGCTTTCATATTTTTGCTTTAAACTACTAGTTATACTGTACCACATACAGTAGTAGCAATAAACATTGAAAGAAAAGCGAGATTTAGAGTCAATATAACGTTGATTCAAATTAAGACTAAGAGTTACAATAAATTTTATCTCCGACCCACTCCTTTTCTACGTTTACCAGTTTTCGACTTTCCTGCTTTTCGAACAGCTCTACCCCCTGTATATCGAGCGGTTGCTTCCCAAACATCGAAAGGCATGAGAGGCGGACGAACCGATATTCCAATACCTTGAGGAACACCTATTCTTACGGTAGCGAGACCAGCACCTGTGACTGAAACCCATCCAAGACCCCGTAGTGAGATATCCGCTGCGGACTCTTTCCACCCACAACCATCTATTTTTACTTCATGAAATTCGAACTCTCCTATTTCTTTCAAACGATCTTTCCCAGGTGATAGTGGAGGAGTCAGCATTTCTCCCGCGTGCTTACGAAGAACATCATCAGCCTTTACAGTATCAGTGGGATGCAGCTTTATATCATTGGAAACAAAAAAAGTAAATAAGAAGGCTTTGCTTTCTTCGGATACTTCTATGCGTGCAAGTCCACCCACAAGGACACATTTGCCTGGTTCAACTCTAAATGTCACCGGTTCCACAGGTCTACACATCGATATACGTGATATAAGTGATGAATACGACCATGACAATGCACATGCATACACATATATATGTAACTTACTTCTTGGGCACAACCATTTTTAATTCTGCTGAAGTGAGACGTGATGTGAGAGTCCCAGGAACTAGCAACCCAGGAGTATCATACATATTCATTCCATCACCAAGGTCGACCTTGATAAATTTTAAAGTAGTACCAGGAATCGGACTTGTCGTTACGGCCCCTTTGATGGCGTTCGCGTTTCCAGCACGTTTTTTGCGCCGCTTCGTTTCTTGATTCTTTTCTTCTGCTCCACGTAGGATTCGATTAAGCAAAGTACTCTTTCCTGCGTTTGCAGCACCGACTATATAAACATCACATTCTCTCTCTTCAGCAAGGTTTCGAATTTTACCAAACATTTGCGATATACCAAATCCTGTTTTGCAACTTATCAAACGGACAGCGCCCCCAATATTTGCTAGGCTACGAATACCCATGTATTCGAGTTCACGCCTCACCCAATTTTCCACGCGTAGCTGGCCCATTTCGGATGGCAAAAGATCAGCTTTATTAGCGGCAATAATGACAGGATTATCTCCTGCAATTGAATCAAGCTCAGGAAGTATAGATCCACTGAAATCAAATAAGTCAACAAGGGCAACAATGACAGCATTTTTCTCTCGGATGGGTGCAAGTAACTCACGAAACCCTTCTTGCGACAATAAGGGCTCATCGCTCCATCCCGGCCTCAATACATTATCTATATTACCAAAATTTTGCAGGTTATGGCATCTCTGACAAATTGTCTTCTTTTTTGGTGACTCGAACGCAATTGGTTCGATCATTTCTTCTTCGTCGACCTCGTCAACATTTTCATCGCTAGGACCATCTGTATTTTCTAATAACCATTCAATCTCGTCGTCAACCGACCACTCGTCTTGCTTTCTTCTAAGTTCATCAGCTTTGTTCTTCTTGGAGATTTCTTGTGAGAGCTTTATTTGCTCTTGAAGTTTATCGGGTGGCAAGAAACCTGGTTTTGATACGTCTTTGCTCTGAAAATTTGCACCGCAGGCAGGACATTCCAAAGGTTTCATGTCTAAACGGATAGTATTCAATGGATTTCTAGGAGTTTCGTCCCGACCAAAAGGATTCTCTTCTCGTCGAAATCCAATTGCTCGCAAGTCTTCCTCTGTGGCTTGGTGTACAAAAGAATCGAGTTCGTCGGGAATTGTCACAGACCCGCTCACCAAATCGTCTCTCGCGGCAGCCATTCTTTCTCTCATCGAAATATTTACCGTGTGATCACTTTCATCTTTCTCTCCACTCTCACCAAAATCGAGAAAATCTTCGTCGTCGTCAGCGAATTCCAAAGAATATCCATCATGGTCGCTAGAAAGATTTTCCTCATCAAATCTCGCCATCTCGATTTCATCCATACGAAGCAATTCCGTCATTTCTCTATCACTTACATCAATATCACTGGACCCCATTGACGATTCAAACGCTTTTGCTAACGAATCAGCATCAAAATTATACTCTACCTTTTTCTTTTTCTTCTTCTTTGAACTGGTGCCATTATCATGGTGTTCAGAGGAGGATGAGAACAAAGATGTTGCACTAATAGCAGGTCCATAATTAACCTGAAATACTGAACGACGATTCAGAGTCAATCCGCTAAAACTTCTCACAAAACACGGAAGTAAGGTTGACATGATAAAGACAAAATTGTATTGTTTGGAAGGATATACCATCTTTCGCATCGTAACATTGCTGTCGGTACATGTATTAGAACAACTCTCTCTAGAGAGTTTCAAAAGAAAAAAAGGCAAAAGGTGAAGTGCGTCAACATCAACATCTTGTCTGAAAAACGAAAAAATCAATGGTGAGCCCAAGTAAAATTAAACTGTTTCTTACTATTTTAGAGTCACTTCCTGCAAAAAGTTCCGAAAGGGTCACTTTTGTCTGATTCAAAATATGCAATATGCAAGAGGGTTTGTTGGTCTCATAGGATCTGAAGAAGTGGCACCTTCGCAGGCACACTTTTAGTATAACCGATTATGTACATTGTGCATATATGTATTGAAACTAGTACAAAAAATGTACATATGTACACACAATGTATAACAAAGGCGCTAGACTTCGAAGTACTTATGTGTTTAAGATCACATCCGAACTCCCCATAAGGTGTGCACACAAACAGCGATGCAGTCCCGTATAGTTTTATTAAGATGTCAACAAAGTAAGCGTTGAAGGAAAACACGACTGTTTTGACAAATTCACGATGTGTTAAGTATTCGACAAAATTAAGCCAACCATCGCAACTCCACATGACAAATCCAACTGACGGAATACACCCTACATAAAATGTACATAAAATCCAGCAAACATCACACCTAGGGTCACACACACGTAAAAACAAGAAAAACCTACTCGTGCGAGAGAATACGAACGAGTACGAGCTCTGCTGAAGCACCACACAAAACTACTCGAACACTGCACTTTTTGAAAATTATTAGTCTTATCTACGCTTTGGTACGACCGACCATCGAATCGTTTCCATCCGATAAGAGCTCCTACCATATATTTAATAGTGGAGTTACGCGATCTCAAGTTTTCGTTGAAAAGGTAATCCAATCCAATCCAATCCATCCATCTACACGTCCACCCGTTGTCCCATCAAAGTGAACGTATACATACATGGGTACACAATCTGCCGCTGCTGTAGCACCGTCAGTTCCCGTTTTCATTAAGAAGGATATCGACGACAACACCGGAATGTCTTTCGATCATCGTTCGAAAACAAGGAAGTTATCTATGTTCAAATCTTTTCGGAAGAAGAAGCAGAATATAGAAGAGCCTTTCATTAGCAAGCAGGTGTCGCAACCGATTGTAATCGGTGACTCATTTGACCGAACTACCATGATGGAAGAACAACAGCAGCAAGATCAAGAGCAAGAGCAACAGAATGGAAAGTCCCAACCGATTCATCAGAACGGTGATGGTGAATATGAGAACGGTGACAATAAGAATCCAACATCGTCTCATGTGGTTACACCCGTATCTGCCCGACATAACAACAATCGTAACGCTGACTCTACTTCTTCTACAACTTTATCTTTAGTTCAATTACATCAGGCTAGAAATGAAGCAAACAGATTAGAACACACTTCGAATAACCTCAAAGAGGCTCTGAGGCAAGTACTCAGCTCTAAACGACATGTTGAAGAAGAAAATGAAAGAATACTACAGGACTTAAGTTCTTACAAAGAAATAAACATGAAACTTCGAAAACGATTAGAGGAAGAACAGAAAATTAGCGGCTCTCTTGGATTAGCTGATGTTTATTCATTGCAGAAACAAAGGGATTTACTGGAGTCCGAGATAAATCAAGGCAGACAGAAGAGTAGGGAAGATGCGCTAAAACTAAGGCAAATCAGAGAAGAACTCGAATCTTGTCAAGAGAAAAATGAAAAATTGGCTATCGAGGTTTCAAAGGTTGAAGCAGAGCGATCAATACTACAGTCGACTGTGGATAAAACTGAAAAACTATGCGAAGATAGCCTTCTTCAAGTGGAAAAGATGCAAGAGGAGTTGATGAAGGTGAAAGCTGAAAAGCTGGAGAAGACTCAGCGTATAATTTTTTTGCAAGATGAGTTATCCGACGCTCAATCTTCTGTAATTGCGACGAAAACTGAAAAGGATAGAATATGCAGCAAACTCTTGAAGTTAGAATCAAAACACAATGAAGCTAAAGAATCTGAAGTAGAAACCAGATATGAGGTGCTCCGTAATGAGTTTGAAGCATTAAAATTACGCAGCAAAGAAAACTCTAACAGAGATCAAATAAAAATAAAAGGCCTTGAAGAGGACCTTTCAGAGTATAAGAGAAATGCCTTACTAACAAAAGATAAACACGATCATATTGTTATGAAAAATCATGAACTTTTATTACAAGCTGAGAATGCCTCCGAAGAGATTGCCACCTTGAAAATATCTCACAACTTGATAAAACAAGAACTTGAAAAGTTGAAAGGTGCGAATCACGAATTGAAGGTCAAAATGAACAGGCAAGCTACGGTTGTGGCAGGTGCAGGCGCGGAGATTCAAAATTTCAGGAGGGAATTGCAAAAGGTGAAATCCGACTATCAAAAATGCAAGGAGGATCTTGCTTTGAAGGAAAAAGAACTAGAAAGAGAGCTTACGAACGTTTGGACTTTACGAGAAGTCCAAAGTGAGAATGACGCTACAATTGCACAGCTTCAAGCTACACGTGATACGGTTGCACATTTAAAATTGCAGCTAGATGACCGGGAAAAACGACATAAAGTTGAGGTGGATTCTCTCAGATCAAAAGTTGAATATCTCAATAAAGTTAGCCAATTCGAAACTTCTAAAAATTATGAGAAACACGAGATGGCGATTGTTTTAGCGAAGCTTGATATTCAAACCCAAGACATGCAAGATTTGCGTGCGCAACTCACTGAACATGAGAACATTCGAGTACAAATGTTAAATACTATTCAAGAATTAAGGGGTAACATAAGAACCTTCGTGCGCGTACGCCCATTTCTCTCAATTGAAAAAGACGAAAATTCTGCTTTTGAAGTGAACGAAAATGAGAACGAAATTCGTGCATTCAACAAAATAAATGGAGAATGTGTTTCTTTCAAATTTGACAGAGTTTTCTCATGCAGCACAAGTCAAGAGGAAATGTTTGCAAATATCGTTGATTATGTTCAATCGGCGCTTGATGGCTATTCGGTTTGTCTTTTCTCCTACGGTACGTGTTGATTTCCTTATGGGTTCAAACAATAATACTTTTCTTATCCTTAAATTACGAAAGGTCCTACTGGAACTGGTAAAACATTTACAATGCATGGTATTGGGGATGGAGAGATGCGAGGACTAGTTCCACGAGCAATAGAATACATTTGTACATACATAGATACCGTATCTAATAGTTCCAGATGGGATATATCCTTGTCAGCTAGTTATCTCGAGATATACAACGAAGATATATACGACTTATTGCTTGATATAGGAAATTCTCAGGAGAAAGCAAAGCCCAACAATGTAGATACAAGCATTGACACTAGCGATATGACTTCTGATGATGTGAGTTCTTCTTCGGGTGAAATTAAACTGTCAACCGCTGAAAAGAAATCACCTGCCAGAAAAGTGCGTAATAGCAAGATACCAGGAGTCTCGAACACTTCCCTATCCCGAGCAGCTGCTACGGGAAGAACAAGTTCTACGAGAAATAGGTTTGCACATTCTCCGTCAAATAAAGTCAAAACTACGCCTAAAAATCGTACTAAGGCTTCAACTTCAACCGGTGGCTTTTCTAAGAAAAAGGCATTGGCACTAAAGCGGGATTCCAATGGAAAAATTTATGTTGATGGATTAACAAAGGTCAACATTGACTACAAAAATTTTGAGACAGATATGGGAATAATCACAGAGTGCGCATCAAAGTCGAGATCTGTAGGACGCACCAAGTGCAACAACAAAAGCTCAAGAAGCCACGCTATATTTGTTATTGAAACGAAACTGACTTGTAAATCGAGCGGACAAACCCGCACAGGGTGTTTGCATTTTTGTGACTTGGCAGGTAATGAAAAGTTTGAGAATATATCTCGAGGTGCCCAGACAAAAGAATTACAAGCGATCAACAAGTCGTTGAGCTGCCTTGGAGATGTTTTCCATGCGCTTCGTGTAAGCTCCGCACATGTTCCTTTCCGCAACTCTAAACTAACATATCTACTGCAAGACTGCCTCAGCGGTGATGGAAAAGCTGTGATGATTGGAAATGTGAGTCCCGTATGTGTAAGCAGTTACGAAACTGTAACCACACTCCGGTTTGTGCAAAAGGTGAACAAAATCGAACTTGGTCGAGCAACGAAGAATATTAGTGTAAAAACGCCGTGAGCGTATTAGAATATACCTGCATATATATTTTACATACGTATTTGTTTATTATTTTTAGAGAACACCACGCTTTTTAGCTAGAACATTTAAGTGCTCAAAATGAGGACAGCATCGCTACCACTGTGACGAGTTCTATGCTTTCCTTCTTTTTCGTAGCAACGCCCGATAGACTAATCTTCGAAATTCAGGGGTTACTTTTGGCAATGGGAGCGTCCATACTAAATCCACGCTATCTTCAAATGATTTACAATTATTCCCTTGCGACTTCTTCGATAATGCAATGATCAATGACTTGCTAGAGTCATCAATATACTTATGCTCATGTTGGAACTTCTCCAAGATATTACAACTGAGGGGCGACTCCGATAATGTCTCTTCATTATATATGTTGAAATTAAAGATTCGTCTACAATTGATTGGGGCTCTCATCAATTGTTCTTCTATTATTATTAAATCAAAACCGAGACCTTTAGTGTTCGGATGAGATTGCTTCATAGCTGTAATCCGAACCAAACCTAATTAGGAGCTAATTGAGTACGAAGAGAGTATAAACTCAAACGACGGTTCAAACTAGACTCACCATCATCTATACTCTCAGCAGAATCAATTTCTGAAAGTGGAAATAACTTGGACACAAAGGAAGTTAGAATAAGTATGGCACACCGATGTTGGTGCACGAGTAAAATACGTCGAATTTCCTCTGATACACTCCCATCTTCATAGTTTTTTCGTTTTGAATTAAGAAGGCTCGCACCGTATGACTCCCTTAAGAATTCTCTCTTAAAATTCAGTATTTCTTCTTGCGTGAGCCATCTAGAGTCCTTTTTGGCCTCTTCATGTTCCCTCTCAAACACCATGACATTTACTTTTGGGGCAAACGAGACTGAACTGCCTCGCAAATGTTTCATAATTATAGAAGGCATGAGCCTGAACGTAAAATCGATGACAGGATTTTTGTTTTTTTCACTAGAGAGCTCTGTGTCTTTTTTCGTTTTCTTTCGCAGTATACTTTTTGGTATGAGAGGAGGAATGGCTAACTCTTGAACCCAGGCTCGGCTTTCCGTGAGGTCAATCTTGTGAATCGATGTATCCATACCTGTAGGTAGATCTATCGGACTTTGATCAATGACTTCATTACATTGGAGGTCAAAAAATTTCAGAGCCTCATGCGCACTATCGTCCATAAACGCTTCGTTTTCTTTCATATTCCAGTATCCTCGAAAAATTATCCGTCTTTCGACGAATGGAATTAGACGCGTTTTACAACGTGCATACCTCCAATATTTCTTCATGGGTTTAGGGGATTCCACATCATGAACTTCCAAATAATCACTCTTTTCCAATGATTTCGAAACGGGAGGTGTACTGTTACTGTTACTTTTGAGTTTTCTATCGCAAACTACTGAAAAGAATCTGTCAAAAGAAGATGAGCATTTTTCATCGCCTATGGATGTCTCATCCTCGCACAACCCGTTTAAAACTGTCACCTTTGCTGTTTCGAAAGAATTCGTGCCACGAATGTCTTCTGGTGTATCATGTAAGAGGACGGCACCATCATCTGTCATCTTTGCTGACACCGCTTTGGAATTACTCGTAGATGTCAAGGCAACTGCAGCAGCTCCTCCGAAATCATCACAACAGTCGTTCGACCTTGGAGCTGGTGCCACGCTTTTGCCATAAAAGATTGAATGAGTACGCATGGCAATCGTTGCCAGTATGCTGCATAGAATTTCGTTCGCTTTTCAAATTATATCTTATAATATCAATCTTTCGTTATATTCGATGTACTTTCACTATTCGCATGTGTACGAGTATACATGTATTAATACGATCCTGTAGATTTGTACACACCAGACGGGTTTTGGTATCTTTTGAAGGGGTGATTTGTGATTTCGGTGTTTTTGTCTGTGGCAGGAAGAAGGTTCGCTGTGTATGCTTTATGATGTCATATTATTTATTGAATACCGGTCCCTGTAAATCTACATGTACATTGGAATTCCTCTCAGATTCCAGCTTCTATATGTACAATAAATGTACACTCTAAATAATGTCTCTACGTACAAAATACGAGTACATGTATTAAATACATGCACAAATATGAGAGTGATCCTACCGATCGGTAGTATATTTGAGATTGGGCAAACTTCGTGTACATGATGTAAACCGTAGAATTTAGACGGACGGTTAGACAAACTTGACACGAAAAACCTGCGTACATTCACTGTATTTTGATGAGAGATGATTCGGTCACCAACTCACAACGACCGATGACGGCTTTATGGCGATGATGACGAGCACAATGATATACATACATCCTACTTAATATGACGCGATAGGATGATTCCGTATTCCACAGTGCTCGACCTACCTGTGCGCAAAGCGATTGTGATCGCTGCTGTCGTATCCGCCACCTTTCTGAGCAGTCCAGAGGCTTCGTTATCGGAGGAGCAAGGAACTGTCGTTCGTCTTCCGGCCTGTCCGGCAGAATCGAATTGTGTGTCAAGTAGTTTCAACGAACCGCCCAACCGTTATTTATCACCGTTGAAGATTGTGAATGATAGGGATGAGTCATTTCGAAGGGCAGTGAGGGATTTGAACATTCGTGCATCAAGTAATGAGGTGAACATAGTAGAAATCTCGCCCTCGGTGGGTTACATTCATTTGACGGTACCTGGAACGTCGCCTGGATCGTTGGATGACATTGAATTATCTTTTCCAGAAGGTGGAGAAATTGTTAATGTGAAAGCAACGGCACGTGTTACTCTTCCGCCACCGCCTTTTTGTATCAGGAAGAATTGTATTAATGGAAATATGGATCAGCGAATTCGTGCAGAGAAGATAGCTAATATTTTGGGTTTGCCGCCCGTCGATGACAGTGCAATGAGAGAACAAGCAAAGTGGACACCTATATTTTTCAATAGTGATACTGTTCCAGGCTTTGATGAAGATTGATCCATCTTCTATCAATCATGGCTATTTTTCTTTGTACATTTGGATTGCAAAACATTTGAATGTTGCTGGACTCATCACATCCTTCTATGTTTGTCTTTATCAATTTGAAGAATCGCATCAATCTCAAATTATGTTAGGCTTTACAGTTGCTTGGACAGGGATAACAGTAATTACATTTGGATTGCAAAACATTTAAATATTGCTGGGAACATCACATTCCTTTATTTTTCTTCAGTTTTGTTCATATCTGCCTTTCCTTTCGTCTGTGTCTGTCTTCACTCAAATATTCAAAAAAGTCTTTCCTGCTTAATTCGAAATTAATGGTTTTACTATTTTCTTCATGTACGTTCTATTTTTTTCACTGAAATGTTTGAATTTTGGAGAACGAAGCAATCTGTTGTGGGAAGGGATTTGCTTTCGTACTCTATTCTTTTCTTGTTCCAAACAAAAATCGAGTTCTCCGTGAGCCACGTTTTTCTCCTCAAACAATGGCGTCGTGGACTTACTTACGATGTATTAATAAAACTAAATTTAACATATATTATGTAGACATCAAAAAAGAATTTTGTCATTAATCCTTACGCACTTATTTGTGTTGGGCTTCGCAGTATCGATGGTGGTCTACCTGGATCAACGGCACCGAATGGCGAAAAAAACTCATCAAGAACACTATAGTCACCCATTACAATTTTGCTTCCAAGTCTTGCAATACATAGCTTCAAACCTGTGCAAAATTTATCTCGGCAAGCTTTGCTTGCAGCCTCGAACATAATTGTTTCATTGAGTGTTTCTAAAATGAAGCTTCTCTCACGCTTAGCAAATGGATATGTAGTTCTATCTATCTCATCTTTCTCTATGACTCTCATGATATCTAGGAGTTCGACTTTTCGAACACCAACATTGGATACGCTTGGAACTATCCAATCTGCTTCTGACTCCTGCATTATTTTCCACACAAATTTTGGTTGCACTAGTCTTGACCTCAATTGTGATCCAAGCTCAATCCAAGCTTTTACACGAAGTGGAGCATAACTTTGGTCTTTAGCACACAATTTAGGATGCAAAAATAAGGGATTAGTTGCGTATAACGTTTCCTACAGGACGAGAACATCATCAGAAATATAATTAACGCAGTTATATCTAGAAACAAAAAGAAATATTACCTTGATAACTCCTTCTACTTCAAATGAGTCTTCCATGTCTAGAACAAAAGGTTCTTCGAATGATTCCTCATCGGTAGACGAAGAAGTTGATCGACAAGATTGACTATTCTTCAACTCCATAGTTGTATTCAAAGCCGTGAAATCTTCAACACGTAATGATTTCAATTTATCAACGTCATTTGAACTACGAAACGGCTTTATTCTTGTAGGTTGACCAGGGTCGCTGTCGTAATATAACTCCTCATCATTGGTGCCTTTGGATTCAGCAAATACACCTTTTAGATTACCTGCACAAGAACTCAATGATGTCGAAGTTCCAGCAACACTTGAACATGGAGTTGTATCCATCGAATTTAGTTTGGTACGCTTCTCAATAATAGTTTTGAGGCGATCATCGAAAGAACGGTACGACCTCATTTGAATTTGTGCGTAATCCTCATCTTTTCCAACGCGTCCATTTAGATGAATCGCACTCTCATTTAGATTGCGAAAGCGCCTGGCTTGAGAATTCAAATTTCCTGCCCGATTACGAAGCATGCGAACGCTTGCCTCTGGTTCGGCATCAGGAGCTATACGATTGTATCCACAGCATCCCAACGACCAAGATTGCCAATTATTGTTACAGTTCCCCAACATTTTTCCTATATTCACTTCAATAATTTTTCTTTGCTTTGCCTCTGCTGGACCCAACACAAGAAGCTCGTTACAACAGGAATTGGCACCGCATTGAAATGGAATCACCTTGGCTGGTGACTCTTCCGAAAATGATGCCCCACACGTCGGAATTAGATATGGTGAAGTAGCTTTCGATTCTGTGTTAGTATTTTGAGATATGATAGGAAGTTGTCCTTTCGAACATATAGCAGGAGTTGGCATCACGTTTTTACCCTGCCCACCATTTCTTTTCTTCGGCGATTTCGATTTCTTTCTAAAAATGATTTCAGAAATTGTCTCCAAGGTAAGTAATCCTGAACAAAATTTTGGAGGCGTCACAATAGTTGTTGAACATTCATCATCGCTATCATCATGATGCTCCGGAGCTATTAATTTCTCTGGCGACTTTAAGGCAAAAGAAGAAATTTTTTGCACTGATGGTCGTGTTGGTGTGGGATTTCCCAAACAAACTTCAGTTCCACTTTCTGTTTGTTTCACCCAAAGTGATGGCAAGCTGTCATCCTCGGAATGATCATCATGATCATGATCATGATCATGATCATCGCCGTCGTCATCTTCATATTTCGACGGCGAAACAACTGCCGGTCGAGGGAACGTCGTTGGTATGTTAGGTAATGGGCACGAACTCCCATTGGAGCCACTCGAAGCATGGTATTTCTCTGGTTTACTGGGACTGCAGCAGTTTGATGTAACTTGTGTTGCACAACTACTGCTCGCCCATGATGAAAATGAATGATGACGATGCATCTCAATTGTCTATGTCAACTTGAATTTTGATTATCTTATGTAGACAAATAGTACTTGAATCTAGGGAATTGGATTATATTTAACATGCGGCTGATATAGCTTTTAATAAATTCTCCAAAGTATAAAGTCTTGTTTCTCACTCTTGTGAATGAAAATTTGTTGTGTGACTTGATTTGGTTCGCGCCCTTTATACGTAATCTTCTTTCTTTATATTTCTTTCCTTCTCTCTCACGCACACTGCACTGAATAGATTTGAAATTAATGTGAAGAGTCCTTTGCAAGCGTCTGTGCAGTCAATTAATCCACTCAAACGTAAAGGTCGAATACTATCATCGAAGAGAGCTCTAAGGGCTTCGTAGGAATAGGAGTAGAGGAAATTAATTGCACGCACTTGTACGTAGGGCGTTTTACAAGACAAGTTTTTCAGATGTGTTTGTCATTAATTTGAACGAGCGATTTATATATGTTTTATTTTTGTGGATGATAACGACTTTCTAGATCAGTCATAATTGTACAGCGAATGCATTTAAATATATATTTTCGATAATTCCTTTCTTGCGGGACTGATTCCTGAAAAATTTATAACCCGTCAACTTAAAAAATAATGCTACAATGTACATGGTACATGGACCGATCGATGGTACATGGAACCACTTCGATGTAGCTACTTCATGACAAATCACTAAGTTTTCACGATTGCTATTGCTATTGCTATTGCTATTGCTATTGCTATTGCTATTGCTATTGCTATTGCTATTGCTATTGCTATTGCTATTGCTATTGCTATTGCTATTGCTATTGCTATTGCTATTGCTATT
>Ga0115008_10000649_pt1 | contig 26671 bp, 34 predicted proteins | sample FraStrMetagenome_FD_87164 | JGI IMG/M metagenome (GOLD analysis project Ga0115008, IMG submission 87164) | Marine eukaryotic phytoplankton communities from Arctic Ocean - Fram Strait ARC3M Metagenome | ecosystem: Environmental > Aquatic > Marine > Oceanic | place: Fram Strait | collected... | reverse complement strand
GATAAAAAGCTGATGTCTTTCAGAACCAATCGAGCTACCACGCGGAAAAGCTTATCCTCCGATGCTAGTTGATATCATTTACAATCACCAGATTAATCCTCAGCACTGGAATGTGGAAAATTTAGCTGCTGTGACACGTCTTCGCGAGTCTGATGTTGAAATGTTTCTTAAAAATTTTGATCTGATTAACGAACACTCAAATATATTTATTGAAGGTCAAGGACCAAATGCGATCGCTGGCGAGGAGCAATTCTCGCCGGTTGATGACATGCCTAAACAGATATCCTGATTCATAAAAAAAAACATGATAATTTGAGAATAAATCTGGCGACCTTAGAATGTTTGAAGCAATCGGATCGCCAATGTTTTGGACAATTTGTCTTCTCGTCTTCATTCTCGCTGTTGCCTTGATTTTCACTATCGCATATCTCTTCGTTTACCTTGGATACTTTACTGCCATTGATATACAAGTGAAAAACCCGGAAATATCTACACTCATAATCGCTTTCAAAGGTATTTTTGTGTTCAAAAACTTTTTGCAAAAAAATAACTAAGAGTTTGACGCGCCTTTCGACGAAGTGACAAATCTTTATAAACCTATCGCCGAAGACTACCCTGATAGCAAAACCTTCGGACTTTTTGACAGCTACGATGAAATTTATACCGAAGGAGCGTTCAAACTCGGTGCAATAGTCTCCGATAAATCTGAAGTCAAAGAGGGTTACACACTCGGATCTTTTCCTGCTTGTAGTGCTGCAATATGGTTCGGGATCATCCATTTCCTGTATTTTAAATCGGTTCTAGCGCTTCATCCGAGATCAAAGATCCAATTCAAATTGCAGTGGGCTTCAAACGCTGCCGAGAAAAGATGCTTTCTTTTGCGAAAGAGCACAATCTCAAGACTGACATTTTTCTAGAAATTTACTCGCCAAATAATTCTTCATACTTCTTCCTGCAATAAATTGACCAATGATGTATCAATTTGAAAAGTTTCCAAGGCTTGGTTCTCAATTTCAACGTTTAAGAATAAAATAAAGACAGTTGATGTCGGTGAATACAGACCCTTTTCCAGCTGGAGTCTGGGTTGAGTTGACGACGCGACTCGGCCAGAAATTCGCCGGAAATGTCATTTGCTTTGATCAAATTCAGCAGCTGATCCTTTTAAATTCTTCAACTGACGAAGACTCCAAAATTAGCGATATTCATTTAGGCAAGCTGAATTCAAATAATCTTATTCTTACACTTTCTTTCTAGTTAACCTAAAACATGTTAGTGACGTGAAATACGGCGCGGAACAGTCGCTGCCCAAAAAATCAGAGTTTTTCAGTCAGAAGCTAAACAGTGCAAAGCTTGAGTCTAGGCGTCGTAGAAACGTTGAAGATAAGAGAAACGAGGTCGGTTGTTATTGGATGACCATTAATTAAAAAACGTTTAGGCTTACGCGCACAGTGAAGAAATAGATCCAGTAGGACGTGATCTCTATTCGTTAATCAAAAAACAACTGCCAGATGGACTTCGATGGGTAAATAAAGACATTGAGGTATGACAACGACAACGACTAATCTAAGACGACTTTTAGGTCCAGGGAGTGAAAATATCACCTCCTTACGAGGAAAAGAACGCCGTCGTCACCAATGGAAGCCAACAAGCCCTTAACCATATTCGAAACATCATAAGATTTTATCAATCAAAACAAAGAACATAACAATCTTTATCCTAGCTCAAAAGAAATTAGCATTCGGGCAACTCCAACTTAGAGAAATTAACTGATCATATTATCCTATCCCCTGTTTGACTGTCATCCAAGAAAGACTCATTAAGGCATTTTATAATTTTAAAAACACATCTAGCCGTGCATAACTGCCGACTCTGATTTTACTTTACTTCCCAAACTTGGCTTATTCGAAAAACAAAAATGTAAAAATTTCATAAAACTATTCACACGCGCCACAAGATCTCTGCTAATTACGCCTGTTTCTATACTGTTATAGTAGTCAATAGAATTATCAGAGATTTAAAACCTGCTTGAATGGGCAAAAACATCCATATTAAAACTCGTTCGCGCATTAACGTAGCGAGTTTAAAGATTTAACTTGTTTTTAATTCGCAATTTATAAAGTTATAATAAAGGTGGCAAATTTTCAGCAGCTTTTCTATAAAAATGTTTCTTTATTTTCTTCATTTCTACTTTTCGGTTGAAATTACGCATAAGTTGTTTTCTGCGAGCACGTCCAGAAAAGAAACCAGTTCCAACCATTTTGCCGGCTTCGGGAAGTTTAAATAGCTTTCGGATATCTTTCGAAGTTAAAAAAGATGACCTAAAATTATAAAATGAAGTGTAGAGAAATAAATTTTACGTTTCTCCAGCGTCTAATAATTTCGTATCTTTGTCAATTGCGTTTTCTTCTGACGTTATAATCGTGCAATCAGCAGGTAGAATTTCTTTTATAAATGGAAGATACTTTTTGATATCAGGTTCGTTTGGCAGATCTGACAAATTTATCCACTTCAAATTTGTCATCAGACGTAAATATCCGAGTCCTTTGACAGTTATAGAACTTCCAGCGAGATCGAGGTATTCCAGCGTTTCGGAAACTTTGTGCAGACGCGTCATACTGATCAAACATATTATCTGAGACATAAATTAATCTCAAGTCTGACATGATCGCCTATGAAGATACATCAGTCTTGAGACGCGTTATAATGCTAATACAAGCTGTGACAGTCGATAACACTTACCAATGATCGTCAAAATAACGCGTGTAGCTGGCATTGAGGTATTTTAAGTTCTTCGTCGCTTTGAGATTCTCCAAGCCATAAAATCCAAGCTTGGAAAAACGCGCATCGATGGCGACAATATTAAGTTCTCTATTTATGGGCTCAATTATTTTTTATATTCTTTTAAATTTAAAAGTCAATTCTGAATTTTAAAACTTTTTAATTTCGGATGTTGGTAATTTAAGAGTCGCTCCTAGGATCAAATATCTGCATCGCTCTGAAATCTTCAACCCATTCAAAAGTTCCCGCAGGAGCATTTTGACACTCGTAATAAACCGCGCAATCCATTTTGTTCATGAGAACATGAGCAGCAAGACCAACTGGACCAGCGACTTGAAGATACTCTTGCTGTAACTCCAGATTGTACGGTAAATTCGCCATGTAGTAAAAATTCTGATCGCGGCGCAGCTGATAGCGAAAATGACGATCGATGATGTCTTTTTTCGAGAATGGATTGAAAGTTCGGCTGATTCTTCCGCGAACGAGGTCAATTTTTTCTTTCTAAAGATAAATATGTCTAAATATTTTATGTAGATTTTACAACTAACGATTTCCGACTGTTTTTCAGTCACGACGATCATCTCCTGCTTTCTTCTTGACCATTTTACAACCTTTTGCTCTCCCCAGAGAACTTTATTTTCCACCCTTTCGAGCGGAACTTCTTTGACGAACGTTTTCCGAGCGCCCCAAGTGTCGAACTTCATCAGAGCATCAGTTTTTGGAGGTACTGATTTAAAGCGAACTGCAGTAAGAATAAGTTTGCTTCTCAGAAGCGCGCGGTTCATTTTTGATTCCGATTTCTGAATCTTTAAATAAAGAAAAATGCAAACCATTTTATTTATTCATTGTTGATTGCAGTTTTTATTTAAGGAGCTTTATTTACAGCGCTTAGTTAAAATTCAGGGCAAGTAATGAAGCTGATTTTTACTGTGACTTTCGGACTTTTGTCTGCTGCCCGTTTTGGTTATTTGCCGCTCTTTTTCGTTCTGGCCGTTCTTTCTCGCGCTGGAGTTCCATCTGCTTGTGCATGTATTTTTGGTAGAGATTTGGATGGTCGTTCACAATCTTCTGGGCATTGTCATTATCCTCGTAATGGATGTATTTCGGAAACTGAAATATAACGATGATCATTAACAGGGCTGATTTTAGCACCCAGGCTGGGCTAGTTCGTGTGTTTATTCTTTCTTTGGCGTCTTCTGAACTTGCAAAAAGTATCATAAACGTCAGGGGCGCACGAGCTCGTCAGATGGCAATAAAAGTATCAGACAAATTCAACAGACACGTGATTCTCCCCGGGCCTGCTAAAAGAAGTCCCAAAGTGAAAGTGCTTTTTTTGTTAACATATAAGCTGTAGTAAAAATTTAATAAAAAAATAGACAAATTATAAAGAGATCTGGATCAAATACAAAAGTAAAAGAAAAGCCTCTGAAAAGAGGAGATGAGGAAGCTGAGGAAAGGTTCTTTTTCAAGAGCTAAAGGTACGTACTTGAATTTCTGTGAACATAATCAAAGCTTCGCGTAAGAAATAAATTTTGATATATTTTGACGCGAAGCTTCGCGCCTTTTTTCGCTTTATTGATATTATGAAAATACAGTATTTTAAATACTAGAATATCACTGATATTATCAGTATTTAAAGCAGGATTAGTCATCACTCACTTGTCTTGTTATCACTGATTTAGTTTTCTGTGAAAATAAATAAAACTTACGGTTTCTGGCGATTTTGAGGCTCTTTCTGGGGCTGAGTTGATTTTTGCTTTTGAGAAATTTTGAACATTTCGACACGGAAAATCTTCAAGCATACTGTTCATCTCTGTTCTTTGCTTCCTCTCTTCCAACTTCCTCCAGTGCTTTTCTTCAACAATTAATTCTAGCAAGAGGCGCGGCGGGATTGGCGCGTTTTGTCCAATAACGCGGAGTGGCGCGCCTGGAAGAAAAATCGGGAAGTGGCGAACTAAGGAGGGTGGCGGGTCCCCGAGAAACAGGAGAATCGAAGAATGAAAAAGAATATTGATCTTGGCCTGGGGCGAGAGCGAAACGACTGCAGAGCGACAGAGCGCTACACACGCGCCTCCCTCGCCTTTTTTTAGGCGAGATATTTTTCAACTCTAACTTGATTCTCCTCCTCATTAGACGACTCAACGTCAGTCAGGCAAATATTCATGCCGCAGTTGAGATTTGTCGATCATTCAGTTGAACTTGAGAATATTCCAGAGCCAAAAAGAGATTTTAAAGAAGATCAGGTTTATGTCGTGAAAGAAATAATGGAAGTCACAGTTTTATAGAACTGATAGACCTTTTGGCAGAAGTGACCAATTTTTTGGCCTTTTTAATTTTGCTAAAACTGGCTCAGCGAAGCGAAGATTCGCGTCAAAAATAAAAATGTGAGATAAATTGTCGCCAAATCTTCGCTTCGCTAAAACATTTTTTATTAAAATTGAAGTGGTTAAACAACGATTTAAATCGAGAGTTTTCGTCTCTAGAATTAAAACCCGCTTTACAAATTTTCGCACACTCATCTCAAATCGCTGTTTCGTCACCTTGGAAGTCAATATTTATCAGAATCGTGTATGCACATCTGATTCTCGGTCTTTCCGCCAAAACAGAGAGTTACAGAGTGTGACTGTCAATATTCAAGAGGGTCCAAATTAGCCCAAAACATGTTCATTTTTGGATTTATAATTAGACCTTGCTCTGATTTTTGTTTTGCTTTTTAATATTTTAATGTATTTTGCTTTTAGAGATAAAAGATGATCTGATGTCGGGTGAAACGACGAAACAGCGCAAACTTCAACACAAGAAACGCCGCCCGCACTTTCACAGGTACAATCCGACTCTTGATGCCAAATACAGTAGATATAATTTATATGCTCACTTAAAATAGATTAAAACAAAACGCTTTACTTACAACTTAGAAAATCGGGCAAAACGTGGCTCAGGTAAAGGAATATTTTTCAAATAAAGAAAAAAAACAAACGAGAAAACTAAAAGAGTTAACTAACTAGATGCGTGCCGATTTAAGAGAATTAACAAAAATTAGATTCAGCTTTTTCATAATCGAATATTAAATTCGCTACGAGCATTCTGGCTTCGCTAAACTCTGCGCCTGCTTTGAACTAAAAGTTGCTTTGATGAACTTTTCAAAAAGAAAAGTGAAAGAGCGTATTAGCAATTCTGAAAAAAGTTAATGAGCAAAATAACCTGCTTTACCAAAATAAAAAAAAAAGTTTTAAATTTTGAATGAGTCCTTCGATTAACATATTTGATTTATTTATAGCTTGAGATTTTACTGAACTTTTCAGGCAGAGGGAGAAGGTCCTTCGTGGAAATGATGATCCACTCGCGGCAGTTTTTTCCTGGGGCGTCAGGTAAATACTGGAATATAACTGAATTATAAAAATGAATTTTTAGCCACCATCAGCGTGAGCTGTCCGTCATTCCTCAGCCAAAAATGCTACTTGCTGACGATTTTAAAGCTTATTCGAAGGACCGTGTTTGAACACCTAATGAGCTTAAATGAGCTTTATAAAAAACAGACAGATTTCATTAAACATTGTCAGTTAAAAGTAGAAAATCACGCGTTCAATCGAACCTTGTTACCTGGCCACTACAAGGAAGGGGCTAATCGATATCGAAAAATCGAGTTTGATTACTCTGGCAGCGGATTTAATAAGCTTTAGCTTTGAAATACACTACTTTCTTTTTTAATGATTTTAAACTTTATAATTTAAAGATATAAAAACATTTTTTATAAAAAATGCAAATTTATTGATGTTCAATATTCATCAATCTTTTGCGAAAGTAAAGTTCCGTGCTAACCCCTCTCAGGTCAAAGAGTACTGCCCATTAGTTTTCCGCGGTCTGCGAGAGCGTTTTGACATTTCCGAGGTAAGCCTTATCTTTGTCATTTTGCGCAGGAGATATTTACATTTAAATCTAGGACGATTATACGGATTCTCTATCTTTGCATCATATTGAGCCTCTTATTACGCAAGGAATCGTTCAAAACACTTTGATGTTTTTGCGAATGTTCAACCCTTGTTTGGAAAATGACCAATTAGCTGTCTACTTAGAATTCGCTAAAAATGGCTGAACGAGGCGAAGCTAAAAGCTTGAAGCGAAGCTGTAAGCGCGAAACGAAGCTTGTAAAAAATCATAATTTGAGATATTTTGACAAAAAGCTCCGCTTCGCGCTTTTAGCTTCGCTTTGCTTGAGCGAAGCCATGTTTAACGAACTTCGAGTTGACAAAAAAATAGTTACTTTTCTCGAACGGGCTAACAGTTTAAATATCTTTAAAAACGAGATAAAGATGAAATCGAAAAGATGGAAGAAGCAAATGCAGATGGCAGGATGCCTGGAAAACTCCGCAAGCGAGATATTCTCCGTTCATATTGTGGCCGGTTTATAGTCTCGCTTATCTCCACCGAGGATGTCGAGCAATTGCATAATGTTTTACCTAGCTATTACGGCATGGATTCAAAAAGCCATTTTTTACGTTTTTGAACTTTGACTCGTGACATGAAGTAAAATATGTAATAGCTCTCGCTATGACATTTTATAGAAACAACGTAATTTTATTGTTGAATCCAAATGAAGCCCACGTCGTCGAACAAAAAGGCGAGACTTTACTTCCTAACTGGCTTGGTCTGTACAGATGCGGAATCAGCAATCGATCAGATAGATATTTGCTTGTCACTAAGTAAGTTCTCTGTCGAGATATACCAAGTAGTAAAACTCTTATCAGATCAATAACACGACGGATCGAGGTGCTTTCCGAAGCTTTCCGGCTAAAGGGAACTAAAATTGAGAAAATCGAAAAGAAGCAAAAGAAAGAGAAGAAAGAAAAAGAGGATGACAAGGACAAAAAAGAACTCAGGGTTAGTTTTTTTATGGTTTATTTACAATATAAGTTAACAAGCATTCAGATGGAGCTTTTATGTCTAAGTAAATAATGAATTTTCTTCATCGCCTTGCGCTTGAATCGTTTTCCGCAGCTCAGACATACGTGTTTTTTGAGACCAGCACGGACCTCGTCCCAGCTTGAAATGCTCGACCAATTTAGCTGATCATGAGCGATCTCGTCTTCGTGCGTGTTTTCTAAGTGGACTTCAAGGGCTCCAGCGTGATAAAAACTCTTTGCGCAGTAGTCGCAGTAATATTCAACGACTTTTTCATTTCTTCTGAGCGTTTCTGAGTTGATCTCTGTTCGATTGAGGGTTAATCTTCGACCAAGTTTTTGATGATGGATTGGCATCGCGCTCACTGACTTTAGCTTTTTTATCGTTGCTTGACGGGAGTAAGATACGATTTCTGAGTGAGAAGTTGTGCACATTATGATATTGTATGTGTATGATACTGTATTTTTTGAATGAATCTGTTTATATCTAATCGCAGCTGAGCGCCCTCTAGGGAGAACCAGCAGGTGATAATAACAGGATCGGCGGCTAGGCTCCTAATACAAGTAAATATCTAGGTTGCAGGATCAGAACAGCCGACCAGCTGCGCGCAAAATCCCTATCGGCGACTTTAGAACACGACGTCGCCAATAGACGCTACATCCCGCGGAAATTTACCGCACGCGGCCTATTCTACTTAGAAATAACAAACTCCCGGAAAATCTTGCTAATTAGCTCTTTGGAATATATAAATCGATCGTTCAGGAGCCCGAATGGCTACAGAGTGGAATTCGACTTCATCTGATTTCTTCGGACGCTCAAAGGTTCAGAACGTATTTGAAAAATGACCTTCAGGTACGAAAAAAACTTTTTTTGGAACTTATAATTTTTTTAGCTTTTGCAAAGACTAAAATTGATGAATTACTCGCTCGATGTCCGACTCTGCCCTCAATCAGGTATCAACAAATGTGAACTCTTGACATTTTAGCCTCCATAACACCCATTGATTTATAATTTCCTTTTCCAAATAATCTTCAGACGACGAAAAAGAGGAAAATCACGATTCGGGACACGATGGCGGCCCAAATTCTGGCGATAATCGAGACTCGGAAAGCGACGAAGATGAAGATTTTGAAGAGGAAGCTCTAACTTTCCGCTTCAAGCTTGGTAAACTAAAATAATCCACTTCAGAGAATCCAAAACAAATATCTTCAGAAAACGGTGGCACCGTGTTTTTGAGTTTGAATGACATCCTGAATCACTATGATACTAAAAAGAAGGCCCAAAACGCTGTTAAATCTGCGACGCATGGTGTAAGTGCTTAAAATTGTCACCAAAAGCAGATTCTGACGAAAAAATACACGCATTTTAGTGCTACGCAAAATATTGCCTTCAAAACGAAATAAAAATGCAAAGCATCGAATATGCAACTGAGTTTTATGAGTTGCTCGTTTCTCATTTTTTCGGAGCAAGCAAAATAGATTTCATCATGAGCTTGACAGATTTCAATACAACGTCATTGATGCACCCGTCAAAAAACTGCTCCGTCGACTACACAAGCGACTATTTTTGAGTAATGATCGAGCATTTATCAGTCACTTATTTGCATTTAAAGCATTTACCAAGCAAGCTGCAGTTACTGAACTTGCTGACTTGATACAGTAATAAAAACTTTTTCAGAATGACGAGGACAAGAAAGTCAATCCAGAAAGATACAGTCGGCAGTTCACAGAATTTCTTTCATCAGCTGTATTCGCCCAATGGACCAATTGACCAATTTTGTTCCCTTTTTTTATCATATCAAGAACTTGGACAAGCTTCATCTCATTTCATTTTTCCTAAAAAATTATGACAGATCCAAAAATCGTGCTCTTTGTCGGTCTCAAAAAGCTATTTATAAACAAGAGTTCCAAACAACGGTGCTCTTTCTTGACTTCAATAAATATTAAAAAAGAAAAAGTACAAAAAATCTTCACTAGACTACACATCCACCATTTCGTCCGTCCAAAATTCTTTCCTTTATGTTCATCTCTGCTTTTATTTTATTTGTTACTTGTATCGAAAAACAAAAAGCGAGTAAAATAATTTCTCAAGAAACTATCCGACTCTGTTCAGTGTTTTGTTTAACCTTTGAAAACTATTTTGAAATATTTCGTGTAAAGAAAAAAAAGTAAAAATACAAAAGTAACACAAATTCAAAAAAACAGTTGTTTTAGCATGCAGGATTTTTAATAAGAATCTGCGATATTGGTTTATTTTAGCAAAGCCGGTTGTGAATGAAACCATTTTTCTAGAAAATGGACAGTTCGGTCGGGTTTTTGAGTAATGTCGCTACTCTCGTGACTGTATTCATGTTTTTATGTCCTTTCAACGAATGCCGGACAGCTCTACAGACAAAAACTGTCTCTCCCTCGTTCAATATCCTTCCATATGTGACAACGGCAATGACCTCAACACTTTGGTTTACATACGGCATGATGACAGATCAACCGCCACTGATACGAGTCAATTCTATCGGAATTGTCCTTGAAATCGCGTATTCTGCTGTTTTCTTCACAGTTGCAAGAACAAATAAAAATGCAAAGATTTTGGTCGGAGCATTGGCGTTTACATTCTCGGTTCTAGCACTCACTTATATTGTTGAGCCTCCAGGAACGTTTATGAAAACAAACATAAAAATTATTTTTTTGCATTTTTTCAGAATTATTCAGAATTTTTTTCTTTTATAAAACGTTAAAAGAACTTGCAGTGCAACTTTTGGGACTTCTGTGTTGTTCTGTGAATATAATTTGCTTTGCATCACCACTGACTGCTGTTAAAGAAGTTATCAGGTGATCGAAGAAATAATAAGCTTTGAGATTTCACTCGAGAGTTTTCAGAACAAAAAGTACAGAAGCACTTCCGCCGCTAGTTCTCCAGCTTGCGATGTTTTTAACGCCTTTGCTTTGGTATTTCTACGCGTATCTGATCGGTAAGGAGCGCTAGCTAAAAGAGAAATTTCTGCGTTCAGGATTGTTCTTGATCAAAATGGACGTTGAGGCTCTTTCAGATGATTCGTTCGTTGCTGTGCCGAATGGACTTGGCGCATTACTCGGAGTTGTTCAACTTTATCTTCGTTACAAATACACCCAGAGAAAATCAAGAAATGACTTTATTCCACTCGGAGCTTGACTCGAAGTTTCAAAATGGACTTTATGCAAAAATCCTTAAGATATTCCTGTAGCTTTATCGTCTAGTTTAGAATTCTCCGGGACTATCAGAGCTGCTCTTTCTTTAATTAATCGCAAAGTAATCGGCGTTACGAATATGAAATATGTGCAATATGCTCAACATAACTTCATCAAAACTATAAAAACCTCCGATTCTTCGAAAATTTATAAAAAAAATTTTTGATTTCAGAATGCCGAAAAATCGTCCGATAAATGACTTCAACTCACTTTTCGGGGCACCGATAAGCATGAAGAAAATTAAAGAAGAATCAAATAAAGTTAAAAAAGGCGAGAAATCGAACAAGGACCGGTTTTTGGTAAAAGATGACGACAAACTGAAAGACAAAAAGAAAAAGAAGACCAAAACGAAGGAGATAAATGCAAATAAAAATGACAAAGAACGAGTTAAGAAGAAGCTTGATCCGAAATTAGAACCAAAAATTGAGCCGATAAAAAAGTCGTCGTCAAAAGGTTTCACAGAAATCTCCATCAAAACGTCAAATTTTATATTTAGAAAAGAAAAATGGAAAAATTCTAAAGAAAAAGTCACCTATAAAATCGTCGCCATTCCTTGAATCGCATAATTCGTCCTCAGATTCTGAACTCGAAGGTAAAATTAAATTACAAAATGACGCTATGGAAGGCGTCAGCTCACCAGCGGGACAAACTGCCAGTTCTAGTACTGTAACGAGCACAGGTAACGCTCAACTGACGGTGGAACAAAACTATGCGCATTCACTGGTGATAGTCTTCAAAAATAAAACTTGAGCGTGAAAGCTCATTTGTCGATTGTTCAAAATAATGGTGAAATAAACCAATTCGGGGATACACCATTCTGTTGGTTATTTGAAATACAAATTGCAAGTTTTAACACGAAATCTTGCATTTATAAACAATATGGTGACATCGGGCCAGCAGACATTTTTGATTCATGTAAAAATTAAATCGTAGTGATTCTTTTAACCGCATCATGTTTTAAAAATTAATTTATAGATCTTAACAGCATTTTAGATGATTTGGCAGCAATTGCTCTTGACCAACGAAAGGAAGAAATGAAAAAAGAAGCCATGAAGGAAGAAATATTAGATCGGCCAGTGCTCGCGGCTCAAGCAAATCCAGTCAAAAGAAAACATCTTCTGTCAGACTCAGCTTCATCTTCCAGCTCTTCGTCAAGCTCGAGTTCCAGCTCTTCAAGTTCATCCGATTCTGCCAGCTCAAGTTCAGACAAGTAAGCGCTCGAAATTGCTCTCTTCCTTGATTTCAATATTTTCTTTGAGCAATAAAAACACACCACTTTTAGCTCTGATGATGAGCGCGAAAATGCAAAGAAGAAATTCAAAGTTGAAGCAGAAAACGGGAAGCCTCTCTCAGAATTGAATGGAAATCAAAACGGTGTTAAAAAACGTCGTGGTCGACCTCCGAAAGCCAAAGTCGAAGAAAAACCCGAACCACCACCAAAGCCGACGACTTTCATTCCATCTGGTGTTCGATGGGCAGAGTCTGATTTTATCACCAACTTCATGAACAAAGTATTTCAAAGTGAACATCTCAATCCAGAGCATCGCCCTTTTTTGGTAATTCTTCACAATTTAAAAATTAATTATCAGTTGATCTTTAATAGCATCCGCGTATTCATCCTCTTGGAGGTGGCGTTTCTTTGCACGCTCATTACCACGAAGTGATGAATCATCATTCGGTGACTCTCGACGAGTTTTCCGAAACTTTTGCTAAACTTGCTATTGCCGAATACGAGCCCGGTCTTCCAGCTTTCAACATTTCAATTTTTCACGGAAGCGCCGTCAAACTACCTGACCCGCTAGAATACTTCTCAAATGCCCATCCTGACCTCAATGTGAAAGTAGGAGTCAACCATGAAAAGTCAAATTTTATATTTTTCGCTTTCAGGCCGAAGTTCTTGGAAATAAAAAAGAAGTAAGAACGATGAAGCTGTATGAATACAAGAGAAAGGTTGACGCGACCTTTCAGCCCTTTTCAAGGTTTGAAAATTACAAATTCTTGTGATTATTTTAACATTAGAATGTTTCGCGAAGGACCGATGCGCGAAATTTCGCTTGTTGGAAAACGAGGCGAAGAAACTGGATCAGGTTTTATTTAATTGAAAAAACATGCGCTCGAATCTTTAGATTTTTCGGATTACACGAACCTTCTACAAGAAAATCTTCCTATCATGAAGTGGATTTTACCGTGGGGAAAATTGGCGTTGGACGAGATCGACGATCCGAACAAATCTGACGACGGACCGATTTGGTGGATCAGACCTGGTGAACAAAGTGTTTCATGCCAACAAGGAACTCCCATCAAGGTACGTGTAGGCGTTTTGTGATTATTAATTGAATTCAAGGCAAATCTTGGAAAAGTTGGATTCAAACGGGCGAGGGACTCTCGTGAGCTGAACGTCATTGACAGAACATTCCCTCATTTGGACCATCAAGACAATCCAAGGCGAACCACTCATGCAGTCGGAATCTTGAAAGCCGTAAAATGTGGAAAATCCTTCCGAGGGTAAGATTGTTTTAGGATTAGTCATAGCTTCGCAGAGTATCTGTAGACCACGATGCAATATCGTTATTTTCTCTTTTAATATTTTTTTAAAATTATTATTCGAATTTTTTCTCTTGAGAGCGATAGTGATAAGAAGTTGGCCACTTTTTTGGTGGGATCAAGTCGAGTCAATGGAATTCTCCATTTTCATTGACAAATTCGAAGTTGGCGCCCGGATCGTGCGTTCGTCATTGGTTGCCCTTGATTCACTAGCCTATCCACGCTTTTTCTCCGATTGGCCGGGCGCCGCGTCCCTCACCTGACGAATCACGCAAAATGTGTAGAAATTTCACCCGCGGAAAACGCGCTAAAGAGAATTGACCTCGGAACATGCGTATTTTCGTTATAACCGTTTATTTGGCTCATTAAGAGATCCAGTACAAGTCAAAGATGCCGTTTTATTCGACTCTAAACACAAGGAGGTTCTCATCAACGCCCTGCAAATTGACACTTATGAACCTCCTATGACACAGGTAAATTTTTACGTCATTTCAGAATTTTACTATTGTGAAATTTTCAAAAATTTTTATACATAATGACTCAGATGTTCAAAATTAATTAATAAAGCCCCACAAGTTTATCGATTTTGTAATTTTTAGCATTTTTTCTAGACTTCTGGGTGGCTCTCACTTTCCAAATTGAATGGGTTGCGCTCTGACTATCAAGTGAACTTCACAAAAGTCGAGCTTTACGATGACGATATCTATCTAATTCCTCGAAATGTGGTCCACCAGTTCCGCTCGACTGCGGCGATCTCGTCTGTTGCTTGGCATCTGAGATTGCGAAAGTTCGCAAATGAGAACAGCAAGTGAATTCCGAAATTGATCAATTCAACCAAAATCAACTGCGAAGCAAAGTAAATGAACTCGAATCAAAGTGAAACAAGCTGTACTCCTTTCAGAAGAAAAACCTTCGTTCGAACAGACAATGACCCATCACCGCTTTCAAAGGCTTGCTTTTCGTACAGAAAAATATTCATTTATGATATCAACTTACCACTTCCAGACGCATTTTCCGAGCAATCTTTTGTAAATGAATCCCAAAAGCTTTCAATTATTTCCTCCTTCATTTATTCCACTGCCCTGGATCTACTTTTCCTTCTTTCTGGTTCAAGGACTATTTTTTAAACTAATTTCATGAACTCGAAGCGGTGAAATCAATTTTTTCTGATTGTGAGTTTTTCAGACTCTTTCGGCTCTTAAACAATGGCTGCTAAGACCGCCGCCAAGGCTGCCCTCAAGGGAAAGAACCAGCTCCGAAAGAAGAAGGTCCGAACCAACACCTCGTTCAACCGACCAAAGACCCTCTCTCTTCCCCGAAGCCCCAAGTTATGGGTTAAAATTCATCCCTTACCAGCCGTTTATCCAAGTTTATTCTCTTAATGAAAATCTTAGAATTCCATGATCAAATGTAACCCAACAAAAGTGCCCACGAAAGTCGGTCAACAAGCAACCTCTTCTTGACCAATTCTCGATCATCAAGCATCCCTTGACCACCGAGTCCGCCATGAAGAAGATCGAAGACAACAACACTCTTGTCTTCATCGTTGATATCCTTGCCAACAAGCCCCAGATCAAGGCCGCTGTCAAGAAGATGTACGACGTTGAAATCCAGAAGGTTGCTATCGTGTAATTATAATTATGGTGAAGATTTCTATTTCAGGTCAATACTCTGATCCGACCCGACGGCGCCAAGAAGGCCTACGTCAAGCTCGCCTCTGACTGCGATGCTCTTGACATCGCCAACAAGATCGGAATCATCTAAATTCTGTTAACGAATTGAAATATGACTCATGGTCTGTATCGCGGAATTTTAAAAGCGTTTTTATTTAGACTCTTAGTCGGCTTGAATAATATGGCTTACGCCGCAGGAGCCAAGATTCTCAAGGATGCTGGCGAGCAGGCCACCGATTGCGAGAAGCAGCTTTCCGCCGCTCTCGTCGAGGTCGAGAACAACGCCGCTGCCGATCTTAAGGCTGTCTTGAAGGAGCTTTACTTCAAGGTGCGTATCAGAAAATGCCACGGAACCCTGATTTATAACTAGATTTTGTAGTCCGCCAAGGAATTCGAGGTTGGATCCGGCCGAAAGGCTATCGTCCTTTTCGTCCCCTTCCCACAGGTCAAGTCCTGGCAGAAGATCCACCAGAAGGTCGTCCGAGAACTCGAGAAGAAGTTCTCTGGCAAGCACATCGTCATTCTCGCCCAGCGACGAATCCTTCCCAAGCCCACTCGAAAGACCCGAAACCAGAAGCAGAAGCGACCATTCAGCCGAACCCTCACCAACGTCCACGACAAGATCCTTGAAGATCTTTGCTTCCCCGCTGAGATCGTCGGCCGACGAACCCGAGTTCGACTCGATGCTTCTCGACTTCACAAGGTAGCATCTGATCATCAAGTCTGATACCAATTTCTTTTCAGATTCAACTCGACAAGAATCAGCAGACCGAAGTTGAGCACAAATTGGACACTTACACTTCTGTGTACAAAAAGTTGACCGGTAAGGAGGTCGTCTTCGACTTCCCCGAGCAGCTGTAATCTGTTTCTGTTTTGTTAACATGAGACTTTGCGGCTAAAAATCTTTTCTAATCATTTTTGTGTTTTCAGAAACGGACCAGAATCGAAATGGCCCTCTGTAGCGCTGACAAGTTCCAGCACATCCTTCGTGTCCAGAACACCAACATCGATGGTCAGCGTAACATCACCTTCGCCATGACCGCCATCAAGGGTATTGGTCGACGATCCGCCAACATCATCTGCAAGAAGGCAGATATCAACATCTCCCAGGTAGAAATCAAGAAAGACTAATGTTTTTAATGAGCATCTAAGCGAGCCGGTCAACTTGATGAAGAGGAAATCAAGCGAATGGAAACCATCATGCTGAACCCCCGACAGTACAAGGTCCCTGACTACTTCTTGAACAGACAGAAAGACGCCAAGGACGGTACCTTCACCCAGGTCATCTCCAACGGTTTGGAGACCAAACTTCGAGAAGATCTTGAGCGCATGAAGAAGGTAGGTCAGTCGACCGTGGTCACATCCAGCTCAGATTATTCATCCTCGAATTAAGATCCGATGCCATCGTGGTCTTCGACATTACTGGATGCTCCGAGTCCGAGGTCAGCACACCAAGACCACTGGTCGACGTGGCCGAACCGTCGGTGTTTCCAAGAAGAAGTAAATCTTTTAAGATCTGCATCTCACACTGTCTCGATAATAAACTGTCAAGAGACGGATACATGCCTTATTGTGTTCTCATTTAGTATGTCTGATAAAAATGAAATCTCTCTCGAGGATGAGGTCCTCGATAATGTTGTCAAATACAGATGGCTTCTGTCAGTTCTGTTGGGACCAGTTTGGGGCTTTCTTGGGATCAAAGGGCTCTTTGGAATCGCTTTGTACGGTGTTGTTATCACGATGTTCTCGCTGTCGATTGTTCGCAAGTCCGGGTAAGTTCTGCCTGTTTCTATCTACCTTTAATTCCTGAAAATGTAGCGAGGAAAACGTAGAAAAATTTGGAGGGTTTACAGCCATCGCGAAGGAAGGAGGAATAACTGCTGCAGGTGTTTTCATGGTCACATGGGTAATTGACTAGATAACGCTTTTTTTCTCATATTTGCTCAAAAGATATCCGTGCATACAATGCTTCAATCGAGCTAGCAGACCTCCAATTACGCAAACGAAAAGAATGTTCACATATTCTTAAAGAACGTCGTTCATCTTTCTGATTTTAGGCTTTTGCAATATAAATTCCACCTGCTTCAACTATTTATTCTCTTTTTATGTTTAGAATGGGACTTCTCGAAGAATGCCAGGAGCTATTCGGCTCTGAAAATCTTTTTGAAATTTTCAAAATAGACGATCCAAAATCGGCGAATGAGTCAAAAATAAAAAAGGCCTACTACAAATTGAGTCTCAAATATCACCCAGACAAGGCGAATGACAATGAGAGAGACGCTCATACGAAAAAATTCCAGGTCCTTTCGAAGATACATCAGATCTTGAGGTACTTTCAAGATAAATCGCTTCCAATTTTAATAATTCTAGTGAAAAGCAAAAACGAGAGCTGTACATTGAAACTGGCGAGATCGATGACGAAGGTCATGGTTTTGACGAAAATACTGACTTGATGGATTACTGGCGACAAGTTTATCCAAAAATTACCCTTGACCAGATAAAAAAATTCACAGAAGAGTATCAAGGGTCCGACGAAGAGCGAATCGATCTTTTAGACGCTTACAAAAAGCATAAAGGCAAAATGGGAAAAATCATGGAAGAGATCCCCGCTTCGACCTTTGAAGACGAAGATCGTTTTGTGATTATTCTCAAACAAGCGATCAAAGACAAAGAACTGAAATCCTATAAAGCATTTACAAATGAGTCCGCCGCGTCTAAAAGAGAACGCCGAGAAGCATCACTTGGTGAGCAAGATGAAGCGGAACAACATGCCAAAGATCTTGGAATTTCAAAAATTAAAGACACTGATTGTCTTGCTGCGCTGATTTTGTCTAAGAACAAAGCTCGCGGATCATTCCTTGGTGAGTTTGAAATTTAAAGGCAATGATAAAAAGCTTTGTAGATGATCTTGAGGCAAAATATGCTCCAAAGCCGAAAAAGGCTAAAACTGGAAATGGAAAAAAGGGAAAAGCAAAGAAGACATGAAGTAAAATAAAAGACCAGGAAACGTTCTTTCCTTTGCTGAATTTAGATTCTGAACACATACCATGTAGCACACTCTCAATTATTCACTGCCACTTTACCGAAAAATATCAATACAAGTCTATTTTTATTCAGGAATCGAAAATGGCGGGTCGGACACAGCTCGCCCCAACATTTCGGGACATCCTTGATGATTCTATCACCAAGGTCGCAGAAGTCTACTGGGCGCCGTATAATCAGAACAAGAAAGAATTTGACGTGAAAGTAATCGAGCTGATTTATCAAAATGATTTGCTTCATACCCGTTTCAATATCAAGCGAACGATGCTCCTTGAGTTCTCACAGTATTTGGAGCGCTACTTGTGGCCTAACTTCAATCCTCCAACTTCAAACTATCCTTACGTTATGTCGGTCGCCGTTATGGTCAATGAGAAATTTCGAGAGGCAGTACCAGCGTGGGATTGCTTCCAGGACAATCCAAAACAGTTCGGTCATTTCTTCGAGCAGGTCATGAAAATGCTGCTCGACAATCGAAATGTTTCCCTCTTGGAGCGAATGATCCTGCTCATCTTTCTTGATCATTCGTTTAACTCCCTCGAGGTCGACTGCATTCGTGATGTTGTCCAACAAACTCTTCTACTTTCATCGTGGATCTCGCTTCACAGCTCGCTGCTAGACGAAAAGCTCAAGGGAAATGAGAAGCTCAGAAAATACTGGCGAGGTATTCAGAAAAAGGACAAGAAACTCGACGACGTTGAGCTTCAGAAGGCTCAATTTTTCCGAACCTTCTTAAAGAACCTCATCGAAAGTTTCTTGCAGGTTCTCGAAGAGATTCCAGAAACTGGTGAAATCTCAAAGGACCATGTTTCTTATTGCGAACGGTTCATGGAATTGATGGTAGATATGCTTGCTCGACTTCCGACTCGTAGATGGTTCCACTTGATTATGCAGTCGACACATATGATAGCGCACGCAGATCTTTCCGCTCTTGCTCGAAGAAGAGAGGGTCTTCTATTCAATCAGCTTAAAGAAATGGTCAAGTTCTACGACACATTCGAGGTTGATGATCTCAAAGGAACAGCTTTAACTGATCGTGAAAACAATGCGATCCATTATGATAGAATTCATGCTCTTCAGAAAGAGATCTTCAAGCGATTTCCCGCCGAGGATCACCCGGAGCTCCGCAGATTTGCCATGTCAAATGTTGGAAACGTTGATAAACCAGCAGCACTTAGAAAGGCACTCCAGTTTATGCAAGAAGATGATCTGATCCACCTCGCTGTTGGCCTTCACCTTATTCCCGAATCTGTCGAAGAAGGAGAAATCGATGCCGTTTTCACAAAAGAGTTCCTCGTCCACTTGCTTGTCAACACTTACTCGCGAAGGCCGCCAAAGCTTGATCAATTCAATTCTCAGCCGCTCTATCCAACTGAAGATCTGCTCTGGGATGAGAACATCATGAACACCGAATACTACACTGGTCTTCAGTGCCTCGCTTTGCCAAAGTTAGGAATTCAATTTCTGACACTTCATGACTACTTGGTTCGAAACTACAACTTGTTCCGACTGGAGTCAACGTACGAAATTAGGCTGGAGATTGAAGATCAAATTGCAAGAATGAAGCCTTGGTGCGGTGATGATGGAGCATGTGTTTTCGGTGGTTGGGCGCGTATGTGCTTGCCTCTTCAAACATTTTCGATTGTTGAAGTCGCCCGGCCTCTTCTCGGCGAAGTAAGACCTCGCTCAGTTCGAGCCGATATTGTCATTGACGTCGATCTCCGCAGAGAAATGCGAAATGAGTGGGAAGGGCTCAAAAAACACGATATTATTTTCTTGATGACGGTGAGACCTAAACTGCCGTATGGCACTCCATTCGATCGATCTGTAAATTTCCTTCATCAATACGGCGTCGAATACGTCCGAGGTGCTGAAGTAGAAGGTTATCTTGACGAAGAAGGTCGAGTCATCGAGGACTGGATCGAAAAACCTCACTTTGTTGGAAACCAGCGAACACTTCGAGTTTGGCTCGACACAAACCAGTATCATTCTGACATGACCAGCACCCTACAAAAAGGAAATGAAGACGTTTACAAAACGTTCAACATGATGTTCCGTCGAAAACCAAAGGAGAACAATTTCAAGGCCGTCTTAGAGACAATCCGCGATCTTATGAACACCAAGTGTGTCGTTCCTAGCTGGATTCAAAACATCCTACTCGGATATGGTGACCCCGCGATGGCGCACTACACAAGAATGGAAAACCAAAAACGCACACTTGACTTTAGAGATACATTTTTGGACTGGCATCATCTCCGCGCGTCATTCCCAGACTACAAGGTTGAAATTGAAGGTGGCGAGGATCAACGTCATCAGTCACTTGATCCCCCGTACTTGCTCACTTTCCCGCCACAAAAGCCAGAAACTGATGACGAGGCAGTGACAATTTCGGTGAAGAGCTACACCAAACCAAACCGCGGACCTTATCCCCAATCTCAGCCAAAGACAAACTCTGTGCCGTTTACTCCAACTCAAATTGAAGCGATTCGGGCAGGAATGCAGCCAGGTCTTTCTATGATTGTTGGTCCACCTGGTACTGGTAAAACCGACGTTGCCGTTCAAATCATCTCGAACATCTACCACAATTTCCCTGAGCAACGAACTGTCATTGTCACGCACTCTAACCAAGCGCTCAATCAACTTTTCGAGAAAATAATGCATTTGGATATCGACGAGCGTCATTTGCTCCGTCTCGGTCATGGTGAAGAGATGCTCGAAACAGAGAAGGACTTTTCTCGATACGGACGAGTCAATTACGTTCTTCAGCAGCGTCTTGCTTTGTTGAAGGAAGTTAACAGAATGCAACAAAGTTTAGGAGTCAAGGGCGATGTTTCGTATACTTGCGAGACTGCTGGTCATTTTTACCTGTATCAGATACTCTCTCGCTGGGAGAAGTTCGAGGAGGAAATCAAGAATTTCCAAGAAGCTGTTTTGGAAAAGAAAGAAGAATTTTCAGGTTTGCAATTTTCTCATTTTATAATTTTTATCGTTTTTAGTTGCAAAAATTGGAAACTCGTTCCCGTTCCATGTTTTTTTCGCGAATGCTGCCCAACCGCTCTTCAAGGGAGAAGACTGGGAAGAAGACTTGGACATCGCAAATGGTTGCTGGTGGCACATAAAAAATATCTTCGAGCAGCTCGAAGAGTTCCGCGCCTTTGAGCTTCTCCGAACTGGTCTTGATCGAACACGGTACCTGCTCGTCAAGGAAGCTAAAATCATTGCAATGACCTGTACTCATGCTGCGCTCAAGGTAAACTATCTTTTGCGTGGACAATAGATTACAATATTTTCAGCGAAAAGAACTCGTTGAGTTGGGTTTCAAGTTCGATAACATCATCATGGAAGAGTCGGCTCAAATTCTTGAAATTGAAACATTCATTCCACTGTTATTACAAAACCCTGAGGATGGCTTCAACCGTCTGAAACGATGGATTATGATTGGTGATCATCATCAGCTGCCTCCAGTTATAAAAAATCAAGCGTTCCAGAAATACTCAAACATGGAACAATCGCTCTTTACCAGATTTGTCCGTCTTGGTGTTCCAATCATTCAATTAGATATGCAAGGTAGATTGAGACTACATGACCGTGTTTTTTTCTATAATTTTTAGGTCGAGCACGTCCTACAATTTGCGAGTTGTATAACTGGCGATATGAGAAGCTCGGTAACTTGCCGCATACTTCTACATGGCCTGAGTTCAGGAAAGCAAACGCTGGTCTCGTTTGGGATTATCAGGTACAGTAAATAGATTTAAATTTCGCTCATAAATGTTTAGCTCATCGATGTTGGCGATTTCAATGGTGTTGGTGAATCTGAGCCCTCGCCTTATTTCTACCAGAATTTGGCTGAAGCTGAATACATCGTCGCAACTTTCATGTACATGCGACTTGTCGGATACCCGGCTGAAAAGATCTCCATCTTGACGACATATAATGGTCAAAAACATCTCATCAGAGATGTGATTGAGAACCGATGTGCCAACAACCCAATGATTGGTAATAAATAAAACAAGATCAAATGTAAACAAAATTTAGGTCGACCAGCAAAGGTGACAACTGTTGATCGCTTCCAGGGTCAGCAGAATGATTTCATCCTCCTTTCTCTCGTCAGAACTAAAACTGTCGGTCACATTCGAGACGTGCGACGATTGATTGTCGCCATGTCACGTGCCCGACTTGGATTGTACATCTTCGGACGAATAGGTCTTTTCCAGAACTGTTTCGAACTAGGACCATCTCTGCGTCTTCTAACTGCTCGTCCAACTAATCTCATGGTCGCGCCAGGTTCTTTTTTTATTTTCTGACATTAGATTAACAAGAATTTAAAGAGGAAACTTATCCACCTGCTCGACCATTCGGAAAAGCTCCCAAAGAGCGACCAATCTCGATTCCTGGCATGTCGGCCATGCACAAATTGGTGTACAAAATGTACCTCGAAAAGATCGAAGCAATGGAAAAAGACAAGGACGCGATGATGAAGCTGATTGCGGATCCCAACGAGGAGTTCGAAGACGAAGAGGAGGTTGAAGATGAAGATCAGGAAAATAGCGAGGCGAATGTTGCGGATGTTCAAGCCGACGGTGAGCTTTTCTTGTTCTCGATTATTTCAAGCATTTTTAGAAGTTATCCAAAACGAGGTCGAAGAACCGATCTCCAAAAAGGAGCGACAACCAGAAGCTGCCACTGAAGCAGCTGAGCAAATGGATGAGAGTTAAAGATGCTCTCATCGAAATTAGGAAAAATTTAAACTGCCCTTTAACGCGACCCCTTCAAACCAATTTCTGTACACTGCCTCACAATCTCACTGTACTGATCTCATAAAACTGATCCAGTGATTTTTCTTTCTTTAACTGACAGCGCTGGTCTAAAATTAATATTTTAAAAAGGCTCGCGCTGTTAGAATGGGCTATTTCAAGGGAATTGGGTTTGTCTGATAACAAAAAATAAACAAAAAACAAAGTTAAGAATGGATCGACGATAAAAACTTCTTCAAAATGAAACGAAATCATTGTTCGATATGTGTCTCAGAACATAATCTGTTTAATAAATTTAAATGAACTTTCTTCAACCAAAACTTTTGTCAAATTGGACGATTTTTTTTATTTTTACCGGTAAAAATCGTCCAATTTGATTTTTTTATTGTCCTTCTTATTGAATCATAAATTTGTAATCGGCAAATAACGGCTCCGCTTCCCAAGATTTACGTTTATGCCTCTTGCGCGATCAAACACTACACTACGCAGCTTTATGAGAACGGTGAAAGCAATAAATTACGACTCTTTCGGGGGAGCTGACGTGCTCAGAGTTGGCGAACGCGATCTTGGCGAGCTGCGTCCAAAAGATGTAAGAATCAAAGTTGCATATTCGGCTCTAAATAGAGCTGATCTTTTGCAAGTTGCAGGAAAATATCCGAATCAAAAGGCACCTCTTCCTCTCGGGCTTGAGGCTGCTGGCGAAATCGAGTCTGTAGGTGAAAATGTTCAAGGCCTCAAAGTTGGTGACAGAGTCATGGCGCTATTAAATGGTGGGGGCTATGCAGAAATGGTAGATGTGCCCTCAGGCATGTGCATGAAGCTGCCTGAACAAATATCAGCAAAGAAAGGAGCTGCGATCCCAGAGACTTTCTTGTTTGGGTTCTTATTGCTTATTCATTCTTTAAAAAAAACGTTCAAAATTATTTCTTTGATCTTGAACCCTTTGTCTTGACAGCCTATCAGCTACTGCATTGGGTGGGAACAACGCAAGAGGGAGCAAAAGTGCTCATTCATGGCGCTGGCTCTGGTGTCGGGACAAGCGCGATCCAACTCGCTAAATTGAATAAAAACAGCATTTACGCGACTGCGGGTGCCGAGGTCAGTCAGATACTGACCCAAATTGAGCTGATAATCCATCTTTTTTCAGTCAAAATTGGAGAAAGCCACAGAGCTTGGGGCTATCAAAACTCTGAATTATAAAGAGAATGATTTCGGGGAAGAGTGGAAAGCGGAAAAAATTGACGTTATTCTTGATTGTGTTGGAGGCGATTACTGGAGAAAAAATATGAAGGTTAAAATTTGAATACTTCTTGATTTAAAACTTATCAGGTTCTTGGAATGGATGGTATAATAGTGCTGTATGGTCTCATGGGAGGAGTAAACGTAGATGGACCACTTCTCGCAATGATTTTAGGTATGTCTACTCTTATCACAATATGGACCAGAAATCGAAGATTGTCCTCAATCTTCTGAGTTATTATTCGCATAATTAAGTTATTTCCCTTAGGAAAACGTGCGCAAATCAGAGGAACAACACTGATGAGTCGCTCAGAAGAGTATAAAACGAAATTAGGAATGGTTGAAAGATATTTAAAAGTGCCGTTAGTTTTCCTTTTACATAATTCGTCACCAATTCAAAGTGTCCGAATTCTGGAACAAGAACAATTCCCATTTTGTTGATGGATCAATGTCGCCTGTTATCGACTCCATCTACGACATGATTGACGTCGCCGAAGCGCACAAATACATGGCAACGAACAAGAGCAATGGAAAGATTCTGCTGAAGATGAACCTCTGAATAATTTATGTCTTCTTTCTCTCTAGTCGTTCAACATCTTTGTACTTGGCTGTTTTCTATTTTAATATTTAGTTGTGATCCGACCTAATCAATATCAGCCGAATTTTCAAATCTATCGATTTTTAGTAAAAATTTACATGATTTTGTTCTTTCACTTCTCGAAATTCATCAAAAATTGTTTAGAATGGCGTGGAGATCGCGACTGAAAGCTCTTGTACCTCCAACGCTAGCTGCTGGATCTGTTTTCACACTCAGAGAGCAAGCCAGTTCAGAAGGCAGCCAACCTTTTACACTCCCAAAACGCAGAGAAGTCGAAGCCAGATCACGGCGAGATGAAGGTCGACAAAAAGTAAATGCAAAGCGAAGACGATTTGAAAATTTTGCGACTGTTCAAATCAACGGCGAGCTGTTTATGACTCCTGCTGACTTTCTTGAGTCTGTGACTGAAGACCATCCGAGAAAATCTGCATACAAGATATCGTTTTCTGTCGCAGAAATTGAGGCTACGCTGAAAAAACAAACTCCGCCGCGGGAAATAATTGAAAAGGGAGAGACGGATTTCTTCAGAAAACTCGGAAAAAATGGAATTATTTCTTACAACGAGTATCTTTTCTTGCTCTGCATTATTACGAAGCCAAAACAAGGCTTCGACGTTGCATTCAAAATGTTTGACACGGACGGAAACGAGCTGATCGACTCCGACGAGTTTAAAGTCTTGGAGGACATCTTCAGGCAGTCAGCAGAAAACGTGACTAATAAGGTATTTTAATTTATTAAAAATACTAGCTTGAGTTTATAGAAAACAGATTATCGTAGCGCAAAACAGGAAGAGGTAAAACCATGTTTAGCAAAAAAGTTGATTCTCGTACCGCATTTGCATGAAATCAGTCAAAAATGATCAAAGAATTAATCAGAAACTTTGATCAATACAGTATTGACAATACATGAGCTCTATTTGATAAGCTTAAAACCACTTCAGGAATCAACAAAAAACGATTTTGGAACCACTCTTCGATTCTTATTCTTTGGAGAAGATGGAACACAACAAATCAACCACAAACAGTTTTATTCTTTTATGCATAATCTACAGGTTTCGTGTTTATTCTTTGTATTTTTTTTGACGCGTCTTGAAGGCAGAAGTGCTTGAGCTTGAGTTTAACGCCTTTGCTCGTGGTAAATGGGATATAACGGAGCTGGAGTTCGCTGAGATGCTTTTGCGCTACACGGATCAGTGGGATATGGAACAGCAGCTCGAGCGTATTCGAGGGCGACTCAGCAACCAAGAAGGAATTAGCATGGAAGAGTTTAAATCATTCTTCTTCTTTTTGAACAATTTGGAAGATTTCGCTACTGCTATTCATTATTATGCACTTGCCAATCAACCTATTGGAACAGGTACCTTGATCAGCAAGAAAAACAGATATTTAACTATTCGTTAACAGAGGAATTTCATCGAGCAGTCAAGATTTCAACTGGAGAAGATCTCAGTGAAAACCTCGTTAACGTAGTTTTCGCTATTTTTGATAATGATGGTGACAGAAAGGTAATTTTTGACTTATATGACTTTTATAGCTTCAACTTTTTTAGCTTTCGCATAAAGAATTCATTGGCGTCATGTCAGATCGACTGAGCCGACAAAACAAGGTAAATTTTAACTTTATAAAAATATAAATTGGTGCAATTTTTTGCTGATTAATTTTGATATAAAGTCTGTTTTGGTGTGCTTTGATCTTATAACAAGGTCCCTCTCTTCTGTACAATTGTTAATATTCAACATATGACAAGTGTTTATGGTTGCTCTGTGCTTGCACGTTATTGTTGCATGAAATGTAAATGTGCTTTAGACAACTGACACTGCTGAGCTGACATATTTGGTAAACCAAATTAAAACATTCTCATTATTCCATCTTTTCATGCCTATCATGCTTATAAATTTATTTTTATTTCAAATAAATTTATAAT
>Ga0115008_10000646_pt1 | contig 26698 bp, 15 predicted proteins | sample FraStrMetagenome_FD_87164 | JGI IMG/M metagenome (GOLD analysis project Ga0115008, IMG submission 87164) | Marine eukaryotic phytoplankton communities from Arctic Ocean - Fram Strait ARC3M Metagenome | ecosystem: Environmental > Aquatic > Marine > Oceanic | place: Fram Strait | collected... | reverse complement strand
GTTACAAACGCAGAGAGTTGCGTATTTACTCATGCTTACAAGTGTTCCAATAATCTCTTGACCTATCTATGCCTCACCAATTTGGATAGGCATATAGCAGTGATAAAAATAGTTGAAGATCAATTACGGAGAGAAAAAAGAAGTACATTTTGTACATCTAATTATGAACCTTGTCCCTACAACAATAATAAAACAAAATTATTTATTTTAATGTCTTAGCGACTGGAATAAGAACATGAGTATTAAGGTAGTCCCATATTGATCTTGGCATTGTCAACGATAAAGAACATATAACAAACAATGGTGTCACCTAGGAGCGACTTATCAGCGAAAACCGTCTTGGCATTCGTCTTATGGTCTTCACAATATCACCTGGAAGACTCTTTCTTCTCCTGTGCTTATTCCTTGAGGGAAGTCTTACATTTCTGAAGTCATGATTTCGTGAATGTGCATGAGACAACTTGGATGCATATCGCAGTACGAACAGAGCATCCATTTTGCCAGCTTTCAAGGCAACATTCAATGAATACTGCGATATTTGCGAATAAGCCATAGCCACCTTCTCTTCGTCCCCACTAAAAAGTTGGATCGATTCAAACAGACCATACTTGGCTCGTTCTCGTTTCCTGCATCGCATTTCGGCATGTTGCATTCCTTCATAAGATTCAAGTCCTCTTAACGAATGACCGTGGCGGTTTAGCTCGTACTCGAACTCGGACCAATCTTCTTCTGTCTTGGGAGCCACAGACTGCGAGGCATATTCGACAAGCTCCTTATTATACTTTACGATACTATCAAAATCATCCTGGTTATACCAGTACTTGTTTTTCTCGGAAGGTGACAAACCGACCGATGAGCACAAATGACCGTCAGTCATGTGAATCTCATCCATACTGTTGGACCAGTGAACACGTTTGTTCGTGCGCGTGTTATTCCCTCCCCATCTGCATTGGCGATGATCGGAAAATCGCGAGTGTTCGACGAGGCTGCTGTGTGGATTTGGAGCGAAGGGGCTCATCGTTTTAACTGAACTTATTTGTTTTCAAACTCTATGGGAAACGGGATGGGACGGTATTCTTGATCATACTGATTTGGTCTATGTAATTGTAGCACATTCAGTCTAGAATGGACGTTTCTATTCTTGTGAACCTTGTGAAAAGAGTAAAATACTATCGATATCGACTTATTGTTATTATATACCAGTTAATTTTGTTCTTATTGTGTAAGCCGGTAGACATTCGATGACGCTTAGATTTTTTTCGTCTTTTCAAAGAAATATATTTTGTCAAATTAAAGAACTTTGTGGCAAATAGTCATTTTGATAGATCAATCAATCATAGTAAGGTCTGCCTTTCTGATAAGAAATAGGAGCCGTTGTTTGTTAAAGTCTGTAGACTAAAGTGTGTATAAACATATTAATTGTCTTAAAAGATGATCGCGTGAATAAACAAAATAATTTTCTGTGTATATGTACAGAGAGGGCAAATGTATAAGTACTATTCTACACGTATGTGCCATCGATAAGAAAATTCCCTTTGGTTCGGATTGATTGCCCGTCTGTCCATGACATTTTTCATGAAGAAAAAAAACAGTGGAGAAAAGTTCGAGGTTTGCTTCCAGCCCCGTAACGAGCTTTTTTGACAACAACAACACACAGCTCGGATCGAACGTGATAAAGAATCTTTTACCTTTATTCCGTCATGCATTTATACATGTATACACCTTTATACGGTATATAGTTTATACGTGTATAGTTATCACTTATCACCGCCACGCCACAGCAGCAAAACAATGGAAACTCATTTGTCGCACGATTGCAACACTAGAAAGGTTTATCCAACTGACATGTGGATACTTTCATTATCAACATCTACTCGAGTGACATTTCTTTCATAGCGATGGTTGGTTGGTTGGTTGGCGGAGCGGATGAGCACAGTCAAGAAATAAGAAATGTTTGCAAAAGGCAGTAAATGGCTCAGTATTTTGTACAGCGTATATTTCAAGTTTCAATCACAAATATACTTGGGGAAGAGGGGTGGAAAAGTTAGAGACCTCCAATAAAGTTGAGTTTGACATTCTTAAGTACGTCAAAATCGTAGTTGAATGAAATATAATTCAATTAGTTCATACAGTTTATAATCATGAAGAAGATTTCTAATTAAGTTTTATCAGTTCTTGTTCAATCACTTTAACGTGAAGAATATTCCAAAAGTAAATATACGCTTACGAGTTACGAGTATGTTAGTTGGAACTTTCCAGGGCTCTTGCAAAGATTATGTGGAGTATTATTTAGATAATTCTTTGGGATAATGTCTGTAAAACGAAGAGCATTAGAAAAGTTGCTACTACGGGGGAGTAGCAAAAGTATGAAAGCACACAACTTTCTCGATTTTGTGTTTTTTGTGTTGACGTGCCGTCATGGAAGAAAAATCTTCATTACGAAAGTGTTGTTTTTGTAGATACTCCGTTGAGAGTATTAAATATAGATTTTGATTAAGTGTTTTTATTGTTTTGTACGAACTTAAACGTTGCTTATGCAGAATATTTCGCTTTCAAATCCACGAAAAGAACAATGTTTAAAATCCTTTATACCGCAAAATAATGCGATAAGTTGTAGGCTTGAATCAATTGGCGAAAGAAACCATATGCGAGTTTTGGTCAAAGTATCAACATTTACTAGGTGTATTGTAGAATTTAGGGATGCGATCAAACATGATCTTCTAAAATATTTCTGATTTTATTCAAATTTCGACACTTCACATGTCAAATTTTTGTGCGCCAATTAAGTCGGCTTGCTTATCTCCCGATTTTCGCAATCCTCTCATGGAAGATTTTCCTCTTCACTCACCTCTGTTGGTGTTAATGGAAACTAGTTACAAGTAAACGTAAACGAGATGTACGACTTATGACCCGTCATTGTCACTTCAACGTAGACGTGATTAATTATTTCACTAATTCAATTCTTGCCAGTTGTTGAGGCTGAAAAGTTGTGTATTTTGAGTTGAGATAAACTATTTTTTATTTTTTCCCTTTCTTTACATTTTGTCTCCTAGTCTTCATTAGGACTAGAAAGAAAGTAAATTTTTCGCATTAAAGATCTCTATCAAAATATGCTTCATGACTTCGCTTTGAGTGGTTATTGAAGTACTTCGAAGTATACCATATGAATAATATCCATGTCCTCAACGCAACTGATGGTTTAGAAATGTTCGCAAGTTGAAGCTCTTGATCAGGATGCAGCTGACAATTCATTGCAAAAAGAGGGTTGAACTTTCCGAATCTAAAGAACATGAATGTACATACATGGTTAATGGTTCGTGAAACCGCTACTTTTCTTTCACATACATGCTGTAAACGCATATTTCTGATTGGTAGACGTTTAGGCTGTTGACATTGTTTCTTTCTTTTCTGACTACATGTACTCTCTTTAGAATATATGTTTATCGTTGAAAACGATACCGACACGAATTCATGATTGGATGGATAGGAACAGGAACGGGAACGGGAACGGCAGTGTTTATCTTTAATTTGTATGTGATGAAAATGAAACATTGATTTTGAATGTCATCTAAATTATTAATCAACAAGCATCTTCTACGCAAAACGATAAAGATTGAATTATAATGCTATATCTACAGAGTTAATTTTGTTATTTATATAACGCCAATATTGCGAATGATGAAGTGTATCCCAATATATCAATTTTCGTGACATATAAAGGCTTTTATTTGATGAATTGTTCTAGTATTGAATTCACGTTAAAACATTGCAATAATATATCACTCTATTACATAACTGACTTATCACATTGCATTTTTGACTAAATTGATAAAATACCGATAAATGATAAAATACTCAAAATCTTCGATTTAAGAGCATTCCCGAAGCGTATTCAAGATAAAGTGTTGATGTCGTGTTACCACATGAAGCGTACAAGGGGAAACCTTGAACAATCACACAAATAAAGCAAAGCAAAACATTGGAACACATTCAATATACCATTCAACAACATGTCTCGCAAATCATCCATTTCATCCTCTACCAACAAGAAGAACGCCCGCAAGCAGGTTCGCTTTTCTGAGACCGTATCAACAAACGATGCTGCTGCTGTAACAAAGAAAGTCCTCGCACAGGAGGCCATGCTCTACTCGACTGTTAATCAGAAAGCCGGAAAAGAAATGTTCTGGAACAGTTCCTCGGACTTTGATGACTTCTCACGATACAACAAAGATTTGGTCGCATATGCAAAGAGTGCAGGGCCGGTTACCGAAAAGGATTGGACTCAGCTTGAGTACGCGCTTAACATTCATGGACATTCTCTTCGTGGATTGGAGCGAATTCAGGGTATGCCGGGATCCAGTAAGCGTGACGATAAGAAGGAGATGGGTATCTATGGGGTATTAGAAGCGCTTAAAGTATACGCTGGTGACGATAATCAGATCAGTATGATTGCCAAGCGTCTTTCGAGTTACACCGTAAAGAAAGCGCTCGAATTGGGAGACTTGGACGAACTCGCTGTCATATGCTTCCCGGCTGATCATGAGATGCTCGATCGTGTATCGAAAGAAGAAGAATATGATGAGTACGATGACGAAGTCGATGAGACTGGACGTCCTATCAAGAAGACCAGACGCCGCAGTAAGGGCAGTATGAGAAAAGACATCTTGAATGCCCTGAAAAATTCTCTTCGATCATCAATCAGACAACAATAAAAAATATCACTTTGAAGGACGGCTACGTACGATTGTACCATCATTATCATTTTGACTATAAAATCATAAGGAAAGTAGAAACAGAGGGACGCGTACTACATAATAGCAATAAATCTTACATAAAAAGTAAAAGAAAAATTTGAGATAAATCTGTTTCTACTTTTGTCTCATACAATGTAATTATCTACCGATAGACTCATCTCATGAGAATCATTACGGCGAATCCTCTTCGTCTTGCCTCCACCACTGCCCATCCTTGCCAGATATCACACGCTATACGTTTTTCTCTACATTTGAAAACAAAGATGCTTCAGACTTCAGATGGGTCGAGAGTCAAGAGTGGGATTTGCCAGAATGCATCTTGATCTTGTAGAAGAACTCTTGATCATTGAATACTTCTAAAAAATTAAAGGGAATACAATATTAGCTATTATGTGTTAAACAGACAGTACCTGCCTTCTCGTTCATACGACCGAGTGACGAGTAAAGTTTCCCCTCTCCCCCTGGCCATGCATATAGAACAATATATTCGTCGGAGCAAAGTGCTTGGATTGGGGTTACAATGGAGTCATAGAACATGTCTGAATTATTGGGAAGCGTAATATCGGCTGCTGCATCTGCTACGGGAAAGGTATTTGTCATTGGAGCCGTCGGATATGTTTCAGTTCTCCGACCAAAGGGGAATCCTCTCATCGAGAGCTCCTTCGTTGGAAAAATTAGTCGGGTCACGTTTAATTTGTTTACGCTATCCCTTGTATATTCTACCATGGCGATAGCGGTTGATTTTAATACGATTCAATCGATGTGGTTTGTAGTCGTATCGGGGATTTTTGTTGTTTCCGTTTCGTTCCTTAGTGCCACTGTATTGGAATGTTTGCCCATTTTTAAGCTGGAAAATAGGACCATTTTTGAGGCACTAAGGATTGCTGTAACATTTCCCAACATTGTAGCGTTTCCTATATTACTGTTTCCAGCACTGTGTGAGTATGAACTTGTTTACGAAGCGTTTACTGAGCTTGATCCCGATAATGCGACTGCCGAAGAAATGGAAACAGATTGTGTTGAACAAAGCAATCAAATGATATTCGTTTACTTCTTTTCTTGGAACTTAATGTTTTGGATATTTGGTAATCAAATTCTAGTACGGGCTGGTAATCGCCTGAAGTTAGGGAAAGAAGGCGATGACGATTGTGAACAAAGTGATAGTTATTATAAACAAGTAATGTTCGGTTTGAAAGCTGTGCTTACTTCGAGTGGTTTTATAGCAATGGTATTGGGTCTTATAACTGCGTCAATCCCACCTCTCCAAAAGTCATTGTTTGAATCTGGTGGAGCGCTACGCTTCATTGGGTCTGCTATTCAATCGCTTGCAGCAGCTTCACCATCTTTAAGTACAATTATTGTAGCAGCAAGCTTGGTGAAGGAAACGAATGACTTCATCAGTGATAAAACGAATAGCACGGAATCTGACAACAACGTACATTTAAGCTCAATGGAAACAGACGAAAACTGTTCAGAAGGTGTTGAAATGAAAGCGAAATCAAATCGTGATGATAGCCTGCTTTCTACCCAGACATCACCAATATCTGACGGTAATCATATGAGATTGTCATGCACATCGTCTTCACTTAGATGCAGCAAAATGGTTGTATGGTTCGGCTTGTCCCGCCTTATTCTAGCCCCAGCGTTAGTATGCACGTCTCTAGTAGGCCTCGATTGTGGAGGGTTTCTGGTGGAGATCAATCCTTTGGCAAAAATGGTCATTTTGCTCAATTCAGCTGTTCCCGGTGCGTTAATCGTTGTGATCGTGTTAAAGACACGAGAGCTAACAGAGACGGCATCGATTGTCGCAGAAGTGTATTTGCCCATCTATTTATTATCTGTAGTTACCATATCGTTTTGGTCCTCCATAGGTTTGATAATATCAATACCAGACGACAATGGAAACAGTTTCTGTTCCAGATATTACTAATCAATTGACCATTTTCGTCGAGTAAGCGGTTAATTGAGGAGCCTTCTCCATATTCAGTCGAATTTGACTAAAACATTCCCGTGCTATATCGACGATACAATAAGTCGTGAGCTATTACGTCAGCGAATCGAATATTTTTCCCTGCCATTTGAACAGCCCCATAGCGTCAATCACGGGTTGGGGATATCACAATCAGATAATTGAATAGGGCGTAGATTCGCTCAACGAAATATCATGCAAGTCAATTTTGTGAGGAAAGGAATGCTGGTTTGTTCGACGATCAAGGAATGAACTTACGAGTAATATGGGGTGGAATTATATAATCTTCATTACGGGCACACGTGTTGCATTCATAGATACGTTTTTCATCGTGCAACACCGATCAAAGAGAAGACGTTCCATCGCATTAACATTCTTATGAGTATAACGCTAAACAAGTTTATGTAATGTCTCCATATAATTCGGGTCTAGTAGAATGTAAGTACAGTGTACGATGTAATACATGCTAAGTTACTACCACTACGGCAGAAATTCTGACTTCAATTTCATCTTATCTGATTTTTACCAATAAATTATAGTATTTTCGGGCTCGTCTTCCTCAAACTGAATAATATTTACCAACTCTTGTTGTCTCTTTAAGCAAATGTAAGGAAGCGAAAGTGATTATATGGTGTGATGCACTTGTGTAAAGTGTAAAAATGTAGGAACGCTAAGCAAAACCCAGGAAATCAAGGAAACATAAGGGTATCGTTTTGATGCGAAAGGAAGTAAAAGAAGAAGTTCGGTAAAGGCTTATATTCTTATCATATCGACAAAGAGAAATTTAATCAAATGGAGTTCGTTAACTAGCGCTGTAATGCAATTTTGGAGGGTAAACCAATAGTTTCGTGTATTTAAGTAAATATTTAATTTGAAAGTAAAGTTTTATCTGTTGAAGTATTATTAAGTGTAGTATGGTCTATCAAATTCCGTTGTCGAGGTTGTTGACAATAGAATTAATTTGAGGTTCGTGAACTTTCCACATATGGCGAAAACAATTTCGCGCCGACATTCCAACTAGAGCTAAGTCTTTTGCAAAGAAGGCAAAACCTAATCGAGTTGCTTCCTTGCGTGCCTTTCCAATAAATCTTTCACGCTTCATTTCATAAACCGTTTTTTGACGCATCGTACGAATCGACAATTTGAATGTGCCGGTTGTCATCGATCGGGGGGCCTCAGGACCAGGGTCCACGCTTCCTTTGCAAACGCTACGGAAAAATTGTCTCATGCGAAGGTCAAGAAGTTTCAAGACGCGATCATCCCCATTAAGAATTGCCTCAAGGTGATGTTTTAAAGCAATAATATCATTATCATGAAGATCTCTTTCGGGGTGAAGTGCTTTGGTATGGCAACGATTTATTGATTATTAGTAGAATGCGTGAACATTAATCAAGGCAGAAAATTTTTTACACGCACCTGTGGCAAAGTTGAGCATTGCTTCAAAAACTTTCTCGGAGAGTTCTTTGTTGCTGATATATTTCTCTGTCAGGGCGCAGACCAATGCATTCTTCTCTCCACTTTCTTCATTTTTTGTTTGATCTGAACTCAGCGCGGTAGCACCCACTCCCACTCGAGATGCAACATGAAGTATGATTGCGCTGCCAATCACTGAGATTTTCGCAACTTCTCTAATACGAAATAATCGCGTACTATCTTTATCAAAGACTTCCGGCATCATAATTCTCTTTTTAGGAAACAAAAGTCCATGTACGAACGCATTCTCAACGATAGAAACTATTTGATCATAAGAGAAATTTAACGCAATCGATTCGCCTTGCGAGTGATTGATTGCTGAAGATAACCACTCTCTTGTCGCAGAAAGAGCAGAGCCATATTTCTTTTGAAATTTCTCACGCTCGAAGTCAATACCAATGGTTTTAATGTAAGGAGCAGCAAAAATTATTCTTGAATTCAAAATATCCTGTTGACATAGATAAACCTTAAACAAGAGAAAGTTGATCGAAGCCACGGCAAAGGAATGAAAGTCCATACCAAAAACTTCATTAATTTTATGGCAACAAGGTTGAGATAAGAAGTCGGATGCTTTTTCCACCCAATCCGAGGTCGACTGAGCCCTCGTTTGAGCCTCGAGTTCAATCAAAACCAAAGCTGCTTCAATCAAATGATCAATAATATTTTTAATCAAACTTGGCATAGTAAGCTCGAAGCTTTCCAGAAAGCTTTTAGGCAACTTGGGATGGCGAGGTTCCAAAGAATTTATTGATTTGAACAGAATATTAATTATTTCAAAAAATTGAGAATAATTTGGTGGGGATTTCTTTAAATCCTCCAAAATTTGGTCGAAGTAGTCTCGTTGATTTAAACCATGAAGGTTTGGGCCGGCTAAAGGAAACGCATTGCTTGGTAGATCTCTTCGATGTTTCCAATCAATCATGAAATCGCACAACACTACATCCTTGAGACGGCCGTTACCATTCAAAGTAATCAAATGCATTTCGTCGGGATCACTCAAAAGAATGTCGTGAACTAAACTTTCATTTGAAAGAATTATCATCATGTCATCGCTGAAATCAGAGACATCGTTTTCACTATTGTCTCGTCCCAATGAAGGACATGCGTTATCAGAGGTCTTTCCTCCATTTTCGTCGAAAACACTATTTTCATTTAGTTGCATAGATATCAATTCTTTCATTTTCTTTGCACTTTTCGGCGAGGTGGACATTATATTGTTTGCGATACAATCAAGTTCTTCTTGTAACGTTGCCTTGATATTTTCTGACGCCTTTAACTTCGTTTCAACCATAATTCTTTCACTCTTATATTTCCCTACAACCTTCAACAGTGCGTCTTTGAGTCGTCTCAAGTGCTTTTGAGCCCCAATCAGTCCAGCTTTATGTCGCATCCGGAGAGATGCCAACGGGTCATCTTGTGCCGATGAAAAATATTTAGTCACCATTGCATCGATTAACTTAACTGCCTCAGTCTCAAACAAAAATGCAGACCATGTTTGAATTGCAGATAATTTTAGCTCGTTAGTCATTTTGTAAATATCAGCTCCTCTCCAGGCATGAAATGAAAAGAAAAATCTTTGATACATCTCCGCCATGTGAACCAGAGATGCTGAAGTGATTTGACTTGATTGCGAAAGAAACAACTTCGACATTGCATGCACAACCCGACTAGCACAATTGTAGATGAGGTTCTTACTGGCAGCGTTTTCACTAAAACCACCAAGAACTTCTTCAGGATGCGATGCAATGAGAAAGGCTGATAGAAAGCTGCGAGCTTGAACACTACATTCATCCCTGATGTACAAGAGTGGTTTTAAAGCCTTTATGAATAGAGCTGCGTCTTGAATCACTGAGTTGTCCTGGAGAGTGGCACTACAAGTTTCGAAAGAAACAAATTTATAACTTCCATCTTTTTTCATATCGACAAATTCAGGAAATAGACGTTTAAGGGCTTGACAAGGTGAATCGCCACTGTTTTCATCAAAATATCGTGTGAAGGAAACAGCTTTGCGCCAACCAAGCCATATCTGCAATTTAAGCGCAGATTTCGACGCTAACATCGCACTATTTTTGGAACAAACTGGCAAGACTTCGGGACACTTAAACCACCTGCGAAATGCGCGCTGCAATATCCTCGCTGCTTTGACCCGTTTCGCGACATCTCGTGCCATGACAACCTTTTCTCGACATTTGCTACTTAAATCGTCCAATTTCTGTTGACGCAACACATCCGCTCGTTGAAACTTCTCTTTTATAACCACTTTGCGCTTTCTCCGGACCATTTCTGCAACTGCCCGTTGGGTAGCTGCACGTGCAAAGCGGCCATTACTTTGCGGAATGAAAATCGAGTTCAATGAAGAAGTTGGAGAGATTTCACCTTCGCTATCACAGCGAACGCGCTTCCTTTCAAGCAAGGAGGGAGTAGACATAACCTTTTCGTGATGTCTTGATGAATCCTCTTTCACCTTCTTCAAAACTTCTTCGACATGCAAATGATGTTCAACAAGACGTTGTATTCGATCTCGTTCGGCGCAAATCCTTCGATACGTAGCTCGATGGCTCTGTGGGTTGAAAACAAGTTACATTAAGTGGTAATATTGCTGCAGGAATAAAAAGCATCGCCTAATTCACTCAACTCACTTTCTGTCTTATCCTTTCCATATCTCGAATTGCTTTTCCGTCTCTGTTCTTTTTTGTACCGACAAACCTTGAAAATATACGGCTTTGATTTGGAAACCTCTCTATATAGTCAGAAGAAGGGCGTGCTAGATGAAACAAATTAAATGCCTTGCCTCTTGATGCATTTTTCTTTTCACTAGTCATTGTTGCCGTGGGTTCTGAAAAGGAAAAATGAGATGTGAGAGAAAAAAGTGACGTATCATCCGAAATGATTCAAAAGTGTAAATTGATAGGAATCGGTTGACACTATGTCCAAAACTCTCATGAATAGGATGATTCACGCGGACTGGAAAGTAAAAGTGATATCCAAAGAACATATATCTTCAAACATAATTTATGTTCGTATATGATACTCAACGCATGAAAAGAATTTGTACAGAAGAAAAAAAACGCGAGTCTGATGTTCCTTTTTCTATGTGGGAGAAAAGATGAAACCTCCAACTTCAAACCTACACTTCCCGAACGCTCAATTACTCCCATCCCTCAAAAAATGTATCAATGTTGAAAATCTCACCTTCAAATAATATGCAATTTGTTTGACTTCTTCTGTTTGAGATTGTGAATGATAATTCTTGATAGAATTTTTTGTTGTGTGTGAGTTACGTACATCATGTACGTGTACATGTTTGCAGGAAGGTGCGGAATTCGCAACTACGTCCCCCAGATCCAAATTGACATCACGAGATCACGAGTAAAAGTACTTGATGTTTTTTATCCAGTAGATCACCGGAAGTTTCTCCTACGTCCAACGTACTGAGTGCTCGCACGAGTATGCGTAATATGTTTCGATCATAACAACTGCTACTACTCCTCTTCCGAACCTGTATCTGATGTAGAGGATGAGTTATAACTACAAAGTAATTTATCTGGTACAATAGTAGAAGTTAACAAAATAAAAGCATACAGATTAAAAAAATATGCATGACACTTTATGTCGTTATCACTCTAACTAATATGTCACTCATTGAACGAAAACATAGACCATCACAATGTCCATAAAAACGCATACACTTATAGAATTCTTGCTACAGCATGCTCTTTTTTTTTTTAAACTGTATGCTTTTATTTTATTAACTTCTACTCTTGTACCAGGTATTTTGTAGTTAATTTTAATTTAAGAACAGACGGTGCCATCAAATAGAAAAGGGCAAATTTGGATGGGATCTAATCAAGAAAAAATTGGTATAGATCACATTCGCGAATTTGGAACTATAATTTTCATCTATATCGTAATCTTCACTTCCAGGCGCCTTCACATTTTTAGGCAGAAAAGAAATCCTTGGAAAAATATGTCATATCTACTTCGAATCGTGCATTTTCGTGTTGCATTGGTGTTATTATCTTGTCAAGTACACCTTTTGTACCTTGTGAAAAAGCCATACAAGTTGAAAATTTTTGGCACCATATCTAATGATAGATACGGCTATCAACAAGGGAACATTCCCTCACTCAAAATGTGATGAATTTTACTTTGATTGCGCCAAACATCGTTGCCTTTGGTGAGTTTGGTTTCCACCTTTTTCTTTTGAAAGTAAACGTGAGGCGTCATTTCTTTTCCATTCTCGCGTCCGTCGCTGGGTCATTTTACGAACTTTATCTCGATGTACATCTACATGCACGGTACCATTTTTGCGTTCTATTTCGACTACGTACGCTAAATGACCTCCAATATTGACAGGGAAAATGTTTCTCAAGAAAAATACACTTTTGCCTTCGCCGTTGAGATAATCAAGAATGTATCGATAAATACCGCTGAGTAAAATTGCACGTCCGCCCACTCTAAGTATTCGAGCAACTTCGGCAAGCAAAAGGGGAGAAAATTGCCTGAGTTTTTTGGAGTTCATACATTTCTGGCCGAATGGTAAGTCTGAAATAATCAAATCCGCACAAGAATCCCGATATGAGAGCAAAGTTGCATCCCATAGACAAATATCTGAAGCTCCATACAATGATAGAGAATTGTTTAACCTTCTTGCCTCAGATGCATACTCAGAGATTATTCCATCCAAATATGGAGATATTTCTCCACCTAACCCGACAACTGATCGATTTGATAAGGCAGCTTCTATAGGTATAGTCCCCAACCCAGTGCAAACATCCACAAGAATATCACCCTTTTGCGGGCTGGCGAGATGAACAAGTAGTGACGATGTAGAAGGCCTCAACCTGATCAAATATTCCTCATTTCCTTTAGTAACAAACGGCGGAGTAACATCGGATGGGAGTGCACAGGTCCTGGAAAATCCATTAGCATTCATAAGTTGATAAGGTATAAGAGAGATCGCAAGAACAAAATGAGTATCGACTAGAAATCCAACGACTTCAAAATCATAATTTTTTAAGTCAACGGACCAACATTGCGTTGGATTTATTTTAGTCTCCAGCCTCGGCGTTTGTCTATCGAGAGAAGAACCTTCAAGCTTATCATGGGGAACAGAACCTCCAATTGAAGCAAACAAATCGCAAGTCTTAAAATGCTTCGCCTTACATTTTCCATTTCTGACACAACTCGCTCTATACTTTAGCCCAACTTTTCCATTAATTTTATCATGTAAATTATCAAGGTCATTTGAGTTCTTCAGAAGAGGGCCATAGCGCTGCTTCCACATACTTGCATGTCTCGACCAAAGATTTAAACAGCTTTCATATCCTGATACAGTATTAGAATCACAACGTAAGTGCTCTATGATTCCGGAAATGTGATCCAACTCCAATGGCTCTGTAAATATGCCATGATGAATGGAAACCAAACCAAGAAGGGGGCCAATAACACGTATGTTTGATACGATTCTTGGAGGCGCAGAAGTACGGATCAAAATTATACCAACTTCTGTCGCTCCCGGTCTAGAAACAATCGCATTACCCTCATATTGACCTAAAAACAAATTAGATCCATCATTTAAGGGTCCAACAATAACGCTGTGATCACCTTCGGATACAGCACACGTCGCCGTTTGGTTCGTGGACTTCTCAATATCTTTCTTCTTGAGCCTTTTTTCTTCTTTCAATTGTAACTGCTTAGCTACCTGCACTCTCATTCCCTTGAGCTTGTCTTCTGAAGGCGAAAACAACCACGCAACCTCCGACTTCCCATCCCCAAAACCTGCCTTCTCCAAAGAGTACATGACAGCATCAATCATGACGTGCTCGAAACCCATGGGACACGGGGCAATGTACGAGTCCACCTTCGAATCATCGAGTGGTGCACTGTTGCAAGCTTCTTGATTCTCAACCATTTTCTTGAGTGTACAATCTCGACTCAACTTTTTATTCTATTTACAAGTACCGGGAACTTAGTAATAGAGAAAATTTAAAACAATCCGGAAACGAAGAAAAGGCCCATTCAAATAAACTCATTACGTTCAAGGCTCATCACATCTTCCGACCCTCACTCTATCTCTTCCTCTCTACGGCAGACAGAGAAAACAAATCTATCGTTATATCTTAATACAGTTCTATTTCGCAAACGTTTCCACTTAATTACGGATTACGGACCTTACCTACTACAACAGACTTACACACACACACACACACGCCTATAAGAAGATCGAATCGAAGCAAAGGGGACCTATCGATGATAACTCAATCGTTCTCCGTTGCTGTGTACATATATAGTGAAATTTAAACAGGATTGAAAGACTTGGTCAATTCATGTAATAAAAGTCAGACGAAGAAGAATAGCATCGTTACCTCTATCATTACCATCAAACATTATGATCCTGACAAAAATGAAACAGGGCGGTGCGCGCAGCATTTTTTGTGTACATGTGTGGCTGAGATGAAAAACCTCCACCTGTGGTTTACATGACTACCGTACAATCACACGTACTTCATTAACCGTCCAACTGACAAAGTTAGCCTCGCGCAGGATGCCATGCCAACCAGATCGAAGCATTTCTCGGGGTTTTCGCCGAGGAAAACACCCACCACAGCCAACAACGACACTAACAAGCACACTTAATTAATCTAAAAACTGAACGCATAATGGCACGCAAGGGAGCGCAAGCAGCAGGAGGCATGAGCCTGGGAATGGAGAGTGAAAATTTTGGATATTCACGTGTACGGCTACGTCGAGTCAAGAAGCTACAATTTGGTGCCGTGAATCCCGACGAGCTGGTAAGCTGCGCTAGCGCGACGAAAATTGTGCAAATTGTGTGACATTGCGGGGTGCTGGTTTGGAGGCATATGAAAACCGCAAGTGGCGGACACACTGTAGCCAGGCTAAATTCGTTTAAGTTGTATATGCATTGTTGCACCTTAAGGTGTTTTACTGCACATCTTACCACACTCAGTGAACACATACATGATTACGGCGCGCGCCTCTTCCTCTCTATATTATTTCAAAATCTTCTCCATTTCTCCATTTTGCCTGAAGAAATTGCCTTTGTCAGACTTTCTTATTTACAAATTGTGATATATCATGATTGACTGATAAACTTTGTGTTTGCTGTTTATTGTCTGCTTAACCTCGAAAAAATGATTGTTGCAGCGTCAATACAGCGTAACACAAGCCTTAACTGTGAATGGGAAGAAGATTCCTGCCGGTATTACCCGGTATGAAACTCAAGTGAACGGCCAACCTGTGTACGGAGGCGCAAATGATCCGCGAATGGGAGATTTGCATGAGAAGTCAGACCCTGGTCATTTTGGACACATAGAGCTAGCACGCGCCGTTTATCACCAAGGCTTCTTCAATCCAATGCTCAAGTGCCTACGATGTGTTTGTTATCACTGCTCCAGACTTGTGATGGACGAAGAAGAGTTTAAATTTCAGCGTATAGTAAAAAGGCTGTATCCAACAGATCGTAAGAAGCGTTTGGACGCTTTGCACAATCTTCTACGTGACAAGAAGAAATGTGATCATTGTCAAGGCTACCAGCCGAAGTATACTAAAGTTAGTCTACACATTGAAGTTGAGTTTCCAGCGGAAATGGAACAGGAGGGAGCCCTTAGCGGATTAAGTAGTAGTGATCGTAAGCAGTTTTTGAGTGCCCAACAAACCTATGAAATATTTAAACGAATGCGCGATGAAGATATCAAAGCAGTTGGGCTGGATGTGACTTGGGCTAGGCCGGAATGGTTACTGGTCTCGGTATTACCAGTGCCACCAATCCATGTTCGGCCTAGCGTCACAGTTGGGGGAGGAGCTATGTCCAGTGAAGATGATTTAACTCACCAGTTGGTGAATGTAATCAAATGCAACATTGCTCTTCGACAAGCTATAACAAATGGAGAACCAAACATCATCGCGGAGCAGTTCGAGCAAGCGCTACAACACAATGTAGCTGCTTTTATGAACAACGAATTGAGGGGAGTCCCTCAGGTAACGCAGAGATCCGGGCGACCCCTGAAGACCATTCAACAACGTCTCAAAGGAAAAGAAGGGCGCATCCGAGGTAATCTGATGGGGAAACGTGTCGACTTTAGTGGGCGTACAGTCATTACGGCTGACCCAAATTTGGGCATCGATCAGGTGGGGGTGCCTCGATCCGTTGCGATGAATTTAACAGTCCCAGAACGCGTCACTCCTTTCAACTTGCTTCATTTATCTAATCTTGTGTCGAATGGTCCTTCTACGCACCCTGGAGCGAAGCACATTATTCGTAGCGATGGAACTCGAATCGATCTTCGTTACGTACGAAATAAAAGCGAAATGCTGCTTTCTAATGGATGGATAGTTGAACGACACTTGAACGATGACGATATTGTTATTTTTAATCGTCAGCCAAGTCTTCACAAGATGAGTATCATGGCTCACAAGGCTAAGATTCTGGACTGGTCTACATTTCGCCTTAACCTCTCCTGCACATCCCCGTATAATGCAGACTTTGATGGAGACGAAATGAATTTGCATGTACCACAGAGTTTGCCAGCTCGAGCAGAAGCTGAGCTCATGATGCTCAGTGCACGTGTTGTTGTAAGTGGACAGTCCAATAAGCCCGTTATGGGTATCATTCAAGATTCGTTGTTAGCCGTGCAGAAAATGACGAAACGAGATGTATTCATTGAACGTGACCTTTTGATGAATATTCTTATGTGGGTTGACAATTGGGATGGCCAAATACCTCCTCCGTGTATATTTAAGCCGAAAGAATTGTGGTCTGGAAAGCAAATCTTGAGCCTCATTCTCCCCCCGATTAATCTCAAGAGTAAAGCTAATAATGGTGGTCCTGGCCCGAATACCTTTAACGCCTATGATAACTTGGTGACGATTCTTGAGGGCGAACTTGTGGAAGGTACAATTGACAAAAAAACTATTGGAAGCGGTATGGGTGGTTTAATTCATACGAGTTGGCTCGATGTTGGTTGGGAAGTGACTGGAAAGTTTATGGGGCAAGTGCAACGAGTGGTTAATCACTGGGTTCTTCAGTCGAGTTTTAGCATCGGAGTAATTGATACGGTGGCTGATATTGACACGATGAAAAATATCGAGCGAACCATCAACCAGGCTAAACTTCAAGTGCGAGATCTCGTTAAGCAAGGTCAACGTGGTGAATTAGAAACTCAACCAGGGCGAACGATGATTGAGAGTTTTGAACAATTTGTAAATAAAGTTTTGAACACTGCACGTGATCATGCTGGTAAAAGCGCGCAAAGTAGTATCAATGAGACTAATAGTGTGAAGGCAATGGTAACAGCTGGAAGTAAAGGGTGCGTTTCGTTTTTCTTCGTCTGATATTTAAATGTTATGTCACAATCCCTCATATGTCATTGTGTGTAGTTCCTTCATCAACATTTCTCAAATTATTGCATGCGTCGGGCAACAGAACGTTGAAGGCAAACGTATTCCGTATGGATTCCGTCGACGAACTATGCCGCACTTCCACAAAGATGATTTAGGCCCTGAGTCTCGAGGTTTTGTGGAGAACTCTTATTTACGTGGCCTTTCGCCACAAGAATTCTTTTTCCACGCCATGGGTGGGCGTGAGGGTTTAATCGATACAGCCTGTAAGACAGCAGAGACGGGATATATTCAACGTCGTCTAGTGAAGGCTATGGAAACTGTCATGGCAAAGTACGATGGAACATTACGGACCAGTAACGGTCAGGTTGTGCAATTTCTTTATGGAGAAGATGGAATGGACGCTGTTTGGATTGAACGCCAAGAGTTTGATAGCTTGACTTTGTCTAAAGCTAAGTTTGACAAAAGATATCGACTTAATACCCAAGAACCCATATTTGGAACAGATGATCAAGGAATTCCATATCTAGAGCAGGAAATTGCTGAGGATTGCAAACACGACCCAGAAGTTCAACTCTTATTAGACGAAGAATGCGAACAACTCAAGAAAGATCAAGAAATTCTCCGTGTTGTGATGGCCAACCGAGAGGCGGGTCGTGAATCTGATCCTAAGTCTTATGCCCCTGGAAATATTCGTCGCGTGCTTGGAAATGCGTTGTATCAATTTCGAATCGACAGAAGTCAACCAAGTGACTTACATCCAAAAGATGTTATCCGCAAGGTCAAAGAACTTCTTGGTAGACTTATTGTTGTGGATGGTGAGGATGCCTTGTCAATGGAAGCACAAAAGAATGCAACTACAAACTATTCAATTTTGATTCGATCAATGCTTGCGAGCAAACGCGTACTAGTAGAATATCGATTGAGTGACGCCGCGTTATCATGGGTTATTGGTGAAATCGAAACTAGATTTTTCCAAGCAAAAGTAAATCCAGGAGAGATGGCCGGCGTTCTCGCGGCACAAAGTATTGGAGAACCTGCGACACAGATGACGCTTAACACATTTCATTACGCAGGTGTTAGTGCGAAGAATGTAACATTGGGAGTCCCTCGGTTGAAAGAGATTATTAATGTAGCTAAGACAGTGAAAACGCCAAGTTTAACGGTGTATTTGGAAGAACATGTTAGTAATGATGGTGATGTCGCAAAATTGGTACATTCTCTTCTCGAATATACTGTACTTGGAGATATGGTTATATTGACAGAGATTTATTATGACCCTGACGTCAAAAATACTGTTGTCGAGAAAGATATCGAATTTGTGAAAGACTACTATGATCTAAGTGACGAAAGTGAGGATGATCTGCGATGTTTATCACCATGGATGCTTCGTGTAGAATTGAACAAGCAATTATTTTATGACAAAAAGATGAGAATGGAAGAAATTGTCACGGAAATCAATAATGAGTATGGCACTGATCTAAATGTTATTGTGAGTGATGACAATGCAGATGATCTTGTTGCTCGAATTCGAATTGTAAATGACATTCCACATGGTGGCGGAGTTGACGAAGATGGAAATCCGCTCCCATTCATGGAAGATGAAGAGGTTGTATTGGGTCAAGAAGATGATGTATTTTTAAAACGTTTGGAGAAGGTATGCTTGACGAAAATATTTCTAATTTATTCACATATGTGGATGCACAAACTGATCGACCTGATATCTTTGTAGACACTTCTTGATACTTTGAAACTACGTGGAGTTGATAATGTGAAAAAGGTATTTATGCGCGATAGGAACAAACGTGCAGTATGGGACGATGAGCTTGGCTTTGTGATGAAAGACGAGTGGGTATTAGAAACAGATGGTACAAATTTTGCAGGCGTGTTAGGTATCGATTATGTTGATTCAACACGCACGATATCTAATGACATCGTAGAGGTGTTTTGTGTATTGGGGATTGAGGGAGTTCGAGGGGCACTTCTTAGTGAACTTCGTAACGTTATCTCTTTTGATGGTTCTTACGTAAATTACCGTCACTTGGCTTGTTTGGTAGATGTCATGACGATGCACGGTCATCTCATGGCAATCGATCGTCATGGTATTAATCGTGTTGAGAGTGGGCCAATGCTTCGCTGTTCATTCGAAGAAACTGTTGATATGCTGATGGAAGCTGCTGTGTTTGCTGAGGAGGAAGTTTTGAAAGGTGTTACTGAGAATATTATGCTTGGCCAACTTGCCCGTGTTGGCACTGGTGATATGGACTTGTTACTCGATGAACAAAAAGTCATCAGGGAGGCAGTTGATGTTGTTGTAGATGGACTCATGTACGGAGTAGACCGCGGTGCTGTTATGAACGGGGCAGCGACGCCTTACGCTCAAACTCCTTTTGGCCAAAGTCCATCAGTTCAAATTGGAGAGATGACTCCCTATGATCCGATGAGCAACGGCGGAGGGTTCAGCCCGGCTGTAAACAACGCGTTTAGTCCCATGTACAATAGCGGGTTCAGTCCAAGTTATTCACCTGCAAGTGGAAGTTATGGTCATGGTCCGACGAGTGGTTCATATGGTCAGTCACCAGCGTATTCTCCTTCTTCGCCTGCCTACTCCCCGGCATCGCCTGCATATAGTCCAACGTCGCCGGCATATAGTCCTACGAGCCCTGCATATAGTCCAACTTCTCCAGCGTACTCGCCAACGAGTCCGGCGTACAGCCCAACAAGTCCGGCTTATAGTCCAACAAGTCCGGCTTACAGTCCAACAAGTCCGGCCTATAGTCCAACATCGCCAGCGTATAGTCCAACGTCACCAGCGTATAGTCCAACGTCGCCGGCATACAGTCCGACCTCACCGGCATATTCACCCACGTCTCCTGCATACAGCCCAACGTCTCCAGCGTATTCACCCACGTCTCCTGCATACTCGCCTACGTCACCGGCTTATTCACCTACGAGTCCGGCTTATAGTCCAACATCGCCAGCATATTCGCCTACATCTCCGGCGTATTCCCCAACGTCTCCAGCATATTCTCCAACATCTCCTGCATATAGCCCTACATCCCCTGCTTATAGTCCGACCTCCCCGGCCTATTCGCCTGCCGATGGAAATGCGGAATAGATGGAGGGGTAGAGCAATGTTACGGTCAAACTAGCTACGTTGTCGCATAAAATTAAAAAAGTAGAAATATAGATAGAAAAACAGTCGACAATTTAATGTTAGTGCTATGTTTGAGCTCAAAAATTCTACTTCTGCAACAATTATTACTGCACCACAATATTTTAAGGCTTTTCTTTCGGCATTTTGGGATTTGACTTGTTCAATTGAATTGAATGACTGGGGATCTATCCACTACATTTAATGATGTACAGGTATCATGTATCATATGTAAACTATCCCACTTTCTTATTTCTTACCGTCGACAAGAACCAAAGAATACCAGATACCAATACCCGACATTTAGGACACAAATTGGACATGTCCACTGTACCGATACGATTATTACATAATACCGAATCTTGTAGAAACCATCGCCATCACCCATTGTGACGTCATATTGTGAAGAAAGTTGAAAGTTCGTAGGCTCTGATCACCAAGTACCGGTATAGCTGAAAAACCATTTTCGTAATATGAAATATGAACATAGCAAAAACAGAAGGGAAGGTGAAAGTGGAAGAAGGAAGGTCATCGAGATCTTTAACAGAGGTCAACCAGCTGTTGGTGCTATAGACTACCGCTCGCATCGTCAAAATTAAGAAAGAGATTCTTTGTTTGTATAGAAAAGTCAAGATCTAGCTCTTAGTTGAATAGAATGAAGGCCCATCAAAGAAAACGAAATGTTCTGAGACGGTCAATGTCCTTCTTCGCTTCATCGATTGTTATGCTTTCGGATGTTTCGAAAGGATTCCAAGCAAATCCTATAGTGCACCTACACTTACAAAATAGTCTTAAGCATCAGTTTTTTCGACAGCATGTTCTGAATTCTCCTGGAATCAACAAAGGATTGGTTGGTGATAGGGAAAAGACTTTCCAGCCGAGAGTCAAAAAGCTTCGCGAGAGCGCAGAATTCTTTGCAAAGTATGTTTCTCAGTATGCGAGGGAGAGGGATGACTTTGATCTGCAGTCAGAACAATATACCAATCTTAATTCTAAGTTGTTTAGACCTTCGCATGTTGAGATTGACAGCTCTACAACCGAAGAAAAATTAGGGATCCGTGAAACAATATCGGCGGTGAAAAGCTCTGTTGCTGAAATTATTTCTTTGGTTAATTACGACAATACCATAATTAAAAGCAGTCTCACTTTCCTTATGCTTGGAGCGGCAATGGAAAGTACAATACCACACTTCTATGGTCAATGTCTTCATTGTGTATCAAACGCCATGACAACAAGCCGTTTATCACTGATCAATTCTTTGTCAGGGTTGGTGATAACGAGCATCCTTGCTGGACTATTCACTGGAATGCGGGGAAGCCTCTTTTGGATGGCAGGTGAGTAGATGATCGTAATATTTCTTAGTCTTTATTCCATTTTCAATAACTCCGTTGAACTTTTCGTCTTTTCACATAGGATCGAGAGCAAATTATAGCACTCGGGTAAAGTTGCACAGGCATTTATTGCAACAAGAAGCTGGCTTCTTTGATGAAAACGAAACAGGTGTTTTCATCTCACGACTAAACAGTGATGTGAATAAAATCGGGATGGTGATATCATTTCATGTAAATGTAGTGCTACGACAGCTAGCCCAAGTTTTATTTGGTTCGATCTACATGATTCGCACTACTGGAAAGCTGTCACTCCTTGCATACGCAGGAATGGCTGCCATCACTTCTGTGTCTGCGGTCTATGGATCTTTCGCAAACAGATTGGCTGATCAAGTTCAAAGTGCCTTGGCAAAGGGTACAGCGGTTGCTGAAACAAGTTTCACGATGAGCGAAACGATCCGAGCATTCGATGGTGTACATATTGAATCAGGTAAATACGAAAATGCGCAAAGCGATGCGTTAGAGTTGGAAGAAGTACAGGCTTGGTCTTATGGTCTGCATAAGTTTATAACGACGACCATGCAAGTGATGATGAAATGCGTAGTCATGTACGCATGCTGGTTAGTTGGGTCAAGAGATGGAATGAACCAATCTCAATTAACGAGGTTTTTGTTTTACATAAATTTTGTGTCAGATTCTTCTTTAGATGTTGGAGATCAATGGGCAAAAATTCAGGCGGCTATTGGGGCATCGAAGAGCGTAGTTGATTTATTGCGCAGAAAACCTAAGATTGTGGATCCAAAAATCATTGATTCCTCTGTCGCTAAAGTTTTAGGCTCTCAGAAGAGAGGGATAGACGAAGTTATAAATATATGCAACATGACGGTTTCGTACGAGGGAGTCGCGTCACCTGCTTTAACAAATATAGACTTGAAAATTTATTCTGGGGATCGTGTTGCGATCGTTGGTCGATCTGGTTCAGGTAAGTTTTGCAAGCAACCCGATAAGGCGCTACGCAAATACCTTACATGAAAATCGTTTTTATTTTTGCTTTAGGAAAAACTTCTTTATTGCGAAGCCTTCTGCGATTTTATGACCCTTCATCTGGTAGTGTGTCCCTGGACGGATTTAATCTAAAGGACCTCACCCGTAAAGAGTTGTCTGGGAGAATATGTGTAGTGGAACAGGAACCTCACCTGTTCCCAATCTCACTTCTTGATAATGTTTTATATGGAATTGAAAAGGACGAACGTCATCCAGTAACAGGCGAATCAACATATTCCTCTGGGTTAAGAGAAGAAGCCCTTAAATCCCTTGATCTAGCGGGGTTATCTGTTCGAGGCAAAAATGATCTCGATCTAGAGCTTGACACTCGAGTTGGGGATGGTGGAAGGACACTTAGCGGTGGACAACGGCAAAGAGTGGCTATAGCAAGGGCCCTAGTTCGCTGTCCGGATGTATTATTATTGGACGAACCAACAGCTGCCTTGGACTCGAAGTCAGAAGGAATGGTTGTGGAGGCGTTAAAAAATGCAATGAAAGCTTCTCGATGTATGCTCATGGTAACGCATCGTCTGGGAGTTGTTCGCTCTGTTAAAGTAAATAAAGTGATAGTATTGGAGCAGGGAAGAATTGCAGAATTTGGACATCCGGAGGTTCTACTGGAGCGTGGTGGTATCTATTCTCAGTTAGCCGCCGAGCAAGGAATATTTACAAAAGATTACCAACTACAAAAACAATAACGAGTAATCAACTTTCGAAGAACTTGAGTTTGTTGTACCCGCCTTCAAACGCATTGGGATTTCCTTCTGAAAAAATACTGTTCGCATTGACTAGGAGTAATTCGTTAATAAATTTCCAAGTTGGAATAGGACAGAATTGCATTAGTATAGGATACCCTGATGAATCGGTTAAAGCTTGATGGCATTTCTTCGCAATTGATAACCTTGCAAGATATTTTCTCAAAAGCTTACCAACTACGAATTCAATAAAAAATCAACCAATTTATGTATTTATTTGTATCCACCTAAAAGTGCTTTTGGATCGACTACTGAAAAATAAATTCATGATAGGATGTTCTATCAACTATTCCATGGAAAGTGCCATCGTTTCGTCATTCAAATGAGGGTTGTCCCATCTCTCCTCCTGTGTTTTCGCATTCACCCAGTAATTCCTCCCAGAAAACTTATCCCACTTCTTCTTCCATTCGCGCAATTCCTTTAATTTTAATTTATGTTGGAATTGCTTATCTTCGATTTCATGTTCTCGCAATTTTATCTTCTCTTGCTTGTCCCTCTCGCGTTGGTGGGCATTCTTTATGGCCAGTTTCCCCCATTCCTTGAATGCTTGCTCTAAACCTATTCCCATCCATCCTCGAAGAACTTTGCGCATCTTCGTATTTGTTTCAATGGCGTTTTCCCTACAAATCGAAACTTTATGGTTTACGAAGCACTGTGAAAGGTAAGATTCTAAGCATTTTAGAATCCAAAGGTGTTCACTAGTTTCGCTTCCATCACGTTTTCTGCGAGACAACCATATTCTGGTCATAGCGTCCGCCAGGATACCAAGGGCGTAATCTCTTGCAGTTGACGACGAAATTACTTTATAGCAGCTCTCGGGAATTTGTTCTTCAAATTTCCAACCCAAAAAAGCTTCATTCAAACTTGTGACATCTTCCTTGATGACAGCTTCCATGAAAGCAAACAAATCTGAGCTTTCCGAAAATTCGGTGGCCGTCAAAATAGTATTCAAATTTATTTCAAAAGAGCTTTGACGAAGTATGTTATGTTGTAGAGCGCTCTTTAATGAGACAGATATAACAGTGAGCGAGTTATCGCCCATTTCTGATTTGAGTAAAGTTAATGCGGCACTTTCCGCGGCTAGCATAGACTTTCGAATTAAGTTATTTTCATTTTTCTTCCTACGCGCTTCAGTAATTTGCTGTTCTAAGAACAGTTCAGAGCGAAGTCTCCAACAACTTCCAATGGCTGAATTATAAATTCGACTTGCTACTTTCCCCTTTCTGATGCATTGATTCATACGTAAGTGTTAGTTTGCACAGCTTTCGGAGTAAGTGTAATTGTCCAATTATGTTTCACTTACGCATCGAAGTAATGCTGAAGAGCATCAATTAGTTGGTTTCTTTCGTATGGAAAATCCCCATCTTCAAGAGCAATATTAAAAAACAACTGAGTGTCAAATTCGAAATGAATCACCGCCCCTAAAAATTGATAATGTAAGATTTACAAGGAATCAAAAACGAAACTCATGAGCATTTAACTCACGATCGTCTAATGTAAAATTGTACTTGTGCAATTTTGAACCATCAGGTTGCTTTCCCAAAACCTCCTGAACCCTCATAATAATATCTCTTCGACGCTTCATTACGTTGCTTTCGAAACGTAACGCACTCCATCGTAAAACATCCTTCACTCCTTTACTAATTAATGCCAACGTTGGAAGTACCATATCTATGTTTCCTTCACATTTCAATTCTTGGAGATTTTTCAGCAAGTGCATTCCTGCAGGTAAAGCAGCAAGTTTCTTATTAAAATCGAATTTTAGGCTTACAATCGAGGTAATCGAGCATAATGAAGTTGGCAATTCTCTCAAATCATTGCGACATACAAGCAATTCTTTGAGGGATGTAAGTTGTCCAATATCTCCGGGAAGATACTTTAAACAGTTTTGGTTGAGATTTAAACTTTGTAAATTTTTCAGTTCGTGAATATTCTTTGGCATTCCAACTAAGATATTGCAGCTCAAATTTATCTTTTCTATTGAAACAGGAAGCTCTACGTTATTCAAACACTGAATTTGGTTGGACGAGGCATTAAAAGAACGAAGACTATTCAAGGAAAACATATTTGGTAGACAAACAAGATCATTGTTCCCAACATGAAGCCATTCAAGAGCAGGCATTTGTTCTTCTAGTTGTTCGGGTAAGAAGGTAAGCCGATTATATGATAGGTTAAGCTTCTTCAAAGCTTTCATTTGTTCGGTAAATATTCCACATGATAGTGATGTAAGATTGTTCGATGACAATGAGAGTTCCACCAACGAGGATGGAATCCTATTATTCTGAAATGACTTATTTATTAGACCAATCCCTACAAGGTTCAACTGTACTAAGTACCGATTGTACATCTTTTCAAATCTAACGATATGATCCGGTAGCTCATCAAGGCCATCTCCGACCAAAATGTGTTCACATGTACCTTGCAACTTGTGCAAAACTTGAACACATCCTGTCGTTGCACCGAGCGAGCATACATCATTCCAATATTTGTCCACTTCCTCAGAGCGCCTTGCCAACAGCAGAGTACTTTCTTTATCTTTTTGACGGGACCACTGCGCATTGCGCGAAGCCACAAACTCTTGAATCTTTTGCATACAAATTTTTTTCTCATCGCACCTTTCCTCTTTTTGATTTCGATTTCGCAGCGCCAATGCTGCGTCTATCGCTGCAGATACCCCTTTACTTTGTATTGGCTCGTCCCAGGTACTTTCATTTTCTCTCGAATCTGCGGATGCTCCCGAGGAATAGTAATAATGCCTCCCATGTTTTGTGGAAAATGATTTTTGCAACATTAGTGAAACTCTTTCGAATTAGTGAGGCACATTGAATACCCCATCGTGAGTTTTTGAAATACTTCATGAT
>Ga0115008_10000643_pt1 | contig 26710 bp, 27 predicted proteins | sample FraStrMetagenome_FD_87164 | JGI IMG/M metagenome (GOLD analysis project Ga0115008, IMG submission 87164) | Marine eukaryotic phytoplankton communities from Arctic Ocean - Fram Strait ARC3M Metagenome | ecosystem: Environmental > Aquatic > Marine > Oceanic | place: Fram Strait | collected... | reverse complement strand
TCACCAACGGCGGCTCCAAGTAGTGTACCAACAGAGAATCCTACTACTTCTCCAACAGTGGGTCCAAGTAGCTACCCAACTGGAATGCGAAGTAGCTCACCAACGGTTTCTCCAAGTAGTGTACCAACCGGAATGCCAAGCAGCTACCCAACCGAAGCTCCTACTACTTTACCGACAAATTCGCCAAGCAATGTACCAACTGGGATGCCAACAGAGGTGGCAACCACTTCGCCAACAAGAACTCCTACAACTTTACCAACCATGGTCCAAAGTGGGACACCGTCCATATCACCAACAATAGTTATGGTTACAAAATCACCTACAATTAATACGTTAATAATTGCACCGGGCACTCCTAATGTAACGCCATGCATTAAAGGCTCATACGCAGTTGGGGGGGACCACCCTACATATTCCCCTTCCAATTTGAAAACTAAACACACGTCATACATATTAGTAATCAACACTACCGCCTGCGACGAAATGTTAGTTAAACAACAGGGTGACACTCTGCCACTATCATTAGGTATTTTGGGGATTATTAGTAGCTTCGTTCTCTTATATTACTGCGTTGACATCCCGATATTTATAATATTATTTATAGTTTATTACAAAAAAAACTAGTCTATATAATTTAATATAACATCTGCTATATTAAATTTATTTTATAAGAATTCCTTACCTTATAGATGTAAAATGGTTATGGTATTTGCCAGAAGCTCGTAACGTTTATCCAATATTTTACAATGAAACTCTAAATCGCTCAAATACGTTTTTATATTTAGAGAACGCCAACTATTAAAATACTTTCGCCCATGTTTCGCTAACTTACCATTAATGATCTTTAAATCACATTTGATATTTAGTATTATTTCGTGAATAGATTCCAAACAACTTTCTATACTCCTAGATTCAATTTTAGATTCAGTTAAGGTACGGCATGTTGATTCAATCGTTTTCAATTTATTTTCAATATCTAAAACCTTTATGGTTTTTTCGGCGTCCTTCGAATAGTAATATATACTCGTCATTGAACCATAAATAGTAGTGGTAGATTCATTTATCGCCTTCGCCAATAAGTGTTTCCCAATCGTCATTGTGATTAGTTGACCTGCTACGTAAACAGCCATATATAGTAGGTTTATTTTAATATTTTTAATTAAATTTAATTTAACACTGCGCGAGTGCAACCAGATATCCGAATCATTAATATATACGTTATGCCTTGGCGAATTCTCGAAATTACAAAAGTATAAATTTGATTCAACTTATTATGATTTCTCATAATTACAAAATGTCGACCAGTAAAAAAATCCTTGCCAAACTGGAGAGTCTTGAATCCAAGATCGATGAACTTCTAAATACAGTTAGCAAATTAGAGAATGCGTCCACTACCCGTCGCCCAGAGGCGAGTGCTCCATCTCCAAATTACCCACCAGTAGTCACCAAAGTTGACCGTGTAATATTGACAAAATATAAGACTTACTGCCTGCTTACTGGCAATACATTCGACATTCGTAATGATTTTAAAGCCTTGGGGGGGAAATGGGATGGTGACTCGAAAGGTTGGAAGATCAAGATGACAAATATCGACGATTTCGCCACATTTCAAAAAGAACTCTCGAATAAGTGCGTCACCTTGAAAATCAAGGAGGGCATTGAATCCACCGCCACGATTCCCAAACCGTCTCTGAATTTTGAAGAGTTGGGTGATTGCATGATTGACGATTCTTCGGATAGTGAATAATAAACTATTTATATGTAGTATATATATATTACAATATGAAGAAATTATTACATAAATTTCGCAGATTTAACAAAACGCGAACAAATCGTCTGAAAAATCCACTATTTTTTTATGAAACTTGTAAATTTTGCCAAGAGATGGTATCTAAGTGTGAACCAATGTATAGTTTATGCAACTGTAAGGGTACTCTGAAATGGTGCCACTCGAAATGTGTGCTCGAAAGTATGAAATATCAGACATTTCACCCGAATGTCTGTAAAATATGTCTAACACCGTATAATACGCCTATAGATTAATCTCAGCCTTGTTAAATATAGTATGCAGTCCGTAATCAGGAAACGGTATCGTCCGCGATAGCGACGTTATTTACCATAGATTATAATTCGCATGGGTTAACTATATACCATTCTAAAAATTTGATATTATCAGAGTGTGTATAAGTTTACAATATAGTGAAGGCCTATTCAATGACAACCTTGGATAAGGCCCGTGATCAAACCAAGCAAAATTTAGACTTTATCAATGAGGGGGAGTGTAGTAACCCGGGATACGATTCATCCAAGGCCCCCTTTTTTAACCAAGAACCATGTGAGAATGATTCCAATGGCATAGCGTTTGACTCTCAGCGAGTAAATAAATTTTTAGACTACATCCCCGTCCCGCCAAATTTGAGTGAGTTATTTAAAATTATTGGAACCACAGACGTCGAGTTTTACTGGGATAAATGGACATTATTCAGTATGGATAAAATTGCGGAACGATTTGAAATTTACAAGAAGAATGGACAGTTGCGTGTTATCGATTTTGCCCAGGCGTATTTGGGGATGGGACATGTAATTGTGGCGGCCATTGACCCCAAGGAACTCACCATATTTTTTAGGCGGGATGGTGGGTCTAATGGCTGGGATCGCGAAATTAATTGGACTAACATTAAAAACTACACACCCGAACCATCAGACACTCACAACTTTTCTGTATGGTTAGAACTTGTCAAATCCAAAACTAAAATATGGGACATTGCTCATACCATGTGTATCAAGTAAGTCGTATGTTCAATGGGTTGATTGATTTGGTTGTTTTGGTTTCGTTGGTTGCGTTGGTTGCGTTGGTTGTGTTGTTTGTTTTGGTTGTTTTGTTTTTGGTATTAAATATAAGAACTCGTCATATCCTACGTTTTATTCAGGATAAGTAAATATCATATTAATTTAATGGAACTCGGAGCGAATGAAATACTATCTGGATTATGGCTCGGGAACATTATAGACGCTAAGAATCTTCAATTCATTAATAGTGTTGACATCGTCATAAATTGCTCAAAAGGTATACCTTTTAAATCCAAGAAGACCCGTAATGTTCGGGTCGCCGTTGACGATAATTTAGAACCTATTGAAATTAAGAATTTATATATATTGTTACCTAAAATTACAGAATTTATCCACTCTTCTTTAAAAAAAAATAAAAATATATTCGTTCATTGCCACGCTGGTAAGCAACGGTCCGCAAGCGTTATTGTGGCTTATTTAATGCGGTATATGCGAATACCATTGGACAAAGCCATTCGTCTTGTTCGCACAAAGCGGAATATAATTTTTACACCATGTGTTAATTTTAAAACAAGTTTGCTTAAATTTGAAAAGGACTTTAAGTCTTCATAGATACTTCCAGATTGTTTAAGGTGCTTATGTAATTATAGTATAAGAGGGTAGCCTTCGGTTTTTTTTACATCATTGTCGAAATCCAAACCTTCGAGGACTTATCACCGATAATGTCACGGGGGGGACTGGTCTTTCGGGCCGACGGAACAGCCTTCGCTGGACGAACGGTACCCTTTTTCCACAGGAACCCCGATTTCCGCTGAGTAGCATTCCAAAACGTCGAGGTTGGCTTCTTCCCGTCCACCAAGGACGCGGTCCGAATGGCACAGGCACACATTGACGCCTGAGCCAGAGATTCGGTTGTTGACGCGTCCAGTCGGTGATCTGGGATGTTTTCGTCCAAGCGTGGGCCCGGAGGCTTCCACCCAGAGGAATCACCAAACTTTCGCGAACCGTCGATCCAGATATGTACCGACGCAACATATTTATCCCATTCACTTCGGTTGAGTGGGTGGGAATTCTCCTCGACAACTGCCAGGAAGTCGAGCCATGCATCCCGTGCATTTAAACCCTTAGGGTCAAACCCTAAAAATGCTCTATGGATCGCTTCACCACGCTCCGGCTTGGTCAATAACACCCCGTTGACTTCGCAAATGTAGGCAACGACGCGGTCGCTCTTCGGTATGATGATAATTTCACCGCCCACTATGGATGAAAGGCCCTTTCCCGTGTGTGGGAGTCGGCCTCCGCCAGAACAGTACTCCGCCAGAGCCTCCTCGGTCACGCGTTCTGCGAGAAGCGACTGCGGACGCCCAATATCTGGAGCCTCGACCCAGGTATTGCTACTAGTTACCGGGGCAAACCGAATAGCACCACCACCCCCAAGGTGCTTAGCCGCCTTCCACATGGCGCGCTTAAAAATGCTCACCACAAGTTTTTTCCCCAAAGAGTTGGCGACGGAAGAAGCAATCATGGCTAGGTGAGGTAGAATCAGAAAGTGTAATGCTATGAATTATAGTAATCAAAGTATATCAAATTTTAAGCTGAGTGGAAATTCAACATCCATAAGAGGGTAAAAATACATGTAAACCACCAGAAAGGTTGACGCCTATTGAAGTAGCGTTGTATAAATTTGATTTACGATTTAACTAAAAAAAACACAATTATAGAATACCACACCGAATTAATAAAAATATAAAGCAGTATCGACTACTGTAAGTAATATGCCCACATACCGCAAAGTTACCGCCGAAGACTTGTTTGGAAAATCAACAACTTCCTTTAAAACTCCCCACGTCAAGAAAGTTACCATCCAGAAAAATCAACGAGAATACGGTGCTAAAAAATTCATCAAGCCGTGACGCACGGGGAGCAAAAGTCAACAAATCCCTCCAAGGAGTGGCTTTACCAAAAATCTAAGATAGCCAATATGCTATCGATTATACTACTTGGTTATACCAATGAATGCACGAATGCTGTATGACGAGCTGGGCTTAAAATTAGAAGGGTCAGCTTTGAAAAGCATTATTACTTTCCATGGAACCTCGTACGTTGAACAACAATTACTAAACACTATTTACCTTAAACCGCGATAATCGCGGCATTGGTCGACTCTTCAACCAGAGGCAGCGGTACCGATGCCTGGCATTTGACATTTATTTTAAGCCGAATTTTGTTCGTATTGTGCGCCTCGATTAAATCCTTTATCAAAATCAACTTATCGTTTATTTTTTTACCCAATAGTATCGGATGATCTTTATTATAGGTAAAGACTCGGCTATGGTCGTCCACAAGATAATACTCACCACCGATATTTTGCCGACATGTTTTCAGATACTTAGTAGTGTCTTTGAAGCGAATATCGTCGTCGACTCTCCCAAACTTCCGTCCCTTCAAGTGTTTACCACAGTATTCAGTTGGGGAATCGATTAAATTCCCCTCTTTATCTTTTGTTTTTCGCCGGCGCGTGCACTGTAAGCCGTCCGCCTTTTTCGCCATACACTGGTCCCCCAACTTTACAACCTTTTTAACAGAGGGCTTCTTCGTGTTGGAGCAATATACCTTTACTAATTCACTATATACCAGGGTTTTATTTTTGTGACATAGATCCTTTAATACCGCTTTAATTTTATTATTAACTATATTATTAATCGCATCATTTATTTGAGTATGGTCCGTCATTTGTGTTTAATAAGAGTTATTAAAAATTTATATAAAATTTTTAATAAATTGGAAAATATGAATCGAAATTACATGTTCGTGATTAACTAAATCCATTATTATATTCTCCAACAGATATAATATTATCGACCAATTTCTGGTGCTTTATTAAATCTGTTTCATTCATAGCTATGTTTATGTTACCCAAAACATTGTCTTCAGTATAAATCTGCTCTTTAATATATGAGTTTAATTTGGAATTTTCCCAAATCACAGTCGACATATAATCTAGGTCACTTGTCGTAATATGAGTATATTTTGGAGTAGGACACGACAGTTTAGTTAATAGTCTTAAATGAATCGGCAGACTCCGTTGTAAAGTTATTAGGCTATGGTGAGCCTCGTTTGATAGTTCCGCCAGGCAAATGTCGTATGCTCTGTCGTCTAAACCATATTTATCACGGGTATATGATATACTATATCCCATATATAATTGCGAGAATAAATCAGCCATTAAACCAGAAATAACCTGTTCCTGCTTAAGTTTACCACCCATTAATGCTATTATATTAGTAAGATTTGAAAACATAATGGTATTCACCCTTAGAGAATCTTTTTGGCTGAAAATTTTAGCACTTGCCGATTGGATAAACTGGGTTACAGTAAATATACCCATTTTCCGGAAATGCGTATTAAAGGCTGCTATATTATCCCCCTGAAGTGCTTTTACTATATCTGATATATGCGGGTGGCTTTTATTTAACCCCTGTCCAAAAATGATCAGGGACCTTGTCAATGTATTACTACCCTCTACAGTAATACCTATGGGACCCGCGCTATAAAATTTCGATACAAAATTATTTTCACCCTGGCAAATCGCACCACCTGCGTGAATGTCCATCGCATTTATAATAACCTCCTTTCCCCGCTCAGTTGTTTGTTGTTTCATAATCGCGCTAAGTACAGACGGCTTTGAACCACTATCCAATAAAGCATTAGTTAGACGTACGCTACTATCTATGATTAATGTATTATAAACCACTTTAAATAATTTCTCCTGAACACCTTGCATTTTATTAATAGGAATCTTAAATTGCTTTCGCAAAGCACTATATCCTGTTATACCATACGAAGTAGCCAAACATGCCCCTAAAGCACTGGCGGGTAATGACACTCCTCGCCCAGCCGCCAAACACTCCATTAGCATTTTCCACCCGTGTCCAATATTTTTTGCACCTCCAATAATGTCGTCCACGTCGATATCAATCGTGCCCTTCAACGTGCCGTTCGGAAAACCTACACTTAGTGGATTATGATATTTACTATTATCAAGATTTGGATATTTTTTTTTATCCAATAAAGCCACAGTGATTCCAGGTGACCCCACATCCAATAATTCGTCAGGATCATCAACATGTATAGCAATCCCCATTAAATTCGCAATGGGTGCCAAAGTGATGTATCGCTTGTCCAACACAACTCGTATAATATGCCGTCCATTTACGATCATAACCCTCCCCACATCTAAGCCTTTCCCCCCCGCGTCCGACCCATTATGAGGTCCCGTCAATCCAAAACAAGGAATGTATTCACCAGTTGCCAATTTCGGTAAAAACGCTTGTTTCTGCTTATCGGTGCCATATTGCTGTAACAGTTCCCCTGGACCTAATGAATTAGGAACCATTACAGTAACGGCTAAAGCTGGGTTAATACTTGCTAATTTTACCAATACTCTGGACTGAGTTTCTACAGGCAACTCTAAACCCCCATATTCTTGTTTAATGATATACGAAAATGCCCCATTTTTATTTAACACGTCCAGTACTTTAGAATTTATGGTACCATCAAAAACTTTTTCAAATTGCAATTTAGAACAAATATCAATCAATCCTTCATTTAAATAATGCCCTTCCTCATTGGTTAACGTCTTCAATTTAGTCATATCAACTCTACCACTCATAATATCTCTATCAATCGATACGGTTCCACTTTGTAACGCGATCAATTCAGTATCAGAAATTCTCGGGAGCAATTTTTTTGCAAGTGAAAATATTCGCCGGGACATAATACCTTATTTTAAGTAAATAAGCTTTAATAAATAATAATATATAAATAATAATATATATGTATCCCTCAATTCGCCGAACTGCATGTATAGTATTAAATTCTATGATACTTTATCGGTGACCATCTGGAAAAACAAATCCTGTAAACGTACCATTATGAACTAAAACACAATGCCCCAAGTCCATTGAAGAAATCGCTTATTTCTCGATGAGAACCTAACTACCTTTTCAGTATATAAATTGTACTTTTTTAATATATATTTGCTATTTAAAACGTATTGGTCGCCCATATTTCGAATAAACCTTTTTACATAAACCTTACTACATATATAATATAATGCTTGCCGAAACTCTTTTATCCCAACATTGCGATTCGCTCTCCTGCTCACTGTGTAACCAACCATTATATTCAAATTACTCCAGCATTGGTAGTTCGAATGATTGTAGTGAGGATGGTGAATACTACCATGACACCGAATTTCTTGATGAATTTTCCTACACGACAATTAGTTTACCGAGCAGTCCAGACCGAAGTTCAATCCCAACGATGTCAAACTATAGATGGGCATGTACATCGTGTAATTCAGTATTTCATACCGAGTGTATCGATCAGTGGAAGGCTGAAATGAACACACCATGTCCACTATGCCACCCACGATCTACCATAATAATAGCACCCGCGGCGACTAAATTGTATAGTCGACTTATACTGCTGCGCAATTGCCTTTTCGCAACAGCAGTCACCCTGGTATATGTTGCCTTCGCAGTATATGTGGGTTATTTACTATGGTATAAGGGTGCGAGAGGGAAACACCACAGTTGAACTGGAGTATTGCAAAGGTTGCACATATAACTATACGTCAGCCAGTAGTCGCAAATAACGCTATCTATAATAGACTTATAATTTGATTTGAAAATGTGCACACTTGTTCATATTAAAAATGGATCACTTGCAGACGCTTCACCCCCATGCACGCGATGAGCGTATCACTTTCGAGGAAGGACCACATATATATACTATTGACGGGGATTCCTCCTTCACTTCCGTCACAACATGGGCACACAGCAATTTCGGACATTTTGACGCCGACAAAATCATTAGTAAAATGATGCGCGGTCGTAACTGGATTAATAGTAAATACTTCGATATGACCCGCGAAGAAATCAAGGCCTCCTGGGAAAAGAACCGTGACGAGGCTGCGGCGGCGGGCACGAAAATGCATTATGACATCGAGTGCTTTTACAACGATATGACGATTAAGAATGACTCCATCGAATATGCCTATTTCCAGCGCTTCCAAGAAGATTTTTCACACCTGACGCCCTATCGAACCGAATGGATGGTTTGGGACAAAGAACTAAAAATAGCTGGCTCAATCGACATGCTTTTTACGGACAGTCATGGGAATCTGCTAATTTATGATTGGAAACGCTCAAAGGAAATTAAAATGACCAATAAATGGCAATCGTCAACAAATCCGATTCTAAAGGACGTTCCCGATACCAACTTTTGGCACTATAGTCTTCAACTAAATATCTATAAATATTTAATTGAGAAAAATTACGATAAAACGGTTACTGGACTATTTTTGGTTATTATGCACCCTAATAATAAAAACAAAACCTATATTCGCCTCGAAGTTCCTGATTTACAAGATAAAATAAAATTGCTGGCGGCCCAACGACTCGCAAGCCTCTAAACTAACTCATGGTAAGTCTATGCACCCTATATTTTTTTTCCATAGACAACCAGCTTGATTTTCACACATGGGCGATTTTGACTTACGAAACTGTTTACACGCCTTTTTTGGACGCTTAACGGAATCCAATGCGTCACGAGCATTCTTGGGGTTTAATGCACTAACTAAGGCGTTATAACGCTTGCTAGCCGTCTTGCAACTAAGTCGCTTAATAGGGTCGAGCTCCAACATATCGTGAATTAATTCCAATAATGGAACCTGTAACCGCTCGACTTCTTTTACAATACTACTACGCTTCTTACAGTATCTGCTAAGTTTCTCCAGGGCCTCCGTAAAGTCTGTGGAAAAAAAATATTCCTTCATTGTCATACCCATCGAATAAGTGTCAAATTTGTTTTTCGCGTTCATTATAAACTTCTCTCGACCAGCCATATTGTCGTAATATAGTTTTTTTATATTTTCAGGATTTCGATAGTCGTCGTATGGTGACGGTCCTTCGGAAATTAGCGGAACTCTCTTCAATTTCCAACTAGAGTCCCCCCTATTCAAATACATGGCTGCTACGCCCGCGTCTATGGGCCAATAGCGATAATAATAAGACGTATCCGTAACATTTATCGTATGTGATATAAAATACTCCCTTTTAAAGGCCTCTTTAAACGAAACCATTAATCCAAAATCAATAATATAGTAAGTCTGTGTAGTCGGATTATACAGTAGGTTCGCAGGCTTTAGGTCGCAGTGGATATATTTATATTTTTGAAATTGCGTTAATCCCCATAATATAGACTTGAAATTAAAATATAGCGCTCCGATTATCCCCTTTAATTCCTTCGGCGTTTTTTGTGCCAACTCTTGACTAAAATGACTTAGGTCAATACCGCCATGACGCGTTATCAGTAACCTTAAATCTTGAACCGAGTCCCCACCATAGCGACTAAAGGGGTATTTATAATTTTTCATAAAGTTTCCATTCTCTGGGTCGGAACATTTGTTAAACGCCGTAGCACTCTCCGTTTTAGCGTCCAAAGCCCCTACTTTGCAGCTTTTTAATAATTTCAGCGTAAATTTATGCTTTGGGTCAAACATGGCGCGTAGAGATTCGTTGTGCTTGGCCTGTTTGGTTTCACCATATGTTGTTATGGCTGATATATATTCACTACTACGCTTATCACCAAACCGTTTAGACTCGCCCAAACATTTTATCGGGGGTGAAAATACACACTTGTAAGTACCCTTACCAACATATTCGCCACCTAACTGGGTCATAAATTTGCGTAATATTTGTAGCCCGACCCGAGAGGTTACTGGGTATGGTATGTTTGATTTTGGGTCAGTTATTACAGAATACATTTCTAATATAGAGGAATATTATTATTAACCGTCTTCAAAATGCACACTATAAAAGGTTCGATTGGTTACGATCATTCAGCGGGCATATCACTGTTATTTATAATTAATAATTCTAAATCTTTATTGAGGTTCTTAATTAATCCTTTGTCGTTCTCGGCATACTCCTCCTGGAATTTTTCCAGAGCCACACGTTTGCCACATTCAAGTTTAAGACCCTTTTCATGATAGGAATTATCTAATATAGTAAACCCCTTATCTAAAATATCGATTAAAATAGACTGTTTGTCGCGCATCACCCATTTACTCCCATTCCATATCGCTATAAACGGTAATTTTTTATTAGTAATTTTAATATTATGATTCTCGGGATGTTCTGGATTAAAATGAATATTCTGGATTAATCGCGAAACCGCTGTATATGGCATGTCAAATAAGGCCTTTAGATAATTGTCGGTGATATATTCTATATTTTCCGTACCGAAATTGTTAATATGAATATTGAATTGTTGGTTTTGGATATTCGTATCCCCAACCTTATCCATTAGTTTATCCATCTCATGTAACATAACTTCTTTTTCCACTTTTGCTTTCTCCAACTGTTTTTTCATATTTTCAATTAAACTATTTGTGGATGAATTATTTATTTGTGACTTCGCACACGCTCTCCGTTGGTGTCTCCGCAAACTGTCATTTCGGGCAAAACTTTTCTGACAAAACTCACATACGATCTTACTTTTAGTTGCATTTATTTTAGGTAAAGTTGGTGCGGTGTGAATTTGGTGTGAATTTGGTGTGAAATTGTGTGAATTTGGTGTGAAATTGTGTGAATTTGGTGTGAAATTGTGTGAATTTGGTGTGAGTGCGGTGTGAAATTGTGTAAATGTGGTGTGGGTGGTTGATTTCGGAGCATTTAGCTCCTCCATTAAGCGGATTACGGGTGTAGCACAATTCGTCGGCGAGCAGGTACGTAACCTCCTAAAATGATTTTTTAAATTTCCTTTAATTTTAGTATTATAACCGCACCGTTTACAGGTATACATTTATTTATATTATAAGCTTCTGTTTAAATTCCTTTAAATTTACCGAAAAAACGCATAAAATTAATTGACAATTAATTGCTAATTAATTAGCGGGCGTTACCTATAGAGCTCCTGAATTAAGTCTTTTCTCACTTGAGAATAATTTCTACCTTCCCTAATTAATTACAATTAATTAATTAATTAATTAATTAATTAGAAGAGAGGGGGGGGGGGAATTTTTTTTTGGAATATTCTATACTGAAAAAATAAAATAAAAAAACAAAAACTTACGGTTTTCTAAAAATACTTAAGTCTTATAAAAATTTTCAATAACACAAAGATTTAATTATACAAGATACCATCAACAATATTAGCAATAAACTATTAAATATCGGCTATAAGATTCTGGTTAATGACCAAATGAATATTGCATTTATTTTAATTTAACATATGCGATCCAAGTATAATCCGCGGCATCATCTAAATATGACAAAATAATAAAAAATGTTTTATTATTAAATCCTCTCTTGCTACAATTCTAAATTACGCAAACGCACCACTGTTCTTCCTCGCTCAACTGAGAACGACGGGTTCACATATCACAGTTCACCAGCATCAAGCTGTGTATTCCTCACCGGTCACCACCATCGTCTTCAGGTGTCGCGTAGTATACAGTGGCGTGTGGACCATGTCCTTCCGCGTGAGAAATGTGCACTGACGTAATGTCGTTCTGGTTCACTGCGTGCTTCAAAGCACTCGTGACCGCATCGGTTACTGTCTTGCGTGGTGCGGAGGCCTCTTGGTGCCATACAATAACTGGATCTCGAAGACGCCCCCGCCGATGGTCATGATTGCGAAGGTGAAGAACATTCCCGTCGTTGCACAGGGCAAAGAGAATTTGACTGAATGGACGAAGTGGGGTGTTAAGACGAGTATCATCTGCTCGAACACTGCTGAACCAAGTCATGAAGAAGAACGCAAGTCCTCGCCGCGTCGTAATGGAAGCTCTCAGGAAGGTCTTGTTGCTAAGATAAAATTCGCGTGCCCAAATCCGTGCATGGTGCTCTGTCCCATTCTCATTATCCGATGGAGCACGTGGAACCTTGTTGTAATTGATGGACCGCCTATCCGACGCGCCAATAACGACGTCATGTTGGTCCTTATCCCCCGAAAAAACCTGTCCTCCGGCAGCGTCAAATGGCGGGCAAGCAACGTTACTAAAGTGGGCCATTATTAAAGTGGTGTAGGTTGATAGTAATGGAGGAGAATGGGGTTAAACTTAGTAATATCCTTACCAGACAACTATGCTATATCAAATTTGTATGGTGTCTTATGTGCGTTGTAAATAGTTCTACTGGAAGACTATAAAAAAATATGTGCACTCTTGCTGATAAACTATTAGAAGTTCCTGTTTATTAGCACTGGGGTATTTCGCTATTACCTAATATAAAGGGGGTATTTACTCGAATAATCAATATAATTTTATACAAATGTGGTATTTGCCTCTTCAGAACTATTGTAACCAATCGGGGGGACTCTTTTGCCCACCCTGTTCGTCGGAGTTCTGGTCGACAATACTCATATTATTTACAACGGTTTCCAATTCCATTATGTCATAACGCTCCGCGGTGTCATAATGGATACATTTGCGTATTACAGTTTGTATTTTATCGTTTAAATATTCAGGAATTATATTGCGTTTTAATTTTTTTAGTACTTCGATTCGTTCCATGCGGGTTTCAAATTGGCATAATAACTCTGTAATCACTACACCCACGGCATATATGTCGACGGTTTTGGAGTTATGTTGTCCATAAGGGTCCGTATATAAGTAGGTTCCTTGATAGGTAGAGAGACGTTTACCAGAATGTTCTAAACACGACAGTCCAAAATCCGCCAACTTAATCTCATTTGTTTCTAATGAAAATAAGATATTTTTAGGATTAATATCCCGGTGAATAATTTTTTTACTATGTAAATATTTAACACCTTGGATCAGGGATTTAATGATTTGAAGGACTTCTCCGCGTGATAACTTGAGTGCTATATCAGCTAAATTATAATGTTTGCATAATTCCATCTGGATATAGAGGTCCATTACGGGAATGTCGTTTAATGAATTTGTAGACACGCTAGATTCGCTAATTTCACTTAGCGAGTTATAGTCCCCAGGTATCATATCTAAATCAACTGGAACTAATGTCTGAATACTTTGTTCAACAACGTCGGTATGATTTTCAATCCACGATGTGTAGTAGCGGACGATATTTTTGTGTTCTAATCGGGATAAAATTAAGATTTCCGATAAGTAATCATCTACAAAACCCGTATCATCCATGTAAATAGGAATTTTTTTAATAGCATATACCTTTTTGTCCAGGTGATATTTCGATATAAATACGTCACCAAAACCGCCCCGACCGATCTTTTTAATTTCGTAATAATGTTGTTTATACCTGGGCACTATAAGTTCAGTCGTTGGGTCATTGGTGCTTACCAAGCTTGTTTCTGGTGCGTTAAATATATCTTTATGTTTTAAAAACTGCAGGATTTCCGTATGTTTAAGAGTATCGCCCTTACATAGGGTTTCCAAAAGAATTTTAAACTGTTCAACCTGAGAATCCATTATTAAATTTAAGATAACTACAGTTTGATAATCAAATTTACAAAAATTATCGGTACCTAATAAGGATATAAATATTTCAGCAATAATATAGTATAACGCATATTATATTCGTAATTTGTGGATATATCAGCACGTTTATGGCACTTATTACGCAATTACCACAAATTATAACCGTCATTAAACATCGCAGTGCAAAAAATATATCCTATCCGTACATAGGGTTCATTTTGAGTGATTGTATTTTTTATATATTATATGGGACTGGATTTTTACTGGATAATAATATGGAAGGAATCCCAGTAATACTGGCAGGCGTAACGCCTTTTATAATAACTACGATATTATTAGGATTAAAAATATTTTTTAGAATAATAAAGTATAGGAAGCCACGACCCGACACTTATGGGGTCACTGAGACGATTAATGTTCCACCACTAAAAAAATATATATATATATAATATAGCATGATATACAATTTTATTGTTAACCCTAATACAGGGGAGAGGACCAACATATTCAGTAAAGCCGGTAAGAGTATTTTATTAAATTATTTAGATCAAGTGGGGGGCAGCTCAGCTAAGGGGGTGGATACCACTTTGACCGCACAGGAAAAATTAGCAGCTGATTGGGCGCGTGATACAAAGGACGCTCGGGACAGCGGTGGTACATTTTATGCACCTAATTGCTCTCGGGGGTGGGCAGAAGACCCACCGCCTGGGGGTGTAAATGCTTTGGCATCTATAGATGGCTGTTGGGGCGCTACCAAACATGAAGGACCAACGACTTCGGATGCGCATAAATCAGCCTACACGATAGATGGGTCAGGGTATGTAATCCCTCGTCCTGGCAGTGCAATATTGCCCAACGTCGATTATCTTGCGAAACTTGCTGTGGCGAACACTGAAGCGAAACTTAATACTCTTATTCCATACGATTTATCTGGTCCAGTGGCACTTTCTTGTGCCAAGGATACAGACTATGATAAGTGGGATAATTGCATGTCGACAACGGACAAAGATAGCTGGGTCACCGTTCACACGCTGAAGTCTACTGAAGAAGATGATTATTATAGATTCGCTAGCGAATATATTGCGGCCAATGGCTCCGATTCAGACAAAACGGTGGCATTTTCTGGAGGTGTAATGGAGGGATCCAAAAAAGATCCCGCGTACGTCGGCGCGGACCCGTGTTACCCAGTGTTTAATCCGAAAGCACCTTTAGGTGACCCTATGCGAGGTAATTTATACCCCGGTAGCGACAGTTATGGAAGCTGTACGGGCAATTCTGATGCTATTAAGACCAACCAACAACTGTTTGTTACTGTGGAGGATGATATAATATTTCATTTAAAAAATAAGGATTTTTTAAGCACCTATAACGTTAAATCACGTCATAATCCTGGACGCCTTACCCTCGCAAAGTTGCATAAGCGGATCTATAAATTATTGGGTTTAAATACAGGTTGGGGTGGGTATGGCTTCGTCGTGAGTTTTGACGTCCAGATTAAAAATTTAATTAGACCCTGTATAATTAAGCGTGACCCGACGGGTATTAGTACAGAGTGTGCTCCAATTCTAAACCAAGATAATCCTGGCTACAAAAGTGATCCTCTCGTGGAAGCACAAACAAAACACAATCTTGGAACTGGATCGCTTGGCAACGCACCATTTACCGGATTAGGTTATACGTACGATATAGACGCCGCTGACGCCTCCAACTTCCTCACCGTAATGCCACAAAGTGGAGGAATTCGACCGGATAAATTTAAATGGAACAAAGTGGTGAAACCATACGATGACGAGAAGCATGTAGGACCAGACGAATATATAGTTCCTTGGGGATCACCTGTTAAAAATTTCAAGGTGCAGTCTTTTAAAGACTACATTGCGGAGATTGTCAGCAGATCTGGATTGCGAGCGAAAATGATCTCGGCTCTGGGGCCGTATTGGACCTCCAAGCTCCTTAATCGTTCTAAACAAATTTGATTATTAATATATTTATAGTTATATTAATATTAAATGGTGTATGAAGTCGGTAATCGCCGTATTGAGAACTTCACAAGCTTTAATTATCACGAGTTGTCAAGTACAATTGCATTGTTAGTGTATGCTATTTTAACACTAACTATGGGAATCACCGCACTAAATGTATGGTACCTCGTAAAAAACAAATCTATTATAGATATTAATTAAGTATGGTAACCTCCTTGTGTTCGGGGCTAATATTGTGAAATTTTACCAATCTAAAATAGCACTGTCTTGAAGTTGAAATAGGGTATTGTCAGCGATAGCGATACTTTCATCCACAAATCGAAAGGCTATGGTTTGAGTACGAATAAGAGGTGCTTTATATACTATAGTTTCCTCTAAAGGTAAAATATCAACACCCCCCAACGCATTAACGGCAGAATCTTTATAGAAGGTGGAATACCGCTTTATATCACGGTGTTCAACTTGGGGGGTAATGTGGCTATTACCAACACATACAATATGCAGCATATGTGGTAATTTTCTAACGGACCCTATAAGTAGATCGGACCACATAGGATTTGCAACTCCACACCGAATCATAAGATACTCCTCGTCCGTTAATTCTGAGATTTTTGGTGGCGGATGTTTATCTAAATATATTTTATTTGGGGCAATTGAATCTATATACACTCCAAACTCATTTTTAGTCGGTGTCCCCTCGGTGCATATAACAAGTGTATTTAGTATTGTTGGAGCCAAATAACCTCGTATAATTAATTTTTCCAGTAAATCAAAGAATCCTGCCCCGTGACCACCACTATCGCCGATTAAAATAATATTTCGTCTGGACGCATTTCTTAATAGTTCTTCTAATTTATGAAGTGTATGTATTATACGCGGGTGTTCCTCTTCGTAGTAATCTTCTTGTGGGTCTGTGGAATTAACCAAAGTTTTTAATGGTTGTAAATTTATACTTACTGGTCCACCAGCACCACCCGACATAACCCGTTGGTGTATATCGACATTGGTTGATGAAGTGCCTCCAATTAATTGGGAGGCATAGTTCATTAGGAGTTTCTTACCTAATATACTTTGAATAGCGACGCGTTCGCCATTAATTGGGTGAATAATAGAAGAATACATATACTATATAATACTTTTTTAATTCATGGCGGATCGCGAATAGGGAACGGTGGTTAAGTATAAATATATAAAAATTTGATATAAGACACGCAGTAAGGGCATAATAATAAAGCAATAAACATGGGTCTAATTAAGTGGTTGAGAGAGGTGTTTACACCATGTCGAACCGCGGAAGTAACTCCCGAATATTCAATCGCCTCCGCCAAAACCCTAATCTCATGGAAAGGACGGGACATTGAACCCTACCATTGGTGGCCAATGAAAGCTGCTGACGACGCAGCACAATACTGCAATAATTTATATGCGGTGGGTGGTGGATTAGATAAATACGATAAATTATTTAATACCAAATCGGTCGAATATCAAATGGGACACCACTATCGTAGTGCGACGTCTTTGGAAACCGACGCGGATTGGGCTGGATTTTGCGATTGTGCTGCCACCATGTCGTGTTTGTATACTTATCCAAAGCTAGACGTTACAGTTTATTACAATGGGGTGTCGACGCGATTTAATCGAAAAGATATCGAGGCGTTGATGATTGTAGCGTGTCATAACACGGTTAATCATAAAGCGTTCGAATTTTATGGTGAGCGATATAATTCAAAGTTAGACGACACCGGAGAACCAGACCCGATTAAACTGATTAATATTTTAAAAACTCTTTGCGTTTCAAAAGTGCCGTTTGCGATGGACGTCGCTCAGAAGGCTGCCGTGTGGAATTACGCCTATAACGGCGTCGAAGTAACTGTTACGCCGATTCCCCCATATATTAATACTGACAAAATACTAAAGTTAAAAAGCGATGGATTGACAAATTTGGCATATTATAATTTTATCATTAAAAGTGACGCGTATCCAGATAAAAATCTTAACATTTGGGGGTGGAGTGGTCAGGTAGTAACCTTAACTGGGGTGCATTCTAAAAGCGGTTGGTTAAGCGACAAACACCCCGACTTTATTTGGAGGAAATACCCACTTGAAAAAGATTGGAGTGGGTCATGTAACATTAACCCAGAAGTCTCCGCAAGCAATGTATTTAAAATATACCAGGCCAGTTTAATTCCAGGAATAGGATGTAGTATAATTAATTTATAATTACATAAATGGGTTGTCATACTATTACGAGACTCTAAATGATATGTATAATAGTCTAAGTCTGTGTGAGTTTTTTAATTTAATTTGATTTAATAAAAATATCCTATATTATAAACATAGGATTGTAAAGACAAGATTGTAAAGACAGTATAGTGCACTATGTCAGATTGGAAAGTTACTACGGTTATTTTACCCAAGGAAATAGATAATTATGATGCATTAGCAAGATTTATGCAAACTCGGTTTACTTTACATACCGAGTTTTTTGGTGAAGCATTGGTTTTAACTCCGGGGACCATTAAACCATTGGGACGGAAGCTTATTGGAGGTATCGCCGATGATGGATTGGGGGATATGTTTTTAGTAAAGATTGATCCACAATTTATTGGGCCCCGGTCTCATGATCGACGAAAGGGTACTAAGGATTCATGGACGATGTATACGCTACCGCTAAAATTTATGCGCGATGGAGTATGGAACGAAGCTATAGACAGCACTATTAAAACTAAATTAAGGGGTGTGTTAAATTTCATCTATATCCATGGTGAGTGTCTGGCCAGTGTCAATACTACGTCTGGTAGGTTTGGATCTGGTAATCGTTATTGTGGGCGAACCGATGGATCCCACGAACACGTCCAAGTATTGCCCGCCGAGAATCAGGTAACGATTCCCGATCACACCGCTTACGGAATGCCAGCTAATACATTTACAAGTTCCAATTATGACCGCAAACCATACTACAGTTTTGTTAAAAATGCTCCAGTTGTGAAGGATATGGACGAGCCCACAAAGGGGTCTTTGCTGGCAGTGTATGCGTATTTATGCAACTTTGAAAATCACCGCAGTCCCGACGCCTATGCATTAGGGCAATGGCTAAAGTTGCTGCATCAGGGAGGGTTTAAGTATATGGTCCATAAGAATTATTCGGGCGGAGTCCACGTCGTCGAGGAGTTGGCGTATTGCGTTATGAAGATAGGCGCAAAACCACATTACAGAGCCGACCAATTACCGATTAAGAGTGGCGCAGCCGAGCACCTTCCAGCATGCGTATTAGGTTTGAGTGATTTCGAAGATGTGTCCATTAAGGAACTTCGTGATACCGGTGTTCATTTTGGCATGTATTCCGCCCTAAAGCCTGGCAGGGCGTATATCTTTAGTCGTCGTGAACCAAATGGTATTCACCATTATTGGTCATCACCCGCACTCGTTGCTGGTGGTTTTATTTACCGGCCAAAATCTGGAGTGGATTGTTTAAATTATGGGTGCCGGGTCTACCCATTTGGAACTTCAATCCAGGTGCAGAAATCGCAGGGGGCGGAGCGTGGTGAAGAAATTATGAATCGGTGCGTCAACTGTTTTACGGAGAACTGTGCCACGATTGGGTTTGTGTGTCGCAACCACAATCATTACTTTCTCTGCGGTGAACCAGAGTGTGTTGCTACTAAAGCACGATTTGCCACGGGGCGGCCCCGCGAAGGCAGTACGGCTCGATTGCCGCGCATGTTTGTTTGCCCAGTATGTAGGCTTGAGCATACTGCTTTTTCCGACGCGATTTTACCGGAGGACTGAGTAGTTATATAAATAGTATTGTTTATATGGAGCCACATTTGTGACGTTACTAAATATAGCGAAATCGTAATTTTTTTATATATTCTTATTATATAACAATGTACACTCAAATAACTCACCCGAATACAGGTTTGCGGTACTCGACGGATTCTAAAATGGGAAAATCCATTATAATTAACTACATACAACAGCTGACTGGGGGCGATGTGGCCCCGCCGCCACCTACACTGGAGGGATTGCGTTTTAAATTTGCGGAAGCTATACGAAACGCTGCAGTTTCTCCCAGTGAAGTTAGTAATATAGTTGGTCGTGTTAATACATTACTCAAGGAGTGTCCTGACAAATCGGGTTCACCGTCGGTTTGCTGGGAATATGTCCTGGACCAAGGAATGGACTGCTCAGGCCTTCAGATTTTTTCTGATTGGGGTAAAGAAGTTGTTGATATTATTATGGCCGAGGACCCTTTAAATAATATTGCCTCTGGCCTGGGGAATCTTGAATTTGGTACAAAGCGTGGTATGTTAGCGATTAGAGAGGTCGTACATGATCTTGACGATTTCATCGCGGACAAGAGAAGTTTCCCGCAGGCAGGAGGAGCCATTCAAGCCATTTTAGTTCGGCCGGGGAGGGTCGGGAAAAAGTGCAGGTGTCTGCTAATCACAGCGGAACTATTTTCCGAGGCGGTTGTCCTTGCGACTTTGGGTGCCGCATGGGCAGCGAGCCATTTCATAGGAGGCGACGCCAGTGAGCAATCGCCACAAGACTCTTTAGCTTTAAAATTAACTGACGCTATTCACGAAGGGCCTGTTCCCCCAAAGAAGATAGTAGAAACCGTAAATAGTATTCGTGCATTACTTAAGGGGTTTAATGGAGAATCGGAATCACCGTCGGTTTTTTGGGAATACGCACTTGAACACGGGGTGTCAGTGGACGATCTGCAACTTTTTTCTGATTGGGGCAAAGAAATAATAAAGCTTATGATGGAAGATTCTTTAAATAATAAAACTGGTATTAAATTATTAGGTATAACCACCGGCCTTAAATTCGGTAATGCTAGTGGTATGAATGCGATTATAGAGCTTCTTCGAGATCTCGACGGCTTCGCCGGGCAGATAGCCAGCACCCCTAATTTCCCGCAAGACGGAGGGGGCATTGCTTCGAGTCTTTTGGAATCAGGTAATTTAGGACCACTCGTTGGCGGCGCAGACAGTGTAATAGGTGACTGGGTGGTCCTTATTTTAGTCGAATTTGTTGCGTATGCGACGGCGGCGGCGGGGTGGCTTCTCGACGATGCAGTTTTGGGGACGGTGTTGATGTAATGGTTGATAATTCGCATCTTGGACCATAAAATTTTTTATATATTGTTATAATATAACAATGTATACTTATATTACTCACCCAAATACCGGATTGCGGTACTCGACTGATTCTAAGATGGGGAAATCCATAATAATTAACTATATACAGCACTTAACGGGGGGCGAAGCGGTTCCGACACCACCGCCACAAGACGTTTTAAGTCTGAAATTCACGGAAGCTATTCAAGGACTTACCGTTCCACCGCTCAAGGTTGGTGATATAGTTCGTAGTGTTGATACACTACTTCATACGTGTCCTGATAAATGGAGACTACCGTCTGTTTGCTGGCAATACACCCTGGACCAAGGCAGGACGATTGACGATCTTCAGATTTTTTCTGATTGGGGCACAAAAGTTGTAGATATTATTATGTCTGTTCCGTTTAAGAATATACCCGATAAATTAGTGGAACGCATCGCACATCTTGAATTTGGTCCGGCCCGTGGTGTGTTCGCACTTAGGGAAGTCTTGCGTGATCTTAACGATTTTATCGCTGCCAAGAACAGTTCCCAGCAGGTAGGAGGCGTCGTCGCCGGGTTGGGGATTGCGGTGGGGGTACTCGGCGTAAAATTCGGTTGCGTTCTAGTCGTTACTGAAATATTTGCTGCTGCGGCTGGCACAGCCCTTTATGGGTCAACCCTTTTTATAGGTGGTGCAAGTGGCGACGGAAGCTCAGTTGAAATGGTTGAACCAGTCGAAGAACCAGTCGAAGAACCAGTCGAAGAACCATCTAAAGAACCAATTGAAGAACCAGTCGAAGAACCCGAAGAGTCACCCACCCAAATGCCAGACGAGGAACTTGTAGATGGGGGGAGTGAGTTGGTGGACAGTGTTATTGGGTCCTCATTCCCAATGTCCCCAAGAAACGCTGCATCTCCACGCACGCGTGGATCTGGAGGGCTTCGTGGGAAGGGATCCACGCGGCGGAATGGGTGGGCACCATCGTGCAACTCGTCGCCCGACAGACGCCGATCTGCCCAGGGGGCTGCTAAATGTGGTTCAGATGAAGTCGTTGGAAAGCAATGTTACTACGCCAAACTATGGCGCGACGCGGAGAAGCGATCTGACTGGGTGACTGGAGCAAAGGCAGCCGGTGGAGTCGGGGCGGTGTGCTGTCCTGGAACTGAAGGGGACGGTATAAATACTGTCAATGCTGGAAGATTAAATCCTAATTGCAAACCTGTGTGAATTAAATTAGTATAATAAGTAGTGAAAAATATACAATCTAATATTATTAATCCACAAATGGGTCAGGATTAATTACCTATATTAGTTATACATAATACAATATATTGACATATTGTAATGTGGCAGGGGGTTAAATTCTGAACCACGGTTTCATTTATGGATATAATCTATATAATGTACCCATAAATTTGATTGAAATATTTGTAAATATGTCACAATTATAAAAAGCATGAACCCTAACCGCACACACACCGCTAAATGGTTGTGGAAGCATGAGTTCTCGCGCGAGCTCATCAATGCCGTAGGACATTGGACGTATGAGGAACTTCTCGAAGTCATAACTCCCCATGGACGTGTATGTCATTTGGATCGAACTATAATCACCCATATTGAGCTACAGCGATTGTATTATCGACTGTGGCTAATCAGTAATGACCCCAGTGACTATTATGACCACCACGTAATTGAATCTCTAATTCATTCTTCGCACCCTACACACACTACACACACTACACAAACTCCACCCACTATAGACCCCCCAGGCAGTACAAATGCTGATATTGGAACTGCTGGAAACCCTATAGTGGTTCACGACCACTCCGACGAATTTGACTCTGGTTATAATATGACAGCGTTCGACACACCCCCCTTTACACCGTGGGTCAATACGCCGGTTAACTGGGGTACTCCAGATACTCCGGATACTCCAGATACTTCGGGTAATTCTACTCAGCTGGGTTGGGGACCCAACACTATGGCTCCAGAGGCAACAACGTTTAATTGGGGGGCGTCCGACATCCCCGCTCCTCCAGGACAGTTTGGGTGGAGCACCCCCTCTACTACAGACCCAGTAACGTCGCCGTTCAATTGGGGGGGTGTAGGTGCTTCTGGTGGAACACACCATTTCAACCAAGAGGGCACACCCACAATGTGGGGAACCCACGGTACGGACTTCAATGAGGAGCTAGAGAACCAAAGCTCGTCCACGTCTGAGAGCGACATGTCAACGACCGAGATCCTCACGTGCTTTTATAAGATGTATAACCCTGAAAAGGTCGTTGCGATCCCGGCTATTGTGAAGCAATTTACGGGGTGCGAGGAAAAGCTGTACAGCAGCCTGCATAAAAAGTACGGAGTGGATCCGCGCTTGGTTCACTATATGAAGAGTCCAAGCTCTGACACGTCTGAGAGTGAAACCTCTGATAGCTCCGCGTCTAATAGTGATACGGTGTCCAGTATGGTCGGTGAAGCTGCTGATATTAAAATTGAGGGTACCCACAAAGAAATTACGGATTTTTTGTGCAGTTATCTAGATTTGAAATGTCGACTCGACAACGACGACGAGGCCGACGTATTCTTTAAGAATCCTAATGGAGACGAACAGCTATTGTTTCATGTTTATGGGTCGGACATTGTAACCCCGATTAAAAGCAATTGTGCCGAAGCCGTTTGGATCCGTCATGTAATTTTGCATGAGGTACATGCTAAATGGGGATTTACTAAATACGGTCGTAGTAAATACCGACTTATGTATAATTGCGAAGGAAAAACCTTTAATTCCATTAACAAGATTGTAGATTTCCTATGCCCATAAAAAATTTGATTACGCTGGGTATAAAAAGTTATTTTATTATTCAACCTTAAACCTTCTACTACAACTATCAACTACCCTTTCACCATGAGTACCGAGGCAATTGACCGCAATGGTGCTTTGGAGTTTATCCACAGCACCAAACTCCCGTCCTACGCGGTTTGGGATAACGATAGTATTGAAGAGCTGTCGCGTGCGGCCAATTACGAATGGTGGGTTTCAACGCAAACGCAGTACCATAAAAGATCCTCTTCGTCCGCCGAGGCGCCGATTGCTGACTTAGTAAACACGGTCATACTTAAGTGGATCAGGTATTACGCCGAACCTGCCCGCGAACAAGATCCCGAACAAGAGCACTGCAGTAAGCGTCAACCATATTATCTGAATTGCGATATTTAATTATTTAGTATTATAAAAATAAAATTCTATATTTTTATTATATTATAAATCGCTCCACTATTTTTTTTTGTATACGGACATCCCAGTTTTGGTGACGACCCTTACGTACGTATTTGTTTTGTATGTAAAGGATTTGGCATTGTCCTTTTTTGCTTGAAGCATTTTTGAGAAATAGGCATTGAGCTTTTTTGCAGGCATTATACTATAAGTATATAAATTAATTTTTATGTATCACTAATTCTAAATAAATTTTTCCACAATTAAATTGTGTGTTAGGAAGTATTAATCTAGACATATTAAATGACCCTTTAAATTGCCACGATTTTAGCTTTATCCGTGACGTATTTAATACAAATTGGGCAAACCACTGTTATACGGGAGGCACACCGCTTACAGAATAGGTGTTTACAGTTTAAGACTACACCTTTGTTTATCCGGATATTGCACCTTTTACATACCTCGTCGACATTGTAATTGGAAAATACGGTGCTAAGTAGTTTTTTACAACGGGTTTTTAGTTTATAATTGAATGCCATTTTACTGTTAAAGCAGCTGTATTTATGTCTGTGCCAAACATCGCCGTGCTTGCATACGCACTTGCACTTTGCATTGGGTGTTTTATAATTAAAGTTTGAACAACTGCATAACCTACAACCCAACAGATTCGTATACATTTAATGTATATGACTATTATCTTAAACCTGATTAAATTTAATATATTGGATTAATAACAAAAACCCAATCCTCTTTAGTAAAATTTCCCCACACAAATGTGTAAAATAAATACCTTAATCGAATAAAGTTAGATTATCACGAAACGCAATAAGTTTATTCGCTCATACCCAGGTAACAATTAATATATTTATATACATATTAATATTATTTAAAATCGAGTTATACCTTTTTCTCCACCATGGTCCGAACTTTGTTTTATGGGGGGGCTTGGGATTGAGATACCACCGTTAAGTAGAGTCCATTGCCCGTGTAATAAATCCGCGGTAAACCTTTGGTGTACGCGCTCGGCTGCGATACACAGATCGCAATTGCATATTTGATTTTCCTTAGATTGGTTGGAATATATACCTTTGGCATCGCCTACAGCTTCCATATTGTATATTATATAGTAAGTTTATTTATTAGTGCGATTTATTTAATTAGTCAATTAAATATTTCAAACAACGCTACTGTTTAATGGGTTTTCTTACATCGTTTTAAATCGGTGTCTGGCAGTATTGGTCCAGGTTGTCTTTGCCATAGTATTCCAGTCTTTATTAACTTGGTTCGCTATTATACGGGAATTAACTTTACAGCGCAATTGGAAAAGATGACATTTGTTTCCATATTGGTAATTTTTAGGATAGTTATACGAGTATCTACAATCTTGTCTTGGGTCACCCGTTGCACGGAGAACCGTTCTACCTTCATCCGTATATGTATAATAATTTGGATTCGAGATGATTACGTCCATTTTATATATATATATATATATAGTAAAAAAAAATTTACTTAAAATTAAATAAATAAAAGTATAAAAAAATAAGAAGACGACGGGATTCGAACCCATTATATTAAAATATATAATATACACCCAAGGGTCTTATTGTGTAATGTGGGATTTGAACCCACGCATGTCGAAACATATCGGGACTTGAATCCGACCCCTTAGACCGCTCGGGCAATTACACGTATAGACTTTTAAAGACTTTCTAAAGGTCTGTTGCTTCTAAGGGGAATCGAACCCCTTCTTTTGATATAACGACCTACCAATGTGCTACCACTACACTATAGAAATTAAAGATTTTAAAGACGTCTTCAGGTCTGTTTCCCATACCGGGACTCGAACCCGGGACCCCCGCGTGAAAGGCGAGTATCCTAAACCACCTAGACCATATGGGATTGTGCTTAACAACTTTCTCAGTTACCGGAATCGAACCAGTGACCAACAGATATCAAATAAACCAACTACAGTCTGTCGCTCTGCCAACTGAGCTAAACTGAATGAAATATTGCTAATACGTTGAGACTTTTAAAGACGTTCTCCAGGTCTTGATACCCACTGCCAGGCTTGAACTGGCGACTTCCACCTTATAAGAGTGGCACTCTGACCAACTGAGTTAAGCGGGTTGG
>Ga0115008_10000642_pt1 | contig 26712 bp, 19 predicted proteins | sample FraStrMetagenome_FD_87164 | JGI IMG/M metagenome (GOLD analysis project Ga0115008, IMG submission 87164) | Marine eukaryotic phytoplankton communities from Arctic Ocean - Fram Strait ARC3M Metagenome | ecosystem: Environmental > Aquatic > Marine > Oceanic | place: Fram Strait | collected... | reverse complement strand
TGAATGGTATCCCCTGGTTCTGGGGGTCCGTTATTAATGGTGTTGAAAATTAGCTGGTTTTGTTGAGTGGGAATAATTTGAGGAGTAATTTTATTTCTTTTTCCATAGTTAATATCTATAATGTTGGCATCTGCAGATGTTATTAAACTATCCCCGTTTGCATCAATATGCTTTACATCTTGAAGGATTCCAGCCACCGTGTTGTTCCAGTTTGTTCCATGTTGACCAATCCAGTCAGATGATGGACTTATTCTCGGTGCACCTACTTCACCTATAGCAGACAAAAAGAGGATATCTTTTCCATCTACGATACCATCCTTATTGGTATCACCTGCCCACACACAATCTTCAGTTCCTACACATCCAGTCACACCATTGGGATTAGCTGAGATATTTACATTGATGTCAAAAGGAAAACAATTTCCTTTTAAACAGTATTCTAATTCGAAAGACTCAGTTCCAACAAATCCCGTGACAGGAATATAATTGACAGAATTGGAGTCTAATATTAAGGTACCGTACAAAGGCCCATTAATTAGTTGAAAAGAATATGGTGTGTACGGTGAGAACGGCGGTTTATACTCAAAATAAATAGGTGTATCATCATAAGTGTCTAAATCGAATACACTTGATCCTGGTAGGAAATCAGAAACTGTTACATAAACAGTTGAAGTTTCATAGATTCCAAGGGAATTTGCAACTTTATAAGTAAATTGGTCTACACCTTCAAAGTTTGAATTTGAAATATACTTGATTATTCCGCTTCCATTTATCCATGCCATTCCATTAGTTGGGGCTGAAGTAATTGTTAGCGTCCATTCTAGTAAGTTTCCATAGTCATTGGTCAAAACATCAATTTCGTGCCCTGAGTTAATTGAAATGTATACGTAATCATCATTAGAAAAATTATTTTGAGCAGGCAAGTCCATTACTTCAGCTATTACTGAGTAATTACTAGTTCCATTTGTATTGTTTAAACTAAATGAAAAATTATCTTGACCGCTAAAGCCAGTATTTGGTGTATACAAATAAGAAAAGTCTTCAAGAATCTCTATGGTGCCGTTGCTTGGAGATTGGCTGATTGTATATCCAGGGTAAGGTAATAGAACGGGAATCGCTTCTTCCATTCCGGTTAAAATTTCAGTAGTTTGAGATGATGGTAAGGCGTAATCATGCACCAAAACACTGATAATACCTTTTTCACAAGCAGAAAATTCATTACATCCGATATAACTCATATGGGTTATACCTTTAAATCCATTATTGGGAGTAAATTCGAATTCATTACCGTTTGAAATAATTACCGTCCCGTCATTGAAAATCGGAGAAACATCCAACAGGCTTAGAGTACCTATGGTTGAGCTATCGTTATCTAACGGGTATATTGTTACACTTGAATTGACAATAGAACTGGCAAAATCACGCTTGGTTAAAACTAAAGTTTCAGAGACTTGAATTGCATAGCCGACAAACGTATTTGTTACAGGCGGGTTAAATACCTGAAAATAGAAGGTATCTGGACCAATATAATTGGAATCAGGCAGATAGTGAATGTGTTCATCTCCTCCTACTATTTCTATCCATAAAGTACCGTGGTCAGGATTACCGAGAGAAGGTATGTTAGGAATTCCATTTGGAATGTCTTCTATAATATACTCCTGGTTCATTGGAATCTTTTTATTCTCATAGCTACTAGGCTGTGCGACCGCCACAATCGCTCCAGCAAGAAATACAAGGATTAAAAGAAATTTAATGTGTTGTAAAATTATGTTCATTGTTCTTTAAATTAAATCCAAAATCTAAGTGCTGAAGTTGGATATGCTAAATTTTATTTTCATGAATTTTAATTATTTTCAATATATGGTTTTATAAATATTAACTTCTTGGACAAAAATAAACAATTGTAACATATTTCCATGCATAATATATTAAGAAAAATATAAAATGTTATTGAAAATCAACTGTTTACAAATATTTAATGAAATATTTCATTAAATTTGTGAACTTTTTCACCAAAAAAAATGATTAAATTTTAATTAACTATTACTCGTTAAAAAAATTATATCATCTTGTTGTAAATAGTACTCAGTAAACGGAATTGTGGGGATTGGATGATTTGATAAAGAAATAATTACTTTTCTTTCTCTTAACGCTAAAAAAAACTCATTGAAATGTGAAATTTTCAGAAGAAAAGAAGGAGGAATATTTTAGTTACTAAAAGCTTCCATATCAAAATTTTCCTCAATATAACAAAAAAAGTGATAAATGCACAATAATAAATTAATTACTATCCTAAAACATTTTAATAAGTCAGATTTAAATCAATTCCATAAATATATTGTGTCACCCTATTTCAATAAAAGTAAGCAATTAATCAAATTTTATGAAATTATCTTAAAAGGTATTAATTCTCCTAAAATCTCTCTTTTGGAGAAGGAAAATGTCTGGAAAAAGTTATTTACTGAGCAAAAATATAATGATGTTCGATTTAGGAAACTAAATTCTGACTTGTTAAAAATGATAGAGGGATTTCTTTCACAACAAATATTTGATGAAAATAACCTTCAAAAGGTTGCTAATTTAATCGAGTCAGTAGGTATAAAAGGGATAGAGAAATTATATTCAAGTGCAATGAGAATTGCAACTAATGAAACTGAGAAATATCCCTATGAAGATGCTGATTTTCACTTAAAGCAATATCAAATTCAAAAGAATTATTACGAAATTATTCAACATGAGTTTAAACATTCCGAAAGACAAAACTTAGAAGAAATTGATAAAAATTTAGATAATTTTTATTTAGCTGAAAAATTAAGGTATATGTGTGCCGCCCTCAGTCAAAAGCAAAGGGGTGCTCACAAATATGATCTTTCATTTGAATCTGAGGTAATTAATTTAATTAAAGCTAAGAAATCAAACCTTACACCAGCAGAAGCAATTTATTATCAAATATATTTGACTTATGTAGAAGAAGAAAATGTTGATCATTACTACCAACTAAAGTCGATTTTGAAAAAGTATAGCTTAAAGTTTCATTCCATTGAAGGGAAAACACTTTATGATTCAACAATCAACTATTGCGTAAAAAAACTTAATAAAGGGAATAGTAATTTTCTTTTAGAAACTTTTGATATATATGAGGATTACCTAAAAAAGGGTTTAATATACATTGATGATGAATTAGACCCATTTCATTTTAAAAATATAGTTGTAATTGCTTTAAGAGTTGGAAAATACGATTGGACCGAAAATTTCATTCATACAAACAAACAAAGGCTTCCAAAAGCATCAAGAGAAAATGCTGTTACTTTTAATCTTGCCAGGTTACATTACTACAAGAAAGATTATGAAAAAGTAATCTCACTTTTACAGGAAGTAGAGTATGAGGATATTGTTTACAGTTTAAGTTCAAAATCATTACTTATTGCTACTTATTATGAAAATAATGAGATTGAAGCTTTGTATTCATTGTTAGAAAGTTTTAGAGTGTACCTAAACCGAAGAAAAGATATTCCTGACATTTGGAAACGTAATCATAGAAATTTAATCAAATTCACCAAAAAACTAATTCGAATTGTTCCAGGTGACAATAAGGCCATTGAAAAAATAAAGGAAGAAATTGAAAACACAGCAGATGGAATTGCAGATGTTAAATGGCTGAAAGAAAAAATATCAGAACTAGAAAAATAAACCCCAAAATTTAAAAAACCTATGGGTTTAAGATATTAGAGGGTAAAAGTCGGTTAATAGATATGTAAGTAAAAAATTCTTGTTCAATAAATGAAATGCTTTTCTCACATGTGACTCTTCCTCAACCATTAAAATTCTGGCTTTCCTTTTAAGTCTTGGATTAGTCTTTCTGAAAAATAGGATGATCTTTTTAGAATTCATTTCAAAAGTCTCATTTATGTTTGTAATTATTACAGCTCATTATAAATTATTAAAAAAATTATTTTTGATTTGGTCTTGCTTTGCGCCATCCTTGATTTAATTGATCAGATAATTTCTTAATTATTGAAGAATACTCTTCATTTACTGCTAAGTTATTTGTTTCGATTGGATCATTAACTGAATCATATAGTTCAGCAATTTTGAAAATTCCTCTTTCTCCTTTGTCAGGAGACCAATCGTACCATTCTATGTAGTGATAATTTCGAGTGTTAATTGAATAACCCATGTATCGTTTCCCATCAGCTGACACTTTTGGCCTTCGATGAAATTGGCTAAAAGCAGCATTTTTCCAATTTAATTTAGGATTTTTCAGTAAAGGAAGAAAACTGGTTCCTTGCATATAATTAGGAGTTGTAATATTTGCTAAATCACAAATTGATGGAAAAAGGTCGACCAATTCTGTAAAGGCAAAAGTCTGTTGTCCTTTGATCTCTTGATTAGGGTATCTGACAATCAAAGGAACTTTTAGGTCAATATTATAATTAGTCATTTTCCCCCAACTATTGTGGTCACCAAGTTTCCAACCATGGTCTCCCCAAAGAATAATTATAGTATTTTCATAAATTCCAATTTTTTTCATATGAGCAAATAGGTCTCCTAACAAAGCATCTACATAACTCACGCTAGCATAATAACCTTGTCTTAATGTAAGAACTGTATCCTCGTTCATACTATATGTTGATGTAGGGTGACCAATATGATGAAAGCCATCATAGTGCCTTAATTCATACATAGAATTCAAAGAATGGATTGGAGCATTAATTGGTAATGATGGGTTTTCAGGTAACGGAATTTTATTTTTATCATATAAGTCCCAATATTTTTTTGGAGCTGTAAATGGAAGGTGAGGTCGAAAAAAACCTAATCCCATGTAAAAAGGCTTATCCAGGTTTGCTATTCTTGATAGGGTTTTTTTGGTTAATTCATTTTGTGAACCATCATAATACATGGTGTCATGAACGTCGGCAGCTTCCCAAGCTGGTCCAGTATTCCAACCATCTGCATATCTTACTGGTCTTAATTTTAGTAATGAATCTCTTTTTAATGTTTGAGATTTATGAACGGCTTCACTTATGTAAAATGTTTCTCCATCTCTTTTTAACCAATCTGGTCTTAAATATCGCACAGGTCTAAGGTCTGGTTCATCCCATGAAATAGAATCAGGCATATAATTGTGGAAAATTTTCCCCAAATTTACGGTATGGTAACCGTTTGTTGAAAAATATTGAGGCATAGTCACAGCGGAAGGATTGATGTCTCTAAATTTATTCCCGAGATGCCAAACCCGCGTGGAGTCTGGTCTTAGTCCTGTCATTAGACTTGCTCTTGAAGGTGCACATACTGCAACTTGCGCAAATGTATTTCTAAATGTCATTCCTTCTGTTGCAAGTTGATTTATATTAGGAGTAATTGCTATTGAATCGTCATAAGGCCCTAAAGAAGGACGAAGGTCATCAATTGAAATAAATAAAACATTCGGCCTATTAACTTTTTTAGATGTATCCTGGCAACTTAAAATAGCTGTTAAAAAAAATAGAACTAGCCAATAATATTGGTATTTATTCTTCATGATAAAAACTAGTTTAGATGTAGTTTTAGATTTACTTTTTTTTAAAGATTTAATCTACAAAGAGTTTTTTTACGTTACAAAATTAAACAACTTAAATATAGGTCATTCTCAAGAATAACTTTGGTTTAAAACAGAGATCAAATCGCATAATTACTGTGGTAGTAACACAATAATTTTAACAATGAACTGATAATTATTGTGTGTTGATCTCAGAAAACCCCCTACTCTATATAAAAGATTCAATTTACCCTCTCCAATGTCATAAGTCTAAAGTCTATTGCTTGATTACCTTGAATATTCGAGGCCATTAAAGTCAATTCAATTGAACCTTCCGATAAATAAATAGGATTTAAAATTAATTGATTCCAATCTTTTACATAAGATTCTCCACGTTTTATTCTATCATACTCCATTCCTCGGAGTGTTGAGTTAAAAGCTGTTTTAACTTTTGTATTCGTCAATATCTTATTTTTATCCAGAAGATTAATAGTAACACCAATGTTCTCCTCCGAGCAAGTATAATAAATGACAGGTTGGTATTCCCCTGAAGCAAGTACTTCTCCATTCCAATAAATCTTATCTTGTTCATTTTTCCAATTCGTATAAAAAGAACAGTTCGGCCAACGATTGGAACGAATAATACCTCCCTCTGTCTTTGCATCACGAGCTGGAAGTTGTGTGATTTTAAAGTCAGGGTGTGTGATTGGAAAACTTCGATCATCTACTTTAGGCAATTCAGCTAAAACCTCCCTTTCCCACTTTGATTTTGCAGCGGTTAATCGTTGATGAATTTTTGGGAAAGAAGAAGCAACATCCTTTTCTTGGGCAAGGTCCTTTTCTATGTCGAAAAGCTGATTATTTTCATCCAATCGAAATTGTTGATTTCTTAAACTCAATTTATCATTCCAATAAGTGTATAGAATTCTATCCTCAGGGACATATTTTTCATCCAATAGTAAGTTCGCTAAATTGGTTCCATCAAATAATAATTTATTGGTAGGATTTATCTTTGTCAATGCTGCCAGTGTAGGATATAAATCTATGGCATGTGCAATTGTTTGAATTATTCGTCCACCTGATATTTTGTCTCCCCATTTGACCACAAAAGGAGAACGAACACCACCCTCATCGGTGCTCCCTTTTTGACCTTTCATGTTATTATTCCATCTACTCCCGTTAGGGCCATTATCAGAAAAATAAATAATAATTGTATTTTCACCTATACCAAGAGAATCCAATGCCTTCACTACCCTACCAACATTCCAATCAATATTTTCTGCCATTGCATACGCAGCTTTAGTTTTTTCAGTATCCTCCTTTTTACTGTATCTATGATTGGGTAAGTTTACATTCTTAAACTTATTGAACCATTTATCTGGAACTTGCATTGGACTATGTGGAGTATTCAAAGGAAGATAGGCAAAGAAAGGTTTATCAGCATATTTAATCATAAAATCAATGGTATTCTCTGTAAGAACATCTGTTAAATAACCTTTAGTCTGAATTATTTCACCATTATTTTCCAGTATTGCATCCATATAGCTTCCCCAATGACCTGAACAGTATCCATAAAAATCATCAAATCCTCTAGCGTTTGGATGATAAGGAGGCTGCATTCCATTGTGCCATTTTCCAAATGCTCCTGTTTTATATCCCGCCGCTTGGAATGCTTCAGCGATAGTGTTTTCCTCTAAGTCCAACCTTTCACCACCTTCAGATGTGCTGTAAACTCCGCCTCTGACATGATACCTGCCTGTAAGTACTTCAGCCCTCGTTGGAGAGCAAACAGAGTTTACGTAGAAATTATTGAGTACCACCCCTTGAGAAGCTAGCTTGTCAATATTAAAGGTATTAACAATTGGATTTCCATTGAAGCTTAAATCTCCCCATCCTTGGTCATCAGCAATTATGATAACAATATTAGGTTTTTTAATTATCAAGGTCTCTTTATCTTTACAGCTTGAAATAAAAAACAAAAGGAAAAATAAAATAAAAGTTGTTTTTTTGTTCATAATTTTTTCTTGAGCAAGTAAGTCTTTCTGTGTACAATTATGTCCTAGTGATTTGGTCAATTATTAAGAGTGACTAGCTGATCTTACTACAATTAACACTGAGAAAGTAATACTATTTTATCCTGTTTTATCAAGGAAATTTATTTTGTTTGAATTGAAATCTTATTCTATTTTAAATTTTATTCACCTATCCAAATGGGGGATCTTTTTTCTCTAAATGCTTTTAAACCCTCTTTTCCATCTTTAGACTGCATGGTTTCTATTAATATTTTGTAAAGATATTTGTGAACTTCTCCTTTAGGTTGTATGTAGTCATAAGCGACCAAACCATTTCGAATAGCAGTTGGACTATTGCCTTTTAATTCTTTAATAATATTATGAATTGTTTTATCCATCTCTTTGGCCTTCACCACTTGTGTTACCAAACCATATTTTTCCGCTTCTTCGACGGGTAAAGTATATCCTCGAATACACCAGTCAACTACCTTTCGAGCAGGCATTACTTGCATCAAAGAAGCCATAACTTGAAAAGGATAAAGTCCTCGTTTCACCTCTGGTAAACCAAACTTTATATTATCTTGAGCAATAGCAATTGTCGCACCTGACAAAAAGAAAAACCCTCCTGCATATACATCTCCAGTTATTTTTGCAATGGTAGGTTTATGAACTTTATTGAATAACTCTCCAATAAGAATTTCCCCTTTTGGTTGTGGAATAGTAGAATCATTTGGCTCAACAAGACCTACGAATGCTTTTAAGTCTGCGCCTGCACAAAAGACATTTCCTTTTGCACCAATAACTATCATCCAAATATCTTTATTGGAATGCGCATATTGAAAAGCGTAGGTGATTTCATTAACCATTTGAGGATGAAGAGCATTTCTTTTTTTTTCTCTATTTAAAGTAATAGTTAGTACATGATCGACTTCTTCAACCAATAGAAATGCAAAAGTTTGGTCATAAAAATCTGTTGTATTTGTTTCTTTATAAAATTCCATATTTTTTGTCCATTTTAAAATTCTAAGGTTAATAGATAGTAATCAAATTAAAATCCTACATATTTTTCGAGATCAGAATTGAAAGATTTACCCATTTTTTTGAGGTAATCATCTCCGAAGAATTTTCTGAAAGATTTGATTCCTTTTTCTGTTAAATGGGGAAGTAACATACTCCATATTTTCATCTCTCCCTCTACATTAGACTTTTCTGGTTTCTCTCCATGAAATATTTGTTGGTGCAACCAGTAAAATGAAACCATCCAAGTACTAAAAGCTAAATTGTGATAAATCCCTTCAAAAGGTTCAGAGTTCATATTACCAGAAGATATAGCGAAGGCAATTGTCGCCTCCATTTCTTTGACATTTTGCTTCGTCATTTCTCGAAACTGTTTTTTTACTGCAGGGTGATTAAGTACTTGGTAGTCCAAAAAAATAAAAGAGTATTTTCTTTGAAATTGATAAAATAATTGTACCTCGTTATGCATATTTTCAAAGGAAGGCAAAAGTCTTCTTTTATTTTTTTCAACATCTAATGTTGACCAAAACTCATCAGATATAGCTTTTAAAAGTACGTCCTTATCTTTAAAATGATAGGTCAAATTCCCTCTTGTCATATTTAATTCACCGGCTATTTCGAATAAAGTAATAGAAGCAAAACCACTCTTGTTAAATAGTTCTACTGCTTTGTTGATGATCTTTTGCCTCGTTGTTATTTTCATATTAATAAATATACTTTACAGCGGTTTCTAATATCTATTCCATTCTTAATAATAAAAATCCTGCCTCTATATTCTGTTCCTCTATCACAAATATCTCCATTACAGTTCCATTTTTTTCTGCCGTAATTATATTCTCCATTTTCATAGAAGAGATAATCAAAAGGGCATCACCTTGCTTAACAACTTGACCAACCTCTACTAAAATTTTGACAATTTGAGATGGCATTGGTGCATTGTATCCACCTTCCAGGTTACCTACTTTTTTAGCGGGAAAACGTTCTTTTTTTAATAGTGATATATTTCCAGTTTGAGGCGAATGAATATAAAAATGGTTTCTATTTTGAGCTACTGAAACTTGGTATTGAATACCATCTACTCTAAATGAAACATGACTGAGTTCTACTTTAATCAAAGAAATAGTTCTTTTATTTTCACCTATTTGAAATTCAAACTGCTTATTTCCTTTGGAGGTGTATTGGGCTTTCAATTCTTCCTTATTATAGATAAAGGTAACTTGTTGTTGTGAGTAAGGATTACTTCGCCACCCTGAGGGAAGTCCTTTTAGGAGTGTACGTTTCTGTTCTTTGGAAAACCATAATAATAATGTACTTGCAATCGCAGCCAGTTCTTTTTGAAAAGTATTTTTTGTATTAAAGGCATCGGCGTTAAAATAATTTTTAATATAATTTGTATTGTAATCACCTTGTTGGATAGCAGAGTGTTCAATTAGATGTAGAAGGAAATCTTGATTAGTTTTTATACCTAGACATTTTAAATGCCTTAACGTATAAGTCATTTTTCGATGCGCTGAACTTCTATCGTTATCCCAAATCATAACTTTAGCAATCATCGGGTCATAGTGAATTGAAATTTCAGAATTATTTTTGATTGCCGTTTCTATTCTTAAACCTTCTACTTTTGGAACGTCCCATAAATGAACAAGTCCTGTTGCTGGTAGAAAATCATTGCTTGGATCCTCAGCATACAATCGCATTTCGATAGCATAACCATTTCCAATAACCTCCTCCTGAGTCAATGGTAAAGGTTTGCCTTCCGCAACTTCTATTTGCAATTTCACCAAATCCAATCCAGTCACTTCCTCTGTTACGGTATGCTCGACTTGCAGTCGAGTATTTACCTCTAAAAAGTAAAAATCCTTAGTTGTATCATCGTAGATAAATTCTACGGTACCAGCATTATCGTAGTTCAGTGCTTTAGCAGCTTTTACTGCTGCATTCCCCATGATAGCCCTTAATTCCTCCCTCAAAACTGGCGATGGACTTTCTTCCATGATTTTTTGATACCGTCTTTGAATGGTACACTCTCTTTCTAACACATGGATTACATTTCCATGTTTGTCACCAAAAATTTGAAATTCAATGTGTCTTCCTTTGGCAATATATTTCTCGATAATTAATTCATCATCTCCAAAAGAAGACTTTCCTTCTCGTTTGGCAGCCGAAATATTAGTTTCTAAATCATCCACTTTTTCCACTATACGCATTCCCTTTCCACCCCCACCTGCAGCTGCTTTTAGAAGTATTGGTAAACCAATTTTTATTGCTTCTTTTACCAAACGCTCCATACTTTGATCGTCTCCTTGATAACCTGATATCACTGGCACGTCATGATCTTGCATCATTTTCTTTGCTCTTGACTTAGAGCCCATTGTTTGAATTGCTGTCGAATTTGGACCAATAAATATAATACCTTCTATTTCACACCGTTCTGCAAAATCACTATTTTCAGACAAAAATCCATATCCCGGATGAATGGCATCTGCGCCTTGTTCTTTTGCAAATTTGATTATTTTATCTTGATTTAGGTAAGAAGCTGACGGGCTACTTTCTCCAATGTGAATCGCAATATCCGCTGCTTTCACAAATAAGGCTTCACTATCTGCATCTGAGAAAATAGCGATACTTTTGATTCCCATCTTACGACATGTTCGAATAATGCGGGAAGCGATTTCACCACGATTCGCAATTAATAAAGAGTTGATGTTTTTCATTAAAATAATTTAATAAGTGCTAGGTATTGAATAATCATTCTGTAACACTTATAAATATTGTTACAGATTTCTTTTTATAACAAAATATACACGTTTTTCTCTAGTGTCTCCAAACACCATATGCATCCGTGCCTTTTATTTTTTGATTATAAACAATTGCTAAAGTAAAAGCTATATAATTCCTCGTTTCTCTAGGGTCTATTACTCCGTCATCCCAAATTTCTGAAGTGGAAAACCAAGCGGAAGATTTTGATTCTGCATCTGCCATTAACATAGCTTTGAGCATAGCAGCTTGCTCCTCATCAAATTCTACACCTTTTGCTTTGGCAGAAGCTCGTTGAACAATTTCCATAACACCTGCTAATTGTTCCCCACCCATTACACCAAGTTTAGCATTAGGATAGGTGAATAAAAAACGAGGTTTATAAGAGCGACCATTCATTCCATAATTTCCTGCTCCGTATGAGTTACCTACCATTAAAGTTAAATGTGGTACTTCGCTATTAGAAACTGCATTAATTAATTTTGCACCATTTTTAATGATACCACCTTCTTCGTAGGCCTTTCCTACCATGTAGCCAGTCGTATTATGAATGAAAAGAATTGGAATATCATTTTTATTGCAAAGCTGAATAAACTGGGCTCCTTTATTAGCTGATTCTGAGAAAATCACTCCATTATTTCCAAGGATTCCAACTGGGTATCCATGGATATGTGTGAATCCTGTAACCAAAGTATTGCCATATTCAGGTTTGAATTCTGAAAAATCTGAACCATCTACAATTCGCATAATTAACTCTCGAATATCAAAAGGTAATTTTGTATTTGCAGAAACGATGGAAAGAATTTCCTCTGCAGGATAAAGAGGCTCAGTGATTTTGCCTTTAGGTATTAAATGAGGTTCTTCTACTTTGATATATCGAATAATATCTCTAGCAATATTGATAGCATCCAATTCGTCCTCTGCTAAATAATCACTTACACCTGAAACTCGACTATGCATTGCTGCACCTCCTAATTCCTCGGCAGATGAAACTTCATTTGTTGCCATTTTTACTAAAGGTGGCCCTGCTAAGAATACCTTTGCCGATTTTTTTTGAAAAATTGAAAAGTCAGACATTCCTGGCACGTAGGCACCACCTGCTGTTGCATTTCCAAAGACTATTGAGATGGTTGTAATACCCATCTTTGATCGATTAGTTATATCTCGGAAACCTTTTCCACCGATATTGAAACATCTTGCTTGATCAGGAAGGTTGGCTCCACCACTTTCTACTAAATTAATACATGGTAATTTATTTTCAAGGGTAATGTCCCCTACACGCAATGACTTAGCCATAGTAGAATAATCAACAGAGCCACCTTTGCGGGTTCCAACATTGGAATTAATGACACATAATTTTCCTTGTACCAATCCGATTCCTGAAACTGAAGTACCTCCGGGTCCAAATCCTTTTGCCTGCATTCCTGCCAATGGCATTAGTTCCAAAAATGGGCTATCTTCATCTAATAACAATTCAATCCTTTCTCTCGCAAGGAACTTTTTTCTTTTCCTCGCCCGAGCTATTTGATGGTCCCTTCCCTGAAAAAGTCCTGCTTCTTGATGTTTGAGTAATTGCTCAATCAAGGAAAGCATTTCTTCTTTATTTTTCTTTGACTTTTCATTATGGATATTGATTTTAGATTTTAGTATTGCCATTTTTTATTTACTTTTTAAAAATATTACAACCAAGATATAAAAAAAATAACAAATTAGTCATTGGCGACTAATTTGTTATAAGCAATTAACTTTAGAATATACTTTGGTAAACTTAGGATCTAATTGAAGAAATGAAAAGATTTATTAGGACTAATAAACATGAAAGTTCAGTTAATGAAAGAATTAACTATCGGATATAGCAAAAAAAAAATAAAAATGACCTTTGGGGTTTGAATACTAGTATAAATCAAGATGAATTGATAATGGAGTGAGAAGTTAATCAGATTACCGTTGATCTTTAAACCTCAAGAATCAAAAATATAGTTTATTCTTAGGCTTAAACAAAACAAACATTGTACATACAATCGTAGGGACTTAAGCTATTTAAAGGCAGCTGAATATTTTAAGACCTAAAACTGAATTAGGATTGTAAAATTTATTCAAAAGCTATGAAATCCATTTCAAGCTCAAACTCTCCTGCCTTTTTATCATACAAAATTACACCGTAACGAATAATTTCTGATAGTTTAGATTCTGTGAGATACCCCCCTGAAGGCTCACCCATTCTATGGGTTTTAAAGTTTGTGAAAGGGACTTCAATGGTCTGCCATTCATTCGGATTTGGTGTAAAATAATATTTATAATTTGGCCTCCAAAAAGCCCGATCCGTCTCAAAAAGGATAGCAAATTTCCTGGCAGTTCCTTTAAATCGGAACTTAAAGATTTCGTGATTCCCTAAATCATACCGCTTCATAGGTGCTCGTAAGGAGGCAAAACCACCATTATTTTCCAAAGAAACTTCGCCTTTAAATAAGATACTATTATCTAACAAGTATGCATCCCCTTTTGATAAACCTCCCATAACTCCGTCATTAATGATTTGCCAATTTTGACCATCTTTATGTTTTCCGAAATCAACTTTCTTTGGGGATATTCCAACAAAAAGGGCTGAAAAAAGTAGTATTGCCGTCCATTTCATCTTTGAAATTTTATGTCTAAAATAATATTATTTAACTATCAAACACTAAACATCCAAAGAAGGATAAAGTTTTAAAAAGCTTTCCCTATAAAAACAACTTTGTGTTTATAAAGAAAAATTATCTATGCGGTTATGATTAAAGGATTAAATCAAACTGTTATAGTCTAAATATATAGTTGATATATTTTCAGTCCTATTTTTGTAATGTATTTTGCATAATTTTTTATTAAAACTTAGAATTGTATGTTTGTCCTTCTTAAATTAGAGAAAATATATTTTAAACAAACAATTGCCTTTTATTTATTATTTGTAATGATGTAAGTTTTAGACCATAGCAAAATGAAAAATACAAAACTTTTAGTCCTATTCCTTTTATCAATTTCAATATCTAGCTATTCCCAACCACCTAATGATGAATGTGCATCTTTAATAGATTTTGGAGAGGGGCCAATCTGCCCAATCATAGATACCTTTAATAACGTCAACGCTTCAGGAAGTTTAATTTTCTCAGATATGTCTCTTAACATTCCTGCCTGTTTCAATGGAAGTACACCGAATTCAGATGTATGGTTTTCATTTACTGTTCCAGCCGATGGAAGTGTAGTTGATTTCCAGATTGATCTCTCAGGTGTAGATGGCCCCAATGGATCAATTACACAACCTCAAATGGCAGTTTATCGAGGTGATTGCATGTTAGATGGTTTAGACGAATTGCTTTGTGTAACCTCTCTTGCTGGAGAGGTAAATCTAACTCTGGATTTACCTGGCCTTACTCCAGGAATTACTTATTATTTAAGAATTGAGGACTGGTCAGCAACAGCGGCTCCAAATTGGGGAGATTTTGAATTATGTATCAAAGAACCTGATCAGGTATTTAACATGGGAACCGACCTAGGATCAGCCTCCTGTAGTGGGACATTATTTGATTCAGGAGGTCTGATAGATCCATATCAAAATAATGAAAACAATACATTTACAATTTGCCCAAGTGATCCAACAGGTTGTATAACAATAGATATAGTAAGTACTACTATTGAAAATAATTACGATAATTTAAATTTTTATGAAGGGACAGGAACTTTAGGAAACCCAGTTTGGAATTTTACAGGTAGTGGAGGAGCAACATCTTTGGATATGGGAAGTGATTGTATAACAATAGAATTTACTTCTGATGGAAGTGTTACTCAGGATGGATTTGAATTAAATTGGTCTTGCTCAAATATCCCATGTGAAACTGACCTTTTTCCTTGTCAAGAAACAGAAAATATTGGAAATCTTCCCTTTTCTCAAACGGGAAACACAACATGTGGATCAGGAGATGATTTGGATAATGGACCTTGTATTTCAGGTGCACCCATTTTGGCTGGAGAAGATTTCGTGTTTACCTATACCCCATTTAACAATGGCTGTATAGATATCATATTATCAGCAGTGAATCTAAGCACAGGACTTTCAGTTTACGATGGCTGTCCAGAAAGTGCAACAACTTGTTTGGCTCAATCTCTTAATATACAAGGTGACACTGTTTCAATTTTAAATCTAAATTTAACAGCCTTCGAACAAATCTTTATTGTAGTCAGTAATGGCACATGTACCAATTTCAGCATAGATATACAAGACGTGGAGTGTCCACCTTTACAAAATACTTTGGCATTTTGTGAAGAAGCATATTTACTAAATCGATGTGAAGATATTCCAACTAATTTTACAGTAACTCAAGAGACTTCTCCGATAGCAGCGTATTTTCAACCAATGGTAAATGATGGTTGTTGGTCTGATGAAGGAGCAGCTCACTATACATGGTTTATTTTTCAGGCACAACAAAATGGAGATTTTAGTTTCTTAGCACAGAATGGAAATACTTTAGAGAATTCAAATATCGATATTCAAGTTTGGGGCCCAATTGATCCAGATGGAGATGTTTGTACTTTTATTTCAAATAACCAACCGGTTAGAAGCACTGGAGCAAACTCAAATCCAACTTCTGGTGGGTTAGATATAACTGGACTGACCAATACTCATCCTGTTAATGGAAGTACAATTTTTGATGAGTGCGAATCTTTGACAGGAGACGGATTTATAACTGCTTTACCTGTGAATATCAATATGGTATATGTCGTTTTAGTAAATGATAAAAGTGGAAATATTGTTACTGGTGGAATTGATTACGATTTTAGTTTTTCCTCACCTGGTATTTTAGATGGACTCTTGGAAGGATCTTTCTATAACGTACCAGAGTATATATTGTCAGGAGACGCCTTTTACAATTCCAACCTAGCATCAGATTGCATTCAAATGACAGGAGATATAAATACTCAACTCTCTTGTGTTTGGTTACCAGAACAAGTTGATTTTTCTGTTGCCTTTACTAATACCATTATCATGAATTTCGGTTCCAATAATGGAGGAGCAGATGGAATGACTTTAGTTTATCAAACAAGTCCGGAAGGATCTACTGCATGTGGAATCTCAGGAGGACAAATAGGAGCTGGAGGAATTACCAATTCCTTAATTATTGAATTTGATACTTGGCAAAATGCTGATTTGGGGGATCCTGTCCAGGATCACATTGCTGTCAATATTAATGGTGATATGTCAACCACTATTGCTGGTCCCCAAATACTTCCAAATATTGAGGATGGCGTAGATCATGAGGTTACGTTTGCTTGGGAAGCTTCTATAAATACTTATCAAATATTTTTTGATGGAGTGCTTCAGATTACAGGAACTATGGATGTTGTCACCGATCTATTTGATGGTTCCTCTATGGCTTTTTGCGGATTTACAGGATCAACAGGAGGAGCATCTAACTTACAATATGTATGCACTGGTGATAATGTTTTCCCAACGATTAGCAGAGACACCATTAGTTTAAGTTTATGTGAAGGAGAATCATTATTAGTAGGAGGTGGAACACAAACAACAGATGGATTTTACACTGATGCGTTTACTAGTATAGAGGGTTGTGATAGCTTGGTGATTACCAGTTTATCTTTTACTCCTCCATCCTCTATGTCATTTGCTTTTACGCTTTGTGAAGGTCAATCCTTTGTGGTCGGTGGGGTTAGTTATTCTACTAGCGGAACTTACAGTGACACTCTAATCTCTGTTTCTAATTGTGATAGCATTATAAATACAGAGTTAACTTTTCTTCCTAATATTTCAGAAAATCAATCAGTTACTTTGTGTGAAGGAGAATCTATTTTTGTAGGTGGTGCGGAACAAACAACTGCTGGAACATATATGGATACTTATATGGCCATGAATGGTTGCGATAGTACAGTAATCGTTGAATTGTTTTTTATCAATACTGAAATTATGATTGCTGATCCAGAGTTTCTCTCTTGCGAAGTTAATTGTATTACTCTTGATGCAACAGGCTCTTCTACAGGTGCGAATATAACATATCAATGGTCTAACAACGGAAATATTATTGGTGGACAAAACACTTTAACTCCCTCGGTATGTGAGCCCGGAATTTATGAATTAACTGTTATTCAAAATACAATTGATGTAACTTGTACTTCTTCAATTGAAATAACTGTAGATGAGGATTTAACCATAGCTTGTGGTTATGAGATCCCTAATGCATTCACTCCTGATGGAGATGGGTTGAATGATGTTTTTGAACTTGTAACTCAGGGAAATGGCTATGAAATTATCTCATTAAAAATATTTAATAGGTGGGGGCAAAAGGTTCATTCAGGAAGTGGCACAAGTCATGCATGGGATGGATACATTGATGATAAATCAGCCCCCTCTGATGTGTATGCTTACCTGTTTTTCCTTAGAGATGCTGCTGGCGAAGAAATCGTTGAATCTGGAGATTTAACATTGATTAGGTAAGAAGAGGTTTTAAATTTTAGAAAAAATAAAAAGGTTCGTTTTATTGAATAAAAAAATGTTTTTCTTTAGAAGCCCAATCTCTCTAAAATGATTGGGCTTCTAAATTAATCGAGTGGATTTTATTTAAATCAAAATTCAATTGACCTTGAAAGTAATTACATAAAACCCAGACATAGTTTCGCTTAATATATTTCAGGAAGAATCCTATCCTTAAAAAGACACAAATCAATGCTGACCATGTAAACTATTAGGGATTTAAAAAAATTAATCAACACAACAACTTACTTTTTCGCAAGTACAATATTTTCGATTATACAAATGAAAAAAGACCAAGCTAAAAGCTGGTATATAAACTACTGTGTGAGGAATATCAAAATAATAAAATCGTTCATGCAACATCAACAACGTAAGAACTCCCCAGCTCAAATATAAGGCGAAAGGCATCCATTTAAGTGAAGTGGTTTTAGCAGAGTAATATATCGCTACTAAAGAAATTACTAAGAAGAAATAGTCAATTAAACTCCACCACCATGGTCCAGCATCACAACAACTCGTAGTGCATGCTTGCACCACAAAAATTAATGGAGTTATTAAGCAATGTACCATACATAAACTACTTGCTATTAAGCCAAAAAGGTCTGACTTATTATTGACTGTGTTAACTAATTGTGAATTGTGCATTTGAGAATAATCTTAAAATTAGTTTGATATTAATTTGGCAAAACATTGGCTTAGCATTTTTTCTAATGGCTCTTTTTGAATATTTTTTCCAATAAATACAATTTTGCTTTCTTTGTTTTCGTCAGCCCTCCAAGTTCTTTTTTCTTCAATCACAAATCGTTTTCCCACCGCTTGTAAAAGGAATTGTTCGTCTTTACCTTCTAACCAAATTAGTCCTTTCATCCTATACAAATTCTTAGCTTGGAATGTTAAGTAAACTAATAATCGATGTTGCAAAGTCATTTGATCAAATGGATGTTTAAAAAACAAGGTGAAAGAATCGACTTCGTCAGTATGATCATGTGGATAATGTGAATGAGGTTTCTGTATCGGAAAGTTATTATTATCATGACTACTACCCTTATGATTTTCAAAAAAAGTATCATCCAGTTGAGAATTATGCGCTTCGATTTCTACTATGGGGAAATCATGATAATTTCCAAATACAATTTTTGCTAGAGGATTTAATTTTTTCAAACGTTTGGATAATTTGTTCAAATAATCCTCTGCTACCAAATCTGTTTTATTAATTAATAAGACATCGCTAAAAGTAATTTGGCTAATAGCTTCCTTTGTATCATGCAGTTGGTCTTCAATAAGTTCTGCATCAATTAAGCAAATAATTCTAGTGAGTGGAAATTGATTTTTGATAGCTGGAAAAGAAATAAACGGATCTGCTAATCCCCTTGGATCAGCGACTCCTGTAGCTTCAATCAGAATTTCGTCGTATTCAGCTTTCCGGCTAAAAAGTTTATTTAAAATATCATATAAATTATCATTCAAGGAGCAACAAAGACAACCGTTGTTTAGTTCGATAATATCGTCTTCTGCTCGAAGAATTAATTCACTATCAATACTTTGTTTTCCGTATTCATTTTCAATAATAGCATAGCGGGTATTGGGTTTACTTTTAAGTAAATGATTTAAATAGGTCGTTTTACCTGCACCTAAAAACCCTGTTAAAATAGTTGAAGGTTTGGTATCCATTTAGAAAATTATATATCGTTTATTAAAAAAATATTTATCCTACCTACGGATTTACATTTAATTCATCCTTTAGAGGTTATTCAGTTAAAGTATAAACTTTTTGTACTGGCCATTCATCAGAAAACCCGTTCTTCCATTGCTCTGTTTTAAGTTCTTCATCAGTCAACAAACATGTGTCAAGGGTTTTTCTTATAGCGGTCTCATCCATGTTTTGACCAATAAAAACAATTTCATTTTTTCTATCACCAAAAGTTTCGGACCAATCGGATTCAATCATTTGTTGATTTTCTAGAAAAGCAATATAATTTATTCGTCTTTCCCAAGGCATACTATCCCACCAAACGCCTGCACTATCGGTTCTCATGGAACCACCTGCTTGCCCCCAAATCATTGCTTGCTCAGGCCGAGAGGCAATCCAAAACATACCTTTGCTCCGAATAATGGTATAAGGAAAATCATGTTGAATATAAGTCCATAAACGAATTGGATCAAAAGGTTTTCTACTGCGGTAAATAAAGGAACTAATACCATATTCATCAGTTTCTGGCGTGTGTTCTTCCTTGTTCAATTCTTCTATCCAGCCTGCGCTTTGTTCTGCTTGCTCAAAATCAAATAGTCCTGTATTAATAATTTCTCTTGGTTTGACCTTACCAAAAACAGACTTAATAATTTTAGCAGAGGGGTTTAGCTTTTGGATAGCGGCTTTGAGAAAGTCAACAGTCTCTTTGGTCACCAAATCCGTTTTATTCAAAATAATTACATCGGCAAATTCAACTTGATCTGTCAAAAGATTTACAATTGTTCTGACATCACCATCTATATCTGTCAATTTTCTATCTACCAACATTTCTGGGCTTCCAAAATCTTCAAAAAAATTAAACGCGTCCACCATCGTGACCATCGTATCTACATAGCTCCATTTAGAAAGGTCAACCCCATTTTCTTCATCAACAAAACTAAAAGTTTGGGCTACAGGGATGGGTTCGCTAATCCCTGTACTTTCAATTAACAAATAATCAAATCGATTTTCTTTTGCTAGTTTTTCAACTTCGATCATAAGGTCTTCTCGAAGGGTGCAGCAAATACAACCATTGCTCATTTCTACAAGTTTTTCCTCAGTTCTCGATAACACATTTTCACTCTTCACGAGGTTGGCATCTACATTAACTTCACTCATGTCATTAACGATAACTGCTACTTTTAAACCCTCCTTGTTGTGTAAAATATGATTAAGTAGAGTCGTTTTTCCGGCTCCTAAGAAACCGCTCAACACAGTAACAGGTAATTTTTTTATTGGAGTCATTTTAAATTGTTTTATTAATGTTTTTTTTAATGTAAATTATTCTTTTTGAGGAGCTAAATACTGATTTAATTTAAAGTAAACTCTTCGTGGTAAATTTTATAAGAAAAAATATCATCAAACTTGAGTTCCTTTTTCCTGTATATTTTACCACTTAAATTAAAATCACCAACCATTAATTCACTTAACCCCTTTTTTAATTCTTCAATTTTTTTATTCAAGAACGAGGACAGAATTAGAAAATGAGGGTTTTGAATTTGCCATAAAATTTCTAAATATTCTTTTTCTAGCAACACCTGGCTATAGAATTTTTTCAAGCCCGTGACATTTGAAAATCTTTGTTCATTCAGGGCATCTAAAACGATTCGATTATCATCAGCTAAAATGAAAGAAATTTCTCTAATCCCTTTGTCGCAAATTAATTGTTTAGCTTGGTTCAATTCACACTCGTTAAAATTAACAGAGTTACCAAGAGAACTGTAGAAAAAGTTCTCTTGGTGAAATGTACTTTGAATAGTAGATTCAATGCAATCCGTAGGACAAATAAAATATAAACATTTCTTCATTAAACTACAGGGGTTGGATTGTAAGGAAAAGAAGAATGATGTAAATCAATTTTCAATTCATTATTAATTAATTGGTAACCGAAAGTGTATTCTACTTTCACTTCAACACCATCCACAGTAGTAAAAAAATAATTTCCCATAGCAATTGCACGGCTTTCTTCTAGAATAATACCTGCGTTTTCGAATCTTACATTTGTCCATGGAGCTATAGCGAAACCATTATCCTCATGGCATGCTCGGTCATCACCTGCAATAAAGTAGGATTGTGCCTCCGCTTTAGTTGGTCTAAATTGTTCTACTGCGCATTTCGTTGGTTTAAATAAAACTGGCGCAGTTTCAAACGCATAATGTGAATCAAGAAAATCCTTTGCAAAATTTTCACACTCTGACCGACTTTCTTTGAGTGAACCGATTTTCACTACTCCTGCACCCCAACTGTTTTGTGCATCTAAAACTTTTTCTTTTGTAATCATTGTTATAATTTTTATAGTTTCAAAAATTAGTTTATTATAGAGAGAGGCTTATTGTTCTATTTAAGTATTCTGTGCCGAATAAATTATTTAACTACTTCAAAAAATTTATCATTATTTATATTTTATTATCGATCTGATTACTAACCCTCAATAATTGAGGGATGAGTAACAAAACTAAGAGATGTTATCATTTCCAAAAGTTTACAGATTCATTAGTATCAATGCGTAATAAAAGTCGCTTTTTTCCAGTTTCCTCAATTGTTGGACTCCGGTGTATGATAGCTTTAGACTCTGGGTACAATGCTCCTTTTAAAATTACTATATCACCAGTATCTACCTGTTGAATTAAATTTTGATCTAACACAACATCTTTATCATCTCCTCCAGTGCGATAAGCTTTATTATTGACAGCTTCTTCTGGCAACCATAATGTTCCAGGGCCAGCATAAGTACAGAGCATTCTTAAATTATTGATGTCTGTATGAAATTTGCGACACATATTAGTATTAATCGTCGCTAATAAAAACCGAAAAGAAGATGAGTTGGAAACTTTTTTGAATAAACTTAAGAGGTTTAAAGTATCATCCAATAAGACTCTATGTTCAGGAAAATTCTTAGTGAAATAAATATCGAGAGCAGCAATAATTTCCTCTTTTTTGCCACTCGCTCTAAATTCAATAGATTGTTCTGTAACACGATCAAGTGCAGTTTTCAATGATTGTATTTGCCGATGATAAATTGCAATGTTTTTAGTTTTTATATGGATATCTTGTAAGCCATTGGCATCATCACTAATAACTGCATTATCAAATTTAAAATTAGTTTCATTCATTATTATTAACTATTTATTAGTTTAATAGCAATCTTGTTATTCCTTTATTTTAGTTTCGAGATGTATAGAAAAACGAGGGTGTATATAAGTTCTCATCGCTTAAATTCTAGTTATCAAAAAATTTATTTATCTGTGTCTAATATTCTTTTGAAGTTGAATCAACAAGGTCTTTCCCTTACCGATTTCCTAAATATTACTATTTTATACCTTGTGTAAATTTTGTAAGTTTATATATCTTAATACTTTATTTTCGATTTCTAAACTTATAAATTCGTGGTAGAGGTTATGTAAATATTTCACCCAATTATCATTTATCAACATATTTTTTTAACCAATAAATAATATTGTTCAAATGTTGTTTACCGTATAATTTTTCAAAGTTTTTTGTTTCAGGATGATTAGAATCCTCGTAAATACTTAATCTTTTTTTTGTAAATTCTTCTGTCAATTTAATATTGCAGTCATTAACAATACAGTTTTTCCATTCTTCAAAACTAGATGGTATCATGTCTAAAATTTATTGATTTAGAAATTTTAATAATTGGTATATTCATATAAACAATTCAATGGTTATAAACCAAAATCAAAGTAAATTCAAAAAAAAAGAGGTGAAAGCCCTTTCATATTTGTAAAAAGGGCTTTCACTTTTATTGAATATTCAATACAAATTGTAAATCAAAATCAGTATCTCCGTCCGTAGCCCCAGAGGAAGCGGTTTTTACATCTGGTTGGTGTTGTAGTCTAACCGCAAATGTACCTCCAGAGATAGTAGTGGATGAAGTTGTCCAAGAAGTAGACAAACCTAAAGAGTTACCATTTCCATCATTATCATTGTAATTAATAGGATCAGAAGCAGAATCAATATTTCCATCTCCAGTTGGATTAGCAAATGCATTAGCAGTGAAACTATAAAATAGTTGATGTTCATCATCTTCCTCCTGAATCTCAGCGCCAATATCCTCTCCAGGACTTTCTAAATTATTAAAAATCTCATATGTCAGAGTGTAGGTCTTGTCAGCATCAAGAGTAATTTCTCCTAAAATCTCAAGTTCCTCGACTCCTTCTCCATCTGGATCTTGAGCACTTGCTTCGACTACGTCTGTTGCATCAGCATCATTAGTGAAAATGAGTTTCACATCTGTGATTACCTCTAGTTCATTTTCCTCATCAGGAACATCATCATCTTTACATCCGGTGACTAAAACACCTATCGAAAAAAAAGCGATAAGGCTGAACTTGTTAAAATAATTAAATACTTTCATTGTTAGTTTGATTTTATATTAAAAAAATAGTTAATTGATAATAGAATATTTATTCCAGGCTCGTCGGCGAAATATCTCATCTCATTGAGATAATTTCGGTACCGAGTATTAAATACATTTTGGATTGATATACCTGTCTTAATTTTTTCTGACTCAAGCTGCCAAGCAATATCAAATAAAAGATATCCTGACGGAGTATCTTTGAAATCAAATATCTTCGAATCTTTTGTAATAGGAACTGAACCATCTATCAGATCTTCTGTTTGGATTGTTTGAGGTGCATTGAATTGTTTAAAAAGATAACTTGGCTTTAAAGAGAGTTGAGAAGATGTCGCTTTACTGAAGGTTTTAATTTTCCAGTCTAATTGATAATTAATCTTAATGGGGGGTTGATTAATGAGTGCTTCGTCTTTTTTTAAGTTTTTTGACCAGAGGTAACTTATACCTAGTGTTCCATTTATAGCATCTGACCATTCTTTTTGCCAAGAAAAATCTGCACCAGTAAATAAAGCATCAGCTTGGTCATTTATAAAAACAGGCATTGGTCCTCTAATCGTTCCTATAACTCCCAGAGGTCGATTAAATATAAAATTTTGAATATAATGAGTATAAACTGTTATAGTATATGTATTTTTCTTTTTTTGTTTTATCCATTCATTAATCCATTTATAACCCTTTTCAGGGGAAATATTACTTTCTTCCAAGTCAACAACTTTATCCGTTCGTAATGCACCATTCTCATTATCATCTGTATAATATCGGAGTAACCCAAAGGAAGTTTTAAAACCATTTTGTCCATAACTGTATAACTCTGCCATGTTAGGAGTACGCCAAGCTGTTGCCAAATTACTTCTAAATGAAGTATTATCTGAAAATTGAAGAATGTATCCTAATGAAGTAGTTAGGTTTGTAAAACTATAATTGTCTCTAAAGATATTTTGGCTAGTTTCTCTTCCTCGTACATTATTGTATTCATGGTCCAACCGAATACCTAGTTCAAAGGTGCTTTTGTATTTTTTAAAACTTTCAATACCAAAAGCACTAAAACGAAAAGTGTTATAATTAGGAATAAAAGGAGTAGTTTGAGTACCTGAGTTATTGTCATTATTCTGTGTAAACATTTGTAAGCCGACTAAACCATTAAGCTCAAACCAGGCAGGGTGTTTCCAGTCTAATTGGATTTCATTTGTGACAATATCAAGATCAATAATTGGTAAATCAGCATTCCTTCGCACATCATATTCTTCTCTTTTATTGAGTTGACTTCCTAACCTTAACATCAATTTTGCATCATCCGCATATCTCCAGTTTATCTCTATTTTTCCTAAATGATGCTGAACAAGCTGGTTGGGTTGATTAATATTATAAGAAAATTCATTAATGATAATTGGTTCATTAGAATTAATGGCTTTAATAAATGCAGTACCGCTATTTGCAATTGAAGCCCGCAACAGTCCTAAGTTTTGGTTTAAATAGCTATAATAAATTTTGAAGTCCAAGTCATTTAAGTGGTAACGTAAACCTCCATTAAGAGCTCTTTCCACTTTACTCGAATTTGTGAGTAAATAGTCTGGAGTGTACCGCTCACCAATCCGAGAATACTTAGTTCCTAAATGATAACTCCATTTATCTAGTCCTTGCGAAATTTCAGAATTTACAAAGTAACCTTTTCCATTAGTTTGATAACCAGTACCCACTTTAGCTTCAAATTGTTGAGATAAACGAAGAGGATTACCTTCAACAATTATAGCTCCACCTAGTGCTTCAGGTCCATAACGAACGCCGGCGGCACCTTTCAATACAGTCACACGATTAGCTGATGAAATATCAATTTCAGGTGCATGATCTGAACCCCAATTTTGAAATCCATGTTTAATACCATTGTTAAGGATGAGTACACGATTACCATACAAACCATGTATAACAGGCATTTGTACATTATTTCCGGTTGAGGTAAAAGTCACGCCCTCTACTTTTGAAATGGCAGCAGCAAGCGATTGATTTGGATCAATGGATAACACCTCTTTATCAAGACTTCGTTGTGAAATAGATGCCGTTCCTGCTTCTTTAATCCTCGCTGCAGTAATAGTTATTGTATTTAAATAATTTTTTTCTTTTTTTAAATATATGGTAGATTTTTCGCTGTATTCATTAAAATGTTGACAAGTGGTATCACAATACCCTAAGCATGATATGGTGAGTGCATTAGATGAATTACATAATTTTTTAATTAAAAATTCTCCATTGGGATCTGTTAGTGAAAAATGTTCAGTCCCTTCAATATTTACAGCAACATATTGCAAAACCTCTCTTGTATCTGCATCTAGGATAATTCCTCTCATTTCATAAATACAAGAATCTGATTTTTGAGCAAATAATGGAGCATTAATTACTAACAAGGTGAATAAAAATAGAACATGTTTCATCTATGTAAATGTGTTTTTAAAAATAATTTGCCTCTTTTTCGCTTTTAAAGTAAAAAAACGCAACCGAGTTGCAAATATAGTAATACCTATAAATTAAATGCAACTTAGTTGCGTTTAATTTAATTATTTGTGATAATTACATTAACTTTGCATCATGGATAAAGAATATATTCTGGAGCTTTTGTTAACCAATAAAATTAGAAAAACACAATTTCGAATAGAGTTATTAGAGGTATTTATGAATACTAAATATGGTCTTTCTTTTAAAGATGTTAAGGAGAGAATAAGCTCAACCCAAGATAAAGTAACCATCTATCGAGCATTAACCATTTTCGAGAAAAAAGGAATAATACATAAAGTT
>Ga0115008_10000639_pt1 | contig 26773 bp, 16 predicted proteins | sample FraStrMetagenome_FD_87164 | JGI IMG/M metagenome (GOLD analysis project Ga0115008, IMG submission 87164) | Marine eukaryotic phytoplankton communities from Arctic Ocean - Fram Strait ARC3M Metagenome | ecosystem: Environmental > Aquatic > Marine > Oceanic | place: Fram Strait | collected... | reverse complement strand
TACTTAGTAGACATAGAGAAAGAGTTAAAAGAAATAGAAGAGAGATATTGGAATGAAGAGAGATATTGGAATGAAGAGAGGTATTGGAATGAAGAGAGATATTGGAATGAAGAGAGATATTGGAACTAATCTGGATGATTCTACTTAGATGACAGACATGAGTGATAGTAAATAGTTGATAGGAATGGAAATAGATCATCTAAACTAATAAATGTAATTGTTATTTATTATTCTAGTCATATTTAGAAGAAAATGAGTAGAAGACTTAAAAATGATTTATTAAATAATGAATAGGAGTTAGAAAATAAAGAAACAGAATTGAATGAAATCAAGGAATCAGAAGAATAATTGAAGAAAGTAATATTGGAAAGAGAAGAAGAAATACTATAAATATTGAAATAATATAAAAAGTGTAAAGATAAATTAGTTTAACATAAAACATTATATGAACAGGTTGTATAAGAAAACAATGAATTGGAGAAGAAAGAGAATGAGAATAAATAAGAAAGAGAATGAAATAGATTGAATATAGAAGAATAGTCTAAATAGATTTAAGAATTGAAAGAATAGAATTAACAGTTGTCATAATAAGTATAAACACTAAATTAAGACAACTAATGAAATCAGAATTAGACAGATAAATAGATTGAATATAAAACTAGAGAATTAGATTAATACAGGAAGTAAATAGATAAAGAACATGGATCATTGATTAGATAGAATACAGAATTGAATTAGACTATTGAAAGAATGAATATGATTGTAGATAATAGAAATGTTCAGATTGGATAAATAGATCATGAAAACTAGAGTTTAAGAAGAGAAATGAAGAAAGTAAATTAATAAATGTAGAGAATATAGAATGAGAAAGATGAAATGAATTAGAAACTGAAATAATAATAATAGAGAGAGGATGAGAATTGGAGAGAATTAGATAAAAGGGTGGATGTGATAACAAAAGAGAATTAGAGACTGAGAGAACACAATCTTCAATATTAGATCAAATTAGGAGATTTAAATCAGAAGATATTTTAGAAGGATGAAGAATATTATAGATTGAAAGAAAGAATGAGTTTAAGTAAATGATATTGTATATTGAATCATGATTGTTCTGTTGTGATTGGTTGTTGGATTATGTTTTGGTTGACTCTATATTCTGTCGATTGTAAGTTGGGTTGATGTTCATTCTGATGGTGATATTTGATTCTGAATATATTGTATTTCTGATCTTGATTACTCTATTTAGTGTTGACTTAGGATTGACTAGTGATGAGACTAGATGAGATTCCACCACCACCATCACTAGTTGTTGGATTGAAACCAACTTCATTGATTATGTTATTATTTGCATAACCATAATTACACCTTTTACCTTTCTGTTTCTCTGATTTGAGGTTGTTCTGATTCTATAGAATGTGACTTTGATAGACTCTTTCATCCAGTTTCTTAATTGGATCATTATTCAGAACAATCAGTCCATGTTGTAGATTCCCTTTCTTTGATCTACTTTTGTAATCCAGTCTAGACTTGATGTCCTCATATGAATACTTACAATCTAATCCAAAATTGAAATTGAATTCAATATTACTCTAATGATTCTTACTTAATATTCTTCTGTTTTTGATTCTATCCACTTTGAGTTCTGATTTGAATTGATTAGGATTATCATGATTCATTGGATATTGATAGTTCTATAATAATTATGATTTATTATTGTTGAGTATCATTGATTCCACTTTGTGACTATCCTTATCTACATTCATAGGAAATAATGAGTCTATCTGATGATATCATTATGGTTTATAGTGAACAGTGTTGTCATAACAGTATTCCATCTAGTGTTGTTAGTCTATAATCATAATAGTAATCAATACATGGAAACACTCTGATTGCATTCTTAGATTGATGTTCTATCACCACCTGATTAAGACTATATTCATGTTTCATTATATTATTTATATTATGATGAGTGATAGTAGTATAATATCATCTACCACCACCACCACATGACTAATCATTATTTATAGACTGATAATGAACAATTCATGAAAGATCTTTGGAATAGAATTGACTTTGCATAGAACAACATTTGGATCTGTGCCTATAACCTAAGTGATGACATAGTGGGATGAATAACAATGTCTAAACTAGTGGAAGCATAGAGAAGAGGAGTGAATGTGTGTGTTATGGTTGATTACATGAATTCAAATGGGAATCAACAATTGAAGTAGTAATTGTAACAATATGGAGGAGGATATCATGATCTGAACCATATGTTATCCATTCCTAAACTAGTATCTGGTGAATTATTCAGTAGACATCATGAGAAGGTCTATTTAGTAGATGATTTCAGTCTGACTGGTAGTTCCAATCTGACCATTGAATATGGAGGAATCAAATATGGAATCAATCTATTTCATGATCTCAATCTATACATATGGAACCATCCATTGAATAACCAGATCAGGAAGTATTGTCAACAGATTGCAGATAGATATAAAATATAGTTAAAGGTAGGTACTGATAATCAATAGACTTATAATAGATTAGACCAATAGTTCAGTAGTCAATAGTCTGATAATTGTGATAATGGGAGAGTATTGACTAAATATAGAAGACAAGATGTTAGTATTAATAATAGAATAATGGAATAGATTAATAATAGTAAATATGAAATAATAATGTTATAACCATATTACTATCCAATTGAGAAGGTGGAATAGGGAATAGAAGAAGCATTGGATAGAAATGTGAAAGTGAAGTTGATAACCTCATAGAAGAGAGATCAACCCTGTTATGAATCATTATGAAACAGAACTATGTTAAGACACTTAATAGACAGAGGGTTGGAAGTATATGAATATCCATTCTGAATACTCCATATGAAAGGGTTCCTATTTGATAGAAGGGGAGTGTCCATTGGGAGTATGAATCTAGACAGATGGAGTTGGAAGTTCAATAATGAATTGAATATTGAAATGGATGATTCAGAAGTGTATTCAGAAGTGGAGTCAATAGTAGACCAAGTGTAGAAGTAGTCATTCAGAGTAGACAGTAGTCAATATCTCTCAATATGGAATAATGTCAAACTGACCTTCTGGAGGTTCATTATGTTGTAGACTGAACACATATTCAAATAATCATGATTTATAATATTATCAATATGTCTTTATCTTCTTAATGCAGTGTTCTGATAGAAACTCATCATAATCACCATATTTACTAAATCCATCATAATTGACACGTTGTTTTCTAAGAAATATTTATAATTAAATGTCAATTGGGTGATGAATGTGAGATGGACATTATGAGGTGGAACTGAGATATCTGAAGTGAGAGGGATGGTCTTAGAATTGGAATTGGAATTAGACTCCTTCTAAATATCCACAGAGAATATGATAAGAACAATGACAACATTAACATTTAATCAATCCTCCTATTATCAATAGATATATGATTATTAGAATAGAATATAATATGACTTACCTTTTTTATTACAATATTAACAGTATAGATCAGTCTAGTCGATCTGTAGTGGTTGGTATATGTACTACTTCTACTTTATATAGAGACGTCCTAATAGGATGAGACAGATGGGATGATAGAACTCATTCTGGATCTAGACCAAACACAACTGGTGATTACCACATATTCCACATTCTGGTTTATGATTCTACTATCAACATTGATCACAGTAATAGTTGTCAATAGGAATAGATTATAATCCAATGCATATTTAGTGGAAACTGTTATTACACCCACTGCAATAGATGATTGGATTCAGTTCAGATGTGATGTCATCCATACACACCATACAATCTGTTTCCAATAGAATGTCTCTCTATTACACATAACATTCATATCTTGTCTCTTTCTTCACTTTCCCATATCCTCTCATTATCTATTATAATGTCTACTCCCATTCCACCCTTTATCTTAATATTTCCATTTCTGACTGTTATTCAATCCAGTTCATATCTTATTCATTATCACACTTCATCATCAGTTGATTCAATTATTATTCTGATCCACTCTATGTCACTTTAGTCTGATACTCTTGAATCATGAACTTTATTTTCATACTTATTTCATCCCACCCCCACCCTCTAGTCTATTCTAATGAACTATCTGATCTGATCAACTATTCTATTCAATCTGATCTTAATCTATTAAAGTATTCTCAATCTATTCTAATCCAATACTCATCATCTATTCTATCAATCTATTCATCTTTCTATTCCACCACTCAATTATTACATTTAATTCTAGTTATTATTGAATTCTCTCTTAATCTTTTACCCACTTTATTAATTCAAATATGATTGGTCTATTACTATGTCTTCTTCTACTCCTCCTCCCACTTCTACTCCTTCTCCTCCTCCCACTTCTACTCCTCCCACTACTACTCCTTCTACTTCAATTCCTAGTCTTAATCTAATATTCTATTGATAGACCATAATTAGTGAACTCCAATGTCAATCTGATTGTGATGAGTAGTGAATGATTAGATCATCTAGTGATAAGTCATCAACTACTTATATTCTATCTGATGTAATCCACATATCACTTGTACTTTATCAGATTGATGGTCATAATGGTATCTCAACTGATGATCATCCACTAGACATGATATATGGATGTACTTCTCACAATTGATATCATGACACTTGATTCATAAGTCATCCTTCTTAGAACTACGACATGAATAACAGTCTTATATGAAATACTCTACATTTAGATTCCTATATTGGAAGTATGACTCATTCCCACTCTTCAATGGTCTAAGTTCATAATAGAATCTCATACACACTTCATGACCATATTATATCTATTACTCTCATCCCTTCTATCTCACTTCACTCAAGTTATACTCAGAATCATAAGATAAACAGATCAAACACAATTATTACTACTTCATATCAGGTAGGCACACAGGTTATGATTAGATATATAGTATAGTATAGTAGTAGTAGTCAATATAGTAGTAGTAGTATAGTAGTAGTAGTAGTAGTAGTATTAGATTATGATTAGATATATAGTAGTAGTGATAGTGATAGTATTGGTGATATGTGATAACCTGATAGAGAGTAGATTATGAAGTGAGTAGATAATAGACATCAGTGATTATGAGTATCCTAAGAATATAGAGAGTAATGAATTGATTAGATTAGTGTTGATCCATTAGACTGATATTCATGGAAGATTGAAAGGATAGACCAGATAGACAATGGATTCAAAAGAGACATATGAAGTGGGAGGATATGAAATAATGTCATAATTGATAATGAATGTATAGAATGAATACAATGGTAAGACAATATTGATAGACTCAGGTGATCAGTTCACAGGAAGTCTATTAAGTCAATATTTCAATGGAAGTCTAGTCAGTGAGTCAATGAATTATGATCAGGTGGATTCAAGTGTTCTAGGCAATCATGAGTTTGATCTGAATCAGAGTGTTCTATAAAGTAGGATTGATCAGAGTCAGTTTAGTTATGTTGGGACTAATCTACAGAATAGGACACATGATGAGTTATATGATGATCAGATTATGAAGTACCAAGTGGTGGAGAGACAAGGAGTCAGAGTAGGAATAATTGGATTGAGTACTTATTAGACTTATTAGACTACGAATGGAAATACGACTGATATTGACATAAATAGGGAATATGCATCAATCAGTAATGAATATGGTAGAATGTTGAAGTAGTAGTTGAATTGTGGAGTAGTGGTTATCAACTGTCATATTGGAAGTAGAACAGAATAGACTCAGAATGTTAATGATTTATGAATGTATTATGAGAACAGTATGAAATATGGAATAGAATAGAATGAATTCAGTAGAATGATAGATGGATTAGATTCATAATATATTGATGCAGTGTTTGGTGGTCATACTCATAACACTCTACACCAATTCAACAATGGAATACCAATTATGATTAGTAATTGTTATGGGAAGTATCTGTCATTGTTATATTTGGATATTGATAAGAGTAGTCATAGAATAGTGAATAGATAGATTGAATCACCTATTCCTGTTTGTGATTGAATATTTATGAAGAGTAGAATATGTGATGTGAGTGTGGATGATAATAGTGAATATAGAAATGGTAGATTGATGAAATATAGATTCCATAATGAGATAGTTCATAAGAATCATAGATTGGAATAGATCTATAAACCATATATGGATAGATTGAATGATGTGTTTGGGAATAGAACCATAACAGTAGTGGATTAACCAATGTTGAAACCATGGAAGACAGAAGGATCAATGTAGAATCTGATTAGTGATATGATGATATCATAATGTGATGGTGACATAGGAATAGTCAATCTAGGATCAATCAGAATAGAATGGTCATCTGGTCCAATTGACTATTCTAAACTATTTGATACAATCCCATTTGATAACCAATTAATCAAAGTCAATGTATAAGGATTCATGGTTAAGAGAATATTGAAAGACATTTAATAAGGAGAGTTGAAGTATTATGGAGTCAGTAATATGGTATTCATTATCAAAAGTGGTCAAGTATCAAATATGTTCTATTATGGAAATAGTAATGGTAGAATGTAGGAATTGGATGATTCTACTTATTATTCTATTGTTCTACCTGACATATTGATTAATGGAGGAGATGATTTCAATAAGGTAGTCAAGTATTTCAAAGTCAATAAAGAAGATCAAATCAATTGTGGTGGATATAGAGATCAATTGTAGAAGTATTTAATCAAATATCCAATCATAAACAGTCAACAACAACCATTGATCAATCCATAGAAACCAAGATTAATATTCATATGATTATTATAATGAAAGTGTGATTATTATAATATGATTGTGATTTATAATAATAAATGATAAAAGAAGGAATAAAGAACTTTTTTAATTCTTTTCATAAACCGACAGAAGAAGACTTCCATTAGAAAGGATATTTATCAGTGGAACAGTTTATGAAGAGTGGTGATCAACTGACTAGAACAGGTTGGAAATGGAATGATTCATAGTGTAAACAGTATTTGATGTGCAATGGTAGATCTGTAGAGAGAATAAGTGAGATTAGTAATATAAAGTAGAATGTGGATGAAGATGGATGGACCTAATTGGATATTGAGATTATGAACCATTAGGATGATGAAATGTAAATAAGGAGAACCAGACAATATAAACTATCAATCACTTATGATGATTATTACCACTCTGCTAGAATGTGGATCAGTGGAATAGATTATGAGAATAGACCATTGAGTGCATCATAGATATTTGAAGACATTATGAGTGAATACCAGAATGAAACAGTGACTCAGAGTAAACATCCATTCATAGGAAACCAATAAATCAGTATTCATCCATGTAAACATTCAGAAGTGATGAAGACATTCATTAAGAGAGCCAATGAAAATGGGAAATCAATATAAGCTCATTAAGCATTGTTTCTATTTCTTAAATTAATATCAAGTGTTATGCCCACTATTGAATATGATTGTAGTCTAGATATCGATCTATGATTTATATATTGGATTGGATTGATTATTATTATATTCAGATGGGTTGGTTTAGAGATCTAGACAGTGTCAGTCACCAGTATGGAAACAATAATTATGAAAATCTAGATAAGTCTAGTAAGTATGATGTTCTCAAGAGTAGAATTGAAGCCATCCACATCAGATAGGCCATTCTATCAGACCAATAGGCTTGAAATCTAAACAGAAGACAACTTAGACTTGATTTCCAAAACAAGACTCCTAATAAACAGTATTGGACTGATATCTACATAGAAGAGAAAGTAATAATTATGATTAGATTTAGAATGATAAAGATGGAAGATTAGTCAAATTCAGAGTGAATGATAAGATATTCAGATATGTGAAAGACAGTTGTGGAGTGTTCCAGGCTAATAATCAGTTCAGACAGTTGTGTATAGTCATAGTCTAGAAGAAGATTCTAAGTCTATTCACATCCTTCTTCATCATTATTCATTGTGGAATGATGAGTCAACTGAGTTTCTATAGAAGAGAGAGTGGAGTGAACCAGTATTATGATTATATCTTCATCTTCTTCAACTTTCTGTATTTAGTGGAAATAGTGATTAAGATAATAGCTTAAGGAATGATCAACCATCGTAACTCATTCATGAGAGACATGTTCAACTTCATGGACTTCTGTTGTCTACTGGTTTCAGTCTATGGCATTCTGAACCCTGAATACAGATATTATGAAATCATAAAACTATACAGAACTACTATCATAATGAGGAAGTTCAAGATGTTCAAGAATCTAGACTTAATGGTCAAAGTGATCTATAATGCAAGGAAGTAGACCATCACCATTATTGGTTTCCTATTGTTCTATTTAGCCATGTTGGCCATTCTGGGATAGAGTCTGTTTTCAGGACTATTCAATTACAGATGTAGACTGAGTGTTAGACCTATAAATGGAGAATGGTTAGTGAATGAGTCAATCACTAGACTATGTTCCAACTATCCTGGGTTAGGGTTCAAGTGTCCAGATGGTAACTATTGTGGTAGTGACTATCAATACAGAGACTAAATCAAACCTGAACTATTTCTCAAAAGTATGAAGATATAGGAATTCAACTATGGAATATCTAAATATGATAACTTCATTGACTCCCTTCTGACTTCTTTCCACCTTCTATACAAAACAGATTGGTAAGAGATCATGTACATCTAGACTGACATTTACAAAGTGGAAGTGAGTTGTATTTACATTCTACTGATCATCATCATTTGTAATTATTTCATTGGAAACATGATTGTGGCTTCAATGATGTTTGAATACAACTTCCTTACCAGAGAGAGATTCAATATAAATGTGACTGCAATCACTAATCTATTCAAGAAGACTAACATATTGAATGTAGACACTGTTAATAAACAATCCAGACTCAAACTGATATTCAATAAGATCATGAACTTCATCTTCTATGACTTCCCCAATAGAAGAGTCTGGATGGAATATAAACCAATTCGTAGATTCTTCTATAAACTATCATTACATCCTGTCTTTAGATTTCTAACTTATATTGTGGTGATTAGTAATTGTATCATTCTCTCTTTAGACCAATACCCAATCATATACAAAGACTTCGATGACAAAGTGTATTATGTGAATCTAGTATTCCACTTCTTCTTCATCTTTGAGTAGACTATCAAACTCTATGGATAAGGATTCAGTTACTTATAGAATGATAAGATAGATCTATTTGACTTCATGATCACTTGTGTTTCATCCATCAAACTAGTCTTCGATTACAAAGTGTTGTAAGCTTTGCCATCTTTAAGAGTACTCCGACTGTTCCGAATATTCATAAGTAACAAGAATGATAAAGGCAATAGTATTTCTATTCTGACTGCTACTTTCTTTGACATAGTTCCTGTCTTCCTTTCGTTTTCACTGGTGTTTCTGATGAACTCATACATCTTCAGTATCATAGGGATGAACATATTCTAAGAGAGACTGAAATTCAGTGGGAATGTATATGACATATAAAATGGAGAATCACCTAGATCTAACTTTGATACCTTCGTACATTCAATGGCAAGTGTGTTCTAGATTGTGTTAAGACAGAAGTGGAATCAGATTTGGTATTAGTGTTACATCAGTAGAGGAAGTGTGGCTCATTACTATTTCATCACTCTATTGATCATTGCTCAGTTCGTTCTCTTCCAATCTTTCATGGCCATCATGTTGGGAATATTCTAACAGAACAGGAAGAAGTAGACTTATATGAAAGACACCACTAAGTTAGTATTTGACAATCTATTTGGTCAAAGGAATCATCAGTCTAAAAAACCTAAAATCACTAACAAAATCAAACAATAGATCAAGACTAGAATCAACTTCATAAGAAATAAGAATCAGAATTAGAAAATATAATCTATTTCTGATAATGACTAGGAATAATAATAAAAACAGATTTAATAATCCAAAATAGACAATCATGTTTCATATTAGAATTTGAATAAGAATCATAAATATTCAAGTGATAATGAAGATGATAGTGATCTGAATATGGATGACATTGATTAATATAGTAAAAGTGATAAATCAAAATCATAGAGTTTCAATCCTGATTAGATTAACAAATTACAAAATGTCATTGGAAAGATCACTAATAAGAAGAATATAACAATCAATACTGAATATTTATAGAAGATTGAAAGGTCTATCAGATACAAAGGGACATTGAGTTCAGTCATAGATGACTATTTTGATAATAACAAATTCAAAGACATCAAGAAACTAGTAGAAATGCTTGATCCTTAGAAGAAGGTTGGAAAGGATGTTGAATTGGTTGGTTCTAAAACTAATAAATAGAAAATGAACAAAGTTATGATCACAAATAGATAATAAAGTAGAAATATAAGTCTAAACCATTCTAAAGATGATAAAGACTCAATGAGTGATGGTGATAAAGATCCAATGAGTGATAATGATAATAATAGACATAAACCAGATTTGGATCAATAATCATAGAAGACAATAATGAATAGATAGAAAGAGAGTAATAGTGAATTATTACAGAATGGTTAGAGAGAATAGAAGTAAAGAATGAAAGAGATAATAGAATAGATGAAGAGTCAGAATGTAGTGAATGATAGTTATAATAAATGTTAAACCATGTTCAAAGTGATTCCATTCAAATAGAGATCTAACTTCATGACTTAGAAGAAATAAGTGAAAGAGAGTAATAAACCTTCTAATAAGAATATTCCTTTGTCTAAGTTGGCAGTTGTGGAACCAACATTCAATGATAATGAATAAGACTCAAGTAAAGTGAATGATAATGAATTCAATAATAACTTTATGAATTATCCTAATTTCCAACCTTCATTTTATAGATCTTCTGGGACAGGTGGTGATTTGAAGAAGTTCATTCCATGGCATAGAAGATTGATGAATTTCATTAAATAGTTGACATATAAGGAAGTAGTGGATTATATGAAATAGAGTAGTTTTCTGATTTTCCATTAAGATAGTAAGATTAGAATCACAATAACTAAGATTCTATCAACTAAGTTTTGGGATCGATTCACATTGATGTTGATATTTCTGAATGGAATAAATTTGGCATTGGATAATCCATTGACTGATAGATAATCAATATTACCTAAAATTACTAAGACAGTGAATATGGTGTTTACAGTGATATTTCTGATAGAAATGGCTATGAAAATGATATCATTAAGTCCAGTGTTGAATTGTAGAAATCAAGACTTGGCTTACATAAGTTCAAGTTGGAATCATTTAGATTTCGTAGTGGTGGTTTCAGGTGCTATTGATTTATGGTTTTTAGAAAACTCAAATAGTGTCTAAGGATTCAAAGTGTTGAGATTATTCCGTGCTCTTAGACCATTGAAAGTGATAAACAAGAATGAACAGTTGAAGATCATTGTGAACACTCTATTCAAGATCATCCCATAATTGTTGAATTTGATTCAGATTCTATCCATTATAGTCGTATTGTTAGGAGTCATAATGATGTAATAATTCAAAGGATAGTTCTATAATTGTTATGATCATAATGACCAATTGATCTACTGGTCTAATCAGATTCAGACCAAATAGGATTGCATAGCTAACCAATACACATGGAGGAACACATTCTACAATTATGATAATATCATGATAGCCAGTCTCTCTATCTTCAAGATTCTCACAGGTGGTTATTGGAAATAGTTATTAGATCTAAGTGTAGATGCCAATGGAATCGATAACCTTCCTAAGAAGAATAATAATAAGAATGTATGGATATTGTATTATATCATCATTATCACTGGAAATGTCATGATTATCAATCTCATGGTTGGCTTAGTACTTGATAATTTCAAATAGACTAAGGATGATTTAGAAGGATATTCCAATCTGGATTTATAATAGAAGGAGTGGGCTGATTTATAAAGGTTCATGTAGAAGAGGAAGTTGAAAGTGGTAGTTCAGGTTGATGACTAAGAACAACAGTCTATTTATATCAAAATAAAAAACACATGTTTCACTATTGGATAACATAAATACTTTGAACTCTTCATCATCTTCTGTACTTTTGTGAATATCATCATTATGGGTTTATTCTATGAAGGGATGAGTGAGTAGTTGAGATATAATTTAGAAGTAGTGAATAATGTATTCCTTGGTCTATTCCATATTGAGTTCATCATAAAGTTCATAGGCAATGGACTGAACTACTTCAAAGACAGTTGGAATATATTTGATCTGATGATCATTGTGATCACTGACATAGCTTACATCATATTCACCACTCTGACTGACTTTCCTGGAGCATTGAAGTTCCCATTAGTATTGAGAGGAATCAAGTTCACTAAACTATTGAAGTATCTCTAACATTTCAAAACCATATCAATCACTCTCAACACATACAACATGATATTTGGATAATTAGTCAATATTGGATTAGTGTTCTTCCTATTCATCTTCATATTCACTATTCTAGGAATGAACATATTTGCACCAATCAAAATAGAACCATATCAAGATGGAATCCGTCCTCATAAGATATTTGATTTCTCATCTTTCTTAGGATCAGTGTTACTATTGGTTCAATGTGCTACTCTCTAAAGATGGGATTACTACTTATAACAAATAGTAGAAAGGAAACCAGGATGTTTATATTAATAGACCATACAACAGATCAGAACAGATGGAATCAATGGATGTGGATCATGGGTTGGATTTCCATATTTCATAACATTCATCATTATTGTTCCACTTGTGACTATGAATCTATTCATTGCTGTGGTAGTCTAAGGATTCGAAATGAGTATTAAAGAGAATGAAGCTGCATTACAACCTAGAGATCTAGACATTCTGATTGAGAAGTGGAGTGAATATGATCCAGATGCTACTGGTTTCATTACTCCTCATAACTTTGCATTCATGCTTTATGAACTACCACCTCCTATTGGTCTAATGGATCAAAACAATCAACATGACTATGATGGGGTTCAATAGACCAATAACAAAAACTATTTCAAAAGTCCAAATAGAAAGTTCTATCTGACTAAGAAGTAGATATTTGAAATCAATAAACAATACAATTTGATTCTTTATTAGAACAACATGATCCACTTCAAAGATGTTTATTTATGTATCAGTCACAACTCAATCTGTAAGAAGTTCAAACTGGATAGTTTAGAGTATTTATGTTTGTGTATTTTAGAATCAATGAGAAATATGTGATCACCTGTCTAAACAGAGGATGGAACAGACTATTCCCATGTAAAATATCATATTCATAATTAGATCTCAATAAACTATCAATTCAGAATAAGAAGAATGTTAATCTGAATAGTCTAGACTACTTGGCATTGATTAATATTTCCAAATTCATTCACAGATGGAAAGAAGAAAAGAATTATAAAATGTTATTGAAGAAGTTCCATTTGGATTAAATGAGAGTTGGAGAACAAGATGATATTAGACATCTGAAATAATAGAGACAATAGAAATAATATAAAATGGACAATCATAATATGATTCAAGATGGATGTCATATTCTACATTCTGATATGTTCAATAGAAAGACTGAATGAGTTAGTAGAACTAATCAGAACAATAGGAGAGTCAGTGATTTCAATGAACTCTATAGATCCAAATGAAGTCAAGACAATCTATTACAACTATATGGAAAGAAGTATTTGAAGTAGTCATAATAGAATGAATAGATGAAAGATTACTTTGTATGTTAAGTGAAGGATGATGGATAGAAGGATGGATAGGATGATCTAATGAAGTTAAGGAAAGACAATAGAACCAACACATTGGGTTATGGACTATCAACATAGACTAGATCTAGGAGATTCAGTTCAATCAACATCACTTATCATAACAGTCCATCTAGAAGTAGTATCAATAACAAAAGAGACCATTTGGATAGACTATTAGACTAACAGGAATAGAACCAATATCAGAACAACTTTCCATTCTTAGTCAAAATAGAATCCAACCTACTTGATGAAATAGATGAAAATGAGAGTCATGATAAATTGAGTAGAGTTGATAGTCTAAGTGATTCAGAATAGTTCAGTCTAGATGAAGCATTGAAATATGAAGAGTACCAAAAGTAACATAAATAGAAGAAAGTATAAGATATGAATAGAGTATAAGATATGAATAGAGTGAGTCAGATGGAATAGGATGATTAAGATATGAAGAGATAGAGAAGGAAGAGTGTTTAGTAATCAGATGGTTAGAAGAGGAAGTCATTATAAGATAATCAATTAAGGAATAACTATATGAAGAGTAGAAAGAGTATAATGAACAATTTAGATCAGATTATTCACATAAATGAAGAATCTAAAAGTTCATCTGAAGAGAGTGAGTAGATGGTTGATTCACCAAATGTTGAAGAGAGAGACTAGAATTATATTATCAGAGTCTAACAACCAGATGTGAATGATAGTTCATTTGTTGAGAATCAGTTATCAGATGAATCTAAATGATAACAATTAATCTTTATTATAATGATATGATTATTTATAATAAATAAATACAAGAATGATGAAGAGTTAGTTGAAATAAATAATGAAGAATGAGAATAATTCATATAAGACTAATAATGGATCTGAAATATCAGAATGTGGTAAATATGGATAATGAATGAATAGATGAAATGGGTAGATATTCTAGGACTGTGCATTTGAATTCAGGATCTAAACTAGATAGTCAATATAATAAGTCTATATCCAACAGTCAATAACTGAGTTGTAGGAAAGTGGTAATGATGATTATTAATGATAGACTAAGAGTGGAACACATCATAACATATTGAATCATGACCAGACACCCATTATGAAGTCAATATTATAGAAGAGTAGTAGATCTAAGACATTACATTAGATTCCGAAAGTGAAGAACAACCCTGATAATAAGAGTAATTACTTACGGAATGTGGTGTACAACTATGGATTGAAGAGTAGAAGTGGAGAGAATATGGATGGAAGTCATAAACAGAACCAAGACAATTACTTTATGAAATTGAAGTTTATGAATGATAAGAATATGAACTTATTTGGAGTGATGGATGGACATGGACAGGATGGTCATTTAGTGAGTCAGTTCATAAAGAGTCATCTACCAAGTAACATAGAGAAGAGGATGAATGAGATGTAGGATATGAAAGACATAGATATGAAAGTGGAGGAGAGTCTAGAGAGTGGGTTCAGAGTCACAGCTGATCAATTGAGATAAGCAGTCCATATTGATAGTCAGTACAGTGGAAGTACTATCTCAATGGTTCTGGTTATTGGAGATATTGCCTATTTTGCCAATTTAGGAGATAGTAGATCAATCATAATTAATCATGAATAGTCAGAATACAATTGTTCATATTAGACTGAGGATTAGAAACCAGAACATGATCAGGAGAGACTTAGAATAGAGTAGTCTGGTGGGAGAGTGTGTCCTACTAAAGGATAGACTGAACCACTTAGAGTCTGGCTTAAGAAAGATAATATTCCAGGTCTAGCCATGACTAGAAGTATGGGTGACTTCTTATGTTCATCAATTGGAGTCATCAATCAACCTCAAATTGATAAAATACATTTCCATCAGACAGATGTTGCCATCATCATTGCATCAGATGGAATATGGGAATTCATATAATCAGAATAAGTTCCAGTCATGGTTTCATCACATATAAAATCAAACAATCCTGATCAATTGTGTGAGTTTCTAGTCTAAGAAGCACTTGATTAATGGAAATCAAGTCAATGCAATATAGATGATATCACTATTCTTACAGTTTTCATTAAACTATGATAGTTATCAAAACTAAATAAACACTTTATAAATATCTTTATAATCAAATCCATTTCATATACTTTCTATAATTTGTTTTGCTTTCTGGTTAAGAATCTTCAAATTTTGTTAAAGTGATTATTCTTTTCTAATGGTTTTCTTGAATCTTACACTTTCACTTTGAGTCTAACTGTCTGCTTCCATTTCATCTAATTTATTATCTAAATTTGGTTCTGCTTATTATCCTGTTTCTTCATTCTATTATGATTATGATTATGTTTCTTCATTCTATTATGATTCTGGATTCTATTTATCATTCTGTTCATCAGTCTACTAATCAGTCTATCTGTTTTTCTTCCTTCTTCTCTTTTTAGTATTTCCATCTAAAGTATTTATTTACAATTACCTAAATACACTTCACAATTCAAATAATCAATATCTTCTTATTTACATTCTTCATATTCTTCACTATTCAGTTGATGTTCAATATTATCCAACTATTGATCATTACTATTTGAATCCTATATCTGATTGTCTAATTGGTTTTCTAATGAATTGACTTCTGTTTCTACTTATTGATTCTATTCAGTCTATGGTTTCATTAGTTCTGACAATTACTGTTTATCTTATTCAAGTGATTAGATTGGTTGATTCCTGATTCTGTCTTCAGTTGGATCATTATGACTCTACTACTATTCATACTTATTCTTTAAATCATCATATTCCTAGACATAATTAGAATACTACTCTTTCTAGACAGGTTGTGGGTCTATTTGAGTCTAGACCAACTACTGATAAGGTTGATACAGTCTATTATTACAATCCACTACTTGATAATCACATGGATCTCTCTAATACACTCTATTATAGTAACTAGGCCAATATAGTCTCATATTCCATTAAAAGTAATTCTATAATTCTCTCTGAACTACTATTCCATCCATTCTTCTATGAACATGAACAAATGGTTATATTTACTAAAACACTTACATTCTGGAATCATATTGATCCATAATATCCTATTGATTCAATTACTACCCTTCTACTAAATAGTCTACTCTATTCATGAAACCATTCCTCTGTATCAGACTATTCCTCAATTCCAATACTCTATTCAGAATCCCTTAATTATAGTTCAGTTTCTACTTTCTATCTCCTATTTCCTTCCTGACTTGATGAGATAGAACTAATATTGATTTAACCAAATTGCCTAAACTATTCAGTTCTATATTCTTCTGTCTAAACAGTGATTGAGTCTACTCTAATAGTTCATAGTATGAATGACTCATTCCATTAGACTATTTACTACCTTAATTCACTTCTTTCTCTATTTGATCAATCTAATCACTAATTGGACTTAAATCCTACATTCTGTCTCTTCTATTCAATTGTCTACTTTCAATATATCTTCTATCATTCTATTACTATCCACTCAATTCAATGTAATCTCCATAATTAAACTATTTCTTCATCCTTCTATGTCTCATTCCACTACTTTATTCCACTTTCTTCAATTTATGTTTTGATCTACCACTTCTGTTCCTTCTTCTTTCTTTCCTATTTCCATGTTTCTACTTCTTATGACTGGTTTTATGTTGTCTTCTATCAAATATAGTCTAGACTCTATTGGATGTTAACATAGACTCAAGTATAAACAATAATACAAGAATACTCTTCATTATTAATAGATTATATTATAGATTATCATAATACCATTCTTGAGATTTGACTGATTTCTTGATTGACTACTTTTCTGGTTGCCATTTTAGTACTCAGATATGAAACTAGAATATGAATATAGAAATACCAATAATAGACAGAATTAGGACAGTAATGAAAGTGGAAATAGGAAATTCAAAACTAAGAGGGAGATCAGTGAATAATCCTCTCTACATGGTCATTATGAATCCAAGTAGACTTCCAATGAACATTCCCATGAAACTACTACTGAATACTAATACGAATGCTTCATATCAATATACTGATTACATTAAGTTTATAGTGACTCCCAATGCACGATATATTGCTATTTCTTTAGTCTATTCATAAATGTTGGCTGTCATTGCACTGATTAATGAGAAGTAACAGAGAATCATGACTATGACTGTGATGACTGAAAACAGAGTATTGATGATGACTGCCTACTGATTCAGACTTTCAGAATAATTGTTTAAATCATAGAAGTCTATTTGATCTGACTATTGGATTGAGTATTTGTTCATTTTCTATTTCAGTTGGTAAATGGTGTCACTAGAATAGTCTTTCAATCTGAATAGTATTTTCTCAACCTTCAATTAATCTAGACTGTTGATATTCTCATTTCCCAATAGATTCATGAAAGTGGGAATACTGAATAACACTGGTTGATTAGTCTGAGTAGGTCTTTTAGAGAATCTGAATCCACTGAATGAAGTGATTGATGCCAATGGTCTGAATTGATACCAATCCTATTTGGTGGTTAGATTCTTATACCCTTTATCAATTTTAATAAAGAATGCACTGTCTTTAGATTGACTGTCTAATAATAGATCTTAATAGTATTTGAATGAAACCATTCCTGATTGTGAACCTCTAACAGTGTATAGTTATTAAGTTAGACTCAGTCCACTATCCTATTTCTACTCATCATCATATTTATTGAATTCACTAAACACCACATCCTAATAATTAGCAGATACTCCATATAGTTTAGGATTGAATTAGAATAATCTTCCCAAATGAGTCAGTTTAATATCGAATGATTAGTAAGTCTTCATATTTGTGTAATAATCATATAATTCAGGAGTCACATATGCAAAGTCAACAACTTCATCAGTTAGGTTGGATTTAATGAAATCAGCATATTTAGATAATGAAATGTAATCTGCTTTCTTTTATGTCTTTATTCCTAAATATGTTCCTTATTTCTGTTTGAATGAATTGACATTGAATTTGGTAGTGAGGATGTAACTGACTTATAAATAGATGACAAATGCTAATGAAATGGAATACATCAACCCAGTCCTTCTATTCCTGATTCTATGTGCAGCTAGATTCTTAATGATGATGTTCTGAGTACTCTATTGAGCACAGATGAAGAACACTCTGACTACTAGTTTTTCAACCAAATACTAGACATTGATAGTGAGTAGAACTGATCCTAACAACATTCCTATCAGAATCCATAGAAATATGGCTAATAAGAGTCCAATATCAAAACTCAATAGAGAAAGAGGAAGTAAATAATAAATACTAATTCCAAAGAATGCAGTTACAAGTGAGAAGTAGATTCTATTAACACTGACTAGTTTCTAAGTGTCTCTGATGACTATTTTGACTGCTTGAGTCTGATTACGAGTGGAGTCTAATGCAATGGCTAATTCCTATTATAGAGCAATTCTGATTGGAACAATACTACTGAAGAATGGAATTATGATTCCTATCAATATTGAATACAGAATGGCTTAATCTGATGGATATTGTTTTATGTCTGCCTCTATTAATGAACTCACATAACTTCCTATTTGGATCAGAATGGGAATGGATGTCAATACTCCAATCAGAATAGCAGGAATCACATAAGTCAAACATTGAATTATTATCATCACTATTATTCCTGTTTTATTCAATCCCAAAATACGGATGATGGCTACTTGGAATGATTTAGTCTCCACTGAAACTAGTAATAGTGAATAGATCAGTACGATTGATAATACTAGTAATATGAATATTATCATGTTGACTGTCAATCCAAAGAATAGACTTACAAATTTAGATGCAAATAGTAATTACAAGATGGGTAGAGACAGATTGGTTACAAATAATCCCAACCCATTCGATATTTGAGTACCAAAACTAAGTAGAATCTTCTATATTTCATCATAATTACTCATTTCATAAACTTAGTTTCTATTTCTATAATTGAATATCAACATTGGTAAATATTCTTATACTTTCTACTTTCTCATGTGATCTAATAGTCCACTATCAATATTCATCTAAGTATTTGAAACACCAAAGAAATAATCAGTGATATGTTGAATGAATGTGTCCATTTCCACTATGAAACTATTCACAGTCTCACTTCCTTCAGGAAACTTCAATCCAATCTCATTATTACTGAAACTTGATTCTATCTGATATGGAACTACTAATAAATGTGTTTGATCATTCACTATTGATGTCTTCTTAGTCAATTCATAGTTGGATTTCATAGCCTATTCAATATTTGTTATTTCAAACTTCAAATATATATAATCTCCTTTCTTCAATTAGAATATTTCCATTAATTGTTAATGAACCATAATCTTACCATTTGGTATTTTAGGAAATGGCCACTTCCCTCCTATTTTCATCTGTTTCTCTCTTTAAGTGTCGATTACTCTCATTTGACCAGATCTGACTAATTGGCAAGTAGTATTCAGAATGGATTGGTATATTTTACTCATTTCTATTCTATTCTCCACATTATTTCCTAATTTGATTCCACAAAACTTATCAGTAGTCATTTGAACATTGATATTGACTCTTCCTATCATTTGACTTAATAAGTCTGGATCATTATTAGACAGAACCTTATTGATCTGAGTCATATTGAATAATGATGACTTAGGAGTCACAATAGCATCTATCTAACCAACTGCACTTTCAGAAGTAGTTTTGAATATTATTGGTAATGATGAGATCAATGTCTAAGTCACACACGTTGTCAGAACAACCAAATAAATACTAAAGAAAGCTAGTAAATATAAACATAATCTTCTCTTTATTTCCACTAAACTTGAACTTATGAAATATGGCATTGTACTCCAGACTGATAATCTACTCAGTTTGTATTATTCTCTTATCTTCTCTTATTCCAATCTAAACTACTTCTTAATAGTCGGAGATTCACTGAATAGTTTAAATTTATCAAGTCTATCCTCACTCATAACTTTATATTTATTATAAATTTCAATGTTTAGTTGATTTCTAGATTAAACTCTTCTGAATTGTTAAGAAGTCTTCTTATTCATCATATGAGTCTCCTTCTGAACCAACTGACCCAATATCTATTTCTTTCCTTTCTTCTTCTTCTTTCTATTATCTCTCTCTCTCTTCTCTTTCTTCCTTTTCCTTCTCCTATTAAGCCACTATCTTTAAATTCCTTTATATTTCTTGATATTGTCTTAATCTCTAATCAAACTCTCCTTCATGTAATTCTTATTCCAATTACTAAATGAAATCCAAGTCTTTATTAGATTTATCTCTCACTTTCATATTTTATTCAAATTGATCAAAGTCATTCAATATCAACTCATAATCTGGATCATGTTTCTAACTTAAATATCAGATTAGAATTACAATATATCCATAATATTTGGTTCTAATATTTCTACTTCTTGATCATCTTCTTTCTTCTAGATCTATTAATCTTTAGTCTACTGTTTCTCTTTAATATAGAACTCAGGTTCATTGTCTTTCATTATTTATTACTGGAATTCAAACTATTATGCTGTTTACCCTTCTTCAAACTTATATCTAATGTCATTCTCATTGTCTTCCTCATTTTCATCTATAATGACTTCCTCCTTCTATTCATCCATCTCTATTCTATTCTTATCATAAATCTAAGCACTCCAACTCTCAAGTTCTTCTCTTTGAATCTTTATTCTGTTCTTCTATATTTTTGGTTTGAATCTACTTTATTACAATCCAAATACATATAAAAATTGTTTTCTGGTTCATCATTGTTTTCCATTCTAATCTGATCAATACTTCTGAAAAATTAATCTTCTAATTCATTTCTATCCTTTCTCACTTTATTATTCAGAATGTTGAAATCTAGAATCAAATGATAATAATACTTGATGGTTTCTATGATTTCCCATCAATAATGGATATAAACGATGCTTATTCCTTCTCATGATCATTGATCTTTAAGAAATCCTACTTCTTTCTTTAATTAGGCAGTTGATCAATTAACTCTTTCACTTTCATTTTATTATTTTCATGATTGATTAGATCTTCATATTTGATATTATTATGAATATGCAACCATCTCTTTTAACATTCTTATTATGTCATGATTCATTCAATCTATTCTTATGAATTCTCTTCACTCTTGAACACTTTCTACATTTTCTAAGCAATCAATATGAAATCAAACTTAAGTGTCACAACCAAATGACTCAACTGTTTATCTAAATATTCATTCCATAGATTCTGTTGACACTTGATTCCATCATTCAATATTTGGTTCTTCTTCTATTACTGAATATCATAGTTCTATTTCTATTGAACATAGTTTTCTTTGTTGTTTCTAAGTTGACATAAATAGTTCTTCATAATAAATTTAATATTATATGAACATGAACATAATGGATTCATAAATAGTGAATCATTCCAATATGACTTATTAGACTGATGTCTATTTGGAAGTGAAAGTCTATTTATGAACTCTATCAATGCATTCAGCCAATACTCTACCAATACTGAAATATCTGATCTTATTGGAATCCATGTTCTCCTGTGGAATAGTGTTGGTTGTAATGTATTCATTCAAATGAGTGTTATCAATCTGACTTCCATTCCCACTCAGTTTGGAATGAACTACAAAACTGAATATTCTTTTAGCACCTTTATTAAACACATTCTAAGATGTATTGATCTATGTCTAGGCAGTCACACACTTACCATCCACTATTATGACATCTTGGTCTTCCATCTTAGGTCCTAAATACTTGAAATTGATATCATTGATATTAGACTTCCTAAATGATTCAGAGAGTTCCACTGCCAATCTACCAAATACACCTTCTTAGTCTAATTGGTTGATCATTGAAATGGCTCTTCTGATTCCATTGATTTTGAAATCAGGAGTCAATATGATAGGATTCTATATTTTATGGTATTTGATCAAATAGTCAGATGCAATTCCAGTGATGTCTATATTTATGAATGGAATGTTATAACACCCTTTGATTTCAGGATCAACACAATTGAAAGTGATCAGTTGGTCTACACCCATTGACTCAATCATCTTAGCAATGTCACCAGATGGTTAGTAGACAGTGTCACTCATACTCCCATTATGATTACAATATGGTAAGTAGGGTAGAACCAATGTCACTCTCTTAGCAAATGCTCTCTTACAACATGAAGCCATTAAGAGACATTCTGTCAAATAGTCTTAATTACTCTGTGGATCTATTTATCCAAGAACATAAACATCTTTGTCTCTTACTGAATCCAATACACTTATTTATGTTTCACGATTATATTCATCACAATATTACTTCACCATTGTCAATTCAATATTCAGAAGAGATGCTACTTCTATGGCTAAGTACTTCCCATTCTTATTATGAACTAGTTTTATTTCACTCTCATTACCCTATTATCAATCACATATATCATTTAATAAAATTAACACTCTCTATACATAATCAATATGAATATGAACTATTATATTCTATAACTATGACTATTACTGATAAATGTCTTAGACTCTTTATTTCATTATTACACAAGATATCCTAATCATAAATGTTAGATTCATAATCAGCATAATCACCAAAATATTAGAAATTAAGTATTTTTCTAGTTGTAATGAACATGAATGAGCCTACTACTGATCCTAATACAAATCTATAACCTATGTTTGTAATCTATTTCATTCTATCAATTAATTAAATTATCTTATGTATTCACTAGTCTGATTAAATATAATCATATTGAATACCATTTATTATTTAAATACGTATTTCAAATGACGTAATTCATCAATCATAGTTGAATAACTTCATAATCAATCATAGTTCATATTGTATATTTAATTTATATTCACTTTATTAGTCTAATTCTATGTATTTGAATATAAAACTAGTTTAAGTTGATAGTTAATGTATTTCATAATTCATCATTTATATTTTATAATCAATTGACTATCATCTGATTTATTTTTATATTCTTATAGAATTATTACACTTAATGAAAAGAAATAGCTAAACAGACTCTAAACAAAGTATATTCAGCCATTCAAGATAGAATTCAGTCTTCACAATTGATAATTAAGAAACCAATCAACCAGTCATTGAAGAATAGTTAGAATTTACTAAAAAGGATATTGAAGAACTATTTAAAAAAGATAAGAAAATAGATAAACTTAAGAAAGTTCTTAGTTGTGTCAGTTATCAAGATGTATTATTCAGTTCATATTTATAGTTGAATAACAATTACGACCAAAGTGTGAAGATGGGATTCAGTAAATATAAAAAGATATTGAATCAACTACTTAAAGTCAAAAGGTTGAATAACAAGACAGAAAGAAACAGAATGTGGCTTAATCTATCTTAAATGAACCAAATAAAGAATATCTACAATGCAGACTACTTTGATGAATTGAATGAAGTTGAATATCCTAAACACTTTTTCCTTTCTTAGATTGAGGCTGACTTGAATAGAAGACTTTCTTTGTTTGACTATGATTAGTAACAAGAAATGAATAAAAAAGCAATAATAAAATAAATACTACTCAACTATTCAAAGAGAAATCCATAAATAGGATATTGTTAGGGATTCAATTATGTAGCCAGTTTCATATTCGAACAAGGATTTGTAAAAGAATAAGTATTCTTTATGATTTGTAATTTTGTTGAAAATGTCATGACTAATGATTATCATTCTAACTTCTTTGGTCTGAAAATAGATTAAACAATATTTAAAAACTTACTTTAATTGATGGTTCCTAAAGTTCATAAGAAACTGAAAGAATTGGAAGTGGACATAGATCATTTAGTATTTCATTGGTTCATTTGTGCTTTCACATCTATTTAGTTGGAATAGAAAATAGTTTGAATCATATGGGATTTTCTATTATTACAAGGAAGAATAGCTATGATTAAAGCTGCTATTTCTATTTTTATGATTTTATAGAAATACATTTTAGAAGCCAAATCATTTGAAGAAGTATCAATGATATTCAAGACTGAGATTTAGAACATTAGTGATCCTAATGAATTCCATAAACTGATGATTAAGAATAGAATATCAAAGAAAGCATACAATTGAATAAACAATGAGTTTGGAAGTATAACAGACATTGTGGATAGATTGAATCAGAGGGATAGTGGTTGTTCAAATAGTTCATAGTAATAGTGTAATTTGAAATATCCCACTTGTATCAATATGATCAGAGATGATAAGAAGTATAATAGACAAGATGTGATGATACTTCAGACAGAGTTGTATTTACAACCTAGACTAGACTTCATTGACAATATTAAGTTCCATAGAGAGTAGGACTAGAACAGAGACAAGAAACAGGATTCTATTCTAATCACGAGATAAGAACATGTCTGTCACTTATTCAACACAAATGAGATTCAGTCTTAAGAAGGATATAATGAAAATATAAATATGGATACTGAAAGATCTTCAATAAGTTGGCCATTAATTAAATGAAGTCTTATATTATAGATTATCAAATATCTAACATTATTAAACTGAATATCAATATGAGTAGAATACTAAATTAAATTGATTATGCTTTCTTATATAGATTCATTCCAATACTGACTTATTCAGCAGTGCAGACACTGAACTGTCCAAAATTACAATCTATGAAGAAGGGATTCACTAGATCAAATGATATTTAGAGTTGGTTTTGTAGACTGATGAATGGGTCATAATAACATAAACTCATATTGAATGTATTCTGACTCTAAGCTAGTCTTTATCTTTTAAGTTAGATTCTGACTAGTGAACTAGTTATACTGTAATATGTCACAGCTATTTCAGGAGTAGCAATAGCAGTCATGGCTACAGCAGAACCAATGGTCATTGTCTTCTTCTATTATGTAGCTTACACTAAGTTATATGGTTTGACAACTGAAATGACAGCAGTATCATAGAACATAGTACTATTATTCAAGAAATAGGATGCATTGACTGATGTGTCTAATACGAATGTTTCTATAAGAGCACTTGAATTGGGTACGATATTCAATTCAAATACAACACTATCTTCTGCAGGTATGTAGTCATATAAGAATTATGTCAGTTTAGTTGATATGCTAGCAGGTACAACTCCTGTCTTATTTATCTGTATTTGACTATTCACTATCCATATTAAACTAACAATCAGAATAACTTTCATTAATGTCCTAATATCAATATATTATATTAGATCCAAATTATATAACAATCATAACTCATTCATATTCAAATATATCTAAATCTCATTTGTTTTTCTAATTGACTGATTATTGTTTATCAGATAATTATATTCTTTATTGATTACTATAATTTATATTTGAATTACTCTATTTTATAATTTTCTTTATTTTGAATTGTTTTCTATATTCTAAATAGACATTTGATCTTTTGTGATTCTCTTTATTAACTTACTTGGTCTACTATTCTTACTAAATTTAATAAAACTGAATGATATCTAAGAAGATCGACTATTTCTTATCAAAATGATTAAACAGATTCATTTCCAACACTCTTATTAAACTTTCTATTTTGAGACATAATGGAATATCTAGTCTCTATTGCTATTAATCAGTGAACTCTAATCCAATTGGATCTAAATTAGTCTTTTCTGCCAATCTAGCTATAACTTAAATCAAACCATTATCAGTTAAGTGGAATTCATTATAATTGACTTATTAATTGACACTTTGTAAGAAGATCATGTTGATTTCTCTATTTGATAGTTTGAATTTGTATAGATTTGCTTTCTAAATGAAGTGAATGAAACTTTTATAGTCTATCACTTTAATTGCTTTCTTTTAGTAGATCGATTGAGTCATAAAACTATCAAATACCTTGTCAATTGTTTTCTGACTCTTTTATAAGATTCAATAACATTCATCATTATAAAGTCAATTCTATTTCCAAGTCTATTGGTGGAGTTGTTTCTAATATTAGATCAAATAGTTATTGAAAACTTAATTAATGTAATCAATGAAGTCTTCATTATGTTTGGTTTGGTATAGAAATCAAAGTATAATTTCAATGAAC
>Ga0115008_10000637_pt1 | contig 26809 bp, 45 predicted proteins | sample FraStrMetagenome_FD_87164 | JGI IMG/M metagenome (GOLD analysis project Ga0115008, IMG submission 87164) | Marine eukaryotic phytoplankton communities from Arctic Ocean - Fram Strait ARC3M Metagenome | ecosystem: Environmental > Aquatic > Marine > Oceanic | place: Fram Strait | collected... | reverse complement strand
TCTTGATTTTCTTCCTTTTGAATGCCTTCTTGAAACGTCGACCAATCCTCTTGATTTTCTTCCTTTTGAATGCCTTCTTGAAACGTCGACCAACCTTCTTGAATTTCTTCCTTCTGAATGCCTTCTTGAAACGTCGACCAACCTTTTTGAATTTCTTCCTTCTGAATGCCTTCTTGAAACGTCGACCAACCTTTTTGAAAGATCGACCAATTTTCTTACCAACCTTCTTGAAACGTCGACCAACCTTTTTGAAAGATCGACCAATTTTCTTACCAACCTTTTTGAAAGATCGACCAATTTTCTTACCAATTCTTTTGGGTCTTCGAGGTGGTCTTCGAGGCGCCTGTTGTCGTGGGGGGGGCGGTGGAGCTTGAGATGCTGGTTCATTACCTGTCATGTCACCACCACCGGCTTTAGCTGCGGCTCCTGATTGTCTCCCCCGCCACACAGCGAATGCTGCACCACCACCACCCAATAAACTAATGGATGATGTACATGAGGACGATAAGGCACATACTAGACCAATTATTGGGAGCATCTCCTCACTCATGACCACCGTTATTATACAGGAATATTAATTTTGCGACGTTCTGAACGAATTTTATTGAATACAGTATCCAAATTCTTTTTCGTTGGAATGAGATTATCTTCCCAATCCCAGAATATCATATCCCCAACGGGGATCTTATGATCACTGGTCACGAGACAGCTGACCACGGGCCCAACTTTATGTGTAGGCTTTGCGTTTGGTAATTGTTTCACCTTAACATATTTACCACCATGTTTCACGTAATGTGATCCAGTCACTAAAATGTCATTGATTTTGTAATAGGGATCGTTATCGTTTTTGATTTTCATCACCGCATCAACAACGCTACCGTTGATGAGGATGTCACCCAACTTCAAGTTCTTCATCATTACAGTTTTTCCATTTTGGAGTTTGATGGGGGTCTCTGGGGCGAAACATCTGAACCGAATCTTTTTGACTTTAAACGCCTTCTTGAACTTTTTGAATCCAGCTCGTCTTTTCGTAAAAACCTTTTTGACCCCTCTACCAGCCTTTTTGAACCCTTTACCGGCCTTTTTGAATCCCTTTTTGATACCTTTACCAACACCCTTTACTGCATTTAATGGGTTTAATTTTTTCATTATTCCACCGAAAAATGCAGCCACTCTCGACCAGAAAAAAATGGCTGCTATAGCTGGACTACTCACGGCTGATGAACAACTTGACCCCATACTTGACATCATTAGTAAAGGTAGGTATGCAGCCATGGTAGACTCTTATTACATTGTACTGAGAAAATATATATAAAAGTATGAAGCATATATAGAACATGTACGATGTTTACACTGATGGAAGTTGTTTGGGAAATCCGGGACGCGGTGGCTGGGGTGTTGTTAGTGATGACTTTAAACTCACTGATAAACAACCTAATACCACGAATAATCAGATGGAGATGACTGCGATTCTGAAAGCTCTCGAAGAGTGTTCAAAAAGAGATATTCAAGACGTTCGTATATTTACGGATAGTAATTATGTAAAAAATGGAATCAATGTATGGATTATAAACTGGAAGAAAAATGGATGGAAAACTGCGGCTGGTACACCAGTGAAGAATAAGGAGTTATGGATCGCTATTGATGAAGCGCGTAATAAATTGAAATACGTAGAATGGAAATGGGTAAAAGCCCATAACGGGGACCCAAAAAATGAGGAAGTTGATAATTTAGCCAGGGAAAGTGCGAATAAATTATCAGCTTAAACTAGACCATGAGTGATAAACAAGATGATCAGTGTGAATGGTGTGATAAACAAGAAAAGTTGCTTATAAAATGGGCAGAAAAAGCGGCTGGTTACCGTTGGTTACATAATCACGCACGCCTATTCTACAAGAAACAAAACGACTGGTTAGCCTATCCTAGTATAGTTATAGCGAGTATAACAGGTGTAGGTGGCTTCGCAGTGTTAAACCCAAGTGGGAATGCCGACGTTTCCGACGACACTAAAAATAAAATTATGATAATCCAATACTTCTTCGCATTTCTAAATGTTTTGGGGGGAATACTCACATCTATTAGTAAGTTTAGTCAAAGTTTGAGTCTCTCCGAGGCGCACTCTACCCAATGTATACAGTGGTCTAAATTCTATAGAAGTATAGACATGGAGCTCTCACTCGATGTTAAACATAGAGGTGGGGTGGTTGACTTTATAATGAAATCTAGGGAAGACTATGATAAACTTCTCGATGATTCACCCGATATACCAGCTATTACTATTCAAGCTTTCTTGGTCCAGTTTCCTGATAAAGAGAATAAACCCGATGTATGCAACGGTTTAAGTATCGTTGTAAGTGATGATGCTGCATCACTCACTGGTTCTAGACGCGCAGTTTCTAGATGGTTAGGGGCCTTTAGTAACGTTACGTCAAGTAGAAGGAGGAGTAGTGATATAGGGCGAATGGAATCAATAGAAAAAATCTCAGTATAATACAAATGCAACGGTTACCAGCTATATTTCTGATAACATTTATTTTTGGTATTCTTTATTCCTTACTTGATAAGATGAACCCAAAATCTTTTGGATTTAAGAGTGTACTCGATCCTTTCTACTTTTCCTTTACTACTATGAGTACTGTTGGTTATGGTGATTACTCACCTAAGAGTGATATGGCTAAGATGCTAGTAATGGTTCATCAAGGTTTACTTATTGGTGAAGTTATTAGTCTATTAGGTCTTGAAACAAACGCTAGTATATCTAACCGCTTGAGTCAAGTTTCTGCTATGATGCCTCCAATGAAGACTGCCTAGACAGTACATGATTTATCCGCAGCAAAAGCGTAGAAAGCTGTCAGACCAATCGTAGAACTCACTAATATATTTTTATACCGAGGCAATAATACTATGGCTACTACAAGTAGACACAATAGATATATGTATATAAATTGTGTGTATTCCGTGAGGGCTCTAGAGTAACGACTCAGACCCGGAGAACCAGGGAAAGACACAAACAGTGCGTTTGAATTTTTATTTATTTCCGTTGGTTTGAAGTTTTCAAAAATGAGATTCTTTTCGTCTACTTTAATGTCATCTCGACTTCTACACAACGTATTGAAGTTCAACTGATCATCTTTACATTTTGAATTTTGTTCACCTTCGAGAAACTCCTTAAGTTCTTTTACGTAACCCATATACATCCCAGCATTGGCAGTTCCACTTCCTTTACATGTACCAAAAACCATATTTGTAATAAATTTACCACTTATATTTGGATCACTCGATAGTAGGATTTTACAATTAAACTCTTTAAAAAGTTCTAAAAGTTTTTCCGGTTTTTTATTGATCTTTGTATCAAATCCATCGAGAAATATAACTATATCTGTGTCACTCTTGGTTTCGAGATACTTAATAACACCTTTACCCTTGTCTGAAAACCCATTCCATTTGGTTCCCCACCCCAATACCTTAACTGGTACACTGAACTCGTTATTAGTGAGTTCTTCAAACATACCCTGAGACTTATTGGCGTATGTAATTATCTCAAATGACATTTAGTATATACCAATATAATAAATAACATACTTAAAGTCGAGAGACCTAGGTAATATGTGGGGGGAGTCCCACAGTTATACATAACGACTCGTAAATAGTCGATATGCACCGTTCTTATAGCTCAGTTGGTTAGAGCGTGGTGCTTATAACGCCAAGGTCCCGGGTTCGAGCCCCGTTTAGAACATCTTTTACAAGGAGTTTTCCTCATTGTAAAATATGTAATTTCATTTCTAATATATCAGTATGACTCCACAGGTTGCTATTAAATTTGACGATACTACATCCGCGAGTGATTTAGACACATTCTTCACACATGTTTGGTCAAACGATAAACGTGTCCGAGTCGTTTTGGATGCTACCGAATGTAAAAATATTTCGTTGGGGCGTATTCTTTCTATGAAAAGTGTATTAGATGAACATAGATACAGTTCTAGAAAGTACATAGACCATACAGTAGTTGTAGTCAATTCGAGATTTGCGCGATTTATATTACGCGCAGGTTTGGCGATTATTAGAACGGAAAGACCTGTTTACATTAAAACCCCTTCTTGAGATCATCTGGGGTCGCATCGGAGTGTACACGTGAAAAGAATAATGACCGACCATGATCACTGTGACTTATAATACTCGCATGACTCCTATCTACATGGATAAATTTTCGTAAATCTTTGTAATAAATACGAGCTCCTTTAGCAATAAGATCTTCATGTTTCATATCTATGTGATTATCCATTGGTAAAAAGAACTTCTTATACCAATGCATATTATGCATGTTTACGAGGTAACATTTCGTACTTGATATCCATTTTACCTTTTCTAAAGTTCCTTCTTTTTTTTCAGGTAGCCTTGATAGACAATGGAAAAAACATATTTCAAAGTCATCACCCTTTTCGTTAATAACCGATTGAACCTGGTCATATAGTTTGTTAGATTGTATCACGACATTATCTTCAAAAATGAGGGCATATTTTATATTTTGTTTGAGACATTTCTCATAAATTTTCATATGTCCCATCATACAACCGATGGCTCCTAAATTGAAATAGGTTATATCAGGTCTCTTTATAGATGGGTCATGGTACATCTCAACCGCTTTATCATAATAGTCAGGATCTACATATTCTCGAAACTTTGTAGCTTTTTTGGGAGTTGTAGTATCTTTACCATATACGACCTGTAATGGTATTTTATTGTCAATACTTCGTAGGAATTGTTGACTTCTTTCTTCTTGATTCTTGAGTGTTAACAAAAAACATTTAAAGTCGTATTTCTCAAACTTTTTATGATTTAGGCGCGTAAGTAACAAACATACAATGACAAAAAGTATAACATAAAATATCATATTACTTAAACATTAGAGAATATTTTTAACAAATGGATGCTATCATAGATGGTATTGGACTGGTGAGTTCAATTCTCATTGCCGTGATGTTTGTACCACAAGTTGTACACGTACATAAAACAAAGGATACAGATGCTATAAACTATACGTTTTTACATATCAATATATTGGCGAGTACTTTAGGACTTGTGTATTCAATTTACTTTCATGTAGTACCAATGATTGTTGCCAATACATCCGCTGGTCTATTCTCTGTATCACTCGCGAGTATGAAGTTCGTTAATGGGCTTAAAGAAAAGAACCAAAGGATAGATATAGTAGCTGAGGCTCCAGCTCCTATGGTGTAGTTGGTCAACACTGTGGACTTTGAATCCACCACCCCAAGTTCAAGTCTTGGTGGGAGCTTCTCCCTCTCTTAGCTCAGTTGGTAGAGCAATGGACTGTAGTTCCATTTGTCACCTGTTCGATTCAGGTAGAGAGGAGACGCGTACCGTATATTGATAGTACAATTGTCAGTTTTTTTTCCCATAGCTCAGTTGGTAGAGCGTGCGACTGTTAATCGCAAGGTCATCGGTTCGAACCCGGTTGGGAAAGTTTTTAGTTGCTTTTACAATGTGTTTTCCACTTTGTAAAAATAACCTAATATACTGTATGACTTATACCCCAGCTCAGATCAACCCAGTATGGAAATGGATGCGTAGTAATATCGTCAATCTATCGTTTACCGCCAATAAGGCTGTAGTTATACGTGATTGGAGATTGGCCGCGTTACATTCTTTTTTTAGTATTGGTATTGTGATTTGGGTTATTTATTCATTATTTTCCGGGAAGACGTACATCGTCACCGAGGTTCCCACGGGGGTTGCGAGTGCTTGGGGTCTAGCCTCTACGGAGTATGCATCTACACAGGATTTGATATACAACGGTGGTTCCTCCTTTTGTGATAATCTTACTAATTATGAGTTTAAATACTCGAATGACTGGAACTATAACGCACCAATATGTGCGTTCTATACCGGAGCTGAATTAATCTCAAAACTGCCTTCTGGTAATGTTATGTTTTTCACGACACACATCTCTGAAACAATCAAACAACGGTATACTAAACCAGCTATTGGATGTATTTCTGACTCAAATGGTCTCGGAGAAGCGATCGAGGTCATGGGACGATGTGAACATTCAAAGTCTACAAATTTTTTAGCACCTGGTATTGAAGAAAGTTATTTCGCATTCAATCATTATTTCGATTCTCGTATACAATCTGGAGCAAAACCACTTACGTATGTTAGGAGGGAGGGGTTTGATGATAATCTATACACGTTTGAAAGGGGTTCCGCGATTCGTCTGAAAGTGTCCGAGTGGCTAAACATTACGGGAATTGAACTTGATAAACCATTCAATAAACAGAATGTAGATGGTTTAGATATTACAGGTTTCAATGGTGCCGGAGAAGATGTCGAAAAGTATCCATATGTGAGAACAAGTGGTTTGCGCCTCAATATAGGGGTCAAGTATCATAACTTCCACCTTGACCGAAAATTACATACGGATATGGGGGGTGAAGATGTATACGCTGTCGTGACAGTATCCCCCAAAATTGGTTGGTTCTCAAAAGGTGATGAAATATTGTATAGCCAAGTGGGTGGTGGTGCAGCATTTGACATAGACAACCCAATTAATTTGACAAGTGGACAACCAAATGGTATGTATTACGATTTTTACAGATATGGTATATTATTTGATATACAACAAACTGGTTTAGTGGGGGAAATCGATTACCTTTTCATTCTTATGCAATTTACATCTGGTATTGTTCTATTAGGACTTGCGACTACACTTGTTGGTTTCATTGCTAAATTTGGTTTAGGTGACAAGTCTGAATTATATAGGGGTGCCATGTTAGAGATGTTCGATGTTCAACGTGAAGCTGCGCGGTATGCTACTCAAGCATGTGTAGCCACAAAAAGTTTTAAAGATGCTGACAATGATGGTAAAGGTGATTTAGATTTTGATGAGTTGAGAACTCTCATCAAAGGGTCTTTCTCAAAGAGTTATTTAGATGATGGCGTTGATGACCACTTTAACGAAAAAGAAATAACTGCGATGGCATATTACCTCATGAGAGCAGCAGATGAAAACCTGGATGAACGAATTTTAGAACAGCGTGAGAAAACACCCGAAGAATTGAAAAATTCAACGATATCGTTACATGAATGGCAAGAGTTATCTACAACAGGTGTTTTCACTTTTAAAGATCTTAAATCTACATCAAAGGAACAACTCGAGGCAGCTGGGTGGAAGAAAAGTATTTTCAGACAGAGAAGTATTAAAAAATAACTTAAAAACACAACTCTTATCAATAGTAATGACAACTATTGCTAATTTGTTGATTACACCCATTGTATCTTTCAATCAAAGATTTAGGCACCGCCTTGCATCATCTGCTTTAGACACACCACCACCCCCAGTTTCTAACTCAAAGCAATGGGATTTTGGTCGGTATTGTTGGAAAGTTATAGTTGAGTCTAAGGATAAGAAAAGTGGTAAACTCGATAAAACATTCGTCGGGTATAGCCAAAATATGAATATCGCAGACAGGACGAAGGGTGCCTGTGATAGACATAAGAAACCGGGAACAGTTTGTGGAGAGCCGGAGTTGATCATGAAAGGTGGAGAATGTGATGAAGTAATTTTTATGAAGAAAACACCGGGTGGTCCACTTATCAGAATTAGTAATTCATTTTTGTAAAATTCCCTGTCTATTAACATTAACCCACCCCTGTATACTTATATCACTCTCTTCACACCACGGGTAAATTTCATTGTCACCACCGATGAAATTTAAAGCACGTACACCATTATCAATACATGTATCACATATCGTCTTGTTATCGTCAATAATGAGATTTATATCGAGGGCGCGACATATATCCGCTTTAGGAATTTCGTTCGATGTATAACTATTTGTGAGTATAACATCATCAAACATATATGGGAAATATGTATCTATCCATCTTTCAGTTTCTTCTCGAGCCATGTCCTGACGCCCGGTTAGGATATACATTTTGTTGTACCGTTGCCTGAGGTTAAACATGGCTGATTGTGATCCGTAGATAGGTGTAAGCTCTGTAAAGGCTTTAGATTGGTAAAATTCTTTGACCATTTTTTGTGAGGCTTTTTCATCTATATCAAATATTTCACGGTACACATAACTGTATTTGGGTTTAGTTATACTTTTCTTATGAAATCTAGCCATTGGAACTAAAAATTTTACTAATACTTCATCGATATCGATTGCAATCCTGTTCATTTATTTATTACAAACATTATTCATAATCCCTAATCACTACACCTATGGGGAAACGCGGTACATTCATCGCAGTAAGGTTTTGGAAACGCACAGTGAGCATTTTTCCGATATACTTACTGTAATTGGTATAATGATCTTCCCTCTGAGAAATTGTACCCTCAGGTCTAACATTGAAATTATGTCCATCTTCATTTTTACACACCCACACTACAGCGTCTGCGTCTCGGCCATGTCCCGTTTTCGCACCGATAATTTCATATTCCTCTGTTTGAAATGTTTTATACTTGAGAAGGTAATTACTTCTCTGACCAACTTCATACGTACTTTCTCGGTCACGGATCATTACTCCTTCATACCCCTCTGACGTAAATCTATCATGGTATTTTTCCACTTCACTCTTATCATGAACCAAAATAGTCTCAACGCTTACACAGTCCATACGTTGTTCGAAAGTGAGGTCCGGGCGCTTTAGATCGAAGTAATCGAAAATATAGAAGTCAAGTGCATCGGGATTGGTCTTGAACATGCTTGTAATATCTTCGAATGTTCGGTCGGGGGCGTAACATTCACCATCTAGGTATTCACCGTCGCGGAGACCTTCACATAAATGCTTGAAACCATCGACGGATTTACCGGTACGAGAAAAACAACCATCTTTCGAAACAATTAAACGAACACCATCCAGTTTAGGTTGAACGTAGAATGGAGTTGATATATATTTTTCACGTTCCGCCCACTTGTTTGCCAACATGGGTAGAATTTGTGTACATTTCACCTTCTCATTGTTCCACATCGTCTGAGCTCGTTTAAGAGCCTTATCGTAGCCAGTCTTTACATTGGTTCGTGACTCGGTAAACTTATCATTCCCAACAATACCAGATACCTTCACAATGTCCGCTGATCCATCCTTCAAGTCTTCAACTTTGATATCGATGTAACGATCACGGTTAAACTTATCTTGTTTGATAAGACGTTCCATTCTAGGAGTAAATAATTTCTCAACTTTAATTAGATGCCGGATATACCTGTTGTAAATTATGGTAGAATGGAACGACTTAGGCCTCCCGAAAGTACATTTTTGCCATTAAATGCAAATACATTTTGTCTTATTTTTATAGTGTTATGTGGTTTAGGTTTATACAAACGATCTGTATCGATTAGTCAACAACGTGTGCGATCTTATACTTGATACACTTATCAGGGGATAGGTAAATATCCTTCTTCATGAGTCGTTTAAACTTCTTCTCAGGAATTTCAGTCTTTGACATGTACATTTTCTTGAGCATTTTCATAAACTTTGCAGATGTCTTCATCTCATTGCGAAGATCTTGGAAATTACCCCAAAACTCGGTAGTAAGCTGGTGAATCAGAAGGTACGCATTCTTACCTATGCGACGTTCTGAACCACCCAAGAATACAAATGTAGCCGCACTACAACAAGAGCCTTGAGCGATGGTGACAACCTTGACCCTAGAGCGCTCGAGTACATTCATCATGTTTAGACCGGAGAAGATGTCTCCACCATCACTCATGATAGATATACGAATTTGTGGTTCGTAGCCAACAAGTTCAGCTTTTTTTTTCAGTAGGTCAATTTCAAGTTTCTTGAACTGTAAAACAAACTCGAGTGCGTTATCCTTATCAATGTCTCCATAAAACAAGATTTCGTTTCCGACAACCTTTACAGAATCATTTTCTTCGATTAGTTCTTTCGGATCATCTTCGGTCGTAGGCATTCTTCAATGCTTTCTTTACTCTTGTTACGTCCTTTGATTTTAAGCCATTTCCAACAGCGAGATGATTGATAACATCAAAATCTTGAGGTGTAATTTTATACTCAAGTAGTGGTTCCAAGTCTCCATTTTCCGCATATTTCTTTAATAGGCACAATTCTTCTATACCTAGACCCATCCTAGATTTTTTACGAATTTCAGAAAACTTCTGTTTTCTCATTTTATAATTTCCTAATTTCGTCCAACAACTTCCTGGGCGTATCTTATTTCTATCAAGTGGTTCACCGAGTACCGACTTTGGTATCGTCAAGGCGAACAATACAAAGTAAGGCATGAGATGCCAATTACCCATCTGATAAATATGAGTATCAAACACGTCAGCGAATGTGAATGAGTTTGTACATGAAAGAATATCCGCACCTTTAGAATCTATATAATTCTCCTGGAAGATGTCCCACATATGCCCATGTTCAGGTATACTATCACGAATTTCAATAGGATTTGGGTCACTTAGTACATCATTTATAAACTCTTTAGGGGTCTTAAAATTGTCTATATCACTATATCCTTCCATATAGGTGAAAAAATTTCTAATATTTCCTTCTGATCGAAGGGCAGCCATATAAGTATCATTCCCGCGATCATCGACGAGTGTCATTAGAACATTTGGACTATGTCTCGGTATCATTACGGTTTCAAAATTTGGAAACATACACATAGTTGTCGTCGTAACAAGTAAACACCCGCGTGTAAGTTTGTTTCCATCTGAAACCTGCTCAATAATAGATTTGAATGTAGTATCATAGTTATCGATATATACATGTTTTTTAGAAGGTTTGATAAATGGTAAAAAGTGAGAATCCCGTTTTAAATGATGTGGTAACAATTCGATATTGTTTGTACCTTCGAGAACAGTATCAAGAATGAATGTTTTACCAACACCAATCGGGCCACATATAAACACGTTTTTACCTTCACTTATATAACGCCGAATGAGTTCAATTTGTTTTGTATGTATCGTCGTTACAACGGGGGATTTTTTTTGCTCTACTATTTTAATGAAGGAATCCATTGATGATCTTACTAATCAGGCCATAGATTTAGTGCTTCAAAATGACGCACTACATAAACGTATCGTAGAACCTTTAAGAAGGAAAATTCTACCATTTGTGATATGTTCAATTCTTACCAATGTCGCGATGTTTATTCTTTTGGTGTACCTTGTTCGACGTCTGTCTCTTCTTCCACTTCTTCACCCTCTTCCTGTTCCTCTTCCATGAACTCTTCCTCTTCTTGTTCATCTTCATCAGGTGCTATCATTTTCCCAAAACGTTGAAAAGGGGTATTATTTGTTATAGCTCGAACTGGTTCTATAGTTTTTGGCATTTTTAACAGTGGGATAGGACGGACATTCAATATCTCTGGTTTCGTAAATACACCTTCTATTGGATAATCTTTCTCAAATGTTTTCAATATTTCTTTGGGAATGGGAGGGGACTGTTCCAACAGACTTTCATATACAGTCTTACATTCATCCACAAACTTGAGACCCTCTTTACTACGCTCATCGCGGGGGAGAGCTAATTGAAGGCGAATGTTTCTAGAAAGTCCACCATGTCCCAGTGCGGCTGTCCTGTGGTTCTCCATGAGTTCATTTATTTTTAGGAATTGCATAATTGTCGCGATGAGACCAGCTATGAGATTCATACCACCGATAATGGCTGGTACACCACCCCTTATACTTTCCGGAAACGAACTTTGAGCAAAATTTGCCGTACCCGTGATTGTCGAAAGTACAATTACAGGCAAACTAAAACGCAGACTTAATTTTTTATACGTGAGAAAAGCTCGGTGGTGCATATACCGATAACACGCCGATGCTTCACCCCATTGGCGTAGCACATTTTCGTGATATTCGTTCCACATTTCTTCCATATTAATATCTTCGGACATGTTATAATAGATGAATATAATATTTCTCATCCATTTTATTTTTTTGATTGGGATTATCGTTGTACCCTTTACAAATGATCGTCGAAGTTTAGAATTTTATTCGATTCTCATCCCATTCATTTTTTACCATTGGTCAGTCAATGATGATACATGTGCATTGACCCAAGCTGAAATGGCTATCACAGGGCAGAAGAAAGAAGAAACATTCATGGGTCGTGTCGTCGGACCAATTTATAAGATGGAAGAGAATGAGATCAATCATCTTACAAAAACAGTGTTCTTCGTTCTATGGGGTTTTGTTCAATATAGATTGGGTCACTTTGATAATATCATCAAAGATAGTTTCAAGGTTTGGAGAGGTAACAAAATTACCGCACCCACGGTTTAACTCCGTTTGATTAGTTCTTGAACACGTTTCATGAATTCCTTGTTACGCTTTATCTTGGGGTCAGCATTAATGATACGAAGAAGAGCCGCAGAGGGTATCTTGGGTACATTACCTTTAGACCTGGGTGTAACTTTCAATTTTTTACGCGCATCCTGAATTTGTTTTACGCTAGGCATTTATTGTAAACCAACAAATTTAAATTTATCAAAATAATGAACTTCAGTCCTAAAATTGTAAAATATTATCATACACAATGCATCTGCAATGTCGTGTTTTCTTTCATAGGGTATTTCACCCATGTACTTTTCTGATATAACTACAGTTCTCTCCTTTCTTTCTTCGTAGTTTAAATGCCTCATACCAAAATGCACATGCATGCTCACAGGTGAAATTAACGTAACCTTATCTTTGAACATGTAATGTAATAGAATTTCAATATTTTGAAACCCACCCGGGGGTTGTCTTTCTATAAGTATTCGATCCGCACCATCAAATATAGATTGATGATCTTCCACAAATAAAGGAATTGTATCAACAAAATCATTCGATCTAATATATTTGTAATCTGCTAAACTAACTTTCTTTATATATTCAACTTCAACCTTCGGACCTTTATCTGAAGAATTGGCTAATACTAGTCCCATATTATGATATCCAATATCTATGGCCAGTACCTTCATATCTTTATGTAAAAGATTTTCCTTAACTATAGTAAATGAAGAGTAAGATAAAAACACATGTACTTTCGAGTGTATTAATTGTGGCGGTATTGGCACTGGTATATATGTGGTACAATCCCCGTATTGTGAAAGTTGAGACTAGAAATGAACTACCAATGTCACCTCGACCAACAGCTGTGCGTCGTGATCCCGAATATAGAGGTCCTCCAATTAAAAAATACAAACCTGGACAGATGCAACAAATGGGACTTATCACAGGAAGTGGTGATGTTACTATGCCATTATACGGGAAGGAAGTTCCAGGGCGACGTGACAGATATCACTATTATACCACAACCCCTGGTCAGCAAATTTACCCAATTCCAGTGAGTCACAACGCTCGCGATTGTATGGAAGATGTAGGGTGTCAAGAACTTTATGGAAATGAAACAGTCTCAGTTACTGGTAAGACTGGTTCATTTAGTGTAAAGATGTATCGTACTGATAACTTCTTTTAAACTTTAGCGAATTTTCGCCCCTGCCCAGCTAGTTTACTGCTCGAACAACATGAACAGCAACATAATAGCAACATAGCCGGGAAAAATGACGGTGGAAATGGTACAGGGAATCCTGGATGAAGTGAGTAAAATGTATATCCCATGCGAAGCATCACAAGAGAGCAAATAAAACTACATAACATAATCCCGGCTGAAATAGGTTTAGGTTTACCTTTTGATGATATATCTGGAATGGGACTTATAAAAAACCAAAGTGAAGATAGTGCTGAACCCATGATTCTATAATTACTATATACTGAGAAATTAATAAGTTTTAATACCCACCAATCCATATAGCATTTGCTCAACAAATCTTAACGCAGCGGAAAATGTTGAGCACCCACAACACACCATAGCAGCCGTGATTAATGATGTTTGTTCTTGCATACTAGAGAGGTACATCATAACAATGATATTTATTACCAAAGTGGAAGACGTCGAAGAAGCTAAAGGTAAAGCTTGTTTTCGAGACATGGTTATTTATAATATTAACAGAAATTATTTCTCAAATTTTGGGTTGTAATTATATCATATTCTCTATGCTGAAGATTGGAACCTACACGGAGACTTGATTTAATAATTATAAGCTCTTTGATTGTGGCATCATCAAGATGTTTAAAAAAATTCATTTTCGCTTCCATGTCATCAAGTTCGTGATGTTCTTTCCGAGCTTGTACATACGGCCATGTATGTTTTCTCAAAGATGAAACCTCTTGTTCTAACTGTCGTATTCTAGGAAGGAGCACTTTAGTGATCATAATCTTCATTTCAATTACATCACTCATCATATTTGACACACGTGTATGATCTTTAATGTATAGATATCAGGAGAACAAAACATTAAATATTGATATAAAGTATATGCAGTATAAAGAGCTGAAAGAAAAGGCTAAGAAAATGGGTCTACGCGTGACGAAAGATGTTCGGGGAAAACGTGTAAAACTGACAGGTAAAGAAATTCGCGCGAAACTCAGGTTAAATTTGGAAAATAGTGTAAAAAATGCTCAACACGTAATTCGTATTTGTAAGACTATAATTGTAAATAGTCCTCAAACTACAACTCGCCCAGGTGCTCCACCCCCTCCACCACCACCACCTCCTCCACTCAGGAAACCGGTCGTAAATTCTAGTCGCGCAAAACTCATGGCTGAATTGAAAAACACACTGAAAAAACGTGCTTTGAAAAAATAATATTACTAATTAGTATATTACGACCATGGCTAATAATAACCAGCCCGCGAACAACACTCTCAACAACGGTGCCATGAAGCTCCGTGAGATCGCTCTCAAATTAGCGACTGACGCTATTAACAAGGCGCGTGCTGCCGGCAACAATGCGAAGCCCAACAACGGCAACAACAAGCCCGCCAACAACGCGAAGCCCAACAACAAGCCTGCCAACAACGCGAACAACAAGCCCGCCAACAACGCGAACAAGCCCGCCAACAACGCGAACAACAAGCCTGCCAACAACGCGAACAACAAGCCCGCCAACAACGCGAACAACAAGCCCGCCAACAACGCGAACAACAAGCCCGCCAACAACGCGAACAAGAAGCCCAACAACAACGGTAACAAGAAACCCAACAACAACGGTAACAAGAAGCCCAACAACAACAAGCCCGCTAACGCGTAAAGCTTAAAAATATAGTTGTATTCAAGTCATGCGATTGAAGGACGTCAAGAGAGTTTTAGAGGGATGGGATGGAACTAATATGGATGATGCATATGAGGTTATATCAAAGTACGCAATTGATATACGAAGAAATGATAATGAAATTACTGAAGAATTCGTAGAGAATTATTTGGGTAAAGAACTCTACGAACGCCTTGAGACGATGATTACATTTTTCAAAAAAATAGAATCTCTCAAACGAGATTTAAATTAAAACGTTTTTTCATAAACGTTTTCACACCTTTAACATCGGGAAAACTCCAGAGATACCAACGTGACCAAAAACCGGCCCCGTTGATACCGCTTAATTTCCAATCTTCTTTATCACTTCGATTTACATTTAACATCATATTATGAATCGTATTCGGATCTTTCTCTGCTAGAATTCGTTTAGGTATCTGACCACCATGACGTGAAATATATGATCTCATACGTGAAGGTGTCTTGTGTTTGGTGTAGTCTGAATACCCTCTTGCACCAAAATCAACAGTTTTACCATTTTCTAAAATTGCCCTGAACTTCTTTTTGGGATCAGGGCTACGAATGACTTTGACACGCATACTTGATATGTGTCAATATTTTACTTACCGCACCCACATGCACCTGAGGCGCAATAATGTTCCTTCTTCTCGGCACCTGGGAAGAGGAAGAGCTTTTCGGGACCACGTTCAACGCGATACATGTGGTCATACATATGGAGGAGGGCAATGGTGAGAGCCAATGACCCGACGACGACACCCTTAATCTTGCGAGCCATGAACGCATATGCGACAATCACAGCGGCGATAATCATCTGAACAACGGTCATCTGGGGAATTGCGGGCATCGTGAAACGATCCTTCATTTCCTTTGTTTCAGTGGTGGGGGCTGGGGCGTACATAGAGGTTTTTGGGGTATAACCTGGCATTTATTATGTATGGAGAAAATAATGTGGTACATGGCCTTGATCCCAATTCTTCTAGTGGGTCACGATTTTATGAAATTGCCTGTAGATCGGTTATACTTCCATAATTGGAAAAGACCATTTGTAGGTATGAGAAATACCATGATAGATTTTATAGCTCATTCACCGGTATATTCACCCTGGAACTTTAAGGGTTTATGGTTAATCAAAGCACATTACAAGGAATTACGTAAAGAGTTTGAAGAAGTTTCAAAAACTCTAGAGAAGACTATGTACCATGATTTAGATCCATGGTTTGAGAAAAATGATCGATATTATAGATACACATTCGAGAATTTTCCTAAACTAAAAAGTCTCATCAAACAAATCCCATGTATTAATGAAGATACAGCTTCATTCGCTGTTGTGGAAGGCCCGATGACCATACCACCTCACCGGGCCGAAACCAACCATCTACTGAGATATCATATCACTATACTTGGTGATGGTGACTGTACTTTATACACAGAGAATGGACCACATGTTCATCGTGAAGGTGAAGATTTATTATTTGATCATTCGAGATATCATGAAGTTATTAAAACTGGAAATGGTAAAAGAGTTGTACTTATACTTGATGTAAAAAGATTTTAGTAGTATATTGTATGAGATTACCAATTATCATATTCATAATCCTACTGATACCATTTCTTTTGAATTTATGGTATGGATATCTCAAGCCAGCACAGAATGGAAAATTTCAACATGTTGATTGTTCGATGATATCTAACACTTTAAATCCGTATGTGAATGACATTATACATGTCGCACAACAGTATGGTAATAAGTCGACTTCGGGTATGGTGGAAGGATATAAAATCAAAAGGTCTACGATCAAGGAAAAACTTCCTTATGTATTCAGTATCATAGACGAATATGTATCTTCTGTCAGGAGTAATAAAACGAAACCAGCTGACTGTGAAAAAGAGCAGTATTGTTGGTTCTTACGATTATATAATCAGAGTGGACATTACATCGATTGGCACTTTGATAACAATTTTACCAATGGTATGCGAAATACATACGTCTGTAACATATTCACCAGTGAGGGTAACACGTCACATTTAATGACAAGAGATCGAAATGATCGAGTAAAAATTAATGAGAGTAAAGCTGGGCAAGGTGTTGTATATAACGGGAGTGAAGTGAAGCATTCTGTATCTAAACAGAAAAATGGATGTACCCGTATTTCTCTCATTATACCACTATACGAAACCGATTCCGTGTCGATACTCGGGTGGTTTCGTAGATTGGCACGTGATATTTCCGATAATGTATTTAAACTATAAATGATTATGACACACAGCAATATACATATCACTTCCACCGATGAGCTCGAGAGTTGTATCTTCGATAATACGTTTCGTAAACGGACCCGATGTACCATCGTTACAATGCATACAAAGGGCGGAAAGTTTAGTTACGTCACCCGCGAGTGGGATACAGTCTAGGATTTCCCCCCATTTTCTCTGAAATGCATCACCATCTAGACCTGCGAGTATCACAGACTTGTTAACATGTAGACAACACTCCACAAACTTTTTTAACCGTGGAAAAAATTGGGCTTCATCTATAGCTATGATATCAGCTTGATCGAAATCGTGTGTATTAATAATTTCGAACAAATCAAATACTTTATGGCAATTGAACTTTACATTATCATGTGTTTTTAGAACTTCTTCATGGGACCTTACATCTTTTGCAGAATTTACAACCATGATATCCTTTCCTATCACTTTTAGACGCTTAAGTCTGCGGATAAGTTCTGATGTTTTACCTGAAAACATATTTCCCATAATAATTGAAAGCCCCATTTCCCTGACTATTATAATATTGTATTTTTTATATGGTTGATTATCATCGGGCTTTATTTGGTGGCCACAAGGGCTACTATAATCCCAGTACGGGTTATGTCCGGTTTGGTAAAATTACATATCCGAATATTGCCACGGCTATAAATCATCTCAGTGTAAAATAGATGAAACACGAAGGCCTTATTTACAGTAGATGGCTGTGGACATTATCATTATTATACTATTATGGTATAAATCCTTATTCACCTCTATTACCTATGATTGGAGCGATCACTTTCTGCATTTATATCGTACTACGTAAATTTCCGGATAAATTTCATTGGACCAAAAAGGCATTTGTATTGTTGGTCGAATTTTTCTTTGCGTATCTTGCTTTTATAAAAGATCCAAGTAGGTCATTATTCAATATGGGTGATTTATCTTTCAATTCTATAATTCTATTATTTTACCTACTCGCGGTTAAGTTGAATGGTACATCGATAGAGGAGATATATTTCAAAATTATACCAGAATTTCACAGAGTGGAAGAAACCTTAATGGAACATTTCAAAAGAATTCTTAGTACTAAGTAAGATGTCTCTCAGCGATGCTCGGATTACCAAGAAAGTTGAGGAGTTGCGTAAAACACAGGGTAAAATCTATGCACCCCTCAAGTATTTCAGGGGAATTACAACTCTCAAGGGGGTTGAGACTCGCTATAAAAAGATGCTCAAGAGTGACTACAAGGGATTCAAGACAGACAAAGGACAGAAGACAAAAACCTCCTCCTACACCCAAAAATTTAGGAAGATGTATCCGGGAGCAAAATCCCTCCCTGAAATTGCTAAGGCTACTAAAATTCCTCTAAAGACTGTGAAGACCATCTACAATAGGGGACTCGCTGCGTGGAGAACCGGGCATCGTCCGGGTGCTTCTCCACAAGCGTGGGGGTATGCTAGGGTGCACAGCTTCGCCACTAAGGGGAAGACGTACTACACGGCGGATGCTGACTTGAGGTGATTACCCCGGGACGAGTGTACATTTCCTTGTATCAACGTCATCACGTGCGTTCGCACATACGCAAACCCAATAAATAGAGGTGAACGTGAAAAACGCAATCGGAATAATGGCTATACTTAGCATTAATAGTAATTTATAATTTTAATCGCAATGTACAGTCTGAGATTTTACGCAATAAATAAAAACCTAAAAGTAAGTAGGATGATCCTCATAGACCAGATAGTTCGTTACCTCTCCAAAGATATTATGTTACCGACACGATGTTACGCGACTAAAAAGCAACTCGTGTCTGTAAAGGATTGTTGTGATTGTAAGATTTTCTGTAAGAAACCACCAAAGGGTTCCGTACCAGCGTATCAACCATTGTATGTATTAAAAGATAATTCTAAACCCTAACTCTCTTCACCCCCTCTTCTTGGAAGATGGTCTCAATACATTTGATTTCATCTTTCACCCATGGTTCTGCTCCATCAAACGCTTTGAGATAAGTGCATATCAAATTGTCCTCACATGTCAACTGTCTGTTGAGGTCAATTTCGACACCAGGTCTGAGCCACGGCCAATTTTTGACACATAGACGGATCGTCTTATAAGCCTCTCCATGATACTTAACACGAATACCACCCTCAGTAATAGGTTCAGGTTCGAACGTGTGATGAGGCATAGCGGAGTTCATTTTTTTTATGATGTTCATCACGTTCCCCATAGTGAAAGATTCATGAACCCTGAACGCAGGACCGGGTTCGTAAGTATACACATCTTGGTCAGGAAAAGGCATTATTAGATAGAAATACATAGGAATTGAATTCACTTAGGCGAACGAACCTTCGCGGGTTTTTTTAACATCTGACCATAATCCCGCAAAGCCTGCCAAGTGTGAAGAGCGTGTGAAGATTTTTGGTAGGTGGTTAGCATAGTCTATTTTTTTTAATAAAATACCCCTTACTATTAATGTAGTATGTACCTAAGTCGCTTAAACGCTGTGTTAAAAATAACTCCAAAAATGGCTACCCCTCGTTCAATCAACACGATTAATACGAATTTGATTTCGCGTATTAAACACTATGTCAACTGGGACGAAATCAAAACAACAGAAGGTCAAACCCAGAATCCTGAACGCTCATACAAGGACAGTATTGTTAAAGCAATTTTAGATGAAGGTGGCGTCATCTCGTCTTTCGCGGGATCGCAAAAACCCAAGGATTTACAGGGAGTTAGTTGGCCAGGCCTTGATGTTAAATTTGACTACGAACTGAAAAAAATTGATAAACACAACGGTAGTTTCCCATTGAACGACACTATACCAGAAAATCGCGCAGACCTCTTCTACATTTTCCTACGAACTCAAAATGGGTCAATTGATATCCGATCTGCGGACTCATTAATTTCATCTCACGAAATGGTTACATCTGATCAGTACCTTGACAGTCTTAATGAATTGAGTACACATGTCGACCTCATGTGTTCGATGGGTACTTCAGCGACAGTCTACAATTTCCAAGAACTTTTTAAAATTACGATAAAGCTTTTGGAGAATGCAGTGAAGTCTAAATTGATTTCTATTTTCGAGTATGGTCAGATGTTTAAATTCGCAACGAATTTTGGTTTTTTAAAGAGTCGTCCCCGTCCGAATTGGTTTATGTCTACAAGAGTGCTTGATCGAGAATTCTCTCCACAACCCGTTGAATTAGTGGTGGAGGAACAGCATTCCCCAATTGAACAACTTGATCCTTCGATGACCCTTCCATTATATAGTCCTTTGGAAACCCCTGTATCTGTTTGAGTTCATTTACAGTATATGGTCGTAGGTAATACGTTTCACCTACCTTCTGAGCAACGAACAAACGAGGTTGGTGGTCGTATGTAGATATGATAGTTTTACTAGGTTTTGTAATGTCAACAATTTCACAGTGTACCGGAGATCTTCTCTTACCAAATGAAAAACAATACTCACTAATATCCTTTCCTCCATATGAAACACCTCTTAAATTAGCACGGTCTGTTAGATATGGATGAACCACCCCTTCCGGTTCCCCTTCACCAATAAGAATACTCTCTTCCGCGACACCAGCTTGCTCGATAAGTTCCTTGGGAACCTCAATAGTCCCATCCATACTGAATTCGAGAATGTTTCGGAGAGAAACATCCGCATCCACTTCATCTGGCCACTTATGTACATACTTTGGATCTTTCCACCCAACGATTAATAAGCGTTCACGTTTTTGGGGTACACCGTAATTTACCGTCGGAAATAACTTGTATTCACATGTGTAACCAATATCATTAAATGCTTTGACGATAATATCTATGAAGTTCTCACCCGAACTTGTCTTCCGTGAAAGTAAACCCTTCACATTTTCACCGATTATGAAATTGGGTTCAATATGTTTAGTCGCTCGAACAAAATCCAAATACAATTGACCACGTGTATCATCTGCGCGTTTTTTTCCAGCATGTGAAAAACTCTGGCATGGGAAACCAGCAAATATAGCATTCACTTTTCCTTTGAGTTCATCGAACTTTTCATCCTCTATCTTTGTTATGTCACCACCTATACATTCCGAATCGGGGAAGTTGGACTCATGTGTTTTCTGAAAAGGTTTCTTAATTTCCGAATACCATTTGACATCGAGACCAGCATTTTTCATCCCTAGGGTGTCACCCCCACACCCAGAAAAAAGGGAGAGTGCGGTCATATTTTCGAAACGATCATATCTTTTAAGCTATTATTTGATTGAACAGAAAAATTATTCCTTATATCGCGTAAATATTTGAAGAATTTATTCGTGCTAATTACAATGGACCCTTCACTAATTCCTAAAGATATATTACCTATTCTACAAGATCGAGAACTTTCGGTAGCACAGAAGATGGTGGCGTTTAACATGCTCATGCCCAATTTACCAGCTAGTCCAGAACATACTAAGGCGTATAACGAAAACCTAGAGGTTGGCGAAACGATTAAGCGTCTTGTGGACGAGGGAAAGATTAGTTTAAAGTTTGGTAAGAAATTCAAACTTAATATAATTACCAATTAGATTTAGCATCCTTATGTAGTAAGTGCCTCTCATAATTTTCTTCAACGTCAAATTGATCCGGGTCATAAGTGACACCATTCTCAACACGAATGGTGTGACTCATTTTTTTAGACTTAGAAATGACTTTAGTCTTACTAGGGGTGGGAAACTTGAATCCACGCGCGGAATTGATTTCTGTATCATATTGTGCCGGGTCAATGAAGGCACGAGTTTTGGTATTACGTGTAAGAGGAATTAAGAAGTTGAGTGTAAGGGACATTTGTTAATAAAACATTTTATTCTTTATCTCCATTCTTTTCATTGGGACGAATAGCCCATTTACTTTCTTTATTGAACTTTTCATAATCAATCTCCTTGATTTTGAATTTGTCTATAATGAACTTCTTTAGCGGATGTATATCCTTATTTTCTTCTTCATTGGGAATACGTCTCTTCCCTTCACCTGGTGCATCAGCGGGTGCTACGAAGTCGTTTTTTTTAGCGTGGACACGGACACTGGGTCGTACACATACACTTCTAGTTAACATTTACTAGAAGCATAGATTATCTTTAGTAATCGATAATACCATTTCCTGCTAGGGATAGTTTAGCAATTGTCATCAAAGTCAAACCTACTACAATATTAGGGTAATCCAGTTTGAGAATACGACCTGCGATGGTCATGGGTAAAATCCATGTGACAAGTTGACCCTGTGCGTAATTCACGAGATCAGGTGATGGGAGGGCTGCTTGAACCCGGTGTGGTTGCGCGAGGCGCCTACAACTTCTCTTTCTTGTTTGAAGAAATTGTCTGGGGGTCCGTTGAATGTGAATAGGTGAAACAAGAGAAGTCATTTATATATACAGTTCTAGATTCTTTAATTTAATCATCATCTTTTATAAAACATGATAAAACCAAAACGATTCCAACGAATATGATGTTCAATAATAAGAGTGGATACGTATGTCGTAAACGATATGTACCCTCATCATTTGGTATTTTTACAGTCGTTATAATTCGCTTTCTGTCGGGTTTTACCACATGTTTTCGTGTGATATGGGGTTTGATTTGAGAAATCGGTTGAATCATCTGCATTTTCATCATTTGTAATGAATTTGATAAAATAAAACCTAAGTGGGCGCATCTATAGTCATTATTTATACATTCACATCACCATGAACGCTATTACCGAAATCCAAAACCTCATCAACGAAAACGAGTACCTCAAAGATCTCTGTAAGGAACAAGCTGGGAAGATTAAACAACTCGAGAAGATCCATAAGGAATCCGAAGACCTTCTTTGGCAGCGACGACTCTTTGATGAATCAATTCAAAAGGTTGGGGCTGTTCTCAATGAGTCTGAAAAACCCTCTCTTTTCGAGACGACTACGCGAACCAAGACCTTCGCCATCAACCAGGCTATTGCCGAGCATCTCAAAGAACTTGGTCAGATGACATCCGATTTTTATAAGACTGGTGCTTATGATACGGCTGCTGACATTGTTGCCAATTACCCACATGAGATTCATGATGGGTTGAGTCTCATCAATATCAATGGTATTGGGAGGGGCATTGCTGCCAAGATTAACATATTTTTGGATGAGTACTTTGACGACGCGGAGTCAGTCGCATCGAACGAGGGTCAAATTCTTGAAGACTCCGATGATGAGACAGATGAGGACTTTGATGACGTAAACAACTTTTCCGAAGATGACGAGTCTGACGAGTCTGACTCAGAATTCTTTGTGTCTTACAATCCTAAGCTGACGGATATCTTTGACAAGCTTGCTTCCCATGAACAGGATTCTCACAAAAAGGATGCCTATCGAACGGCTGCTGACTCGATTCATAATCTGCCTTTCAAAGTGACATGTGGTATTGAGATCTCGAAGGGTGCTAAAAAGGTAAAGGGTATCGGTAAGAGTACCGCCAAGATCATCAACGAGTTCCTTACAACTGGGAAGGTTGAGAAACTTGAGAAGACTGGTTCGACAAACGAGGAAATTGCCTGGGTACTCGAAGCTCTCGCCTCCCTCGAAGGTGAAGACCATGGATCAAAAGATTCTTATAAGATTCGGGCGTATAGGAAGGCGGCGGGAATCATTCGTGAACTTGACGATGAAGTGACGAGTGGTGAAGAACTTGCGAAGGGACCCCATAAGGTGGAAGGTATTGGGAAAGGTATCGCCAAGAAGATCGATGAGTTCCTCCAAACTGGGAAGATTGGGAGACTCGAGGAACTTTCCAATGTTTAAATGAAATTGAATAAAACATCACTCGGTTGGAGTGGATTTTTCAGATTATAGTTGTACATTTGAAAGTATACTGGCATTTCTGACGTAAATTTCAGTTTACGAATGAAGTCTGCATTTTTTCCCATATTGACACACATAAGTTCGTTGATACCAAGTTTGTGACATCGATTGATCAATGCTTTTATCACTTCGACGGCATCGATATCTTCACAGATGAATAACACGATTTCAGCTCGTTTGGTACGCTTATTTCGGATAGAATTGATTGAATATGTGATTACACCTTTGGGGATATCACCAACTTTGACGAGTATCGATTCATATACACCATTTATAGTTGTGAATGTATATTTCATCTGCTCTTCATCGAAAATGGGATAACATTTATATTTGATTGATTCTTGTTCGTAAAGTTTTTGTATATAGTTAAGATCTTCATCCGTAGATGATTTCAGTGAGTAAGAGGGACATACCTTAAGTGGTTTAGTGATGTCATAGACACAATAAGTAGATTTACATATGTAATTAAATGGTAGTGCATTTTCCTCTTTTTTGAATATACACGTTTTATAGCTGTCGTCACATGAATTTTTTAACATATTTGAAATTAAGACAGGTGCGTATTTTTTATTTCTATGCTTTTCATGAACCGATAATTTATCTACATAATTGCTATGAAGGACCGTATCATTTACTTTAATCGTATATGGTTTTGACAATATAGTACCTATTATCTTTCCACTATTTTGTATAGTTGTCATATTATTACTTGTCAAATGTGGAAAATCCAACACCCATGAAACATATTTTTGATCGTATGTATATTCGTTGACATAATGTTTATTTAGAAATCCAGGTAAAAAGGTTTGTAAGGATATATCTTTTGGATCCACTGTTACGAGTTTGTTGGGATCTTTTACACTCAATGGAGATGGGATTGTTTCGGATACGAGTCCCTCGTCTGTCATATTACCACGTGATACTGGTTGGTGATCCCAAAATGTATGACGTTTTTTGAAGACAAAATACCAAATGATTAATGACAAAGTTACCAAAATCAATGTATACTTCATTATATAATCAGAACAAAAAGAATATCGTTATTTTTCTCAGTGTATATTAAAAAATGACTCCGGTACTAGTATCCGTGGACAAGGCTGGTGATCTCAAGCTCGGTAAGCGTAAGTGCCGTCTCCACAAGAAGGAAGATGTGATCAAGGTTGCGAAAAATTACGGTGTTCCCGGTGCCGCAAAGAAGACTGTTAAGCAGTTATGTAGCTCTATTAAGAGGAAGGCCAAAGCGAGTAATGATGGTATGAACAATGTTCCCCTAGCCAAGTTGTACCCCGAAGCTGCCAGGAAGCGAACCGTTAAGAAGACGACCCCTTCCCGAAAGGCCGCAATTAAGAAAAAGATTGTCACCAGTTTTATGAAGAATATGGTGACCACTAATAACAATATTGCTAAATTGCGTCAACTCAATGTGAATTCCCCAAGTCCTGTAAAACCTAAACCCTCGAAGAAGGCTCAACCCATCACCAAGGAGGAAGGTATAAAACGGGTCAAAATGATGAAGAATCTTGATAGGAATGTAAGGTCCAGACTCACGAACCGTATTCAGAGGGGAACTATGTCTCCTCGTAAGGTGGTCAAGGTGGCTCGTGAGCTTTCTAGATTGAAGGCTCCTTCACACATTGTTAATCTATAGTCAATTATTAAATTGATCCCAATTTGTTAGTCATATTGGATAATTCTCACCATCTTCATCGATTTCATGAGATACTGTTTTACTAGAGGTATTATCGATTTTTTCTTGAAATATATCCACCTCTCCGTCTTGATTATTCCAATCGGAGAGATCGTTATATTTCTTCTCCTCTGTATCATAATAGGCTTCACTATCCCCGATCATCATACCTCTAACAGTCTCATATAACACATTCGAAAGTGCAAACTTATACGCGAGAAATCCGATAAACGTCGCACCATAATCAAAATCGAATGCGAATGGCGCATTATTCCACGATACTTCAAAAGCGGCCACACTCAAAGGTGCGAAAAACTCTTTCTGAACTAATGACTTCTCGAAATTGTCTACTCTATCCGATAGAAGAGTGATATATACATATGACGCAATTGAACCTAAAGTGGCAGACACACCTTGATCAGCACCCTGTGTAATGAAATAAGATGTACTCAAAACAGTTCCGTATCCAGCAGTACTATTTTTTAGACTTTTTTTTAGCTTTTTATATTCAGATACGTTTGGTATAATGGGTTTACTAAAGGCGTAAGTGATCGACATGTTTTTAGAATAAATAAGTTTAAAATCTTTATCTAAATTAATACTAATGCCGTGTCAACGCTGTCGGAAGAAGTGTGGTGTCCCCATTGAATGTAATTACTGTACGGGTAGTTTCTGTCCCGGATGTATCCAGTTAGCGAAACACGATTGTCAAGGTGCGGATGTTAAGAAAATGAGACAGCGTAAAGAACTTGAAGAAAAGACTGCATTCGAACGACCTACCAAGTGCTTAAAGATTTAATGTATATACTAATCAGCGTGGGGGGTGGTTATTTTGCTGAGATGTCCGAGTGGTCTAAGGAGGAC
>Ga0115008_10000636_pt1 | contig 26843 bp, 21 predicted proteins | sample FraStrMetagenome_FD_87164 | JGI IMG/M metagenome (GOLD analysis project Ga0115008, IMG submission 87164) | Marine eukaryotic phytoplankton communities from Arctic Ocean - Fram Strait ARC3M Metagenome | ecosystem: Environmental > Aquatic > Marine > Oceanic | place: Fram Strait | collected... | reverse complement strand
TTTGTCTTATAATTAACATTATGTTAAATAGGATTGTTTATAAGGAATCCATTATTTAGACGGGGGTAGGTTGCTTAGGATGGATTTCTTTTTTGTGATGTGACCCCCGTACGTATATATATAACCCCCACCCAACGTATGCGTCAAAAAATGGGCTGTAAACCTTGTTGTTATTGGTTTTGGTTCAAAATGGTTATTTTTGGTTGGTTAGGATGTTACACGGGGTGGAGACAAAGTGCTTGTAATATTTATTAAAAACACGTATGGTTTTTTAATATTTATTTCATATATTTGGCTTTTTAAGATGAAAAACTGGTAAAAATGGCAAATTTTCGTAGGGGAGACCTGGTTGTGTTGAGGGGATGTACTAAGGGTACTGTTTATAAGGTAGTTAAGCGTAGTGTTATTAATCCTAACGAGTGGATTATTATTAGTGGTGGTTGTTGTGAGTTTGTTCGGGGGAGTGTTCTTGAGGTTTGTGACATGGATGATGTTATGGTTTGTCGAAGCTGCGGAAGTAAAAACACTTACAAATGTAAGGTAACAGATGTAATTGTTTGTAAAGATTGTGATTAGTAACGGTTTGGCTAAACTGCGTTTTAATGCTGTTTAGGTGGTGTTAAGTACTTGATTAATTAAAAAAATAAAAATTGGCTAGATCTTATAAGAACATAAAAATATCGAGATTATCAGAGAGCAGGTTAAGAAGACAGGCTGTAGAGAGGGGTGTGAGTTATCAGAGGCACTGCGAGGACATTTTGGCTTATCAGGCCGAGCATAAGAATATAAGTTTTAAGTATTTTACTGAGGGGCTTGAGGATTCTTTTGTTGGTGGTGGTATTCCTGATATAGAATTAGAGACTCAAAAAAGGAATGCGGGAAATTCCAGAAAAAAATATTTTGATGGTACTGACATTGTTATAAAGCCTGATATGATTTCGGGTATTTTTTCTCGATCAGAACATAACATATACACTAACGGAAAGATATGGCAATATAGGAGGATGGAGATTGGTAAAGGTTTAGTTGAGACGTACTACCAAACTAAAGAGTTGGCCATAAAATCTAAGGAGGGAAATTAAAATTGCTGATTTTTTAAAAAAAATACTTACATTTGAACTTTCTAAAAGCCTTTCCGGTTTATTTTAGTTATTAGGTTGAAAGCCCTTGGTCATGCGAGGGCTTTCTTTGTTTAAAAACATTATATTTGCATAAACTTTAATTAATGTATTATGTCATATTCAAAATCTAAAAAGAAGCCGAGTTCAATGTTGATAGCTGGCAAAAAAAACGGTGCATTATCTAGGGCAGGTGTATCAAAATTTAATAGTCCAAAAAGAACGCCATCTCACTCAACAAAATCACATGTTGTAGTTGCTAAATCAGGAGATAAAACAAAGACTATTAGGTTCGGAGAGCAAGGAGCAAGCACGGCTGGAAAGCCTAAAGCAGGGGAGTCTGACAGAATGAAATCTAAAAGAAAGTCTTTTAAAGCTAGACATCGTAAAAATATTGCCAAAGGAAAAATGTCTGCTGCGTATTGGGCTGACAAAACAAAATGGTAATAAATTAAAATAAAAAACTGTAGATGTAAAAAATAATTATATCTTTACCAATGTAATCAATTCAATCCTGATTGCAATTGCAGCTTTTCTTCTAAAACCCTTTGATTCAAAGGGTTTTATTTTGCCCTGAATTTCGTACATTTGTTTAAATAAAAAAAACAATAGCCATGCCAGAAGATAAAAAAAAGATGAAAAAATTCAAAAAGATAGAATTTAAAACTGACGATATATTAAACTATGGAAAAGGAGTTGTCGGAAGAGATGGTGTTTTTTATAAAAATAAAAATCAAGCTGAAAATATTGGGGGTAAAAATTATAGAAAAGCTAAATTTAAAGCTAAAGGAGACTCATCCAAAGAAGTTGAGATGATGGATAAAAAGTATGCTGGAGGACAAAGAAGGTATGCAGGAGCTACAACCCAGGAAAAGGAAGCTCAAGAAATGAAAAAAAGATATAAAAAGTATTAGTACTTGATATAAAAATTAAAAAATCTCTAGCGTTAAAATAGATGTTAGGGATTTTTTTGTATATTTACAATCGTTAAAAAGCAGTTAAGCCAATTAACATAACCTAAAACTAATAACATGAAAAATTTAAAAAAAACGGCATTAGCAATTTTATTATTAATTTCTTTAAATGTATTTTCTCAGGTAGAATACAATATTGATAAAGCGGTAGAAATTATTGGACTTGATACATTAGAGCTGCCTATAATCTCCAGGCAAGTTACAATAGAAGCAACATTTTCAAATAGTGTAGATACAAGACAGTTTATTTTTTCTGACGGAGAAGTATCAGATGTTTATATTGTTAACGAGATGAGCTTTTTTAGTGTCCAGGATGTTAACGCTGCAACATTTTGCGAAAATGCCAAAGGAGAAACAATCAGAACAGAACATAATTTCAAAACAGGAACAATTAAATATGACAATGATTCTGATGGAATATATGAAAAGGTTTTATACATCAGTAGAAATTAACAATACAACATATCCAAAATCATTATTATGGTAAAAAGGATCCCCAAAAACCATGTACTCGTAGAAGTAGATTGTTTAAGACATAAAAAAATAGCTTTCGAAAATGGATACAAAATAATTATTGATCCCGGATTCGCTAAAGAGCAACACGCTCAAACTAATGGAATAGTAAGAAACATTCCTGAAGACATATATTTTAACAAAAGAGACATTGAGTCTTTAGAGTTTAAAATGCCAATTACCGTTAAGCCGGGAGATAAGGTGTTTTTTCATTACCTGCAAATCAATACAGCCGTAAATCAAAACAAAACTATTTATAAAGACGGTAAATACTACATATTTATCAAACTAGATAGCTTATTCTTTGGCATAAGAAACGATAAATACATAATGTTTAACGGATGGATGCTTTTAAAACCAATAAAGCTTGCTGTAGACAAAGAAAAAAAGTATTTAGATACATTACCAAAAAATAGACAAGAACACGACCCTCTGATGGGGGAAATAGCTTTTGTCGGAAATCCTGTAGATGAATATTTTTACGGATCCGAAACTGATGCAGGTGTTGATGTGAAAAAAGGTGATACGGTAATATTCCTTCCGGAATCAGATATTCCTGTAGAATATCCAATGCACCAATCACTAAAACAAAAGTACTTCAGAGTACAAAGAAAAGAATTGTTAAGTATTTACATAAATTAATATACAACCATGAAAGCAAAAATAGCACTACTTTATTCAAAGTCAAGCAACGAATCAATTGTACTAAAAAACAAATTGAGAAAACAATTTCCAAATGCAATATGCATTGAGAAGGCAAACAAAAAAAGAGTATCAGAAATACTTGAAGATGATAAATACAAATGTATTTCTTGTGACAAATCTTTAAATGCTAGAGTGAAAAAGTCTGAAACAGCTAGGCTAAAAGCCAAAGAAGACAAGCTTGAAGCTCAACGTAAAGAAATGGTAAAGCAAGCTAAAGCTAAAGCTAAAGCAGAAAAAGAAAAGACCAAAAAGTAAAAAAATGTCTGAATTTAAAGCTAAAGACTTTGACAAAATACTGTACCCCGTTCATAAACTGAAAAGGGGTGCAGATATTTTTGAATCATATCCAAATCTTTTAGATTATCCAGAATTTACCAAGTCTATAAATAATCTATCAGCATCCACTCCAATAGATAAAGTTTTTAAATACATCGTATTTATTTACGATAGCAAATCTCCATACGTAACACAAATTAGCGATCTTACAACTAGAAAAATTCAAGCAGCAAAAGATGTAGGGTTCAGAACCAACCATGCAAGCGGATTTAGCAGTAGCGTTGTAAGCATGCTTAATTGCCAGTCAGATGTTATAAACGAAATGATTATACGTTACCTTAGATTGCAAGGTAAAGACATTACAGGAATGGCTGTAGATCAGGAAGTTTATTATCAGTTAAACCGAAGAGTCCTAAGAGGTCTTGTTGGCAATGAAGATGAAAAAGATGCACAAGCAAAAATAAAAGCTCAACTAAGTCTAGAGAAAGACAAAATGAGAATAAGGCTTGATGAAACGGCCAGAAATTTTTTACAACAAGAAGTAGCTCAAGGACTACATGACAAGCTATGGGAAATAGCAGGAGAAGAAGCAGAACATATAAAACTTACACCTGAAGACTATGCCCAAGCATCAAACGACTGAGAAATACAAGCCTCACGACAAATTCATAATGTTTAATGAGGATCCTGATTTAAAACCAATAAAAGTAGACCTACCAACACCTCCTGACCCTAAAGAAATAATAGGCTATGGTCTGCCTCCTGAAAAACAAATGTTTAAAAGGCCAAAAATGCCTGCAAAACTATACAAACTAAATTCAGATAAAAAAATACCACATAATGAAAAATCTGAAATACTTAGAGAAGACCATGAGTATTATGCGGAAGAAATTGCTTTTATCCAACAAGAATGGCATAGAAGGATCAATGGCGTTTGGTACTACATTAATGGCAAGCCAACATTTATCCCAGGAATATTTTATTTCTATTTATGCTATTGGAATGTAGGAAATAAAAGAAATAACGGACTCCCGGACTACAGAGATAGAGATAGAAAATTCTTTATATTTTCAGATTTTTGCGAAAAAGATGATAAATGCTACGGCTTTGTTTATCCAAAACACCGTAGAGAAGGAGCAACAACAAAAGCTGCTTGCTGGAATTACGAATACATATCAAGAAGAGAAAAGGTGAGAGGCGGTATTCAGTCTATGACAGATACGCATGCAGGAATGGTATTTCAAAAACACCTAATACCAGGATGGAGAAAAATACCTTTCTTTTTTAAACCTGTTTGGGAAGGCTCAACTAACCCAAAATCAGAACTATCCATGAACGCCCCAGCAATGCGTATTACACGTACAAATATGGGCTCCGATGAAATGGAAGACCTAGGAAGCACTATTGATTACGAATCGTCTACTGAAGGAGCTTATGATGGTTCCAGATTAGAAAGGTATCATGCTGATGAGGCCGGAAAAACTAAATCAGTAGACGTTTATAAAAGGCATCTAGTAGCTAGAGAATGTATGACGTTCCTAGATTCTATTATTGGAAAAGCTATATACACCTCAACTTCCGGAGAGATGGTTAAAGGCGGTGGTGAACAGTTTAAAAAGCTAATAACAACATCAGATTACTACGATAGAGATGACAACGGAAGAACAACATCAGGTCTGTACACACTTTTTATTCCAGCCGATGAAGGTTTTAAAGTTGACAAATACGGAGTTTCCTTAAAAGAAAAATCAAGACAATATCTTTTAAACGAAAGAAAAAAAGCATTAAAAGACGAAGATTTTGAAAAACTAAATGAGTCCACTAGACAATACCCACTAAGACTAAGAGATTGTTTTAGAAATGCCAGCGATCAAGATAATTTCGATATGAAAATTATCCAAGATATGCTTGATAAATATCAGTTCGAAAACAATGATGCAGTCAGAGGTGACTTTATGTGGAAAGACGGAGTAAAAGACTCCGAGGTGGTATTCTACCCTAGAGCCAATGGTAGATTTTTAGTTTCTTACCAATTCCCAAACCCACAACAAGCAAACAGCTCAAGAATATTTAGAGGTAAAAAAATACCAGGAAACGCAGACTTGTTTAGGTCGGGAGGGGATACTTTTAAATTTAAAACTACAGAAAGTGGTAAGAAATCTCTTGGTGGTGGTGCCACGTTTATGAAAAGAGATACCGCTATTGATCCAGACTCAAGACCTATAGAAGATTGGGAAACTCACAGGTTTGTAGCTACATACCTACATAAACCAATGAATGTAGATGAATATTGTGAAGATATGCTTATGATGTGCGTTTACTACGGATCAATGATGGTTCCAGAGATTAACGTGCCAGCAATATGGGATCATTTTGAAAGAAGAGGCTATGAAGGATACTTGTTTTATGCAATAGATAGAACTAATGGCAAATTCAAAAAGAAACCTGGATTTAATACAGGACAACAAGAAGTAGAAGATATATTTAGAGCTTACCAACTGTACACAAAACTCCATGGATACAGAATTTATCACGATGACTTATTAGAACAATTGCAAGCTATTGGTGAAAAAATGGGAGACTACGATTTATTTGCAGCAGGGGGAATGATATTTTTATCTATGAAAGATGAACAAAATACATATAGCAGTAAAAAATCTGAAGAGGTAGGCATGGGAATATCCGATTTCATGGATTACAGAACAATATAATACGTTCATACGAATTTTTTTTTTACTTTTGAAATAAAATAATCATAAATGTCAAAGACCAACTACTCAAAAGGAAATAATACTTTTCCTAACGACAATATAGATCCAGCATTAAAAAAACAACCTAAATATTGCAGGGATTTTGCCAAGGCAGCATACTCTTTACATAAAAGAAGCCAAGGAAATATAGGAGGATCTAAACAGCGAGACATTTCAATTTTAAAACTATATGCTGAAGGAAGACAGCCAGTAGAAAAATACTTAGATATTATTTGCCCCAAAGATAAAGTTGGAAAAAGAAGGACTTTTATGGATCTAAGTCTTGATCCAATTTCTGTAATCCCTAAATTCCGCAGTATAGTTATTGGCAAATTCTTAGAGATGCACCACGACATAGTTGCTGATGCGGTAGATGAAATGTCAGGAGGAGAGAGGAGGCTAATGAAAAACAAGCTTTGGGCTAAAGCAGAACTAGACAGAGCATTACAACCATTTCAAGAACTTATTAATGCAGGAGTGCAATTTGACCAAGCACAATCAGTAATACCTAGCACCGTAGAAGAACTTAATATGATGGAAGCTGTAGGGAGCTTCAAACTGCAATGGGAAATGGGAATAGAGTTATTATTACAAGACTCATTTAATATTTCTGATTGGGAAATAATAAAACAAAGACTTTACGAAAACATATTCGACACAGCAATGATTGCTGTAAAAGATTATACCGATGTAGCTTCAGGAAAAGCAAAAACTAGATTTGTAGATGTAGAAAACTTAGTAGTAAGATATTCTAATCACAAAAAATATGACAACATTGATTATGCTGGAGAAATAATGTACTACACTCCTAATCAAATTAGAACTTTTGCAGGAGAAGACCTCACAATAGAACAAATAGAAGAAATAATATCATCCGGAAAAAGTAATTACGATTACAGCTATGATAATACCGTTAATGGCTTTTACGAAAAACACGGAAATGAAGATATAGAAGTCCTAGATATTTGTTGGATGACCAATGATACAATTAAACAAGAAAAAAGGACAGACAAAAGAGGCAAAGTCCACTACAATAATGTAGACTTTAACTACAAGAAAAAATCAAACGGGAAAAGAGAGATATTGGTAGGGCAAAAACAAATGGTTTACCGATGCAAATGGATTGTTGGAACAAACTACGTTTTTAATTTCGGTGAAGATGAAGATATAATCAGACCAACAAAAAAGACAGTAAGACTTCCCTATTCGATATACAAGCTTTCTGACAAATCAATGTTGGAACAAATCATACCTCACGAAGACGGAATAAACCTAGCTTGGTTAAATTTCCAAAACGCACTAGCAAAAGCACAACCCCCAGGAATGGCCATTGACATAGATGCAATAAGCAATGTCTTTGATGGCAGAAACCAACTCACACCAAAACAAGTACTTCAAATAAAAAGAGAAACAGGTGATTTACTATATAGTGCAACAACCCATCACAATCAAGTAGTAAATCCAAACGCAGGAAGACCCGTATATGACCTTCCTGGAGGAGTAGGATCATACCTACAAGAGCAAATGAGTACCATTGACTTTAATATACAAATGATTCGAAATATCACAGGTATTAACGAAATTGTAGATGCTTCAGCTCCATCACCAAACGCATTGGTTCAAACTTCACAAATGGCAGCAGAGAGTACCAACAAAGTTCTCTATCAAATGTATTTCGCATATAAAACCGTAAAAGAGGCAACAGCCTCTAATCTTTCCTTCAGAATACAAAACATTATAAGGTACACAGATTACAAACCCTACATGAATGTCGTAGGGTCAGCAATATTAGAGGTTTTCAAATCAGGAAGTCCAATATCTCACTCTCAATACGGTATAACATTAAAAATGAAACCAGGAGCAAAAGAGAAAAATGCAATAATGCAAAAAGCTAACGAGTATTATGCAAAAGGCACAATCCGACTTTCAGATATTATGAAAATTGAAAACATAATTGAAGGAGGCAGCTTAAAACAAGCACAACTATACTTAGCATACAAAGAAAAAGAATACGAAAAATTAGAAGCTCAAAGACAACAAGAAGCAGTTCAAGCACAGTCTCAAGCAATACAAGACCAACAGGCAAGAGCTACTGAAGGAAGAGTTGTCGAGGCAAAAGCAAACTCCGAAAACAAAAAAGATGAAATGGCAACAAAAGCCTACTTTGATGTTCAAGAATACGAGAAAAAAGGAGACATAATAAGAGAGCAAGACGATAACAAGTCTAACAATAAAATAAAAGAAGATTTGTTAAAAGGATAAATTATTAAAATATATTTAATAAGTTTGTCTATTATAAACTATAAATAAAAAAATATTTGCTATGGAAGGAAATGAAGATCACTCAGCAATGTCAATACACGATGCAATATCAGTATCGTCAGGCGAGGCTGAATCTCAAGAATCTACCGAACAGCAAGCTACAGAAGAAGTTCAAGCTTCAGAAGTGACAGAAACAACAGCTCAAACCCAAGAAACTTCTAGTGAGACGCAAGAAGAGGGAGAAAAGCAAGAGACTGAAACTGATGAAACAAAAGAGCAAGATACTGTAGCATCTGAAGGTTCAAGAATTATTGACGTAATTCCTGAAGAAGAAAAGAGCAAGGATCAATCTATTGATGAAAAATCTGAAACAAATCAAAACTCGTTAAATTTTGGTGAGATACTAAATGGAGATTTTGAAAGTGAAGAAGATTTATCAGGGTACATTGATAAACAAAACTCTTTAATTGAGGAGCTTGAAAAAGCTCAAGAACCTAAATTTGCAAACGAAGCCGTTCAAAAACTTAACGACTATGTTAATAACGGAGGTACAGTAGCAGATTTTATGAGGGTTCAAGGTGCAAAAGTGGACGAGATGAGTCCTGTAGAAAAACTATCTACAGCATTAGTAATGGAGTATAAGATAACTGAAGCTCAGGCCAGAGAACATATTCAGGAAACTTACGACCTTGCTGATGACGAGGACGGATCAAACAACACTAAAGCAATAATTGACTCTAAAAAAGCTGGAGATGCCATAAGAGCACTTCAGGCAGATGACACCCCTGGAAAAGGTTCAGGACTATCTGAAGAAGAGTGGAACACTAAAAATTCAGAGTCTCAAAAGCAAGAACAAGAAGCTTTTAATGCTGAAGAGACAAAAAGAATGGATAAGTGGGAGTCAAATGTTGAAAAAACAGTACAAACCTTTAAAGAAAAAGGTGTAAGAATTGATATTGGAGGTGGTAAATTGTTTCAGTATGACTTTGGCAATGATGCTAAAGAAGTTGAGACATTGGTTTCACAAGCCCTTGAAGGTCTTTATCAATCAGGAGCTTCAGCAGAAGAGGCTCCAGAGTTAGCAAGAGAAATGATAGAGATGAAATTCATAACAGATAATTTTGATAAAATCTTAAAAGCTTATGGCAATCAAATTGCTAACTCAAAAAACGAAGAATGGTTCAAAGAAACTCACAACCCTTCTGTTATAGCAAGAGGAGATAAAATGCCTCAGCAATCGAAAGAATTGCCGTCAGCAGAAGAAGCAATGAATAAAATTTGGTCGCAATAAAAAAGGATTGATTGGTTAAATTTAAAAAAAATGTTTAACTAAATACATATAATTATGCCAGCAGGTAACACCGCAGTGCAAGCAGTTTATACGCACGACATTGCAACATCATTTGACATCTTAAAGCCAGAAGTATGGTCTAGCTTAATGAAGTCACACGGTAATCAAAAAGCAGATTACTTTAAAATGCTAACATCTTTAGGGTTTAAAGTTCCTTCTATGAACGAAACTTTTAGACACTATGAAGATGATTGGATTCATGAAACAGTTGGAGCAGTAGCACCAATCGTAGTAGGTGCAGCAGGAGCAGACACTACTTTTACAGTAGCACCAGCCTCATTAGATGGCCAGAATAGATTCTACTTGAGAGAGAGAGATCACTTGTTGTTACAAAATGGAGTTAGAGCATTTGTTAAAGACATTGATGTTTCTACACCTACAGCCCCAGTTGTTACAGTTTCACCATTTGACGTTTCAGCAGTAGCTCAAGTGACAGCAGCAGATGAATTAGCAATCACAACAAACTCTTTTGATGAAGGAACTAATCAGCCAGATGGTAGATTTTCCGGAACAAGAAAGTACGAAAATGATATGCAAATCATCAAGGAAACTTTAAGCGTTACAGGAACAAACATGACTGATGGAAATTGGTTTGATGAAGTTTCTTACGCTGGAGAGAACGGTGAGAAAATTACAGGATACTATGTGAAAGGTCAAGAGGACGCTGAATATAGATTAGCACTTTCAATGGAAGGGGCTTGTTTATTCGGAACTCGAAATGACAACCCGAACACAGTTGATCCTGATACGGGTAAGCAGTTAAGAACCACTGAAGGTACTTACACTTACATGGAGAACAATGGAAACACTGTTAACTACACTCCAGGTTCGTTTACAGTTGCTAAGTTTAACGAAATCAACAAGATTGCAGACAAAGAAGTTGCACCAGAGTACTATTGTGCTTTCTTGGGTATTGATATTCACGATGAATTAGACGATACTTTTGTTGATTACAATAAAGAAACTAACATTTCTTTCACTTCAGATATTACTGGAGGTAAAAAAAGAGTTGACATTGGTTTCGAAATGTTAAACAAATCTGGTAGAAGATACGGATTTAAGAGATTCGGTTCTTTTTCTAATCAAAAAACATACGGAGCGACTGGTTACGACTATTCTTCTCAAGGTATGTTTATCCCATTAGGAATGAACAAAGCTCTTGACTCTAATGCTAAGTCAGAAAAATTACCTACAATCGGAATGAGATACAAGCAATTAGGAAGCTATAACAGGTTTTCTGAAGTTTGGGATGTTTCAGGAGCAGGTAACGGAAACAAAGTCACCCAAAATGACAGCAAGAATCTTTATTTAAGATCTCACATTGGCTCTCATAACATGGTTGGAAACCAAATGGTTCTTTTAAGACCTTGATCTTAGAAAAACAATAATCATAGGGAGCTTCACAAGAAGCTCCCTTATTAATATCTTAAAACATAAAATATGTTACAAAAGGATGGAGATAATATCTCTAAAGGAATAGAAAAAATTTTCAAAAAAGAACTAGAATTAGTAACCAACAAGCATCAAGTAGTATTTAGATTAGTAAACTCTATTTATGACGGCAAGAATAAGAAGCCAAGAAGTTGGGCAACACCAAATGCATACTCAACATCTGATGACCACGGAAATGTTTCAGAGTTCTTATACTACAAGTCTAAAAAAAACAACCAAACAAAGTTAGGAACTGTTTTAATAGAGTACTTACCACCTTCAATTACATTCTCTCCTAGAGGAGATTTAACGGTTAACACTCAAGATAAAGACCTGATAATCTTTATGTTAAACCATCCAAGGAGAGCTAAGAATAAAAACGGATCAGGATCTAAAAGGCCTTTATTTTACATGGAGGATAAAAAAGCTGAAGCTAAAGAGAAAGTTGCTTCTGAAGCAGGAATTGCAAAAATGAAGAAATTAATCTATGATGAAGATGATAGATTGCCAGAGGATAAATTAAGAGTCATTGCAAAATCACTAAGAGTAGGAAATGTAGATATTCTAAGCTTAGAAGAAGTTCAGGTTGGTATTGAGCAAATGTGCAAATACAACCCTAACAAATTCTTGTCTAGTGTAGGTTTAGGTAAAGATGTTACCATGAAATCTAATTTACAAAGTGCCATTGAATCTGGCATTATTAGATGTGACAAAGGAAGATGGATTTTGTCAAATAAAGAAACCAATAAAACACATTCACTTGCAACAGTTAGAAAAAGTGAAGATGAAGTAGAAGCTTTAATATCATGGTTTAAGAACGTAGACGAAGAAGATACTTACGGAAAAGTAATGGAGCTTCTAACAGGTCAGGTTCAGCCAGACAAAAAGTCTCAGTCAAACGCTGAAGCAATACATAAAGCCGAAACTGAAAAGCTAAGGACTGAAATTGAGAAACTTAAACTTACACTTCAAGTGGCTGGTATTGAAGATGGAGAGAAATCTAAAAAAGCTACAGCTCAAAAAAAATAAAGAGTAAAAAAACTTTTTAATTACCTATAAAAAAACCAAAGTGTGAAAATGCTTTGGTTTTTTTTATATCTTTACAAAAAAGAAAATCTTCTTAAAAAGTGAAAAATGGCCATTCAAAATAAAATCTCTTTAGAAACTAGGTTTCAACTTAACAATACCCCACAGAACTTTAGAATACAAGATACTACCGACTACTCATCCGAAGGAATAGCAACATCTGATGTGGTAGGAGCCCTAAAAATAATAGACCCAAACGGGAATATTATACAAGACACAACCCTTCCACTATTTGATATAGATGTAGACGTTCAAGACTACATAGACACAATATTGTTACCTACAGACTCAAACGCTGAAGTTTTACAAGGAAATTATATTGTCACTTATACAATAAGGGTTTCTGGAGCTGTACAACCAGGAGATTATGAATCTAGCTTTACTTATAAGTTTTGTTATGAAAATATTAATTTAGACATTGACATAACAGTTGATTTAATTAATGCAAAACTTACAAGTACAGACAACACTTCATATCCACAAGAAGTAACAGCATCAAATAGAACGCATACGGTTTACCCTCCAAATGGATTAGACCCTGTAGAATGGCCAGATCAAGTAGTAGCAACAAAATCAAACATTTACTCTAAAGACGAAAATAAAATAGCCACAAAAACCTGGACAAGTAAAGTAATAAATGTTTTAGAGCTAACATATCCTGACAATCTAATAGTAGATGTTACTGTTTCAGGAAACACTGAAAGAAATATTAAAGATGATATAAATATTTGTAATCTACAATGTAACATGAGAGCATTAGTAGACAGGTATTACAAAGCTTTAGGTACAGACACGGTAAATGCAGATCTTATATATAAAGATCAATTAGCTCCTTCTTTAGCTGCTGCTTTTATGTACACCTCAAATATTTCTTGTGGCAATTTCGATCAAGCAGAAAAATATTATCAAGACGTACTAACATTTACAGGATCTCAACCTGATTGCCAATGCTCAGACAGCACCGAACCTCAAATAATAACAGCTTCAGGAGGAGGTGGTGGAGGTATAAACGGTACTTATGTAGTAGAAGCTTGCAACATCAATAATGCAATTACAGTAACTTCAAGTGTAGTCGGAGAAACAACAACATTTACAGTTTGTTTTAGCCAAAGCCTTTTTGAAAAACTAAATATTTTAACAGAAACAAATATTATAAGCTCAGACGGCAGCGTTGAAATAAGCACATCAACAAGCGGATACAACAAGGAGTTTGATATTGCAGTAAATCAAGACTTTACTCCTCCTAATATTTTTTCTGGAATAATTGATATTCAATTAAATCAAGCATCGGGAGCACCTGTAGCTACATGGAGAAGCGGATGGTCTACAACAGAAGGTTTAAGTTTAACAGAACCAACCATAAACATAGAGACACCATCAACATGGGAAAAGTTTTCTAACAGCTTTTTTCTTTCTGATTATTTTAATGACAATCAAGGAAAACTTGTAAAGCCACAGTTTAAAATAATTAACACAATAGTTAAATTCCAAAGAGTTTCTTTTGAAGGTCTTAATTATCAAGGGGCATCAAGGACTGTAGACGTTAATATAAAAGGAGTTGATATAGCAACAGATAGAATATATTTTGACATACAAAGATATAACGAGGCATACCCTCCTTCAGGATACTCATTAAGAAAAGAGTTTGATAAGATAAGCATTTCAGTAACAATAAACGCATAAATAATGGCAACAAGCATAGGTGATTTTGGAAACGGTATAGGACTACTATATATTACAGAAAACAACGGAGTAGACTTCATAAGTCCAGGAATAGCCAATAATATTTTTGGAGTAGAAACATTAAAGAGAGAAGCTCTAACGAAAGCTCCAGTAGCATACGACATTAGTGCAAAAGGATATTTAGAATTTGACGTATTAACTTCTGAAGATGGAATTGCAATTTTCACAATAGGAGGCGTACCTCAAATAACAAATCCAATAATTCTGCCTTTAGGAACATCAGAGATTGATGCTGCAATATTGGTAGCAAACGAAATAAATAGCACAATACCAGTTTCAGGAGCAAATTACAAAGCTACAGCAATAAACAATAGAGTTTCTTTGCAGGCACCATCAAGTTTTGGAGACTCTTTAAACGGGGATAATGTTGTTGTAAATCTACCCTTAGCAGGCAACTCTTGGTTTACAGAAAACATTTCAGGAGGTAACTCAGGAGATAAAATATTAAGCTCCCTAAATGGAGCAAGGTTTTTTATGGATCCTACAGAAAACGCTCTTGTTGGAGATATTTCATCAGGAAATGTTATAGAGATAACAGATGTTGTGGTGATGAGAGGGGTTCAGTCTCAACATATAGTTCAATCGAAAAACATTGCAGCAAAATCTATAAACGACCTTAAAAGATATGACAGATTTTCTGTATTAGAAATAGGATCAAGTGGAACAACCGACTTAGAAACGATAGAAGGTAATTTTGCAAAAAATGACATTTTAATTATTAGAAACAAAAGTGCATTTACCGTTACGGTAAAAGACATTTCATTAGTTCCTGGAAACATTAAAATAAACCCTGACTCATTTGCCATGGCAAGTGATGATGAAGTCTTGTGGGTACAATACGTAGAGGATGATATAGACGGAATGGTATGGAAAGAAATATACAGAAATCCAACAACAATATCAGATTCAAGTGTAACAGAGTCAAAAATAGCAGATTTATCCATAAGCACGAACAAGGTGCAAGACCAAGCTATAACAACCCAAAAAATAGATTTTGATGCAATAACAAGTGACCTTTTAGCAAGCAATTCTGTAACAAAAGATAAAATACTAGCAGATGCAGTAAACGAGACAGCAATAAAAGACGGATCAATAGTAGAAAGTAAAATATTCAATGGAGCTGTAACAGAAGATAAAATAGGATCAGAAGCAGTAACAAACGACAAAATAGAACCAGGAGCAATTACTTTGGACAAGTTAGATAGCTCTATAAACCAAGCCCAAATAGTCGTTCCAATATCGTGGGAATCAGGAGAGCAAGGCCTTTTACCTGTTAAAATGCCAACGTGTACAGTGACAGGAATATTTTTAGCCGTAACTAAAACTATATCAGGAACAGATGATGCAACATTAGTTCCTAAAGACGATTCAGGAACAATAATGGACGATGGAACAATAGACATTCCGGCAAACGCACCGTTTGGAAACAGTACAACTTCTTCTCCAACAGGAAATAATTCTTTTGTTGATGGAGAAACAATGAAACTTGAAACAATAAAAGCAAATCCAGGAGGAAAAGGATTGGTAACTATTACATATATAAGATCATAATGAGCCTTAATATACAAATATTAGATGCAGGAGACAGTATTGGTTTAAAAATTAATAATAAAATAGACTACTACGAAAAAGACCTTGTAGAAGTTTACTCTAATGCTTCAGGATTAGTAGGTTTAAGGCCAAAACAAGACACTACATTAGCCCCAATAGTAGAAGCTCATCCTACAGAATACTTACAGCCAAAAGAAGCTTCAGTAAGAGATCTAGTAGAACAAATAAAAGCAATACTTACAACCGTACCCAACAATGATTTAACCTTAGCTCAATTACAAGCTATACAAAACGCCAACAACCCTTCTTCATCAAACGTATTTGTTACGTTTTTAGATATGATCGCATCTCTAATAGGATTTACACCAAACGGAGATATTTCATCTACAAATGTTCAAGATGCAATAGTTGAACTTAGAGATGATAGTGATAATAAATTAAATTTAAAACAAGATTTATCTGACAAAGGACAGCCAAATGGATACGCATCGTTAGATGCTACAGGAAAAGTTCCATCTTCTCAAATACCTTCATCTGCATCAGGAGTAAATTCTGTAAACGGAGACGGAGTTGACAATACCGACCCTCAAAATCCGGTATTATCATTTCCTAATGCAGATCAAGTTGATGACACATCGACATCTAATAAGTTCATAAACACATCAGAAAAAAACTTAATTTCTACATCTATACAGCCAGGAGATAATGTTAGCGAACTAACAAATGACGCTGGATATATTTCAGACATATCAGGACAAAACCATTCTGAACTAAACCTAGATGACGGAACAAATCCTCACGGAACAACCAAAAGCGATATAGGACTTTCTAATGCTGATAACACTTCCGATGCAGACAAGCCAATATCAACATTAACACAAGTTGCTTTAAATAATAAAAAAGACAACTTTTCAGAAAACACAGCATTTAACAAAAATTTTGGAACAAATGCAGGAGAAGTATTGGAAGGTAATACTAGGACAATTACCCCTAGCGAAATAAGTACTATTGGAGATCAGTCCGGAATTAATACAGGAGACGAAACTGATGCAAGTATAAAAACTAAGTACGAAAACAACCCTGACACAAATCCTTTTACGGATGCTGAAAAATCAAAGTTGGCAAGCGTGGAAAGTTCTAAGTTTGTTGGTGAGTTTACAAGCTTGGCCTCTTTACAAAGTGCATACCCTACTGCTCCAGTCGGTTCTTACGCCTACGTAGACACAGGAGTAGGCCAGCCAGTTGAAAAATATATTTGGGATAACAACGATTCGCAATGGGAATTGCAACAAGGACAATCTACTGCCGAGACACCAGCAACGATAAAAACTAAATATGAAAGCAACCCAGACACAAACGCTTTTACTGACTCGGAAAAAACTAATTTAAACAATCAAAGCGGAACTAATACTGGCGATGAAACGACAGTAGGAATACAAAGTAAAAGACCTTTAAAAACAGTAGATGGCCAGACATTAGAAGGCTCAGGAGATATACCTTTCCCTGTAGGTGGAGATATGTTTAAAAATGTTTACGACACAAAGGACGAGGGAATTGTAGATAAGTCTCAAAGCATATCTTATAAGGCTCAATTAAATCAGTCAGTGGTTAAAGGAAACTTAGTTTATGCAGTAGATAGAAACTTAGTAACGGGGAATCCTATAGTAGGATTAGCAGACAATACTGTAAACTTTGCTGATAAGCCTGTAGGAATTGCATTAAGCAACGGCAGCAGTGGAAGTGTTATAGAGGTTCTAAAAAGCGGAATTATAGAAAATATAGATACATCCTTATTTTCTGTAGGAGAGACTGTTTACTTATCAACAAATGGAACTTTTAACAGCTTATCAAACATAACTACAGGAATATTTAATCCAATTGGGTACATTGTTAAAAGTAACTTTACTCAAGGTGTAATAATTATTGACACTAATGCTACAGAAACTATAAATAGTGATAATACAATAAATAGTTCAAACGTAACAGGAAGGACTATTTCTGATGCCCTAGAAACATTGAATAATAGCCTAGGGGGTGTTGAAACTGTTACTGGAGACGGAGTTGATAATACTGACCCAGAAAACCCGGTATTATCATTTCCTAATGCTGACGAGGTTGACGATACTACAACTACAAATAAGTTTGCTACTCAAGCACAATTAGAGGATATAGCATCTAACACTCAGGGCGTTTCAGATAACGCTCAAGAAATTACAGATATAGGAGTGGCTCTTACAGACCTCTTTACAAATAAAAGAGACATTACTGCTCAAAAAAACAGTGTAGAAAGCGATTCGGGAGACTTGCAATTAGTCGGAGATGAAACATCTCCAGGAAATAATAAAAACTACGGAACTGACGAAAATGGGGCAAAAGGATTTAAAAATGATGTAAGATATAGTAAGGTTGTAGTAGCAGTAGATGCCGCACTAAACAATTTTAACTCCACTGTTTTAACCGACATACCAGGGGTTTCCCTAAATATTGATAGAGACGGAGACTATACTTTTTACTTTGCAATAAATGTTAATGGAGATCAAAACGAAGAAATAGACTTTACAATTAGCTTAATACCAATAACAAACAGAACAATAACTCCCCCAAATGGAATACCAGTTTTTGTAGGTGCAGGAACACAATTTACAAGTGATTTTCAAGCATTAAGAGATAGAGTCCAAAAAAACAGTGACCAATCATTACAAGGCACTTTCTTATTTGATGCTTTAGAAGATGGAGATGAAATAAGATTTAGAATGAATACAAGAGGAGACAATGTAGACCTTACTAATAGAAGAGCATACGGATATACAATAAACAATAATGATTGATTGTCTTAAATGCATAAATTCAGGATGCTGCAAGCTTTCAATTCAAATTAGTAAAATTGAGTATGAAAATCTAAAGCCTGAAGTAAAAAAAGAATTTGTAAAAAACATTGATTTGTTTTTGGAAAAAAGCCCTCAATTCAAAGGGGTTTTAGAAAAAGAGTTAGAAAAAATTTATAGCGAAAATTATGCAGAGATGAAAAAGTCTGATGATGGATACTGCAACTTATTAGATAGAAAAACAATGATGTGCTCAGTCTATGATGACAGACCACAAACTTGTAAAAATTATAAAAACAATAGATGTGATAAAATAAGACTTTTAAAAGATGAAATTTAGTTTACCAATAAATATTAAGGCATATCAAAAACAGTTTAATTTTCATTTGATGCATAAATATGATGTTCAGTCAATTATACACACGGACAGCGAGGTGTTAATTGTGGCCAATATAACTGAAGATCAAAAAACAGAAATAGAAGAGTATTATAACTCTTTAGATGGCTTTGCGTCATTTTACCTAGACCCTGATTTTGGTGACGGATGGGTAGCTATTAAGTATGAAATAAATGAGGAGGAAGGCAGAAAATACAAACACCTAATCAGTGCTAAAATTATCAACATGGTAACATCAGGTAGTATTTCTTCCGAAGAAGCTGAAGAATACAGCAGAAAGACATCTGTAGTTAGACAATATCTAGGGGAAGGGTATTGGAATAGTGCGTATTATGAAATAATAAATCTAAAAGTTTCTGGATCCTTATCAGCCCTACACTTTGAAATTATGGGAGATATAAAAAAATATGTAAACGATAAATATCCTGATAACTTTAAAATAGACTAATTATGAATGGTTGTGGAGGAGAAGGAAGTTGGATAAATCCACCAAACTTTATATTTTTATCAAGCTGTAATAAGCACGATGAAATGTATGACAAAGGAGGTGAAGAAGTGGATAGGTTCGTAGCTGACTTTTTGTTTTGGTGGTATATGCATAAAGATGTAAGAAAATTTGCAAATAAATATTGGTATATTTACCCTATTGCTTATCTAGTTGCCTTTTTGTGGGCTGCAACATATTGCATAGCAGTAAGAATAGGGGGTAAAAAGTTTTTTAATTACAAATAAAATGATTAACGTAAACGAAATAAAACTATTTATTGACTTTATAGCCAATAAAGAGCAGTCAGGAACAGCTTATTCTATTGACCAGTTAAACAATTTGTTTAAAACAGCTAGTATAGATCTATTTAAACAAAGATATGGACTGCCTGAAGAGTACACTCCCGGCATTCCACTGCCAAGAATGAGCTATGAGGTGACTCAAAAAATGAAAGATGACCTAAGAGCTTGCAAGGAAGTGGAAAACATCACTGTAGACTCCGCAGGCCACATGCTCTTACCCTTAAACTATGTTCATCCTACAGAAATAGCTTACATAAAAATAACAAACCAATGTTGCGGAACACCACCACTAGTACAGCCAAAATCAATAGAAAAAATTGATGATGACAAATGGAATAGAAGACTAGCCAACAGTATTAAAAAGCCCTCTAAAGACTTTCCAGTATGCAATTTCCTAAAAGATAGAATAAGAATAGAGCCGAGAGACTTGGGAAGGGTAGAGTTTAGTTATTTAAGAATACCCAATACTCCAATATGGGCTTACACCCTATTAAACGGAGTAGAACAGTATGACCCAGCCAATAGCGTAGATTTTGATTGGAGTGAAATATTATTTACTGACATTGCTAAAATGATTTTAGGATATTTATCTATAAATTTGAGGGATGGTGAGTTGGCTTCTGCAATTGACCAATACAAAACTAAAGGAGTATAAAATGGCAATTACTAAAAATGAATTATCAGACCTTATAAGGGATAAAATGCTAGGAGGAGACGATGCTCTTTCAGGCAAGTTGCATCCAACTATTATATGGAAAACTGCTGAAACTGTTATAGGGAAACTTATTGAGTCAGCAATGTTTAAAGATAAAGACAGTAATGGCTACGAAATAAACGGAGAGTTTATAACTCAGTACCCAAGCGATAAAAATCCAGATCCAATAATAGTAAAAACAGACTCTTTTACAGGAGAGAAATATAGCGATTTACCAGCTCCTTTAATTTCGTTAAAAAATGACAGGGGATTAGTGAGAGTTTCGGAAATCGGAAGTGTAGATAATGCTTTCGCAATTGTAGGGAACAGTAGTCACGATGTTTTTTCAATACTAGATGTTCATTACATAAACTCAAAAACAGAAGTCTACGTACAAGGAAATAGAATTGTTTACAGAAATTTAAGGACAGGAATAACACAAGTATTGATTAAAATGTTGTCAGGAATATCAAGTTTAGATCCTGATGATCCAATACCAATCCCTGCAAGTTTAGAATCTGATTTAGTAGAAATGGTTTCTGCAATGCTTCAAGAAGAGAAACTAACTACTCAAGATAAAAGCAATGATAATAACCCTAACATACCTACAGGATAATGAGTAATGACACACCAGGAGTAGTATCTTTAGAATACATTGTACATAGAGTACTTATGGATAGAGAAGATAATAGTATGAGGTATTATAAAAAATACCTCCAATACGCTATTGACGCATATCAAGAGCTAAATCTTTACTCGGTAGAAACAATAAGAGTGGCGTATTTACCAGTAAATCAAAACACAAAACAAGCAGACCTTCCTGCCGACTACCTTTTTTATACTAAAATAGGATACAACAGAAAGGGGGTGGCTCACACATTAACATTGAATGAAGATTTAATGCTTGTTAGAAAAACTGATGATTGTGGAAACGGAATTAATGAAAATAACTTAGATTGTGGTAGAAAAAAAGATGGAGAAAATCTACTACCATATAACGGATATTATTATACTCCACACTACAGAAATGGACAGTTTGTAGGAGAGCTATACGGAGGGAGAGGAAACACAAACAATGTTGGATACTATAGAATAGATAAACAGAAAAGAAAAATAGCATTTAATAGTGAAATAAGCCTAGATGAAGTTATACTTGAGTATAAAAGCTCAGGAGTATCTGCTGATGGAGCAACTGTAGTACCAAGAGAATATGCGAGAACACTAATATCTTACGTTCATTGGCAACTAAACGAGTATAAGGACAAAGTGTCAATGTCTGAAAAAAACAGATTAAGACAAAGGTATATTGACGAAGAAAAAAAAGTCAGAAGACTTAATTTAGGATTTACCGTAGAAGAATATTTAGACATTGCAAGAGGTTCATTAAAACAAACACCTAAAAGATAATAAGTTATGCCACAAAACTTTGAGTTGAGAATACCAAATAACGGTATGAATACCGATGATGACGCTAGACTTATAGAAAATTCAGAATCAAGATTTATACTAAATTTAAGATCAGGATCTTCAGAAGATGACAATGTAGGCTCTATTGAAAACATTAAGGGAACAACTGAAATTAAATTTGACTTGCCAACAGGTGTTAACACCTGTGTCGGCAGCTACGGAGATCAAACAACACATTCAAACTTTTTCTTTATATACAACAGTTTAGGTTTTCACTCTATATATAGATATTTACCAGAAACAAGAACAGTAAGACTTCTTGCTCAAGACCCTGTTTTTAAATTTCAAAAAGAAAGTTTAATAAACGACATTAATGTTATAGACAACCTATTATATTGGAATGACGGTGTAAATCCTCAAAGAAAAATAAACTTTGATAAAGCAGACTCAGAATTTCCAGATTTTATTCAATGTTTTAATTTTTACTTAGGAAAAAACTACATAAGCAAAGATAACAACCAAGGATCAACAAGAACTATACAAGTAACAAAAAGAGAAAAAAAATACTCTCCAATAGTTGTAGACGAAACTTTCGAAATAAACCTTGACGAATCTCTATTAGAAAACAGAAAAGAGTTGGCAGAAAGCGTTGCTTCACAAATAAATGCAATAACATCAATAAACGGAAGGCCAATTAATCTTTCTGCAAACGCTTGTGGAGAATTTGTAGAAATAAAAGCAGAAAAAAATGTGTTTTATTCTTTGTATGCAATAGACAGTGCAGGCCTACAAACAGCTCAAATAGTACCTCAAAATCATTACCAAAACTACATAGAAAGAACTATTGATGTAATAAAACACCCACCCCACTGCAACCTTACAGCAAGCATTGAAACTAATGATGATTTTAAAAGAAACTTTATAAAAAACAAAGTTTTTCAATTTGCAGCAAGATATATTTATGACGATAACGAAAAAACGGTAGTATCACCATATTCCCCTAACATATACAACAAATATACTTGTGCTCAATATATAGATGATGACATCGCTAACTATATAAAAATAAATCTATCTGTATTTCCAGAACTATTTAACCTTTCTGATTTACAAACAATAAAAAGATTAGAGCTATTTGTAAAAGAAGGTGAACTTGGTGACTGGAGATCAATTACACAATTAGAGCAATATGAATTTGTAGACACAAAAGAAATCACTTTTGATTTTTACAACAACTTTGTATATACACCAATAGATCAAACATCGTTTGTTAGACCGTACCATACAGTTCCAATACTTTCTAAAACACAAGAGTCTGTTAAAAATAGAATCTTTTACGGAAACAATTTAGAACAATATGACCCTACATGTATAAATGCCGATATAGACGTTGAATATGATGATGTAGAGTCAAAGGTAAAAGCTCCAACAAATAGCGTTAGCGGAATAATAATGATTAGAGCTGCTTTTAACGGAACAGTTCCTGATGGAGACTCAAATACAAGATCATGTGCTAAAAGTCAAGCAATAAGAAAAGATGGGAACGGAGGAGGAGTACTAGGTGGATCTACTGGAGGAACTGCTAATGCAGTTACAGTATGGGGAGGAATTAGCGAAGGAGCTGGTAATGATCCTGAAGTTTTTGATATGGCTGAAAAAACAGGTCAAATACTACCTTTAGATGGCTTTACGGTATATTTGGCAGGAACAGATTTTTACGACATATCAAACCAAAACATAGGACGCTCACACGACAACGTAACTCAAAACAGTAAAGGAGTATATCAGAACATAAGCAAAAGCGACATGTATCAGCTAGTCAATAAGGTTAGGGAAAACATGAGAGAAAGCTTTACAACTGAATTAGACCTAAATAAATGGAGAGAAAAACAAGACTACAGTTTTAACAAGGGAGGGGCAGACGATCCTACACAGGCATACAGCACGTTTGAAATTAAAAATGTTCCTGATGGATGGTATATATTAAGAGTAGCTTCACATAAAACAACTGAAGAAGATTTAAAAGACCAGAACAGAGGATACCAAAGAACAAGTACAAATGTTAACAAAATACAGAACTTAGATGCTGTAGAAAACCCATCTAGCGTATTTAACATTCAATCAGCAATAGAGGGAGTTAGCGAACTCCTAATAAATGTTAGAAATGGAGAAATACCAAGAATCAAAATAGAAATAACTGATATTTCACACGCTTCAGATGGTGGAAGCTCAAAAATATGTACAGGATATTTAGTTGACAGCGATATAGAAAATCCAGTAAACACTTTTGAGGGATTTCTGCAAGATACAAGAATATCAAGAGCAGCAATTACTTTTGACGAAGCTCCAACTGGAGATATTATAAGTTCAGGAAGCAACGGAACTAATAAAAACACTAACAGATGGAGAACTTCAGCTCCAAACAGGAGAGGTAACTGGAAGGCAAACACTGACGCAAACGGATACTATTGGTACGCTTCTATTAAATCAGGTAAAAAACTAGACTTAAAAGGGGCTTATGGAGACTTTTCACCTAGTGCAGAGTATTGGGGAGGCTCAATAATAGAAGAAAGAGGTTTTAATACAACAGCTATTGACGAAGACGAATATAGAGAAGTTGTAATAAAGTCACCCAAGGGAGCCTCATTTGACCAAAGAGCACTAATTATAGGTAAAACAGTAGATAATTTAGGCGTAGGAATACCAAAATCTTCAGTAGTTTCAATTAGAGGAGAAGTGGCCATATCTGACAATAGCGGCAATTATCAATTTTGGCACTATTCAATAAAACAAAGCTCGGCAGGAAATCCTAGCTTAGACACATATCTTATTGCCAATAGAACATCAAACTCATGTAGTCCAATATATGATGAAAATCAAATTTATAATTTTAACTTTTCTTTTGATGCTTGGTTCAATGGAGGTTTTTCACCAGCACCACCAAACCAAGTTTCACCAGTAGGCACACCAAGAACCATACTAAAATTAGACATACCCGACTTTATTGGAGACGTATCAAATATAGCAACAATAAACAGCTTCAAAAGATCTTGGGATGGAAAGTTTGGAATAGTATATTTCGACAGAGGATTAAGAAGCAGTGCCGTAAATTCAGACAGCTCGCTAAACATACACATTCCTTTTTATACCGAATTAGATGTTGATGGACAGCAAAAAATAGGATTACCAGTTCTAAATTGGGAAGTTAAAAACCTACCGCCAAAATGGGCAACTCACTGGCAATGGGTTAGAACTAGAAACGAAACAGTAGGATCTTATTTTCAATGGGGCATAAAAACAGTAGAGTATAAAAATTCGGCAGGAGATAACGCATCATACAACAGTGCAGTAAGGGTTAAGGTGTTTATAGACAATCTTACAAGATATAAAGGAATAAATCCAACAATGGATTTACAGACCGATATAGATACAGAAACATGGAGAATAAGATTTATTAAAGATTCATCTGAAAACTATTTCAACCTTCCTGAAAAACTAGAATACAACGATTACAAAATAATCGAGTACGATGAGTCAGAGTTGTCTATTGAGTTTGAAAAAAACTTTGATTTACCAGAGATATTGCCAGGAACATTAGTAGAAATATACAACGAAAAACTAGATATTGAAGAAGAAATATTTTTTGAGTTTGCTGAATGTTTTGAAGTTGGAACAGATATAAATGGCAACAAATTTCACAAAGGGCTAAACCAAGACCAAGACCCTATAGACCCACAAGGAGTTCCTGCAAAAGGAACTTTTAGAACTGGAGATGCCTACTACAGGTTAAGATCAATACCAAGCGTCACATCTAATACTCCAGCATATATAGATGATGATGCCGTTTCCGATTTTTACCCTTCAGAGGTAGAGTCAATAGGTAGAGCAAATGGAATAAATCCAGACTTTTTTCAGAAGTGGAAACCTAATCAGATAAGACATGGAGGGAAATACATACCCGACTCTAACGTAAATGACCTAAGTGTTTTTGTAGCATCAAACTTTCAACCGCTACCAATAAGCTATGGAGACATTTACAAGCTACAGTTAGCCTCAAACGTGCTATTATCAATACATGAATTTAGATGGGTTTCAAACTACATTGAAGAAGGCATAATAAGAAAGCAAACTGGTGACAATGAAATAGTTGCTTCTACAAAAGTGTTCGATTCTTATAGGGCTGCAAAACCAATTACTGGTACTATAAATCCTGAATCAGTAAAAGAATTTAGAGGTAAAGTATATGCAGTAGACATAAACAAAGGTTTAGTAAATCAGTATGACGCTAATGGACTTACTGCCATTTCAGCATACAAAAAAGTAGATTTCTTTTCAGACTTTTCGAAAAAAATCTTAAACTTAATGAATAAGGGAAATGAAAGGCCTAGAATTTTAGGATTTATAGATCATAAAAGAGATGAGTATATTATTTCAGTAAACGATATATATACTCAAGGAGACGCAACAGAATTAACGCCAATAGACCCTTCTGAATTTAAAACATCAGCAGTGGTAAATAAATCACTCAGAATAAATTCAGCAGGAGACAATACTTTATTCTCATTAAAAGCTTTAGATTCGATAAATAATGTTGTTTTTGACAAGTCTAAAACTCCAAACCTTAAAAAAGTACAAGTTGATAATAAAACTTCTTCAGAAGGATTACTAAATGTGAAAGTAATAGAAACTAATGGTGAAATTAGAAACTTAACAACACTACAGCCAGGCCAAGGGGTTTTTGATTTAGATTTAGAAACAGAAACATTTACCTCTAAAAGAGGTACAGAAGATAATGTTATTGCTGCAAATCCAACAGAAAGCGATAATATATTGTTTGAAGGATTTACAATTGCATACAATAATAGATTTAACAAGTGGACTACATTTTATTCTTTTAGACCTGAAATGTTTGGGAATGTTGACTTAGAAATGTTAGGATTTACAAACGGCAAATTATGGGTGCATAATGAT
>Ga0115008_10000632_pt1 | contig 26908 bp, 18 predicted proteins | sample FraStrMetagenome_FD_87164 | JGI IMG/M metagenome (GOLD analysis project Ga0115008, IMG submission 87164) | Marine eukaryotic phytoplankton communities from Arctic Ocean - Fram Strait ARC3M Metagenome | ecosystem: Environmental > Aquatic > Marine > Oceanic | place: Fram Strait | collected... | reverse complement strand
ATTACTGGAGCTTTTATTATAAGTTTATTTACTATATCACTAGCAAGTATAGGAGTTTTAAAGTTTTTACCTTTAAATATTATATCAGACTGTGCTACAGTACTAAGAGGATTTTCGTTAAATATGCGTATAAGTTGTATAAATGTTTGTGTACTTACAAGATTTGTTGGATTTATAAGAAAAGAAAATAAAGGATTTGCAATCCTAACTGTAACACTTGTTAGAGGGGCTCTTAATATATTTTTTGTAGGTATAAAAGAAGCTATACTTACTGATTGCTGAGCAAGAGTTATGCCTCTGGTAAACAAGGGTACATCACTACTTAAACTTACATTACTTAACTTAACTGTACTAATATCTCTTGCAAAGACAGAAGTCAGACCCATTACTTCTCCGAGTCTCATCTGAGGCTCAAACACAGAAATAGATACTGCAATACTTATAGTTTCAAATGCATCGCGATAGTATGTTCTTTGATTTCCATAAGGCTTTACAAATTTAAAACTAGGACTATCTAATATTTTAAAAGCATCTAAAACAACCTGTTGTGTCTGTGTTTTTCTTATTTTTATTCTAACAAACGATGTTGACTTTAGTAAAGGTTGATTTATTTTTTGCGCTTTTATTATTGCTGGAGCAGAAGTTAATTGTACAGTTTTAAAAAGTGGTTGATGTATCTTTGCACTTTTAATCCGAGGCACAGAACCTACAGTAACCTGGATATTTTTTATAAGTATTCCGCCACGGAGCGCTGATAGTATCTTAGGCAGTTTTACAGATACGGATTTAATTTTCGGGGCAACTATGGATGCTTCTTTTACTTTCGGTGATGCTATAGTTGTAGTTCTAAGTCTTAAGATGCTCACGCAAATTGGTCTCTAACCCTGAATTTAATAGCATCGAACACTGTTTGTGTTGTTGCAGGGCTCTCTCCGTTGTCAACTATCTCAACTTCTCCTTCATAAAAACCAGCGGCAGTTCCTGAGTCACTAAGAAATACTCCTAGATTAAAAACCATAAGTCCAGATCCGGGAGTGCTTTGAGTAGTAGTATTGGCTATGGAGCTTAAGACTGTTGTTCCTCCTTTTTTACGGACATGCAAAGTTGCAATGTGATTTGCATCCATAGAAAAAGTACCTCCAGTATCTTCTCTAATTAAAGAAATCTGAAGGTTTGAAAGAGTGTCGCCTTTAACTAATGAAACGATGTCAGCCATAAGTTATCCTACGTTTGCCTTTTATTTTATAAAATATTGTACATTAGTGAGTATTATAGCAATATGCATCTTCTATGTCAAGAACTATTTTTGCGTAGGTAATAATAGTTCTTTTAAAAGAAATTCAAGTCTGGACAAGGTACTTTTGTAGTCATAGCATTGATACTCCGTGCAGTACCATGCTAACCATTTTCTGCTATTTGTTTTGCTAAACCATGAAAGATCGTTTATATAGCCTGCTAATTTATGTAAATGTCTTAAATCTTTTGTTACCCAATGATATTCGGGATAACCAAAACTAATAATAGGAACGTCATATAACATACACTCCACACCAGAAGTACTGTTTTCTACTATAGCTACTTTTGTTTTTGGCAATATTTTATGCATACTCTCCCAGCCATAGTATACGTGTATACCTAAATGTCTCCATTCTTGTATCTTTAAATAATACTCATTGAACCATAAATTGCTCTTTAAGCTTTCTCGCTCTAAAGTAGGATGTATTTTTATAACTAGAGGTTCTTTGTCTTTTAAATAATTGACTATACTACAAAATTTCTTCCAGTGATCCCCAAAAGAAAAATCAATTACGGTTTCATCTCCCGGCATTTGTCCTATTAATAGTACGTGGTTATCGGGCACAGGAACTTCATTCGTAGAAAACTGCAACTCTTGTCTGTCTGTCCACTTTGAGCAAGAAGACTCTCTTAATTCTACAGCTTTAGTGTTAAAGAAAAGAGTTTCATCAAAATTTAGAAAAGGAGGCTTCTCATAGGTAATAGTAGAGCTGCAAGCATATCCTTCTGTATCTAGAGTAAAATGTTCGGGAGTTGGTGCAGTAGGTTTTAAAAATATAACTTTTTTTCCAGTTTTAAACCCAGATCTTTTAATATCTTCTAGGTATGTATGGTTATATATATAAATATCCTCTGGAGAATCTTCTATTCCTATAGTAGTATTTTCTAAAGGTTCTTCGAAAGTTAGTATAGGGCTTGTTCTTACTTCTATACCTAATTCGTTGAGTGCTTTTGCTACATGCTTATATGCTGTGAACCAATTTCCGTAAAGATTAGTATAACGGCGACCGCACAAATTAGCTCGGATCATTATACCACCCACTTATAGCAATTCTATTATCGGGGGCATACTTACTAACTTCACTAACAAAATGAGGGCAGGATTCATCACTAACATCCATTAACATTAAGGAATTAAACTCAGGAACATATGCAGTATACGTACCATCTTTATTTTTAGTGTGTAATAATCCTCCGTATTCAGGAAGCCAGTTTTTTGTTAAGTTCAATACAAAAGCTATACTTCTAGCTCCGTCAGTATGCATACTTAAAAAGTCCCCTGGAGAGTAGATACTAATAAACCGCTCTTGTAAATATGGATTTTCTAAGTGCGTTTCGGATATAGTGATAGTACGAATACTTTTTAACAAATATTCAGTCGAAAAATTGCACTCATAGCAGTTGCATGCATCTACATGCTTAGTACTTCGTCTGAACTTATATGTGAATTTTCCCGCATTTAAATTGTATTTTACATTTTGTTCTAAATCTTTTTGCATAGCTAAAGAGCTAAGATTATTACCAAGCATTTTTGGAGACTCTTCGTTAAATTTATACGCATAAGACCACCAAGATCCAGAAGTATTATTTATTGAAGTTAATAATTCTTCTGCTTTGCTTAAAGGCAGAATATTTTTTATTACTTTTATCATTATTATGTTCCTAAGTAAAATCGAATTGAATACCATAAGAGTTCGCGCTGCCAAGAGCAGTTTTCCACTCATTCCATATGGTATTATTAGAATCCCACCACCAATAATCACGATAATATGAATTAGTTGGTGCGTAAGTAAAGTTGCCTTGACTAGTAAAAGCACTAGAAGTAGGCCTAGCAAGAGTTCTAGAAGTGATGTTTCCGGAAGTGTCGCCACTGCTGGGAGCTATAGTAACATTGCTCCAACCTGAATTAGGTATCGCAATATTAGAATTAGCGCCTGTATTATGTGTAACTAAGCTCAAATATACATAACCAAAACCATATGACAGAGAAGTGGTTTTAAAAACTGCAAATGCTTTTAGCTCGACTCCTGTAGCTATAAAATCTAATTGGGGGAAGTAACCCGGCGTGCGAGTACTAGGATAAAAAGTACTGGGAGCAAAGTTGCCAAAATTTGCACTAAACTGCGATGCAACATTAACGTTATAGTAGGGCCCGCTTATATTTCTACCAAATCCGTACCACTCAAGAGAAGGATTTGGATATGATGGATTCGTAGCATACTGAAAAGCCAACGAACCAGGGCCATACGAGCCCAAAGTTACGCTTGACGATTTTCCATAAAAATCAGAATATTTAATTATACCGCTAGACTTTCCCGCCAAAGCTCTAGCGTCCGTGTCGCTTAGCTTCAGAGCACTAGTACTCGTTTTTGATAGTTCTGTGTTTATGTCCGATGCAGTTATAGTTCCACTAGTTTGAAGAGTCATTAATTACTCCCAAATAGCGGCGGCGATCGTTTGAACTAATGTATCTTCGGAAGTTACATCGCTGGTATTATCGAACTCTAATACTCTATTTACTGTTATAGGTAAGGTTGCGTCTTCAGTATCATCAAACACTTCGTCGACAAATACTTTAATAGTAGGAGGAGATCCTGGAATTACCATGATATTCTCTATATTAGTTACTTTTGTTATTGCCATCTTTTATCTCCTGTATTTCTTGTTTTAATAGTTTTATTGATTCTATCAAATAGCCTACTAAATTTCCATAAGCTACTGATTTACCCTCTTCATGGTTATGTACTAGCTCAGGGGCTATTTTTTCTAATTCTTGTGCTATTACTCCTGAGCCTTTTTTACCATCTTTTGTGAACTCTGCACCTCTCATCTGAAATACCTTAGACCCATCAAGAGTTTGAATATCTGTCTTGAATTTTACATCAGAGAAGGCAGTTATGTCACCAGAAGCTACTATTGCGGCAAAGTTGGCGTTCCTTACATTATCAATAACTGTAGTAAAGCCTACCTTAAACCCATTTATAGCTGCAACTACTCCCGAAGTAGAAGTATTAGGATCCTGAGCATACGATATTCCTGCATAGACAGATGCTGTTTGTATTCTTTGAGCTGCTCCGTTTATTGTAAGAAAAGAAATCTTTTCATCAGAACGTATTCCTACGTAACTAGCGGCTCCAGACAGCTCTATTCCGGTATTAATATGTTTTATTTTACTAAGAAGCGTGAAATCAACATCTGCTACTGTTACATCACTCCCCCCATAAACATATGCTTGTCCTGTTGTTAAATTTATATAACTATCATTTGTTTGTACATTATTTGTACCCCTTAAAACTCTTACTGCATCTGCTTTTGAATTTGCACCCGTATCTAGAAGTACTGTACTATTTACAGCATCGAGTACTACCGCCTTTCCCGGCTGTCCTACATTTCCTTGCGGCCCTACATTTCCTTGAGGTCCTTGTGTTCCTATAGTTCCTATAGGTCCTTGTGGTCCCTGAGGGCCTGTATCTCCCTGAGGTCCTAAAGGTCCTTGGGTTCCTATAGTCCCTTGAGGTCCTAAAGGTCCTATTGTTCCTTGTATCCCTTGAGGGCCTATATCTCCTTGAGGTCCTTTTGTTCCTTGTGTACCCTGAGGTCCGTCCCCTCCTGTAGGGCCTATATCTCCCTGAGGTCCTTGGTTTCCTTGAGGTCCTTGGGTTCCTGTAGTCCCTTGAGGGCCCAATATTCCTATAGTTCCTTGAGGTCCTTGCGGTCCTTGGGTTCCTATAGTCCCTTGAGGTCCAACAGGTCCTTGTACTTGACTTGCAGGGCCTTGAGGTCCTTTTGTTCCTGGATCTCCTGCAGGCCCTATATCTCCTTGAGGTCCTTCAAGTCCAGGAGGTCCTTTTGTTCCTGGATCTCCTGGCCCTCCAGCGGCTCCAGCGGCTCCAGCGTCTCCTTGCGGTCCTTGCGGTCCTATAGTCCCTTGAGGTCCAACAGGTCCAGCAACTGTACTTGCTACTCCTTGAGGTCCTTGATTTCCAATAGTTCCTGCTATTCCTTGAGGGCCTTGTACTCCTTGCGTACCTACAATTCCTGCAGGACCTGCCGCTCCTGCGGTACCTGGACCTCCTTGAGGTCCTGCATTTCCTGCTACTCCTGCAGGACCTGCTGCTCCTGTAGGTCCTGCAGGTCCTTGTGGGCCTGGTTGGGTTCCTGCAACTCCTTGAGGACCTGGAACACCTGTTGGACCTGCTATTCCTTGCGGGCCTGGTGTTGTTCCTGCCGGTCCTTGTGGTCCTGCTGCGCCTGTTGGACCTGCAGCTCCTTGTGGTCCTGCAGGGCCTGGTGTTGTTCCTGCAGGTCCTTGAGGCCCCTCTACTCCGGTAGGTCCTGCAGGCCCTTGTGGTCCTGGGGTTGTTCCCGCAGCTCCCTGAGGTCCCTCTACTCCGGTCGGTCCTGCAGGCCCTTGTGGTCCGGGTGTTGTTCCTATAGGTCCGGTAGGTCCTCTAACTCCTGTAGGCCCTGCAGGTCCTTGAGGGCCTGGCTGTGTTCCTGCAACTCCTTGAGGACCGTTAACTCCGGCTACACCTTGCGCCCCCTGTGTTCCTATAGTTCCTACCGGCCCTTGCTGCCCTCGCGGCCCTGCGGGACCTGGTCCTCCTGCAGGCCCTGCAGGGCCCGTAGGTCCTGCATCTAATATATATATTGTTCCTATCATATTAGCATTGTTTTGCGATTGATAGTATAATTTTGTAGGGGCATTCATAGGAACTTCAAAAGTTAAATCACCTGAAACAATTCCGTTATTAGTAACCCCTTCATTATATGTGCCGGTATTAGGAGTATCTCTAATAGTAAACGGATGGCCTGTAGTAGTGACTACGAACTTATATGTAAGTCCTCTAAAGCAATATAAAAAAGGCTGAGTTTCTACAGCAGAGAATCCAGATCCATTTATACCATAAGTAGTTGAAGTAGGAAGACTTACATTGAATGTTTCAATAGCATTTCCTCCAGAACCTCCAGTACTCCCAGCGGCACCATCTTTAAGAAAAGGAATAATTATTGTAGAAGTTGCAGTCTGAAGTGCATTTGCTTCTTCTTGTACAACAACAGTGAACACTAAATCTACCGAGGAAAAAGTGCTAGGAATTCCTACCAAAGTTTTTGTAGGAGTTACCGCAGTACTGAAGGCCGTATCTGCAGAAGTTGTTATTTGAGTATTATTAAATCCTGTGCCCGTAAATTTATATCTAGGATTAGTAAATCCCGAAGCCTTTGCAGTTAATACTATATTATTAAGAACTGTTGTTAATGTAGAACTAGCATTAAATTTGAGCAAAGAAGGCGTTGCTTCAAGAACTACTGATCTAGTAGCAAAATCACCTCCAGCGTCTACAGAAATATATGGTTGAAATTCAAATGACATTATAGTCTCCTACTATGCTGGCTTATAAAGATGGGCAATAATTGTATCACGCGTTGGATCTGGGCGGAAGTTTGAAGTCTGGTAAGTACTATTATTAATAGACGTTGGGGGAGTATAATTTAAACGTAATTCTGTATTAGATATAACAGTACTTACATTAGCAATATAAACCCGAGCAGATGGATCTGTAAACTTAATAATATCACCTCTTATAAAATCAGTCTCGAAAGCAGTGCCTGTGCCTGTGACTATAGAAGAAGATGCATCAATACTTATTGTCCCTGCAAAAGCAGTAGCAAATCCTTGAGATTGTGTAGTGCTTCCATTGCCAGTATCATACCAATAGGGTACTTTACCTTCGCCGCCTACAGCAAATTTTATTAATTTAAGCCTGTCAGTAGTATCACTTGCATCTACAACTATATAATGAAACTCGTCTTCAAAACCGCTTGCATCACTATCATCGTACGTAATTGCGGGTACTCCGCTGCAGTCTTGCTGGTACGTAGCTACACTCGTACCTGTATTAACAATCGGCACAGAAGTAGCGCCGGGAGGTGTTACTGTCCACGCAGGGCTAACAAAAGCTGCAAGACCTCCTGAAGATATACTAAATGCTATATTTGCAGTTCCTCCATATGGTAATCCCTCTACAAATCTAGATATAGTATCTGCGGCAATGGGTATAATTGGAGAAGATAAAGCAACTCCAGGTGATCTATTGCCGATATCATTTAGTACTCGTATAGTTGCTATTAGTTGAGTTGTTTCAATTTCTTGATCAAATAAGTGCGAGGTTTCATTAGAATTTTTAATTATAGGACTAGGAATGCCTATAACATTATGAGTTATCTCAAAACTACTTATTTTTTCAAAACTAGGAGGCACCCAGTTGAGCTCTACCTGTTCTGTAGTAGTTGTAGGGCTAGTGACCAATGTAAATCCAAAATCAAGTACAGGAGGGATTGTATCAACAGCTAAACTTGCGGGTAAAGTAACGTCTGTAACCCCTAAGTTAAATCCTGTTTCCACATAATTGAATTTGGAATCATTATAAGGAGTTGCCGACATACTAAAACCGTCTTCCTCTGCAACAATATTAATTAATTGATAGTTTTTTGCTTGATCAGCTACAAGTACTCCTCCTACAAATCTTTCGAGAATCCACAAAGATTCTGTTACAGGTGCCACTGAAAAAGGTGTTTGAACATAAAGTAATGATGAAGTGCCTATTTCTGTTACAGTTAAAGTTACGCTTGCATCTCCTCCACTTCCAAATAAAGAATCTACAAATACTAATGCGTCTCCTTCGGCATACCCGTTTCCTGGATGTATCATAGTCCAAGTAACTGTCCCTATACCTGACACAGCTGCATTAAATTTTGCTCCTGTGCCTCCACTGGTTACAGGAATACTTTGCTGTATATTTTGGTATATCCCTGGAGTTCTTCCTCCTCCATGTGTATCATTACTAGTAAAACTAACTATACTACTATGTGTGTTTAAAACATCTCTTGTCTCTACGTGTGTATAAGGGCTCCAAGTAACATTTACAGGGATAGTTCCGGCAGAAGTTGTAGTAAAGTTAGCAGCTTTTTCTTCTGTATCTAAATCTACTAATGACCCATTAAAGTAACCTTGAGTAACGACATCTCCCTTAAGGTAAGTTATACTGTTTATTACCACGGAAGAATCAAGTAAAAAAGCTGCAGGACTAGTGACCACAACAGTTGCTTTGTATGTAGAAGTTGACCCAAAACTTACTGGAGCATCTAATGGTAATATTGATGTACTAGGCGTTGCTTTTAATCGTCCGCTAAGGCGAATAGAATTTCTATCTGCGTCTTGAATTTTTACGACGTCGCCAGGCATCAAAAATACTCCAGCAATTCCAGTTTTAAAATTAACTATTTCGGTTTGATTAATAGCACTATATAAATGCCATCTAGCATATCTTAAAGCCTGTGTTTCCGAAGTACATCCAAAAGCAACCACACTTTTAGCGATAATTTTATTTTTAGATGCGATATTGCTTTTATCTTCAACTACTAAAGTTTGAGCTTCATAATTTTGATCGGGGTTATTATACACTACATGAATTTGGTTAGGCCGAGCTTTAATACCTGTGCTTTCATATGAAAATCCCTCAGAATATACATTACTTTTTGAAAAAGTATACACAGGATCCTTTGGACCATCCAGTACAGGAGTTATTTTACTATTATACCAATATATTGCACTTCTAAATATAGTACCAAAATCTCTAAGTACTTTAAATGCATCCATTGGTCCCGATAATAAAGTATTACATGTGAATCGTGGTTCTTGTGTATTATACTTAGTAGTTACTAACTCATCACAATACCTTCCTATTCTGTATAAAGCATATAAGTCTAAATCTGCAAATAAAGAACTCATACGCAACTTTATGTATTCTCCAAGTCCATATCTATCGTTAGTTACTAAGTCATGAAAAACCCAAGCAGGATTATTGCAATAAACAGGATCCTCTCGCAGAGAACCATCCCATGCTTGATAACTAGATTCTACTACTCCAGTACTTGTGTTTCTATTATAATTAGCAGATATTGAACCGGCTTCGTCCCTTGTTACATAGTTTTTAGGGACATGTATGAGCATGCCTTTTACATGGTAACTACGTTGCGGCATTTTTGTAAATTGCTTAGAGCTAAACTGGGTTTTAGCATAAGCTGTATAAGGGTTTGAAGTTTTTTCTTTTATAATACTAGTTACGTTTGTAATTGAAGAAGATGCTTGATGTTGCCCCTTTCCTTGATTATAGCCACTACTTGTAGTGTATGCCCCATTATTAGAAGTAGCGGTTGTTATTCTTTTAATTACAAGTTTAAAATCTTGAAAAGGCTTAAAAGCTGTTAAGTCAAAACGCTCCACAAAAGTACAAGCATTAGTGTTACCTTTAGACCTCAAAGCTCCATGCCTTATGTGTGGAAATGCCCATATATTAGGTATACCTTCCCTGCCTAAGTCTCCTGAACTTCTATTAAACGTACTACTTCCTATATCTTTAAACAATAACTCAGCCATGTAAGCAGCAACAGTTCCTTGAGGCTTCCCTGATTCATCTATTCTATACAAAGCAGAGTATGAAAAAGTTACCTTTATTTCATCAACATATTTTACTTGTTCTGCTGTTAGACTAAAACCAGTTGAGCTCGTGCCTTGTATTTCTGTGGCTAACGTGTCAGCCACATCAGTGTCTGCTTTATTGCTGTTTGGATGTGCTAATCCATACCCCACGACTTGCTCAAGCTCTGGCAATCCACTAGGAGTATTAGATATAGTGGTTACTCCTGTACCCCCTTGTCCCTTTACAGGGGGTTGTATTAAATTTCCAGTACGAAACTGTAATCTAGTACCTTCATAACTTACTGTAGGCTCTGCATCTGCCAAGTCCTCTACTCCGAAAAAGGGAGAAGTAATATCAAACTTGTAAGTTCCGGTAGGGCCTGTCCAAGCTGTATCAAGAACAATACTACCATTTCCAAGAATACTACTTATCCCTACAGGAGCATCAATATCTATTGTATATCTTGTATTGTTTAAGGGGAATCTTTCTAATATAATATTGGACTTTGTTCCAGGAAATCCGGGTACCCAAATAGCACTATTTGTCGCACTTTGCCTTGTTAGTATGCCAGGATAGGTATCTTTAAGGAAAGAATCTGTTATTCGTGTATGTTTTTGTCTAAATTTAGGAGCTGAAGTAGCGTCTCCATCTGTAGAAGACTCGTACACTGCATCAATACTTATCATAGAAGTATTAAGCACTCCAGAATTAAAGATAATATTATGCTCTCCCTGTATAGTAGGTATTACTTGTACAGGGCTATTTTGCAAAGCCCCTCCTCTAACTATAAGATATTTTTTTCCGTGATCCGCTGTTTGGGGAAGCACTATACTTTCATTATTTTTAATTGGAGAACCTAAGTTAGAAACTACTCCCGCTGTACTATTCTGCGTTAGTGTTATGACTGCAGAGGTTTGACTATAAAGCTGGCATGAATTTTTAGGGTCAGCAACTGTATCGTTGTCAAAAAATAACGAAGAAGTTCCATTTGCAAGCCCGTAAATAGGTCCCTCAGAGATCAAGTCAGTAATAGCTATATACTGTACTTCGCTTGCTGGAGAGTCGCTCAGATAGGCACTGCTCTCCGCTTTCATTTCCGCGATTCGCCCAAATTGTAAAATATGGCTGCTAGAGTCTATCATCAAAAACCTCCTTTAGAATAGTAGTCCAAATCTCCGCGAAAAGACGGTATCATAGGCTGATGAAGTTGTCTAAAGTTATTACTATCTATTTGTACAGGTATTCCTGGTACACGCAGCTCCCCGTACAATACTGGTATAGGGTTACCTTGCTGCCATCTACTTGTATTGGCACCTTGGTATAAATAATTGTTAGATTCAATATTAGCTGTTTCCGGACCCGCGCCTCCCATTTTAGGGCCGAGAGCTTTATAGGCATAATTTGCTACTGTGCCATATAAAGCTTGCGTTAACATACCGCTCAAGCCTTGTCCTATAAAACCAGACAATGCAGTACTACCCATAGACATTAGTCCCGAACCTACCATAGGGCCAAGAAAAGCTACTCCCATAGCGACAGCTGCTATAGTCAATACAGGCCCTACTACTTTTTTTGTTTCATCCCATACAGAAGATACTGCATCTCCAATAGATTCCAGGCCTTCGCGAATAAAACCAGATCCCCAAGGTATGGCAGTTAAAGTTATGTCTCCAGGCTTTAAAGGGTTTATAAGCTCTTCTAAATCCTTTAAAGACTCTCCCTCTATAGAAATATCCAATCCTATTCTAGTTTCATACATATTTATAAGATATTGTCTAAAACCGGGATGATTAGCATGTATTGTTTTTACTATATCTTCGTAAGTATTATGGGCCACAGGGTGCTTGGCACCAAATTTCTCGGCCATGTCTCCTGTTAGATAAACTATGTGTGACATTACTGTTTCTCCGGACTTAAAATATAACTTTCCATAGATGGATAACTAAATATATAAAAAGGTACTTGTAAAATATTACAAACCTTTATGTCACTAAGGCTAGGCTCTGGTGACGCATCGGGATGACTGTGTATAATTGCTATAATTTTTGCTCTTTTAGTAATATTTCTATATTCTTCTGGATCAAACTCAAAAGTATTATTACTGTTTGAAATATTAGTACAAGGTACCCATCTTACACCTAATTTGTACTCAGCCAGTACACCACAAGCCTCTTTAGGGTACCAATTTTCACAATGCTCAGCTATTTTCTCTTCAAATTCTATCATTGAAATTTGTCCAGTCCAGGAAAGCCGCCAAAAGGTAGTGCAACGGTTTCGTCCAAAGAAAAACTTACGGCACTTGCGCCGCCGCGCCCTAACGCTGCTTGTACATCATTAACTCCCGTAAAGCTAGATGAGCTACTAGGATCTCCCAAAGCCAGTCCTGTACTACTAGAGGCTACTCCTATAGAAGTTTTATTTGGACCGGAACTGCTTGTACTTATCTCTCCTGTATCATGTAGATAATAGTTTTCATTTGGTATTAGCCCTGCTGCGCCCGTATATGTTTGAGGAGAAACCACATAATTTGTAAGGTTAACATTACTAGTAACTGCTTGTAGCGATATTCCTGCAAAGGATATATGCTTATTGTCATAAGTACCGCTATTAGTATGTACAGAGAGTTTAATATTATCAACTACATCTGGTATAGGAGATATAAATGTGCCTGTTCCTGTTTCTGCCATGCTATTTCCAGATGGCTGGTCTGGATGAGTGTATGAAACATCTTTATTAGGACTATTAAATATTGTTGTTCCTGTAGAAGAGCTAGATTGATATATTCCTAAAAATTGCGTACCAAATGTCGGTAATCTATACAGTTTAGTTGTAAGACCAGAAGTGTCTGGAAATTCGACTTTAAAGTAAAAAGTTGACTTTACTTTATTAAAAATAAGCATTGCAGTAAACTCTTGTCGCTCGTACCAGGTCGCATCGGTCGGCCAAAAATCGTCTGGAAGTGCAAATTCCCCCTTGCTTAAAATATTAACAGACCCTGAAGTTGTTGTGCCTAAACTTAGCTGTCTTAGTGTCAGCATTCTATAGCCGTCCCAAGTCATTAATCTTTTTGTGTCAAAATCATAAGCAGCAGTCGCTCCTACCTTAGCGGTATCATACCAATCACGAGGACTTCGATACGCGTCGGTATCCCGATTAGCGTATAATGGTATCAAAGTATTCGTATTATTAATAATAGTTGGAGTATAGTAGCCTTGAGTTTCTAAAGAACCAGAATAAGTAGGAGTTACCTCAGAAAAATAACTAGCTGGTATACTAACACTAATACTATATGCTGATTGATTTATTGTATCGTTTATTTTTATATGCAAAAATCTTAGAACTCCTGTCCCAGATGATAGGTTCGGCTCATATAAAACAAAATGGCCTTTTTCTAAATAAGTAAGATGTAGCTTTGAAGAGTTTTGCACTAAATCGGCTATATGATGAGATTCAGTAGGGTATGCAGTACCTGGCTTATACTTATTAAGAATCACTCTGTTAGCCGAGCTGCTACCTGTTGTACTAAAAGCATTTACGAGTTTTCTCCAAGGAAAAATACTTACACTCCACGAAGTATCATCATATCCATGATCATCAACAGAAGCGGTGGATACAAATATTTTACTTCGGTTCGCAGTAGCTAGTAGTCTCTTGTGAGTAAAGGAAGAGTTAAAGCTTGATCCTGCTATTACCTGTAGCACGCGTGTTGGAAGATAATTATTACTAGCTTGCATTGTATAGTAAAACATTTTTATTGGCAAATTAGGCGTGGCGCCGGCATATGTCGGAAAAGGTAGAGCAACATGAAGTGCTACAGCAGTAGTATTTCCCGTGCCTATCCATCCATTATCTGCTATAAAGTTAGCTGTGTTTAAAGTGCTAAAAGATTGGCCGGCTGCGCTGTCGTTGGGCGCTAAATTTGCTTGTCCATACAGGTGATTATTTGAGTGATATGGATCAAATAATTGGGCCCATAACCCGTCCGAACCAAATGTCCACTGTGTTGGAGTTTTTGTAATCGATGAATATGCTCCCGTACTTTGGTTTCTTTTTATAGATATTAGTACTGATTTTATACCTCTAGCTACATTATAGGAGAATCCGTCAGTAGTCGAAGTACTTCCTGCTCCGGTTAAAAGTATTAGGATAAGATCATGTCCACTAACTATATTTTTAACTATCTGAATACCTGTTATATCAAAAGAACTATAATAAAAGTCAAGGCCGGCAGTGCTAGCACCTGCCGTTCCTCCTGTAGTTACGGCAACATTTGCAGAATCTCTACTCAAAGTAAAAGAGTCCGGTCTGCCAAATAAAGTCGCAGCAGTAGTTGCTGTAGGGTTAAAGAACGGTGCTCCTATTGTAATAGCACCGTTTGCAAGAAAAGTAGCACTAGAAGAACTTGCGGACGGTGTTGTACCGTCATTATTATTTGCATCAACATGATAGGTTTGAGCAGGTGTTGCTGAAATCGCGCCGAATCTTTTTTTGCATGAGTTTAAGGTTTTTCCGCACGCGTCTGCTCTTGTCCAAATAACTGTACTATCATCGGGAGTATACGCAGTTGTAGCTTGTTTTGTATGAGCAATCTCGCATCTCCATACAGTAAAGTTATGTTCTACATAATCACCGACAGCATATGCTTTTGTACCTGTAGTATCCGTATCCCAAACAGTGTAAGTATAAACAAGCTGCCAATAAGGATTATCTATAATATCTCCTAAAGTAGAGGGATTATTATTTTGATTTGCGTTAATTTTACTTAAGTAGTACTTATTGTTACTTTTTACATAATCAGATGTGGTGTAAGTAATTGAGGAATTCCAAGCCTGTCCATAGCCTTGGGTTCCTCCTGTAGAGTATATACTTCCTTCTGTAACTAAGTAATCTATTAAAACTAAAGGCTCGTCCTCTAAAGTAAAGTAAGGTCTAAATTCTGTTTTTACAAAATTAGATGCAGTATAAGATATCCCTGCTGGAAAAGCATAATTTCTAAATGCAGGTGACCAAGTACAGCCTCCTTTTTTTGTTTTTACGTTAAGACCGGAAGCAATAGTATTAGGGCCTTGAGGATAATTACTACCATAGTAGCCTCTATACTGCCAACTACAATACTTTCCGTGAACCGCTCTACGAGGAAGCTGTATAGTCTCAAGATCATAAGGACTAGATAGTTCAAAACTTACAAACTTATTAGTTTCGCTAGATAAACGGTCTATAATAAAGTAGTGTCTAGGTAGTTCTGTAGGAGGTGTAGTCGCGCTTCCTGTGCTTAAATATTTTTCTTGAGTATTTCGTATTACTACTTTTTTACCTAGCAGATCTTCTAGTCCCCAATTTAGCCCCATTGTTGTATTTATAGCTTCGGTAAATACATTAGATACATTTGCTATTTGCAAAGTAGGTCTTCCTTGAGAGCCTTCATCACTAACACTAATTCCACTAACAGCCAGGGGCAGTGATGTGTACGACTTCAAGTGATATTGAATATTTGGGGTTGCGGATAAAATCTCGCTTGTATAAAAATCTCTAAAAGTAATATTTGAAAAGTCTTGTGCTTGTCCAGAAGTAAAGTAAACACTTTTTACAGGAGTCCCATCAACAGCTTCTGTCAATATTAATTGAAAAAGAGTCACTAGAGGACTAGTAATTGACAGAGTTTGTAGTTCGGATGCAATTAAGTTATTAGGCATTATTCATACACTCTTAAAAACCCAGCAGTTAAACTATAGGACTGATCAAAATTGTATGATATATTCCAGCTTTGACAAACAACTTTTATAGTTTCTTGATTACCGGATGCTTGTTCATTTCCAACAATAAAGTCAAAAGAAGTTACTCCTGCTCTTGTTGTGAAAGTAGAAGCTATTGCATCTATTTCTACTTTTGGGCGATTACTGAATTTTACATTAAGTTTTTCAGCAATCGGGTGGATACCGTCTGCCACTCTCTGCTGATATCCATCACCAAATTGAGCAGTTCTGACCGCAGGAGTTATATTACGTGTTAATCCTTTATCAATAGTTACCGAAGTATTTGACGTTGTGCCTCCGGTATACTCTAAACCGTCTTCAAGTAAAAAAGAAAATGCCATTATGATGCTCCATAGGGGCTCAAGATGCCTCCTGATCGTCGTTGTTTTGTCAGCTCTTTTTGCACTGTAGCTGCAAGTATTTTTCCTAGTTGCAAATCAGGCCCATTAGCAGCACTAGAGTTCGTAGATCCTTCTCCAGATATATTAATTACTATATTAGAGGATCCTCCGTTGCCTTTCATGTGTACAGGTATAGACTTGCCGTTAGGAAGAGGTACTATTGCTTCTGTGCCGTGTAGCATAGCAGGGTAGCCTCCTTGAGAACCTCGTGCAACTCCTCCTGTTGCGTAACCCACTTTTCTTCCCATACTCATTACTCCGCCGCTACGAAGTCCGAATAGACTCATTCCGAAATCCATTGCGGATGACAAAAATCCTCCACCGCTGCTTCTTGACGCACTAAAAGCCTGCATAGCATTACTTATCCTGCTGGCAATGTTAGTTCCTGCGTTTCTGAACATATCTATAAAGTTAAAAAAAGTAGTTCTTAGATCGCCATTAAATAGTTGCCCTAGATCTCCCTTCAACTTAGAAAATATATCACCTAATCCTGTAAAAGCATATCCAAGTCTTCCTAAAAAAGTTCCCCCATCTTCTGTAAATGCTGCTTTAAAATCTGTAAGAAATCTTCCAAACATGTCCATATAGCCTGGCTCGTTTCCACCATTTGCAAGAATGCTATCTAGTGCTGTGCGATTGCGATTAGTAGCATACTCAAAGGAAGGCTCTCCCTCTCTCGGAGTCATCATGTCCTGTATCATGGAAAAAGGCTTCATAATAGCAGCACCGATTGTGCCCATTATTCCTCCTTCTTTGGACTCAACCCCAAAAAGCTCTTTTAATGCTTTAGAAATATAATCTCCTCCCGAATCAAAAGTTTCTTTTAATTTTTTAAGGAAGGGTGTATCGTCTCTACTAAATAGATTTTTTAACTTAATCATAAAAGTATCAAAATAAAAATGACGGTCTAGATCTGTGCTTCCACTGCCTAATTGTCTTGCAGACAGGCGAACATTTGCTCTTTCGTATTCATTCATAGAATTATATTGCTCTTGCCCAAGCTCGGGAAACATCACTTTCATAGCCTTTGCAAATGCTGCTCCGGTTATAGCTAGTGGTGCGCCTAAAATTCCTAAAATTCCTAATCCTTGGGCTCCTGGGTTAGATGCTGTTGGTTTAGGGGGTACTAAACCCGACCCCAAACCTACACCTGCACCTGCAGCGAGACCTGCACCACCAATGACTGCTGCCATCGCAGTTGTTGCAGTCGCAAAAGTACCCCCAACTACTGTAGACCAATGTGCTGCGCCTACAAAATGAGCTTTTTTAATATTACTAGCAGGATTAGTGCCCATTAAATTAGTTACATAATCATCTATATAAGTATCAATTATAGCATCCAACATGCCTCGTGCTAAAGTCTTCATGAAGTTTTTAAAGCTTTTTTCTTCGCCCTTTACCAAAGCTTTTAAACCCCCCGATAGGCCTGTCTCAAAAGCATTATTAATTGCTAAAGCCATTCTTCCGCTTAAACTATTTATCTCTTTAGTTATCTGTAAGTTTTCTCTCGATAACTTTAGTTCTCTCTGCAAACCCTCTATCCTATCAGATCTTTTCTTTTGCGCCACCACATCGCCCTCACTGATTTCTGTTAGGTTCTCTCTACTTATAGCGTTTATTTTTTCTAAAATATCTAATTCTATTTTATAAGAGGTTCGTTGTCTTTTTCGGGCTTGCTGTTGCATACTGGTGTATCTTACATCTTGCTGACTTTGAGAAGATAATTGTGCTCTTTGATCTAGTACTGATTTTTCTGCTGCAAATAGTTCTTCTATATTCTTTAGCGTTTGATCCTTTCCGCCAGATGAAGCAAAAATTCCGCCAGTTAGCGCCTTTATTCTTTCTGCCGTTTCTGTATTTGTACCTGTGCCGGCCAGAGCGGCGTCCATTGCAGACTTTTCTAGCTTTGCTAATAACTGTACTAAAGCTTGTATTTTTGTAAGTTGTCCACCTTTTAAAGCTAAGCCCATGTCATCTACAGTTGCTTTTATAGCATCCATAGAGCTTTTGTATTCTTGTGCTGCAGTTTCTAGTCCTCGAATATTTGCCGTATTCCCGGTCGCTGTTAAACCTTCCATAACTGCACCTACAAACTGTTGACCGGTACCTACTAAAGCATCTCTAAGCACTCCGGCAGCTTCTTCACCTATCCCATCTCGTTTAAATCTTTCGACTAAGTCTGCAGCACCTGCACTCGCCATAAAATTAAGTTGCTCGGTTTCACTTAGAGTTTTTTGATTTATCACTCCTACAGGCATTCCATTTGCATCTACTTTATTTGTAACTTGCTTCGCTGCGAGGGCGAACTCCTGTACAGACTCCATACTTGCTTTTCGAATATCTGCTATCCGTTTTTCATTCACCATTCTTTTTTCACTATTTTCAAGATCTTCCATAGAGTAACCTGATATAGTCTCAGCAAGGCTAAGCAAAACCGCGCCCGCTTTTTCTGAAAACTTTCCTGTAGCTCTAAAATCAATTGATAAATCTCCAGGCAGTTTATCAAGTAATACGTTAACTCTTGAAATGACAAAATCAATTGCTATTTCAAAACCTCTTATTATTCCTTGAATAAAACCTATAAAATTCTTGAGAGCTGTTGCTGGCATGTTAATAACATTTGCAAAAGCTTTGCCCACTTCATATACTAAAGTGACGAGGAAGAACAATTTTGCGGCGGCTTTTCCAATTCCGCCAACCGCTGTCGACACTGCGCGAACAGAAACCGCGGCCCCGCGAGCGACGAATGCCAAAGCTTTAAATGCATTTACTCCAGTTTTTGCTACATGTTTTTTTATTTTTTGTCCTGTGGTTAAAGAAGCTCTTTCAACTTTATTTAAACTGTCACGAAATGTTACAAACATCTCACGACTGACATTTTTAAATATTCCTTCTGTAACTTCTCCAAAGTCCTTGTATTGCTTTTCGGCAGCTTTTAACGCTTTATTTAGTGTATGTTTATCTAAGCCAGTGAGAACTTCTCCGGCAGCTACTTTTTTTACTATTTTGCTTTTGGGATTCTTTTTTATAATATCATCAGCAGATGTCTGAGCCACAGATTTTGCCGCTACCACCTTCTGTTCTAATTCTTCTATTTTATTTCCTATCCCTTCCAAACCTGCTAGAGCCGCGCTTCCTGTTGCAGAAAAAACAGCACCGACTCCTGTACCTATAGCGCCGAAACCAGCAGACGTAGTTAGTAGCAGTGTTTTTATTCCTAAACTGAAGCCTGTCATACTATTAAGTATCATAGCACCAAGTAAGGCAAAAGCCGCTAATGCTGCTTCAGCATTTTGATTCAGAAAATCGGCAAAACTCTCTAAACTAGGCAATACTTTTGCGGCAAGGTCTTGTCCTATTTTCTCAAAAGTTTTTCCTAAAATTATAAATTTGTTGGTTGCAGGCTCGACTTCTCCAAATTGAGTCTCTACTTGCTTCATAGTATTTGCTAATACTGCCTGACTTTTTTCATAGGTTGTTAATGCATCTACATTTTTATTTATGGAGTCTGCGTATTGTCTATTTGCTGTCTCTAGTCTTAAAGTAACACCTAATTCGTCAAGTAATTCAGGTTCTGCTTTTGACACACCGCGTACTAATCTATCGAAGGCATCTTCGAAGCCTACGCCCATTGCCGTTGAAACTTTCCTCGCTGCAATTGCCATGTCTTCCATCTGTTTAGGAGAGAACCCTTTTGCCATGCCCATAGCAGCAGCAGCACCTGCTTCTCGAAATCCTAACATCGCTCCACTAGCTTCTTGTATTCTGCTAGTTACTAGAGAAAGCGCTGTTCCTGTTGCTTTTGAAAACTGCACTTGTCCTCGTTGAAGGTTTTGAAGATCCGCGGCGGATTTAAGAAAGTTAAATGCTGCACTTAAAGCAAAGATGTTTGCTGCGAAAGCGGCATAGGCAGGAACAAGACCTCCTGAAATTCCTTGGGCCATTTTTGCAAAGTTTTTGGTGCCACTAGAAGAAGTTCGGGCAGCACCTTTTAGAGACCGGTCTGCGGCTCTACTATTAACTGCTACTCTATCGACTTGGTCCGCGGCGTTTTTCGCACCACCGGCAGCTGCTTTAAGACTACCTTTGTCATTGACTTCTAGATCAATTTTTACTTTATTTACCATTAGCCCTTCACATTATGGACATACTTCTTACCGTCCCCTGAAGAGGAAGACCTTCTCTCTTCGCTTTTTCTTTCTCTATCTTGTCTTTCACGATGAATGCTTACATTTACATTGTCTATCACTTTTAACCAAAAAACTGTTTCTTTTCTATCTTTTATACCATACAGATTTAAGTAAAGATCCACCTCTAAAAAATCTTTTCCCATATACGTTCCTGACATACCTTCTATCTTGTCTGATAAAAACGCATATATAAAAAATGCCACTTGAACTTCCTCAGGAAACTCCTCAGGCTCTAGTGGCATTCTTTCGGGATCAGGCTCCTGGCCTAATTGTTCACAAATTCGCAGATATTTTTCAAAGTCTACGCTCTCTGTTTTGTAGTATTCTTCAAGTAACGAGGTTATTCTAGTTACTTGTTCCCAGTAAAATTTTCTAACTCACTCACTGTTTCTGTAACCCATGAATCAAAATCGCTAGAATTTTTCATCAATAGTTCAGCATTTTCTGTAGTGTACGGAAGACAATCATTAGGACTTTGAGAGGAAACATCTACCAAAAGAAGCTCTTCTAGGTATGAATATTTTAATCCTTTCCAATCCTTTATAACAGCATTGCAGTACTCAACTAAGAATTTTTCATCATTTAAAGTTTCTTCGGGTTGTCGGCTTTTTTTACTAAACTTAGTAGTAACACACTTTTTACGCAATTTCAGTAATTCTTCTCTGGCTAAGTAGCAAAGATCTACTGTCATATCTGGCATGCCAGGAAAGTCTAAAGTGATTGTTTTACTAGGTGTCATTAGTGATGCTAATGAAACGGGGGTATCTGTCATTTGTTGTTATCCTTTTTTTGTTGTTAAAGTCAAGAGAGGTAAAAAATTACCTCTCTTTATTTTATATACATATTATAAGTTACTTAGACAAAAATGTCAAGATTTATTTTTTATACCTTATATGTTACAGTTGCTTCGTCCGCCAAGCTAATAGTACTTGGCAAAGCATGAAAAGATGTATCTACAGAAATTACATCATCAATAGAGTGTGTGGGCAATTCTAAATGCACATTAGCACAATCAACTGTTAATCTATTAGTAGCTGCCGTTGCTCCTCCAATACCAATACTAAGATCGAACTTATTGGTGATAACAGTAGTAGCTGCAACAAGATCTTTAAACAGCTCATTGCTTCCTTGTGTTCCTGTATTAAGATAACAAGTAAAGTTTCCTGTTATGCTACGAGTACCTGCTACTGCTTTAAATGGCTTGTTTACAGAACCAAGTGTTTCTGGAGTAAGGAAAGACATATTATTTGAGAAAGTAACATTACCTCCTGTTAAAGTAATATTATAGGTTGTACTTGTTCCTCCTGCTAGTAAGGTATTGGTAGAGGTTATACCTAACGTACTAAGCCTGTTTCTTATGAAGTTTGTCGTATCTGTAGATCCTTCATCGATAACTGTGCCGGCTGTGCCAGTAGATTTAGGGCTTATTGTTTGAGTAATAGTTTTAGCCATACCGGACCAGTTAATAGTTGCAATTCCATCAATATCAAAATCAATAGAAGCACTGTCAACAACTGCACCGTCTAGCTTATAAGTTACTGCTCTATCAAAAAATACAACAGCACTTGCTGATGCCAGAATTTGACCAATAGCTTCCGACAAGTTTACGGTTGTTCCACCATTAGCTACATCTGCAGTAACAGTTGCAGTATATCGTTTGGTGCCGTCAGTAATAACACAGACATCGCCTTTTTGGATCTCACCAGTGCTTGCTGCGGGTATAGCTATTGAAGTTGCTATAACGGTGGTATTAGCTGTAAGAGTTGTTTTCTTTGTAGAGGGATTATTTCCTCCAAGAACAAAATAAACATCTGCTCCAACTCCTGCTAGGTCTACGGTATTTGATTGAGCAAAATCAACAGCTAAATTTCCGCTTGCAGGAACTGTGTACGGTGTGCCGCTAGCAGGGGTGGCATGTTTCGATTTGAAGTTTTTTTGTCCGTTTGCAGAATCATAAAAACCGTGTCCCGCAAATAAACCCCATAATACTTCTTCTACTGCGTGTACTTTCGCAGTGTCAGATGCAGCAGCGGAAGTAGCATGAGGACCCGTATACCCACTATGTGCGGATACAAAGGGACGCACATACGTACTAAAGGACCATTCTGCTGGTGCGTACGAATCATTAAACATTCTGCGACCACGTCGGCTTGTGCCTGTAGAAGACTCCATTTCACTAAGTGTAACTTCTGACGCATTCTGTGCCTGACTAAATGAATAGCCGTCTAGTACTGGTATTTCCCAGTAATTTGAACCAATACCGATAATTACTTTGGTGTCTCTACTAAAATATAAATTAGCATCACTCATAGGTTTCTCCTATTTAAACTTGAAAAGACTTGGACGTGAATTTTTATTCGTGCCAGCATTTTCTAATATCGAACTTCTAGTAGCATTTCACCAATGCCTAGAGGCTCAAGTACTCCTTCATCTGTATCTATACTGACTACTGTAATTTGTTGTGCTTTTGCAGTTACGCCTAGCTTAGTTGTATAAGATAGCTGAGAGTTATCTTCAAGAACAGTCTCTATATCTTCCAAAAGTTCGTCTAGTAATAAATCTGGTTGATCTCCTTGAACATACACCCTGACGGTAACACTTAAATATCTAATCTTTACTCCTCCACCAAGATACTCTCGGCTTTCGGATCCTGCACTTATATGAATAGTAGGAAAAACATCTACTTCATCCCAGAACTTAAGAGTAGGATGAACTTCGTCTCCTATATCTGTATTAAACTGCCCGGACTTATCAATAGCTTTCAAAACAACTACTAATCCGTCTACTATTTGTCTTCGTCTTGTAGCGTATCCTCTGCTCACTTATACTCTCCTCGTAAAGAATCTTCCTAACGCGTACTGTGCTGCGATCTCACGAATTGACTTATCAATAACTCGTCTAGGGTCTCTGTCTCTACTAGACCAAGGAGGCTTTCCTGAACCTGTTTCAAATACTTGATAAGGATCTTGTTGATAGGTATAGCCAATGCTAGGGTATCCTTTCGGTGTTTTAATAACATCTGTTACCCTAACACTTCCTGCAAAACGACCACTACGATTCTCTAATCCAGGGAGCATCATATTTCCTGCAACAACTTGTGGTAATTCTTTATTAATAAGAGTAATTAAATGTAAAGGAGTAGCAGCAGCGCTTTTTTTAGTATCATTCTGTCCTTTGGGCTTTTTAATACCTTTTGTTTGCAATCCTCGAATTGCTGTCATTGCCATTGGAACCATTTCTTCTTCTTGGTTATTTATACTAGTGGAAGACCTTTCCGTTATTTTTGCTTTATGCGTTCCTTTTATTCTTTTATTTTTTATACGCTTTTCTGCAAAGTTATGAAATACTGTCTGCTCTACTGCTTTGAATAGAGAAGTACTAGTCTCTTGATGCAGTATTTCAAATTCTTCTAAAGAGTCTTGGAATGCTGCTACTTCTTTTTTTCTGTCTTCCTCATTTTGCAGTTTTGACTGAGAAGAAAGTACCCATTTAAAGCTCTTTTGAAATTCACCTTTTGAAGTAATTATTTGACTATGAGAAGCATTTATTTTCATCTTATGCTTTACTCGTTGCATATTTACTATAGTTTGTAGCTGTTTTTGTTCGTCTGGAGATAAATCATATTTATCTGATGCTTCTGCTATTGCCCTGTCTAGTCCAAACTGAGAGGCGGATGCAGATCTATCCCCGTGACCTAAAGCGCTCATTCCACTAATCTGTTTTCCAGTAATTTCTTTTCCTAATCTTTTTAAACTGTTTACATACTTGGCTTGAACTAGTGAAGCATTTCCTCCTGTGTCTAAAGCCCACTTTGGAACTCTTGCTTTATACTTTGCTGCTTTAGCTCCTTCAAAATTTGAAACCATAAAAACCATATCACCCGGTTTCTTTTTAAAGCGCGATTTCATTGCCATTAGTTGTCGCTTTAACTTTTCATCTGCAAAAGATATTCTAGCTTCTCTTGCTTCCATGTGAACTCGTATGAGCCGCATCATGGTGTTTCGCTCTTTTTTGCTAAGTTTAATTCCAAAATGCTTAAAAATTAAAGCTGCTTGATGCTCTTTATTAATTACAAAAAACTGCCCAGGTGTTTTTTCTGCATCAGAACGAGACTGAGAATCTTTCTGCTTCTTTTTAGTCTGTTTTCGTGCAATGGCTCTAGTTACCACATATTTTGTTGCAGATTTTAAACGAGTTGAAGACATTAGTAATTCTTATACAGATCTAATATTCTTTTTATATGATCGGGAAAAGACACATTATTTCTTTGACTTGTAGAAGTTTCATTTTGAATACTAGCTCCTGCCATTGTTTGACGAGATTTTGTCTGGTCTTTAAAATAGTAAGTTACTAGATCTACTACTGCAAGTCTTAAATCTTTTGGTAATGGTGTTACAGAAGCTACAGGATCTGCATCGTACCCTGCTTTATAAGATACTTGAACAGCCGCAGGTCCCATAGCCCAGTTTTTGTAGTTACCTGACTGTATTCGATATAAAGTATCTGTAGTACTGTCTAGTACATAATCTGCAGCCGTTAACGAAGTATAAGTGCCTCCAATACTTGCCCGCTCTTGTACTAAAGTTATTGTGCGTACAGGACTTTCTGTCAACTGCAATAAGTGTGTTTGATAAGGTAAGGTAAATGGCTCCACTTTATTGACAGTAAAATAGTCTACAAAACTATTGTTACAATAAGTTTTTACTAATTGACTCACACCATCACATATCTCCTCTAATACGCTATCAGAAGTAGTAGAGTTAATGCTTTTTATAGCTTTATACTCGTCTTGATCTATAAGTAAGGGTGCTGTTGCCATGGTATAAGTCCATTAGTAAAAACTTGGGGGAGCGGACTCCCCCTTGTTTTATAAGTGTTATAATTAAGCAGTATTAAGTAAGCTTAATGAAAGCGCAATCAACATTACCTGCAGATACAGGACTCAATCGAGCAAATCCTAATGATTGAGTTGCAATCAAAGCAGTACGCTGTGCTTGTGCTGAATACTCAGTTTCAATACTAACACCACGTAAACGCGGGATAATAAAGTTCTCAGGGTTAACAGCAATAATACCAGCTTTGTTAGTGCCGGTTCCGGCAAGACGATCACTAACAATTACTCGAGAGCCATACATTGATCCCAAAACACCAGTTAGTTTAGTAGCAACATCACTACCTACTTGTGAAATGTCAGAAAACTCTGACTGCGCTGCTAGAGCAAAGTACTGAGCAGGAGAAACAATAAAGACAACGTCAGACGGATTAATACCATATTTACCCATCATAGCTCTGATTGTCTGTGAATTAGCTGGCGCAATGTTTGCAGCAGCTACAGCGGTGCCATTAGCAGTACCATAAGCTGTTTTAGATCCTGAGACTAGTGTTCCTTCTGTACCAATCGCCCCTACAAGACCTTGGAACTTAGCATTGCCTAGAAGAATACCACCATCAATTGCTTGTGCATGCGCACGAGCAAGTGACTTAGTAAGCATTGGCATGAGAGATACAAGAATCTGCTCATCAGTATCATTACTGAGATAAGTACCAGATACTAACCTGTGCGCTCCTAGAATCACTTGACCTACTGCGAAGTTACCTGCAGTTGCGCCTTTATTGTCAAGCATATTAGCGGCGGTATCACCACCTCCACCAGCTTCATCATTAATACCATCGGGGCTAAATGTTGCCACGTTAGTATCGCCTAGCAAAGGCAGTACTGTAGAAGTTGAGTTCACTTGAAGTTCGCGGAAGAGTTGAGCAACTTGCTGCTCCAACTTCACTTCTTCTTCAAACTGAGTAGCTACTACTAAATCAAGCGCTACACTTGTACTAATTCCTGCCGGCTTTGTTGCGCCTAATTTTTCATGAATCTCTGTTGCATAAGCAGTATCCCAGCCTTTTCCAGTAATCTTACCAAGAATATCTGCGTGCAACAATTCTTGTTCAAAACCTTTGTAACCAGAGTTGCCGCGATCAGAGAAGCTACGCTTGCTTTCATTCATAGCTTGAATTTCTGCATTCTTTTCTTCTAGGTCAGCTTTATACTGCTCAATGACTTGCGAGACGTCTACTTCTTTAGCTTCAAATTCCTTACGAATATCTGAAACAAGTAGTTCTACGCCAGTTTCTACGCCGGTCTTAATTGTTGCTTGAATTTTCTCTCCTTCGAGAGTGCGAGCTGCTTCGATCTCGGCTTGGGCTTTCGCTTCGGCTTGTTCAGCTGCTTTTTGCTCGGCTTGCTTCATTGCGATTTTGGCGGCAGTTTCATCTGCTACTTTCTTTGCAAAAGCTTCCAAGTCGATGTTTTGAGTGTTGTCCATCTTGATCTCCTGATCTGCGGATTGTTCCGCGCTTTTCGGTGTGTCACTAGCTACGCTGGAAGTAATAACTTCTTCTTTAGCCAGAGACTGACCGGCTAGATCTACACGATTAGTGAAAGTTTTTTTGAATTCTTCGTACTCTTCTGTTGAGTCAAAAGACTTCGCGAGCGAAAAAGTAGCTGATTGATTACACGGTACAGATACTACCGAAACTTCAAACAGTTCAGCGTCCTTAATCATTAGTCCATCGGTTTCTTTGATATAGTCAGCGTCCTTGACTCTGAAACCGACAGAAAAGGCTCCAAGAACACCGTCTTTAATTAGGGCAGCACAATGAGCGTGCTTACTAATCTTTGCTTCCATTTCCAAACCATTTGGTCCAGCTTTTAATCCTGTAGCTCTTCCAATGGGTTTGTCATAGTCATGATTAAAAAGAATAATAGGATTCTTTTCAAAGTTTGCCAT
>Ga0115008_10000630_pt1 | contig 26932 bp, 23 predicted proteins | sample FraStrMetagenome_FD_87164 | JGI IMG/M metagenome (GOLD analysis project Ga0115008, IMG submission 87164) | Marine eukaryotic phytoplankton communities from Arctic Ocean - Fram Strait ARC3M Metagenome | ecosystem: Environmental > Aquatic > Marine > Oceanic | place: Fram Strait | collected... | reverse complement strand
GGTACCGTACATGCCTGTTGTTGTAATCCAAATATATAAATATTCTGTAGCAACGAGAAAACGCGCTTTGGAGAGTATTTTATAGTACTGCTGCTTGCTTGTATTTGATACTATTCTACGTGTCATTTTGTATCTCGGCAAAAACATAGAAGAACACCGGTCCAAGAATATCCTAGATGAAGTGGGCTTCACACATTCGTTCCTTCCAACTTCTGTTCAATATTTTGGTATTTCGTAACTCGTTATCATTGAGCATGATTGGGAATAATTATCGTCCATCCTCCTCCTCGTTATATGCCTCTACTGTAGAAGATAAAGTCACTAATGCACAGCGGCAACATTTAGTGCTCGTTGGTGGAGGTCATGCACATTTACAGGTCATCAAGGCATTCAATAAATCGAAGCGCCCTAAACACTTGGACGTTACCTTGGTGGATGTTCAGAAGGCGGCGGTGTATTCCGGTATGGTACCTGGTTGTTTGGCCGGATTATACGAGTACGAGGAGACACTGATTCCGTTGGAGCCATTGGCGAAATGGAGTGATATTAGGTTTGTTCAATCGAAAGTTATAGACGTAGATCCCGACAAGTGTGTGGTATATTTGGAAAATGGAAGCACTCTAAATTATACCGTTTTGAGCATCGATATTGGGAGTGCTAGTAAACGCTTCGCCGATAAAGAGGATGACAACGCATTTGAATATGCAAATATAATTGCTACCCGACCAATTGCGGATTTGGTGAAACGTATACAAAAAATAAATGATGAGAGAAAGAAGGAACTTCATAAGTGGGTTGTCGTTGGTGGAGGGTAAGAGAGATATTTGACTGAGAAGAAAAATGCATGCGTTTCTAACGTGCAAATTCTCATAAAAGTTTTCTTTCTTCCTTTCATATAAACTTAGTGTTGCAGGTCTTGAGCTAGGAATGTCATTAAGAGCTAGATTTCCTACTTGTACAATAACTATAATTGACTCGAATAACGACATTCTTCAAGATGCAACGGAAGCCTGCCGGTCAGCATTATCCAAACAACTGTCACAACGAAGAATCAACGTGTTGTCGAAATCTAGAGTTTCTAGAGTATTGCAGAATCATGTAGAGCTGGAAGATGGTAGCTTTGTCGATATGACTTACTGCGTATGGGCAACCGGCGCCTCAGCGCACGTCCTTGCATCAAGTTTGAAGAAAAGAGGAGTTGCATGTACACCAGAGAATTGGTTCCGCGTCACTCCGACGCTGCAATCTTTGTCTCATGAAAATATATTCGCGGCAGGTGATTGCTGCTCTATCGAAGGTTTATCGGACGGCCGTTTGGCTCCACCAAAAGCTGGTCTCTATGGTTAGTAAAGACTGGGATGCGAAAATACTTTGTTTACGAATGTAATTTAATTTTTGCTTTCATGGTAGCGGTGAGGGCAGGCCCAATACTTATCCAAAACATTTCTCGTCTGTTGTCATACTACTCGAATGAACCATCTGTTGGAAATGGTGTAAATCGTAGTTTTGTCACTTATTCACCTCAAGAGGATTTCCTTAAACTTATCGTATGCGGCAATGGAGAAGCTTTGGGATTCCGTTTCGGGGTCCCATTTTATGGTAAATGGGTAAGGTTTGACTTTTGACAAAGTCCTAGTAGCAAGTTTCTCACATTTCGTTTCAGGTCTGGAAATTGAAAGATTATATTGACAACAAGTTTATGGATTTATTCAATACGGAGTATCTACCGAATTGTAGGGATGTTGCGAATAAAAATCACCCTGATTGCTGCAATGACCTCAGGAGACCTCCTTCAGATAAAGAAGAAAATTACGACACTTCTCAATATGATGATGATCTAACAGTTTATAAAGTGGGTGCCGTCAGTCCAAAGTTAGCATCTTCACTATTAAGCAAGCAAGATGAGAGTCTTTCTTCAGAGCTGGCATGGAGTTTACTGCGAAACATGACAACTCACGAAGATTACAGAGATAAAATTCTTGAAGAATACGGAAAGACGATTTAAACAATAACAAAGGTAAAGAGTTATTTAGAAGAAAGACTTTTTTTGATCATGTAACCATATTCTATTCAATTTTTTTTAAACTGTATGCTTTTATTTAATTAACTTCTACTCTTGTACAATTTGTGGGTAGAGCCGCTTCTTCTACGTTTTGTGCGAAGATTATGGACAGCTATCTCCATAAGGATTTGCCCGAAGAGAGTCTGGAAATATTTGTTTGACTAAGATAATGAAGGGAATACAAAAACAATGATATGGTAGATCACGTGACTGTAAACTATTCTAGACTATACGCTATCATTGAATCACAAAAATTCATTATAGGCATGCATCGTCTAGCCTTTCTCAATTCCGCCAGGAGATAGTGTCGATGATTGTAGATTAATGACTATCCGTAGTAAAGCATTTAATCATTTTAGTATCCAACAGTAAAGGTTACCGTATAGCCGTTAGTTTGCTCGTTGAATTTTTGGTAATGTCTACGGACCATTCCTTCTCGTGAGGATTCTTTCACTAATTCGCCAAAATGATTAAGATTCTGTTCGTCGAGTTCCTTCTTATTCATCATTTTCCTTCTAGTCACTCTTTTTCGTCTAAGTCCAATCTGATTACCATATACCGCACTCAACTTCTCAAAATCTACATCATTGGGATGTAAAGCGTTAGGCCCATAACCTCGCCCTCCCTCAGGATGTGCAGTATAATCCATGCAGCTGCCAGTATTCATATTTTGTTCATCCTCATCCTGATGTGGTAGTCCCACGGCATGTCCTATCTCATGACAAAAGGCCATTTGTCTTGTTTGTGGATTGGAAGTGTAAGCTTCCCGATCTCCATTACTTAAAAAGTAATCATTGAATCGCACGAGCACAGCCGTCACCATGTCATTGGCATCCACTTCCCACGAAGTCAGACCAATCCATTGATGCCACGGCTCATTGTCGTGTACTACATTGATATAACCTTCGTAGGCCACTGGAGAAGAGTCGCACTTACTATCATTTGAGCTATGCATTTGAACAGTTTGTATTTCCAAGACGTCGCTCTTGGACCAATCGTTCAGGGCAGCTTGCAAATATGCTCCGTATGTCGCAATCCCTTGGTCTTCACTGTCGATGCACAAATTATCTTCAATTACTTTGAGATGAGCCACGCCATTTTCGTCAACAGGCCATTCGGCTACTGGCCGGTCCGTGACTAGATTTCTGCGAAGGGACGAACCTTCCGCTACTTGCCCAGCTGCAATTCTCGTCGATGCGATGAGTAGAATATTGGAAAGGGTAGTAACAGTTATAGAGAGCCTCATCGTTTTGTTCATTCAAATGCAAAATGTCCAAATTTGTGCATTCAGTTGTGCGCTTTCACCTTTAACTCCTGCTCCTTCTTGTTCGTTTTGAGTCTGGATAAATGGATGGAAGGATGGATGGACGTACGGACGAGTGTCTAGTGTACGATTATGTCGATGCGAGTACATGTATGTTATGTCGTTATGTCACAGTTTTCTTGAACATCTCAAATTTGAAATTTGCGTGTTCGTGCGGGATAGGATGAATATCGTGTAAAGGCATATGACCCGAACTTTAGAAGGAACTCATCTCTCCCGGGACTCGATAGGATTCCTGGAAATGGGTCTCTAGAATCCGATTTGACGACAATGACCCAATACAAGATGTACCTTGTGCTTTAAAGTGTATTTTATTTTATTTTTTATAACCTGAGACAAGTCTTTCTCAGCATCCACCTTTTTTCACTTCGACTGTTTACAGCTCTATGGTAATAAAAAGTTAATAAAGCGGCTCAATTGAAACGTGCAGAACAATGAAGATAACAAAGAAACGAAATAATCATCGCAATAAAGACAACAAAAACAATGAGGGGCTTCCGGTCAATGACTCTACCACCTCTACTATCACAGCAACAGCCACATGCTTCAAACTTGACTCGAAAGATAATAATGTATTGCTGCAAACATGTGGTGGAGTTTTAGTGGCACCAGATCTTATTCTCACGAGCGCCAGTTGTAGAAACATGGTGGACATCGTTGTATTGGACTTGCATGACATTTCTGACTTGGGACGAGATTCGCCGCACGTATATCATATTGCAAGTGAATTGATTCACCCCAAGTTTCAGCCGAAGACTTTGGATTATGATTTTATGTTAATAAGGTTGGATAAGATTGTAGATCATGTCGTCCCAATTAGGATTGACAAAGGTAGAAATACTGATTACAAAGCTTTATTTGTTAACGGTTGGGGCACTGCTGATGCGGCTTTCCCTTCGACTTCGATAAACAATAATGTGATGAGACATTCAAACATGGAGAAATTAGATCATAAAAGTTGTTACAAACAATATGATGGACAAGTTACTGGCAGAATGTTATGTGCCAAGAAAGTTAGCAACAAAGATGCTTCTGTCGAAGACTTTTGTATAGGAGATCGAGGAGGTCCACTTTATGCCCAAGTTCACCATAATGGTCGCCAGAAGGTCATCGGGTTGGTCTCGTGGGGGGACGATTGCGTGGATACTGCTAAAGCAGGAGTTTATTCTAGAATTAGCAGCGCATATGAGTGGATCAAGGAAAACATAAACAAGTCATATGTACGTTCAGGTAAAAAGAATGGGACTTTACTTGGTAAAGGCGGTAAAGGCGGCTGTAGAGGAAAAGCTGCGTATCAAAACGATTGTGCTCCATCATCTTCACCTTCTTATAAAATGGAGGGTACTTCGTTCCCTTCGCTTGTTAGTGAAAATCCATCTTATTCACCAACGATAGTTGTGGAGGAGCCTTCTTTTTCACCAACGTCAAATACAGAGGCACCATCCGTGAAAGCCTCCTCTATTCCGAGCGTTATGCATTTACCGTCATCCTATCCCACAGTGACAGTAGCTCCATCGTTGTCATCCTTACCAACTCATCAATATGATCCTACTGACATACCTTCGATTCCGAGCGTTATGCATTTACCGTCATCCTATCCCACAGTGACAGTAGCTCCATCGTTGTCATCCTTACCAACTCATCAATATGATCCTACTGACATACCTTCGATTGGTCCAACAGCAAAACCATCACTTTATCCATCGGCATTAACTGCAGAACCTTCCATAACGACGTCTCAACCATCACCTTCACCATCAACTGGTCCGACCAACACCGCATCACCAACAGTACCGACTCCAAATCCTTCTACGGCTACTCCTCAACCATCAATATTACAATCAGCTGGTCCCACAAAAACAGCAGCTCCATCGTTGACTTCCTTTCCAACCCATCAGCATTATCCTACTGACATACCTTCGATTGTTCCAACAGTAAAACCATCATTTACTCCTTCCTTACCTCCATCAGCGTTGACTGTAGAACCTTCCATAACGACGCCTCAACCATCACCTTCACCATCAGCTGGTCCGACAAATACTGACTCGCCATCGTCATTATCTGCAGAACCTTCCATAGCCACGACTGGACCATCCAATTCGCCATCATCGGGTCCGACGAATATTTCTATGGAACCGTCTTTCACTTCATTTAATCCATCTCCTTCACCATTTCTTTTCCCCCATGATACAGACATTCCTTCTATGATGCCATCAAATTTTCCCAATCAAATGATGACGAGTTCAAACTTAACCGACACTGAATCTATTGCACTTGTAAGTTCCGTCGTGGCTGCTATGGTAATCTTGGCGTTATTGCTTCGCAAAAAAATGTCAAAGCCGGATTCCTTGGACGAGTGGAGTGTAATTTCAGAAGAGGATCGGCGAAAAAACAGTTCACCGTACCCTTTCCTTGGAGTCAATGCAGGAACCAAGCAAAGTCCTTCCAATTCAGATAGCAGTTTGATGAGAAATCATACAGACTTTATGGCTCAAATATTATCTAAGATCACTCCGATATCAAGTAGCACAGCTTCTTCTAAAGCGAGTTCGAATGAGGAAGAAAAAGTACCTGAATTGCCTCCAAGAAAGAATGCACCCTGGTTCAAAATACCGTCGTTGAGAAGTCAGATGAGCGTGGGGTCGACTCTATCGGGAATATCAGAAGAGAACTCTGAAGAAGTCTTGGCAGCGAATAAAATTCTTCAGAAAATCGAAGAGTCTGAAAAGTAGTCGAGAAGTCATACATATACCTTCAACTCTTTATCCTCCGTCGACTAGTTCTCATTTTTTCAACATCTTATACCTTCAGCTTAGCAAATGTCAGTAATGGGTGCGTTGCACCTCAAAGCCCATGTATACATTATTCCGATTGTAGATATGTATTTTTCATCTCTTTATACTTCGCCTCTTTTGGTTCCTCTTGACAAAACTTCCTAATCCCTCTTTAGTGGAAGTCTTTTGTCTTTCCTGTCCTTATATATTACATGCATATTCCTATATACATGTTAACATGTAAGTAGATTTTATCACACTACAAAACTTATGAAATGAATGTCGACCAAGGATATTATTCTTGAACGTCATAAATTATGCATCCTCAACGAGTCTAGTTCTTAATGAGCATCAATCAAATTTTACTGACGCAGATGCTGCAGGGTTGGCTCATGGTTACCAGGCGTAATCTCATCGTATCTCAAACGTTTGGGAGTTCCACTTTCAGTTTGCTCCGACATATACAATAATTGAAGTCTATTATCTTCGTCTTAAGGCGGAATATTTTCTTCTCCATTATTCCAATTCTACACCAAACACGGGTTTTGGTTTCTCTTTCGTAAGACATCGAAGAGATATTTGGGATTAATATGAACAAAAAATAAAAATATATTGACTCCTGTATAGGGATAGTGGCTCACGTGAATTGAATAAAACGCTAGGAATTCTTTAAATGCAACACCGATAAGCCCTGATTGCGAAGCATGATATCTAAAAAGAATATGTGTACAAGTGATTTATCATCGCGCATTCTGAAAGTTTGTTGCTAACAAGTATCTCTCTGCGGAATCTTTTCTGGATGCGGGGGGTTTTAAGATACTTACTTTTTGAAAATGAAGTTTTGCTAAATCCATAAGATCACGTTCATGTGCAGGCCCACAAACAAAATATTTACATAAAAACCCTCCACCATCCTTAAGTATGGATTGGTCCTCACTAGACGCTTTTCCTGAACAATTAATTGCGAACGATAGCGCGTCCTCACACAGTGACATAGTTTTCAGGGCATCAGTGCGCTGGTCTCCAGTGAAGTCTGGTGCCATGTCACTCATAATAAAGTCAACACAACTGAGTTGATAATCCGAAAGAATAGCATCAATTTGACGCTGCGTTTCTTCTGTCGTAAAGTCTCCCTGAATAAATTCAAATCCAGAAGAACTTCCATTCAAAGTCGAAAACGTAGTCTCGTGTAAGCCTAACAAATCCACAGCAATAAGCATTCCATCATCCTTTAATTTGTTTATGACATATACACTCCATCCTCCTGGACTCGCCCCAAGGTCAATAACCTTTTGACCCGGCCGAAATAACCCTTGCCTTGCATCCATCTGCTCGAGCTTAAAATAGGCCCGTGAGGGAACCTTCGCATCCTTGGCCATTTTGACATATGGATCACGTGCCTGACGTCGCAGCCATTGTTTCGAAGAGTGTGTATTTTTCCAACGGCGCTGATAGGGAATCACAGTAGTATATGTATTAAAAATAGTTGAAATACAATCCGATTGCAGATAATAATGATGACAAGTGCCTTCTCCTAGCAGCGATTTTCTTTTTATTTGTTCTCGCCATCGCATTGCGGTAGACCGAGCACCACAGCTCGCTAGCTTTGATGACATAACCGTACTTTAAATATTAATAAACGTAGTGGTCTGAAAGTTAGGGGCTACGCCGATCCTTTTATCGTGTGGTGATGATGTTGATTCCTTTTATCTCAAAACATGTCTCGCATTCGTTCACATCACATCGAAACTGGATGTCGGATTTGAATTTTGCGATGTCCAAACTTCGCATCTTGGAATCTAAAGTTCGTCGGAGATTTTTAGCGAAAGAGAGAGAAGGAAAAGGAGGACTTTTTTCGTTGACGGTTCGCGGATATCGGTAGTTCTGAATGGCCAGGAAAAAAGCAGCCCTCCTTTCCCTCATTATTTGATCTGAACGCACAGATATAAACTCTCTCATAAAAATCATCATCGATCACATTACAAACAATGACAAAAACAGACCCTACCAATGTCAGGTCGCATTATAGTCAAAAATTTAAACCTTGGCGAAAGGGAAAGGGAAAATCTGGCGGTAAAGCGCCTTCCTTAAAGAATCAACTTCGAAGTCAATCGCGCCTCCTTCAGAAAGCTAAGGCTGCTGTGCTTTCGGCAACTTCGAATGATGAAGCCAATAAAAATGTTCAAGAGATTGAGAATCGCATAAGAAATTTGGAAAAACAGATTCAACTGAAAGGTAATGCGGAGCTCGAGCGGAGGTACGCTGTGAAGTATCATCATATAAAATTTTTCGAAAAGAAGAAATTAATGCGAATGCAAAAGAGAGCGAAGAGGAATTTGGAAGATGCACGCAAAAATGGAGATGATCAAGTGACAGCAAAACTTGAGGAAGATCTTAGAAAAATTGAAGAAAATATTCTTTACGTGGTTCATTACCCTAAAGACGAGAAGTATATTGCATTGTTTGCCGACCGGGGCGATGGCATTAAACCAGATGATGAAGTTACAAGCAGGAAACGAAAGGCAATCCGAGATAAGATTGCAAAGCAAATGGCTGGTGAAGAAGTCCCATTGAACTTTAAAAAGCCTACTCGGCAAACCAGTAAGCAGCATGATACTTACGAGAAAGAACCTGCTACGAAGAATGAAAACAGTTCGTCAGATTTTGTCGAGAACAATAAGATCGATGAAAAGAATGAAAAGAAATCGGACAAGTCTTCGGTCAGGTCAAATAATAGTGATAGTGATAGTGACAGTGATAGCTCATCTACTAGCAGCTCGAGCAGCAGCTCTTCTTCCTCTTGTCCATCTTCATCTTCTGGCAAAGATAACCCGAAGTCATCACAAATAAATCAGGAGGAAGACGAAGATGATGACGACGACGACTTTTTCATGTCGGCAGAGAGTGCGAACGCTGAGGAAACGATGGATGTTTTTAAACGTGCCAAAGAATACAAATTTGATCGAGATGTTGGAACGAGTGGTGATAAGAGTAAAGGGTGGGTGACGCAGAAACAAAGGCCTGGAGAATTCAAGAAGCGTCGACGTTGATAACTCGAAGAATTCAACATATACTTTCCATTATTATTCGCAAATTTCCTCATCAAGAAGGTTTTTAATGGTCTTGAAGGTAATTGTAAAAATCATACACCCACTAGTCTTCCTATATTACTATGAGTTTAGATGTACAACCGATTATTGACCCAAACTGAATTCATTAGTAATTCACAAAAACGAACTTTCAGATAGTCCTCTAATGATAACTTTTATAAATGTGGTGATGCAATAGATAATGTTGTATCTTTGAAGACAATGAATGAACTTCTCTGGTTTATATTCTGGGAAATTCATGACAAGAGCACCTAAATCGTAATTGTTCTATCCTCATTATTTCCAATACTTTCACAAAAAGATTTTTGATTTACTTTTATAAATTTCAAAGAAATATTTAATCTTCTTCGGAAACCGCTTGTGAGGAACCCTTGTAAAATTGAATGTTGTTTGAAATCCACCAATATATGGGACAAATAACAAGAAATTGCAATTGTTTAATAACCACCAATGCCTCGGGAATAGTGGGGTCGAAAAATTGATGCATGACAAATTTACTCAATCCATTTGCAAGGACGTAGAACATTACACTGAAGATAAAGGCAATAGGATAGTGCTTCGTCATAGCAGGAGGAGGAGGGTTTCCTCTTCCGTACCCCTTAGGCATACCTCTACCCATAGTTCTGAAAACAAAAAGACACGTTCCAACAAACTTAAGCGGATCAGAAGCCTCTGGACTTACAAGTGCAAAGAATAAGAGACCTCCGTAAATAAGTATATTATTTCGTTGCTCCACCTCGTCAGTAGAAGGTACAAAGATTCCCTTCGGAATCCATTTAGGGACCTTAACTCCACCCTTCTTCCGCGCCAGTTCATCCGCATCTGCCTTTATCGAACGCTCCATACGTGCCTGTGATCCCTCTCCAATTTGACCAGACATACGCTGTTGCAATCTCAATTGCAATATTTTATCTTTGGTAATTTCTACCTTCACCTTCTTCTTAATATCACCATCCGCCTTCGCTATCTTTGCATCCGTCGCAGCAACGATTTCTTCGTAAGTTGCATCCTCTGCCACGCCCAATTCTCGATACAACAACGCTGCCTCCTGCCTATTTCGTCTTGCCTCAGCAGCCTTTTCCTTTTCTACATTCCATGGTAAATTTTTGAGTGGATTTGGAATAGAAATGCTCACGGACTTATTTTTCTTTCGGGCGGCCTTTGCGGCAAATAGTGGGGACACAGCAGCAGCCAAGCTGGTCGAAGACGTCCCAGTACGTCCCGTCACTGTGCCTAACGAACTAGGGCTGAATGCCTGGGTCAGAGATAGTATACTGAGAAGTGCGACGGCGGTCGGTTTCATCATGGCGAAAGAGGAAGGGACAAAGTTTATGTGATGGCATGCCTAATACCTGCGTACTTCTACGTTGAAGCCCGGATCTGAGAAAGACACGTGGAAGTTGCAAAGTTCGTATTCCAATAAAAAGCTATTATAGTCTACAACAGGTTTAATACTGACGTAGGAAGCGTTGCTTGAACGCCTCGCCTCACACTCACACACCGATACACTGGAAACAGAAAACACCCTCGCAGCTTCATCCTCGTGTAGTACATGTACACACAGACTAATCCTTCTTGCTTTGCTTCTCTTGATGGTTTGGCATATTCTTTATTCTGTTGTGTGCCATTCATGAATAGTTGTACGATCGCTATTGGATTATTGGAATCATTTAATTAATATCATCATCCATCAAATATCACCATGAAATTAAGTATTTTCTTAGCACTGAGCAGTTCTGCCGTGCGAGCATTCTCGCCTGTTGGATACAACGCACACACGTTCCGACAGACGATTATCAGTAGCAGTCAATATAAAACTATGCTCAAGAGTACGGAGGATGATATTGAAACGGCAGAGCGAGAGCTCTTTGAAGCCGAGGAGTCTAAGAGGAAGGATGAAGCCATGACTGGACTTAATGAACGAGAAAGGGGGGAATTTCAAGCAAAAAAGTCGGATTATGATGAGATGCGTGCAAGGCTTAGAAATCGGGCTAATAGTATGGATATGTCGCAGAGTCTCGAGACAGAGCAGATAATTTCTCAGGCTGCTGAACGTGCTAGGTTAGGAGTTGATAGCTCGGATTCGCTCAATGATGAAGGTGCTGCACAGTTAGATTTGAGCAAGGTTCAAGCCGGTATTCCCAAACCTACGGATGATTCGGATCTAGATCCATTTTCTGATGGTAAGATATTTATTCTAATTTTTGTATTTTATTTGTAATCCAATCTGAATCCTGTTTTTCTTTCTCATCATCGAAAATATGTAGATTTTAAAGATTTCACAGACGAAGAGAGGGCGGCTTACGATCCTACTGGAGAGCTTTCATTCAGTGAACAGTTTAAAGTAGAAATGAATGGAGTGAAATGGCCTAGTCCTGGCACTGTCGCGCGTCAATTTGCTGTTGCTATTGTCACCTTGGCTTTTATGCTTTGGTTTATTATTTCGCTCGACGAGTTTATCCGATCGCAATATATGACGCTTGGACTGTATCCCAAGCCAGAAGATACCATGGCAGAAATCGAAAGACTAGGTCTTGGAAAATAAGTTACAATAAATATTTAAGCAATCAACTAGTTTTTATTTTAGTGTCTGTTTCAGCGCTGTTCTCTGCAATAGTTTTGCAATAGGCCTATACCTATCAAAGAGACATATCTTTCTTTTTATTTATCAAAAGTGATGGCTCTCCCCAGTGGTGTTTCTACAGTGATAAATAGTTTACAGACGTTCTCGTGTTTGCAATTAGTTGCAAGGTCTTTGTTACTCTCCAGGGAGAGAAAAATAAGAAGACAATCTAATCAACATAGTTACTATGTTGATCTTCATATCTATTTATTACATCACGAACGAAATGAAGCAGAGCGAACCATGATCACTTTTAAAAGTGTTACTTAATTTTCATACTCAAAAGTATCCTCAGGTATTTCTCAATCAAAATGTACTTCTCCTAGACCCTGCATTGATTTCATCTCGCTAAGTTCTCTTTACCTCCTTCCGCATCTTCTAGCGAGCATATTTAAATGTGTACCCTGATTCCTTCATTTACCGGAAACTCTTTCTTATGCTTTTGTTGCTCACATCGTATTACAGGAATTTACACATATTTCCATTTACAGAATATAGTTCATTACTTGGCACCCTAATATTCCTAAATAAATTAGGTTAGAAGCCCATTTGATTTCACAAGTTTCAGTTTTTTAGAATTAACCCTCCGCGTGATAGGTAAAACCTTTGACATGTAATAAGAAACTTCTTTTGAAAACTTTGATTTTGAATTTATGTCACGTTGATTGACGAAAAATTCGCGCCTTTTTGCACTATCCCATCCTTCGTCGTCAAGATTTTCGAGAGTATTTAAACTGATACTTGTCGCGGACAAGGTTCGGCGATGTCGTTGTTGCATACCATTCGAAGCAGCAGAAGAATCTGCATCATCGGTTACGTAGATAAATTGTGGTACTGCAGTACTCTTTGTTGAAATGGAGCCAATCGAAGAAGGCGTCGCGTACTGTCGGGAAAATCCTTTACTTTCTCGGTAGGCTCGATCGAGTTTCTCCATGGACCCCTTATAATTATTCATATCAATTCTTGACGTGATACATGCTTGTGCATACGAGTTCACACCAAGTAAGTCAACGGATGAGCTGGATGGGTTTGAGAACGTCATTTCCGATGAGATATTGCGTTGAAGTAATGACTGGCTGCCATGATTACCATCTAACTGCTCTATGACTGTGTCTTCTTTTCCACGTTGACAAGGCGATACCATGATCGAGTTGCCATGTAAAGAAATAGGATTTAAGCCTAATAAGTTTCCCTCGGGGCACGAAGCTAATCCATTATTGTGCACATTACCAATATCTTGCTCTTCTTCCTCACGACAATCCATGTCATCTGAATAGTGCAAAGAATCATCCTCGCTACAACCTCGATCGTCTGAAATATCAGAAACAACGGATTTATTATCGTCCAGGTCCAGGTTAGATATAGAAGTAGAACGCAATGGAATTCTATGATTTCCAGCACTCCCAAAGTATTCACTCATGCCAACATGTAACATCGACGTCGAAGGATTTGATAAAAAAAGACTTTTCACGGCCTTGAAATAATGTGAAGAAAGTCGAAATGTACGGCTCTGTCCCCGAATAACCCACCACTACGACACACGTATCGTGTTTCGAATAGGACATGAAACGAAGGATTCGATGCTCGATACAGTCACACTGACACTGACTACTTATTCCCGCCTTTTCAATTTGCTCGCTGAAAAATGTCGAGTCTTGGATTGCCATCCTTTCGGTGGATTCTTATTTGGCTATTTTACGGTGAGAAGAGTCTTGCTTTCACGCGATGGTTTCATACCGTTTCCGGGATCACATAGCACATCCAGTATCCAGTATGGTCATCGAGAGATCTGTTTGACTGGATGCGTAACGAAGAACGCGTACGCGTACTTCATGACTGCATGTACAATATTTATGTTCGTATATTGTACTAGGACTGGTAGATGTGATAAAAAAAATTCACATGTCAGATCAAACGAGTTGAAGTGGAGACGAACCGAGGGCCTGAGAACCAGTCACTTTTTTTACGAAAAACAATTGAACATTGACGTGTGCTTACCTGTGAAGCCAATGAACTGGTGAGGAAAATAAGTTAACCTACAGTACAATCGATGAAAACAGTAGAGAAAATACAAGAGAATGGAGGAAAGGAGTGCATGAGTATCGGTGAGGCGTTAAAGCAATTAAATCAGTTGGTCCAGGAGAAAAGGGGGAAAATGAAGAAGAACGTGGGAGGAAAAAGGACTGCCAAAACAGAATTATCGTCTAAATACGATACTTCGAACTCAACACCTGACGTAATCAAAAACGAAGGAAATAAAACAGCTGCACTTTCGAGTAATAAGAATAATGGTTCGATGTTGAACCATCTTTCTGAGATAATACCAGGTTATACGGCGCCAATGAAACTCACGTCGAATTTGGAGGGCACATCAAAGGACATCGATAAATGTGCTCGCGACCATGCGAAAGCGGATGCATCAAAAATTGATTCTTATGCAAAAGCGTTACTTTCTGGAAATAAAAAAATCGTCGATGTAAACACATCTACTGGTCTTGATGGTTGGTTTGGAATGCGTGGTGTTGAGATGACTGATGAATTGAAGGCAGATATGAACGTAATCAAAATGAGAAATTATTTGGACCGCTCTCGTTTTTACAAATCTAGCGACAAGTTTCACAGTGTTGTTCAGGTGGGTACAGTGATTGAAAGTAGCAAAGAGTACTATTCCAGTCGCTTAAAGAAGAAAGATCGAAGAAAGAATTTTACTGAAGAAATGATGGCAGATTACAAAAATGTGCAATTTACGAAGAGAAAGTTCAACGAACTGAATGCAAAGAGCAGCAACTTTGTTAAATATGAGACAAAAAGAGGCAGAGATAGTGGTAAACGAAGGAAGAAGAGATAGTATTTAAGAGTGACTGCGTGATAGACTACCCCGTCACCCGTTAGTTTGAAAATAAAACAAATATTTCGATTCTATGAACAAAGTATGCTTTCGCAAGAACTATACTGATGGAATTACCGCTACATAAATTTTACTTTAGGCAGTTGTCGCATCTTCTGCTATGGAATGATACCTCGTTCTATTCCGTACATTAAGAAACACCAAACAAGCATATTTTGAACATATTATATCTTATCGCTATCTGATCTCACGAAAGGACAAGTGTGGTCTTTGTATTCTGTCATAGGCGCTAATTGGAAACGAGACAAAATAATGCCCACCTGAGAGTTTAGTACTTAATGATGTTATCTTGTTAGTTCGTAGATAAAACGGATCATGAATTTATGCCTTCGTTTTCTTTATCAAGGTTGTTCGATATGCCAAGAATATCTCCGAAAGGCATGATGGTGGTACGCTTGGATGACTTTGTTGACAAAGAAGGTGGATGTGTTTTCTTTTGCATAGAGTCTTCTGCATTGGTCGACTCAGTTTTCCCAGCTTTAGAGGATGTTGCTTTATCTTGTAAAGAAGATGGAGTCTGCCTATTATCGTTCGATTTCATATCTGACGATAATTTGCGAGTTGACATGGATGACCTTGATTTCGACAAAGTTCCTCGCTTATTCAGCACAGTATTCGATTTCGATAGACTTCGTGGTGCAAACTCCTTTCTAGATCCACGCACGTTCAATCGATCAGATGTTGTTCGTGGTACTACTGGAGAGGATTGTGTCTTTTGCTTCAAAAGATCAGACGTAACAGGCCTTCGATCTGTAGAACTAGTTGGAATTTTCTCCCGCACTGTTGATTCTTTGTTTACCATTGCTCTCTTCATTTTTTCACGACTCGGTGATTTCATCGTCTTCTTTGGCACAGTAGGGACTGTAATCTTTGGCCTAAGTGGAGACTTCGAACGTATATTTTTTGAATATTTAGACCTTGACTTCGCAACTGACGATGACGGACGCTTCGATGAAGACTGATCGCTGTCGGATGAAGAGAAAGCTTCCCCAAGTTCACTGACATCGCCCGTGGCAACAGAACGAATTTCGGGTCGCTTCGAGGAAGATATCGAGCTGTTATCATTAGAACTTTGATCATCGGAGAGCTTTCTCTTTATAGAAGTTGTCCTTAGATGCATTAATGCAGTGGTATCCATTACCCAAGAAGAATCCATCGCCGACCTGTGGTTCTTGTGGTGATTCTGTAGCATTGAACGTACATCTTTGCTCAATACATTCAAATTATATTGATTTCCATTGCTGTTCTTCTCTTGCCATTGCTGCAACAAGTTACCTAAATTGACCAACTGTTCGGCAACTTTCTTTTGAGCGTGTTTTCGAAATCGTTCTTCCTTTAGTAAACTTGAGCTGTTAGTCTTTTTGTTAGTTAACCGCTTCTTGATTCCGGCCTTATCCTCAAAATCCTTGAGTTGGATGCTATTTATACGAATTTCTGAATCGATGGTTAGAATACGGCTCTTTATTTCTTGTAATGATCGGTTTCGTTCAACATCAGCGTGAACTTTACCCAATTTGAATAACTTGAGCGACAGCAATCGATGAGCTTTAGTAGCCTCGCGCACAGCACCGTGTACCCACTCTTCCACACTACTGGTATGATTGTCATCGCTGTTAGAAACTAATACATCTTCGAAGGGACTGTGCACAATCGTTTCTAAATGACGAACGCCATCTTCTAAATCGACCCAAAATTGTTCGCGTTCCTCGACGCTGACATCGTCGTCCAAAGTTTCCCAGATAACCATTAAAGCTTCAATTTCGCTCTGAGACATATTATCCGCTGCTTCGGCCAATGTGCGTAGTTCGCGTATACAGGTGTTGATCAATTCCTTGGAAAGAGGAGGCAATCGCAACAAGGCTGTTTCGAAACCCTGGAGCGCCTCGCTTATTTCTGTAGAGGAGTGATCATCATCGGGACCGCTGGGGATAGGGTCTTGTGTCTGTTGTACAGCTCTAAGTAATTCGCTGTGTGCGTGTTCGACTTGCTTCTTGAGAATACTAGAGAAGGTGCGACGTACTCCGGCGACCGATTTGAGCGACAAATTCATTATTTGCAATTGACCTATCAGCGAAACCTCACCGCCTTGGTGAACCATTGCTTCATTCTTTTTTGAAGCGATGAAGACGGTGAGCATGACCTCTTCGGATACTTTGACTTGGTCTGAATCAGAGTTTTCTGTAATATTTCGTTTCATCCATTGGTGGCAAATTTCAGATAAATCTGCTTTGGACAAATTTGTATCTGAAATAAGTGATACGCATTTGTTGACGAGATCATTTCTTTGCTTCATGTAACCTGCTTTATGGCGACGAAGAGTCGATAAAGCATGGGAGCACTCCTGGAGGAAGTCCTCTGATACGTTGGATATTTCGCCGAAGTCTCCAACTTTGCCGACCTTATCTTGAGTTGTAGGAGAAGATGAAAAGGAGACCTTACGGTCGATCGCGTTAACAATGTTTTCTACATCCAGCAACATGGCGCGGCGTTTGGCCTTATTTGAAGAATCTTCATTTTTGGTGCTGTTAAACGATTGTTCGAATTTGTTTTCGTGCCCGTGTAGCAACAAAGACTTGAGGCAGGTCTGTTCCACTTGTTCCACCGAAATGCCAAGCCATTTAATTAGATCCGTAGCATGCCGCTTGATTTCTTTTGCGCGCGCGTTTGCTTTTCTAAAGTCCTTTGATATGCGCTCGTACACTGATTCCAACTCGCGCTTTTGTTCCACGAGCGGATCTTTGGCGCTCTTGTTCAATTCCGGAATGGGAACACGCAGGGCTCGACACATTTCCGAGACTTCTCGATTTTGCCTATTTATACTACTTATCCAATCTTCTTGTAGTTGATGTGCACGTTGCATTTCAGACACCAGCACGGCATTAATGCACCCAGTCAAATTTGTCTCAAAGTCGTTGCGGGATGATACACCGAGGGTTCGGTACACTCCTTGAATTTCTTCGAGCTGTTCTGTAAAGGAACGGGAATTGAGTTCATCCGATGCTTTGTGTAGTGCGATCTTTTCTAGCGCATTTGAGAGTTCTATTTGGGTTTCGCGGAGCTGATTTTTTACAGTGGATATTTCGCTCTGTAATTCAAGCCAATAATTCCTCATAAGTACAAAGTTTTGCAACACAATTTCACTGGAAGTAATCTAAGAAACGCACCAAATGTTCGTTTTGTTTATCTTCTAGCGATTTTACTCTCTCTTCGGATTGAATAGCATGGTTGATATCTTCTGGACGAATACCAGATTTTCGAAGCATGCTCGTTTTCCGCACAAAGTCGCGTGAAAGCCTTTGTATCGTAGTTTTCATTTCCTCGTTTTCCTCTTGAATTTGGCAGAAGGCCGCGTCTTTAGATTTTAGTGATATACAGACATCCTCTTTTTCCATCTGTGAATGTTAAGTAATAGAGAGTCAGCACTTCTCATTATGAATATATATATATATATATATATATAATTGAAACATACCATAACATTGGTGAGTTGATCCAACGAATTCCATAACAAGGTTCGTAAAATATGCGGCTGGAGTTTAGCAACCATGTTCGTTTCCTTTTCATTCTATGGCATTTCAAATCAAAACGAGACTCATTTCATTTAGAATATATCAAATAAAAGACTTACCTCACGATTATCAGTAGCATTGTTAGTATCTTTATCAGTATGACCTAATAATTCCAATCGACCGCGTAAATCTTCCAAATCGTTCCCCAACAATTCCAACTGCAACTGTAGCCCCTCCACTTCATCATCTTTTTCCTCATCGTTAACTCCATCTTGATTCTGAGAATCCAACAATTCAGACATCTGCCGCATCGCGTCTTCATACTTTTTCAATTTGTTTTGATGCAACGCCTGAAGCGAATCACGTTCGACACGATCGCTTACCATTTTATTTAGCACAAACTGAGCCGATTGATACTCCGTGTTGTTCTCTTCCGCAAATAAATTCTCTCTTGGAAGTTCACTGAGACGTCCCTGACAAAAACTCATGCGATACATTCGATTCTTCTTTGCTCCTGTTCCGTTTCCATTCTTCGCAAAATATCGATCTTGTAATTCTTTTTTGCGCATCCTTAATAATTTCAGTAAGTGGTCCTCCGTTTGTTTCAATTTGGAAGTTAATTTATGACTTTGACCCTTCCTGCGTTCCAAAGTTGCACGATAACGCCGACATTCCTGTTCCAGTTTTGAATTTTTATTATTATATTGACGGTTTTGCTTCTTTAGAGCAATAATTTCGCGATTATTTTTTTGATTTAATTGTTTATGTTTTGCCAATTGTCTCTTTTGTTGTCGCATAAGATTTGCCTTATGTTGTTTTAATTGAGAGATTTTTTGTTCCAAAGCACGGCATTTATGTGCCTGTGCTTCCATTTTGCGATATGCGTCCTGTTGGGTTTTAGTCTCATGACGAGCGCGGCTCAAATTTGCCTCGACTCGCTCCAGCTTCTTTCGAATGGAGTTCGAAACATCTGGATTGTGAGTCATTCGTTCAAGTTGCGCTGCCAATGTTTGCTTTTCCTGTTCCAAACTTTGCACTTCAACCAATAAAGATTCGTAACGCTCTTTGATGGAATGATAAACCGCCAAATGATCGCGAAGCTGTAGTAGCATCTGTTCTTGTTCAGCCAACTCGTTGTTGACGGCATGGATTTGAGTATCTGTAGCGGAATCTTCGGTGTTCGGTTCTTCCGAGGACGGATTGCTTTGAAGTTGGGTCAATAGGGTATCAAGGATTTGTATGTCTTCTTCTGGTGAAGGCGACGGGTTCGATACTAAGCTCGTCGTTGTAAGGTCTTTTATATTTGTATCAGTACTGACATTTTTCTCAGTACTAATGTTCGAAGAAGAAGTTGAAGCAATCATTGGAAGTTCCGGAGCTTCACCTCCTGTTTGCAAATTATTTTTTCTTTTCTCCAATGCTACAGCATACAAGCGCTTTAAATATGTTTGAACATCTCCTCTTTGCATAAGATCCTCTGCCTCGACAACTTCTTCTTTGTCCTTAGGAACAAACTCTCGCTTGACTAATTCCCACTGTAACACCCCCACAAACCACTGCAGCTTTTTCATTCGTACTAAGTTTTCGTCCATATTACATATCGGTGCATTGCGTATATTTCTTGCGCGATTGGCATATCGTAAGGTGGATAAAGTTTCACTTGCATTGGTATCGCTTGGGCTGACACAAGCCAGGAAAAGGGTTCTGCTATTTCCACCCAAAGCATCTCTTAAAAGTCTCGTTAGTTTGCTTTGTCGGTAGGGGACGTGCCCGAGGGGTTTATTGGCGCTTATTCGTTCCTCATCTGCCAATGCATTGATGACGTTGCCCAATGCCAACAGGCCTTTGTTGATGTGTATACCTTCGCGGGCTCGTGTGCCCACGGCGCCGGTTTTCTTAAGGCGTTCACTTCCAGCTAAGTCGACGAATGTGAAGGCACTGCTCGTGGTGGACGTGCGCAACTGGACGATAAAAATAGCATGAGAACGGCTTGATGTCATGTTCATTAAGGTACTGGCGGTGGTACGATGTAAAGTGCCACGATGTAAAGCTTCCATCGCTTCGTTAGCAGAATTTATGGGTAGACTTTGTAGGCCTATGACGCTGGTGGTGCCATTCGAATCTTCACGGAGGGGTAGACTTTCCGTAGAATTAGAATCATTAGAATCGGACCCTAGTAAATCATGCACATCTTCGCCGTAGACTTCGAGAAAGCTTGCCGTAACGGTGTATACCAAAGATGAAGCAGTGCGATCACCATTGGAATCATTGGACGGAGGATAGGTGCTGTGCAAATGTTGAAATATATCCTTCAGAAATCGTGGTATGAGACCTAACCGTTGTACCGCTGGTGCACCCGTTGCTGCAGTCTCTATGGAACAAAAAGAAAGTGAAAAATTCCAAAACAAATATGCTGGAAGATTCTAACGTCATTTACCTACCATTGCTGTACAACCCATGCTCGCTACCCATGGTATACGTCTTACCACTTCCCGTTTGACCATACGCCATGATCTAAACGTAATATTGTGGAAATGAATTCATGGCCCAAACCTTTTACAAACAAAATAAAAGTACACATACAGACGTACCGTAGCATTAAATCCCTCCAAGAAACTTTTGAGTAAATCACCACTCACTTTATCATACAATTCATCTTGTTGCATATTACCATCGAATACTTCATCAAATGTAAACCTACGATTCTGCGCTCCTAAAATGACAACCTCGTTCGATATTTTTTCAGCAGGTTTCGAAGACAAATGAGGGAACAACGTGTCATCTGCGATTGGCGAGGAGGCGGACGTTCGAGCACAATTCACACTGATGATAGGGCGTCCACCCTGTGAGGATTCGGTAGTGGTCAACGGTCGGACTCGTACAGCTACACGTACGTTGCTGCTGTTTTTATTTCGGTTGTCGCTGGTGGACATGGTTGTGGTGTTAGATTGTGGTGTCTCTAGAGAGAGGGAGTTGGGGTGATGTAGGCATCGTGTCTTGATATTTTATATTTCTTTCTTCGTTTCGCAGCGGCGGTTTTCGGTTGTCGATTGTCGGGTTGTGTTTGGCGTGTGCTTGCGGTAGTCGTTGGTGGCGCAGGCTACATTAGTTAATAGAACGTTATTTCCAAACTAACTTTTCTGTAGGATTATTATTTCTGTCACTGCGTCACTGCACGATGGCTCCATTATCAATTATCACACAGGGATTTTCCAGGTGATTCTGCTCTAATGTAAAGTTCTGTGTTTGGAGGACCAACCGGTTGCTGTGTGTCCATGTCGAGTAAATGTGGCGGATTGATGATGATGATGATGATGATGATACATGGATAAAATAGAATCTTCAAAGGAATATTTTTTGTTCTTTCAATGAAAAAGGGAAAAGGCATGAATCCTATCGGTTTTGGGCTTTAGTTCCCTAAAGAAAAGCAGGTTGAGAGAAAACTGAAAGAGGAAAACACATTTCAAGACCGTGATAAAAGTATGATTTCGAAGTCGGAAAAGGAGCTGGAAAGATGCAATAGACTGTTATTGCCCACGTTGCATACGTTCATTTAATGGTGTGCCTGATCCATCGTCGCAATTCTTTGTCAGAGACTCCTTTCTGTCCGCTTGTCCCAGTGAGGATTTGTGTCATGTGAAAATTTCGCTTGACGGATTATCGGCTTTAATTCTCTATTGAAAAAAAAATTGCAATTAATACCAATGGATAAAAGGAAACCTTTTAATTTTGCTCTTAAAAAGCTTATACCATCTATTTAAAAATATATTATATGGATAATGCATACTTCTTTATCTCAGTCAATATTTGAGTAGTGGTCACCAAATGCTTGCAAAAATCTGGTAATCTGCCACGGTACCCTTTTCGAAGAATATCTTGGAAGCGAGTGTAGTATAGAAGTAACTGCGTCAGTACTTGTTTAAGTATTTCCAAGCCATTTCTGAAATTTGAGAAATATGAAAGAACATTCTTATTGATTTGTTCGATACCTTTCTGCCAATTCAACGCAAAATCTCTGACAAGCGATTCGACCAACGTTGAATTTAAAGATTGGCCATTATTTACTTCGTTTTGCTTGACAAATCCGATCAATTTCGAGTACACTTGCACCAATTCTTCTTCAACAAATAATTCACGCTGACGCGTGAGCAATTCCTCGAATGGTCCGCATATTTGCTTGAATGAAAAGACCCTCCTTTCCTCGAAAATGCCTAGTATTTGATCCAGATTGTTTATCAGAAAAATAATTTTTCTTTTATTTTCGCCATATCCCTCAGTTATTCGATAAAGGAGTTCAATTGTCTCATTCTGTGTCGAGATAAGATTTTCCAAAATAAAATTCCCAACCGTCATGACCTTTTCTTTGGTATCAAGATGTTCGGACGAGTCCGAATTTGGGAATAAGACTCTCTTTGCAGTCGAAAATGGTGAATTAAAAGCCATCATAGTAGCTTGTTCATCGTTCTTCCTCAACCTCGAAATGTTCCACTCTCCACGGTGCTGTCTTTTGTGTTGCAAAACGAGCAAAATCGACGACGTAAACTCGGCATATCTTCTTGCAACGTAGTGCGAATGCAGCTCTATTGCAGATGTATTCTTAGAATTGGCACTTACTAAGCCAAGTCTCTTTCCGTTAGCTCCACGAAGACATTTTAATTGCGAATTAATTAGCTCCTGAAATCGTGGCCAAAGCAAATGATTTATGCGATCAAAGAACGAATCAATACTTTCATCTTTGACTCTTCTTTCCTTTAGAATAGTCCTATGGGCGTGATTTATTTGTATCATCAACAATAAGCCAATTGAATCATAACAATTGAACAGATAATTCTCTGTCGTTTCAAGTATCAGATTTACCGTTCTGTTGAATATTTTTCGGAACACATCTCTACCCTGGTCTTTGAAAAAGTTTAAACAGAAGACATACTCATTCGTCTGGCTGTCGATCAGGTGCATTATAATGGATCGAAAAAGTTGTTCGTAAGGAAATTTTTGATCTTTTGACAACGCCAAATGGACAAGAATCGGTTTTGCTCTTTTGTCGCATAAATCGAGAACACAGGCCCGATCACCAAGATGAAAAGAATCGGATGTTGGTGCCGAGTTGGATTTTGGAGAAGGGCTGAACGAGTTATAGACTGAAGTCCATTTATCATTTGCATTATTTGATCCATAGGTTCTTAGCGCATTTTCGCTAACTGCTATAAGCTGCGCATCAAAGCGGGTAACAATTTTCTCATCTAATCTGTTCAACTGAGCCAAGTATACTCGAAAAAGTGTATGAATCATTTTTCCCATCGACTCAACGTACACGTCTTTAACTTCTTGATATATATCAGGTGCAGCATCTCGAAGAAAATCTATTAAAGGGGCAAACTTAAGCAACGAATTCACTTGAATCATTCTCACATTAGTCTTTGGCTTTCGAAGATCGGCAATCTTTTTGAGAAAGAAATTCCTCGTTCTATCAATGGCTTTTAATCTCAACTTTTCTAGGTGGCCCTTCACTTCTCGACCAGCCACAGTTTGATTAGGTGGTGGGGGAACAAATATAGATCTATCCTTTTCGCTTACAGAATCGCCGCTGTCGACATTCTTCTCTTCGCCACCATTGTACACGTTCACATATTCATATTTTCGCTCCAAATCTAACACGCATGCCACGAACGTCGCATCATCCACGTCGTCATAAATAATAGCATTTGCCATTTGTGGCGGAATCACAACGTTCTGTAAGAATGTCGTCAATGATTTATCCGCTTCCTTTCGATTTTCCAATTGAAGAGACATTGCTAGTGACTGCCTCTGCAACGATTGAATGTCACCACTTAAACCTTCCAAATCTGCCGAAAATCCCAATAACGTTTCCTGCAAGCTTTCCAAAATGGATTCACACATATCCAGTTCCGAAGCCAGAGTACTAACGTCTTCCCGAATAACGTTACGATGAATTCGGATCTGCTCAGCCTCCAACTCAGCCAATTCCGCCTCCACAACCGTTTGATAGGAGGTCAAATCGAGAGAACCGTCCGTCAATTGAGCAATTAGATTCGGATCGCACGATGCCAAACTGGACAAAAACTTCGTGAGGTCGGAGGAAAGCTGTTGCTGTTGATCAGAAGAAGAGGACATGTTCGCTACTACCATATCCAATGTTTGTTAGAGAACTACAATGATGTGATCGTTACGGATATTCCAATTTCCTTCACACAATTTGGAAATTCAATGATCGACTCTCAAGCAACTGCGATAGAATATTTAACAGGTGTAATGATGATGACGATGATGATGATGATCCTGCCAGAGCAGCCTATTACTACTAAATAACAAATTAAGAGATTGCGTTGTTATCTTGTCTTGTTGTTGCCGTATCGATAGTTTTGAAAGTGTTATGAATACGTGTTTTTAATGTAAACGAATACCATCTATCGTCACTTTTGTCATTAGAGTGTGTGTAACGTCTATGGTCTATCGAGTTGCACACCTGCCTGCTGCCTGTCTGCCATGTGTCAAAAATCAAAAAGTACAGTCCCCAACATACGAGTAGACGAACTTTGCTGGACTTACTTAGGGCACACGATATGATTCGGGATTCGGGGTTGTAAATGAAGATTTATTCCTGCTCTCGCCGTACCTCTCGTCGTTTTGTGCGAAGTTAGTCAAATATTATTTGAGTATTAAAATCATGAAAGAACGGAGGACTCGAGGGCTCCGAGGAGATATTTGGCTTTGCTTGATAGACGAGACTTTAGGTACAAAGTACAAACGTTGTCTCGGTGTTTTTAAGTGGAATTATGAATTTGGGTTAGATCTAAATCGTATCACGAAGGGTCCGTGAGGCCGTGCCAATGAATGGAAAGGTAGATAACGTTGACCATTAAATTAGTTACTATTCTACGTACCCATCAATTTTGATTCAAAAATTTAAATGTGTCTTCATTAGCGAGTTTCTATCGCCAGCGCAACCTTCTTTAAATGATATCGACAGGTAAATTGTTCCCTTGCGAGCTTTCGTACTGTCTCGAAATATTCATTGGTTTCTATTGTTTTATTGTAAAATGCTTGTTGCATATGAAAAAATAGATCAGAGTAGGCAGCATCCTTTGCAGATAGATGCAGCAATTGTTTGGATAGAACGTCCTTAGGGACAGCTAAATCATCCGCACTGACTTGCTCACTTTCCTTTGCTTCAATTTCAGGCAAAAGGCCTTCCAATTTAACTGTTTGAACAGTCAATTTATCAAGTTGATCCTGCAATTTGCCCTTGGTACTTTCAAGGAAACTAAGCTGCTGTTCTATATCTCTCTTTCCATTTGCGAGCTCCTGTTCCCTGCGACGTTGTTTCAACCATTCATCTTTAGCCTTACTGTATTCCGAGTTCACATATATTTGTAACTTTTCCGTTACCTTACTCTTCGATTCCTTAGTCGTTCGAATCTCCAACGCAACCAACCTCGCCCGTTCTTCTTCCTGTACACGAAGCTTTCGTCGCTCTTCCTCTTCTCTTTCACGCCTCGCACGTTCCTCCTCTGCAGCCTTTCTACGTTGTTCATGAAGACTATCCACATAATCATACGATGGCGGAGGCGGTTCTACACTATTATTGTTATTCTGTCCATAACCCGCAGACGAAGCATGGGCATTACTACTACTCGCTCGATTAGACTGCTGATTCACCGCCGTCGTCACCGCATACACAGGCGGATCCAAACAAAAGAACGACTGCATCCTCCTAATCATCTCCGCCAACGTATGACTCCTCGGCCTCCACTCCGACAAATACGGCATATAAATCATCCCATTCATATCCACATTCCGATGCCCCTCTCGAATCCCCATACCAGCACTCGGCCTCACAAAACACTTTGGACATCGAGTCGGATACTCCACCGGCACAAAAACTTCAATCGGGATGTTATACACGTTGCCCTGCCAGGTAATGGGGATGGTCCCGGACATGGACAGTAAAAGTTGTTCGTGTCCATCGTCCCGTATAAACTTCGATACGGAGGAGGATAAGCCGGTGGATTTGGAATCGAGTACGGTGCTAATGTCTCGAGTGACGCGTGTGGGATCGCGGTAGCTTCCGTGGCCGAGGTTGTGCAGTAGGGATTGGACGTAGGTGTAGGAGCTGCTGCCGTTCATTGTGTGTGTGTGTGTGTGTGTTAATTGGGATTGGGAAATTTTAATTGGGAAATGGCCTTGTGAAAAATTTGTATATTTGGATGATTGAAGGAGTCTCTCTAGAATGATGATGTTTATCGATAGATGCTAGAGTGTTAATAACTGAATAGATCTTCCATGTAATAGATGGGACTCGGGCACAGTTCAGTAGTTGTGGTGTATGGTGTGTCGTGCTCTCATACACATGTGACAAATTACTACGACATGTATTTTTTGGATGCTGTCGGTTTGGTTTTTGGTTTGGTTTGGTTTGCGCCGTCGCAGTCGTTCTAACATTTTTCACAGCAGACAGCAAACGAAGCAGAAAGCAGAACTCTCTCTACCGGTAGCTAGAGAATTTTATTTTGGTTGTTAATCTAGCTATAGACCGTTATATTTCGACAAAAGTAGGGATCGGTTATCGGCTGAAGTGAGCTGTTGAGAAATGAAGCCAGAGAG